>Ga0213866_10000853_pt1 | contig 23764 bp, 17 predicted proteins | sample PICome_11_FD_160079 | JGI IMG/M metagenome (GOLD analysis project Ga0213866, IMG submission 160079) | Coastal seawater microbial communities near Pivers Island, North Carolina, United States - PICO284 | ecosystem: Environmental > Aquatic > Marine > Coastal | place: USA: North Carolina...
GCGCTTACAGCCCTTCTTCTTCCATTTGGCGGCGGAATTTTTTGCGCTCATGCTCCAGCAAATAGCGCTTTCTGAGGCGCAGGCTTTTCGGCGTCACTTCCAGCAATTCGTCAAACTCAACATAGGCCATCATGTCTTCCAGCGACATGCGGCGCGGCGGCGTCAGCGTGACCGCCTCATCGGCACCGGCGGCGCGGATATTGGTTAGTTTCTTGCCCTTCAGCACATTGATTTCCAAATCATTGTCGCGGCTATGCTCGCCGACAATCATGCCCTGATAGACCGGCGTCTGCGGGTCAATAAACATGACGCCGCGATCTTGCAAATTAAACAGGGCAAAGGCGACAGCATTGCCGGTCTCACTGGCAATCAGCGCGCCATTGCGCCGCTTTGCAATATCACCGCTATAGGGGGCGTAATCATGAAACACGCGGTTCAGAACGCCCGTGCCGCGTGTCTGTGTGAGGAAGCGGCTTTGATAGCCGATAAGCCCGCGCGAGGGGGCGTGAAATATCATGCGGGTTTTACCGGCGCCAGCGCTTCGCATGTCGACCATTTTCGCCTTGCGGCGGTTCATTGAGTCCACCACGCCGGACGCATAGGCCTCATCAACATCAATGGTGACTTCCTCGACCGGCTCCATTTTCTGCCCGCCTTCCATGCGGATAAGCACTTTCGGGCGCGACACATTCAGCTCGAACCCTTCGCGCCGCATGGTCTCAATCAGCACACCAAGCTGCAATTCGCCGCGCCCGCCAATTTCAAACGCATCCTTATTATCGCTTTCGGCAAAAGTGATGGCGACATTGGTTTCCACCTCGGCCAGCAAGCGCGCCCGAATGGCGGTGGAGGTAACTTTCTTGCCCTCCGTGCCGGCAAATGGGCTGTCATTGACAGTGATTGTGACGGCCATTGTGGGCGGGTCAATCGGGGTGGAGGGCAGGGCATCGGTAATGGTCACATCGCCAATTGTGTCGGCGACCGAGGCTTTGGTCAGCCCGGCAATACAAATCAAGTCACCGGCCTGCACTTCCTCAACCGGCACGCGCTGTGTGCCTTCAAAGCGCAGCAATTTGGTCAGCCGTCCGGTTTCAACCTGTTCACCAGCCAGATTTATCGCCTTGACCGCTTCATTGACTTTCGCCGTGCCTTGCAAGACCCGTCCGGTCAGGCAGCGACCAATATAGGGGTCGCTGTCCAGCAATGTCGCCAGCATGGCAAAAGGTTTGTCCGGCTCAACTTGCGGCGGCGGCACATGCGCCAGCACCAAATCAAGCAGCGGGTGAAGATTGTCGCGCGGCGCGTCCAATTCCTCGGCGCACCAGCCATCGCGGCCTGATGCGTAAAGTATCGGGAAATCCAGCTGCTCGCTATTGGCATCGAGCGCAACAAATAGGTCAAACACTTCATCGACCACCGCATCGGGGCGGCCATCGGGGCGGTCAACCTTATTGATAACCACAATCGGCCGCAGCCCTTGTTTCAAGGCTTTGGCCAGCACAAATTTGGTCTGCGGCATTGGCCCCTCTGCCGCATCGGTCAGCAGGATAACGCCATCTGCCATATGCAGCACGCGCTCCACCTCGCCGCCAAAATCGGCATGGCCGGGCGTGTCGATAATGTTAATGCGCGTGTCTTTCCAGCTAATCGAGGTCGGCTTTGCCAGAATGGTAATGCCGCGCTCCTTTTCCAAATCGCCGCTATCCATCACGCGCTCATCAACCGCCTGATTGGCGCGAAACAGGCCGGTCTGTTTCATCAGCCCGTCAATCAGCGTGGTTTTGCCATGGTCAACATGGGCGATAATGGCAATGTTGCGAAGCCCTTGGGCGGCGGTTTGCGGCATGGGAAATCCTTTGCAGAAATACTCACCGGCTTCTATCTGCTCTGCGTGCGCCTGCATAGGATAAAATGAGGCTTGGCGCGTCTTTTTACCCTGCCGCGCAAACCATGCCGCTTATAAATTGACATTATACAGGCCAATTTATAGGCTCTGCCCCATTGCTTTTGAATTAACACCACTGAATTCACGGTTATGCCCATGCGGCGCAAATTGACATTTTTCCGAAACTTAAGCCTGTCGGTATTGTGCCTTGCCGTGGCGGCTTGCGGGGAGGCTGAAAAACCGGTCGGGCAAGCCGATTGCGCCAATCCTGACACATTGGCACGCACCATATCATTGCCCGGCGGTCAGACCGTTATGGGTGCTGATGACAGCTATCCTGAAGAAGCCCCGCAACGCCTTGAAACCGCACCGGCCTTTTCCATTGATGCGACAGAAGTCACCAATCACCGCTTTGCACAATTTGTTGAGGCGACCGGCTATGTGACCGATGCCGAGCGCGACCAGCCCGGTTTTGGCGTGCCGGGCGGGGCGGTGTTCACTGTGCCATCGCTAGCCAATCCGAGCTGGTGGCGCTTTGTCGAAGGGGCTAATTGGCGCCAGCCGGAAGGGCCGGGCAGTTCGATTGACGGGCGCGATAATGAGCCGGTGGTGCAAGTATCGCTGGCCGATGCGCGCGCTTTTGCGGTTTGGGCGGGGCGCCGCTTGCCCAATGAGATTGAATGGGAATATGCCGCGCGCGCCGGTGCTGACACGCGCTATATTTGGGGCGCGGAACGGGCGCCGGACGGCAAGGAAATGAGCAATAGCTGGCAAGGCAGCTTTCCGATTAACAATAGCGTCAAGGACGGATTTGCCTTACGCGCGCCGGTTGGCTGTTTTCCGCCCAATGATTTTGGCTTGTATGATATGGCCGGCAATGTCTGGGAGTGGACGGAGACGGTCTGGCCATTTTCAGCCTCGACCGGCGATAAAGTCACCAATCATGTGATTAAGGGCGGCTCGTTTCTGTGTGCGCCCAATTTCTGCCAACGTTATCGTCCGGCAGCGCGTCAGGCGCATGATGTGACTTTCACCACCAATCATATCGGCTTTCGTACAATCGGCGATTAGCGGTGCGTTCAGGCCGCACCTGCCGAGCTGGCATCATCGGCTTTGGGGCGCTCATCATCGGGCATAGTGCCATGCACCAGAAAGTGAACCTGCTCGGCAATGCTGGTCGCATGATCGCCCACACGTTCGATATTCTTGGCAATAAACAGAAAATGGGCAATCACTGTCGTCAGTTCCGATTGCTCACGCATATCCTGTAGCAGCTCCTGATTGATTTGCGTGTGTATCGCATCAACATTCTGGTCGCTGTTCCACACTTGAATGGCCAATTCTGCATCATTATTGGCATAGGCGGTCATCACATCTTGCATCATTTTTTGCACCAATGCGCCGACATTGACAAACAGTCCGGTGTCGCTGGCCTCATCTTCGCCGATAATAACGCGGCTGCGTTTGGCGATATTCTTGGCATAATCGCCAATCCGCTCCAGCACGGAGCTGACTTTCAAGGCCGCCACAATGCAGCGCAAATCGGTCGCCTTGGGTGAGCGCATGGCGATGATTTCAATAGCGCGTTCATTTATTTGCTGCTCAAGTTCGTCCAATTCGCTATCGGCGGCGACAATGGTCTCAATCTGCGAGGCGTTTTGTGTCTCCAGTGCACTTAACGCCGCCGCGAATTGTTCACCCGCCCGGGCACCCAAGCGTGCGACCATATCATTAAGTTCCGCAAGGTCGCGGTCAAAGGCCGAGACAATGTGGTTTTCTTCAATCATCCAATTCTCCCTGAAATATAAGCTTCCGTCTGTTCATTGCCGGGATTGGTAAAAATAGTCTGGGTCAGGCCATGCTCGACCAATTTGCCGAGATGGAAATAGGCCGTGCGCTGCGATATGCGGGCGGCCTGCTGCATGGAATGGGTCACGATGACAATCGTGTAATCGCGCCGCAATTCTTCCATCAATTCCTCAATGACCGCAGTGGCAATCGGGTCGAGCGCCGAGCAAGGCTCATCCATCAACACAATATCGGGCTGCACAGCAATGGCACGGGCAATGCATAAACGCTGCTGCTGACCGCCGGAAAGGCTGGTTCCGGGCGCTTGCAGCCGGTCTTTCACCTCATCCCAAATGCCCGCCCGCTGCAGGCTGGTTTCGACAATCGCATCAAGTTCACCGCGATTTTGCGCCTGCCCGTGAATACGCGGCCCATAGGCAACATTGTCATAAATTGATTTCGGGAAAGGGTTGGGTTTTTGAAACACCATGCCCACGCGCGCGCGCAATTCCACAACATCAATCGTATTGGCGTAAATATCTTCATCGTCAATGGCAATACGGCCATTTATGCGGCAGCCATCTATCACATCATTCATGCGGTTAATACAGCGCAAAAAGGTTGATTTTCCGCAACCGGAGGGGCCGATAAGCGCCGTGACTTCATTTTCATTCATGTCGAGGTCAATGCCGTGCAGGGCGCGCGCCTCGCCATAGTCAACCGTCACGCCGGATGCTTTAATTTTTACCGTTGGGTGCAATTCGTCAGTCATAAACTTACCACCGTTTCTCAAAACGCTTGCGTAGATAAATCGCCGCGCCATTGACCAGCAACAACATACTCAACAACACAACTATACCCGCGCTGGTGCGCGCCTGAAAGGCGCGTTCGGGATTATTTGCCCACATATATATCTGCGCCGGCAAGACCGTTGCCTTTGAGGTGATTTCCGTGGGCGTATCAACAATAAAGGCCATCATGCCAATCATTAAAAGCGGGGCGGTTTCACCGGCTGCTTGGGCAAGGCCGATAATTGTGCCGGTTAAAATGCCGGGCAGCGCCAAGGGCAAGACATGATGCATAATCACTTGCAGGCGCGACGCGCCGACGCCCAAAGCGGCCTCTCTTATGCTGGGCGGGATGGAGGCAAATGCCGCGCGGGTCGGAATGATAATGCGCGGCAACGTCATCAGCGCCAGCACCAGCCCGCCGACCAAAGGTGCCGAGCGCGGCAGGTGAAAGAAATTGATAAAGACCGCCAGCCCCAACAGGCCATAGACAATGGATGGCACGGCGGCCAGATTATTGATATTCACTTCAATCAATTGGGTGAGGCGGTTTTTCGGCGCGATTTCCTGCAAGTAAATCGCCGCCAGCACGCCAAGCGGAAAGCTGACAATCAGCGTTACCAGCAGGGTCAAAAGCGAGCCATAAAGCGCGCCTTTCAGTCCAGCAATTTCCGGCTCCCGGCTGTCGCCATTGGTGAATAATTGCACCGCAAATTTCTCACTGACACGGTTTTCGCTGACCAGCCGGTCAAGCCAATCCAGTTCGGCATCAGACACGACGCGCTCGTCAGGCGGCAGGTTTCGGTCAATCAGGCCTTTCAGCACCAAATCAATATCATCTGAAAGCGGCAGCGACAGTGGCAGCGTTTTGCCAATGGCCTGCGGATTGGCCATGACATAATCGCGCACATTATCGACAGCGCCGAGCGACAGAAACTTGTAAAGCGTCCGCTTTTCAGAGCGTTTTGTGACATAGGGGAAATGCGTCCGCAAACCGGCGCGCACCATGCCAAGCCAATTGCTGGCTGCCAAATCCTCATCATCAATCTGGTCGGTGCTGATTTCTATATCCAGCGTCACATGATGGTGGGTAAAGGCGGGCAGGGACGAAAAAATAATTGAGCCGAGCAGAAACACCAATATCAGCCCGGCCATGCCTATCGCGGCCTGCCCGTAAAAGCGAAAACGCCTTTCCGCTCGATAACGCTTTTTAAGCCGCGCTGCGCGCCGGGCGGCCTGTTCTGTATCGTCTTGGCATGTGGTTGAAATATCAGTCATATTGTTCCCGGTATTTATTGACAACATAAAGTGCCAGCACGTTCAGACCCAAAGTGATGAAAAACAACACCAGCCCCAGCGCAAAGGCAGCCAATGTTTTGGCGCTGTCAAACTCTTGGTCACCGACCAGCAGCATAACGATTTGCACGGTGACGGTGGTGACGCTTTCAAACGGGTTGGCTGTCAAATTGGCAGCCACACCGGCGGCCATCACAACAATCATGGTTTCGCCAATGGCGCGCGAAATCGCCAGCAAAATCGCGCTGACAATGCCCGGCAAGGCGGCGGGCAGCACCACTTGGCGAATGGTCTCAGATTGGGTCGCACCAAGTGCGGCAGCGCCGTCGCGCAAGGTTTGCGGCACAGCGTTAATCACATCATCCGATAATGAGGAGATGAAGGGAATTATCATAATGCCCATGACCAGGCCAGCGGCCAATGCTGATTCCGAGGACAGGGTCAGGCCGATATCAGCGCCGCCATCGCGCAGCATGGGTGCAACAACAAGGGCGGCAAAAAAGCCGTAAACAACCGTCGGGATACCTGCCAGAACCTCAATGCCCGGCTTGGCAATGGCGCGCAGCCTTGGCTCGGCATATTCTGACAAATAGACCGCCGACATTAGCCCGATTGGCACGGCCACCAGCATGGCGATAAAGGTAATCATCAGCGTGCCGGCAAAAAGCGGTATCGCGCCGAAAGCACCAGCGCCGCCTACTTGGTCTTCACGAATGGCGATTTGCGGCGACCAATGCAGGCCGAATAAAAACTCGCTGACCGGCACTGAGCTGAAAAACCGCATGGTTTCGAAAATCAGCGACAACACAATGCCAATTGTCGTGAAAATGGCAATCGCCGAGGCAACCAGCATGACATAGCCGCTGACGCGCTCAACCGCATGACGCGCGGCAAAGCGCACCGCCAATGGCCGAAAGCCAAAGCCAAAGCCGACAAGCGCCAGCATAATAACGGCAATTGCGCGGCCAAAGGCAAATTGCGACAAGAGGCTGGCATAATAGGTTTCGGCGGCACGAATTGTGTCATCAACAAAGGCCGCATTGATGGAGCCGACATGAAAGGCTTTGACTTTGGCAATCATCACGCCAAGCGTGCCGGTATCGGCTTCAGGCAGGCGGGCGCGCAGGAAAGCCTCCAGCAGCGCATCAATAATCAAAGGCGACACGCCGGTCCAGATAATCAGCAATATCAGCGGCACAAATGTCGTGCAAATCAGCAGGAAGCTGCCGTGATAGACGCTGCGCGAATGTAATTTAAGGTCGCTGTTGACCGACAGCTTGCGGATGCGCGCGCTGCCGAAGAAAAAGGAAAAGGCACCCAGTCCGATAAGGCAGATAAAAATAGAGCTGAGACTCATAAGGTTGCCTTTTGAAAAAAGAGAGAGCCGGCCGGAGCCGGTCTCTCCACAGTCTTGAAAGACCGGATAACCGGTCTTTCAATCAGATTTACATCGCCAATTTGGTCAGATTCTTACCATCTTTGCGATATTTTTTCCGTTCCCCTGCCGGCAGCGGGATAAGACCTTTATCAATCAGATAACCGTCTTCGCCAAATGCCTTTTCGCTGGTGAATTCGGACACATATTCCATAATACCCGGCACTGTGCCGACATGGGCATGTTTAATATAAAAATACAAAGAGCGCGAGATTTTATAAGAACCACCGGCGATATTGTCGAAAGTCGGGGCAATATCATTAACCGTCGCACCTTTCAGGCGGTCAGCGTTCTGGTCAAGAAAGCTGAAGCCGAACACACCGACAGCTTTGGAATTGGCGTTGAGTTTCGACACCATCAGATTGTCATTCTCGCCGGCATCAATCCAAGCGCCATCTTCGCGCACGGTGCGGGTTAATTTTTTCCACAGACTCTTATCCGATTTTTTCAGCTTTTTCATATGCGGGAAGGTATTTGCGCCATTTGACATAGCCAGTTCCTGAAACGCATCGCGTGTGCCGGAGGTTGGCGGCGGCCCAAGAATCTCAATTTTCATATCCGGCAGGGAGGCGTCAATGTCGCTCCATTTCTTATACGGATTGGCAATCGGCTCGCACCAATTTGCCTGACATGGCCGATTGGGGTCGGGAACCACTTTAGCGGTCGCCAGATAGATTTGCTGCAAAGTCAGCTTCAATGGCGGGCCGGATTTCGCATTGGCAACGACAATGCCGTCAAAACCAACAACGATTTCCGTCAAATCAATGCCATTGGCCTGACATTTCTGGAACTCTTTTGACTTAATACGGCGTGACGCATTGGTGATATCGGGATGCTCCAGACCAATACCGGCGCAAAACAATTTCATGCCGCCGCCGGAGCCGGTTGATTCGATAACCGGTGTTTTGAATTTGGTTGTGCGGCCGAAGCGTTCGGCCACAGTTGTGGCAAACGGAAACACGGTTGAGGATCCAACAATCTCAATCTGGTTTCTTGCATTGGCCTGGCTGATAAAGCCGGTGCCAGTGACACAGGCAATGGCCAGCGCCAAGAATAGGGTTTGAATTTTTCCCATCATAAACTCCTGTAAGTTCCGGCGACCATTTGCCTCCGGTGAGCTTTCAATGCCAAGCTTACGCAAAAGCAATATGATGGTTTTATTACAATTCCATGACAGCTTGGCCAGCGCGCCGATTTTTTGCGGATAATGGCCTGTGCAGGGTTTCTGCCGCGCCTCTAAACCTGACAAAAAAATGCCGGGGGCGAACCCCCGGCAAATCTGTGGTGGGGCTGCGCGCCCCGATAAAGCGTAAGGCTAGAATTTCAGCAGCAGACCGACCGTGGTGACGCTTGAGTTTTGCGTCGCGCCGCCGGATGTCTTTTCGGCATCCAATTGCGACAGGGTCAGGCTCATGCCCGAAGCCAGCTTGTAATTACCGCCAAAGCGCACATGCTCATATGTGTCACCGGCGCCATTACCCGCTGTTACTTCATCATCCTGCATGTCAAAGCCAATAGTGGTTTTTTTGTTCAGCTTGTAGCTGATGGCGATATTTGAGAAATCTTTCTCATAATCGGCCGTGCTGCCCCAATTTTCCGATTCGCGGGTCAGGGAAAGATAGCTGAATGTGAAGCCCTTGGTTTTGGCTTCCAAGCCGATTGAGCTGTCCTCGAAAGTGCCGTCACCATCGGCTCCGCTACCGCCTTCTTCGGCCTTTTCTGAGGCATAGGAGGCGGCGACTTTAACGCCGTTAAACGCGCCCTTGTAACGCAGGCCAAGCGAAATGGCATTGTCACCGACACCATCGCCGCTTTCTTCAACGCCGCGTGCGTCGCCTTTCAGGTTTTTTGTTGAAGGGGTCAGGGAAATACCGGCTTGCAGCCCGGCAATGCGCGGCGATACATAAGTTATCTTATTGGCGTCACCGGTCACAAAAGCATGTTCGGTTTTGAGATAGCCGGTTTTTTTCAAATCCACCAGAAAGTCATCGGCGGCTTGCTTATAGCCAAGATATTTATTGTAGCCGACGGTCAGCATATTGGCGGCAGAGTTTTCCGCGCCAATGGTCAGGCGGCCAAAATCGCCCTTCAGATAAATATAATGCTCGTCAATCTGGTCGCTGTTTTGTTCGGCTTCCACTTGAATCTGAAAGCCCAATTCCATGCCATTATCCAGCTTGCGCTTGCCTTTGACATGAAACTCGCCTTCCTGCTCTTGGTTGAGGCTGGTCGCATCCGGGGCAGCGTCAAAATCTTGCGCCATCAGCGCCGTATTGAAATAACCACCGACCGTGACAGCCATAGGGGCTGCTTGCGCGGTTTGAGCCATTGATGCCAGAACAGCGGATGCCGCCACTCCCATAAGTAACTTTTGCATGGGTTTCTCCTAAAACACTCATTACATTTCTGCTCCGCATGACAGTTTTCGCACCGCCAGCGTCCACTCCAGACTTTCCATGCCGTCAAATATCTTTGACTCAACCGCATAAAAGCCAACATGGCTGATATGCCGACCAAATATCTCAGTTTTGTTACGCTTAAGTAAAATTTCAATGATGGGCGGCGTCTCAGCCCAGCACCACCGGCACCCAGAAAGCGGCCAGCGCCGAGACCAGCACAATCGCCACCAGATTGAGTCGGAAACCGGCGCGCATCATATCGGCAATGGTGACATCATCATCGCCAAAGACAATCGCATTGGGCGGCGTGGCGACCGGCAGCATAAAGGCGCAGCTTGCCGCCATTGTCACCGGCACAACAAATAAAAGCGGGTCAATCTGCAATTGCACGGCAATGGCAGCGACGACGGGCAGCAAAGTCGCCGTGGTGGCAACATTGCTGGTCAGCTCGGTCAGGAATATCACCAATGTCGTCAACGCCACCACCAGCAACAGCGCATTCATCATGCCAAGCGGTGCCAATTGCTGCCCCAGCCATAAAGTTAGCCCGGTGTCGGACAGGGCGGCAGCCAAAGCCAGCCCGCCGCCAAACAGCAGCAGCACACCCCAAGGCAGGCGTTTCGTGTCCTCCCATGTCACCAGCGCATGCCGGTCTGTGCCGCTGGGAATGAGAAAGGCCAGCAAAGCAGCCATCATGGCAATGCCGGTATCGCTCAGCCCGTCAAGCCCTGTCCATTGGCTGATTTGACGGCGCAATGTCCAGCCAAAGACCAGCAGCAAAAATACCAGTCCGGTGCGTTTCTCGGCTTTTGATATCGGCCCCAGCGCGGCATAGCGGCGGGCAAATTCCTGTTTTATCTCGTCCGAGGCGGTAAAAGAGAGGGGGAAGACCAGCCGTGTGAGCAAAAGCCAGCCAAGCGGGAGCAAAAACACAACCGCCGGCACGCCAACCGCCATCCAGTCAATAAAGGCAATGGCGACATTATATTCAGCTTCCAGAAAACCGACCATAAAGGCATTGGTCGGTGTGCCGACCAAAGTCGCCATGCCGCCAATTGAGGCCGCATAGGCCAGCCCCAGCAAAAGCGATAATTTGAAATGGCGCAATTGCTGTGCGGTCAGTTCCGGCACGGTCTCGCGCAAGACCAGCCCCATTGACAGGGCAATCGGAAACAGCATCAGCACGGTTGATGTATTGGAAATCCACATGCTGAACAAAGCGGCGACGCCCATAAAGCCGCCCACCAGACCGGCCGCGCTGCGCCCCAGATTCTTGAATACCAAAAGCGCAATGCGGCGATGCATCTGGCTGCGCTCAATCGCCAGCGCGACGATAAAGCCGCCGAGAAACAGAAAAATAATCGGATTGGCATAGCTGGCGGTAGTGGCGCGCATATCCATAATGCCCGCCAAGGGAAACAGAATGATTGGCAATAAGGCGGTGACGGCAAGCGGCAGCGCTTCGCTCGCCCACCAAATCGCCATCAGCACGGCAATGGCGGCGGCCAGCTCGGCGGCGGGGGTCAGCGCGTCAATGCGCCCGTCAATGCCCCCGTCAATGCGAAAGAAAACCGCGACAGCCAGCGCCGCAACCGGCCCTGCCACCAAGCCCGTCAGGCGGCGGGAGGATATGCCGCCTGTCTCGTCATTCGCCTGTTCACTCATATTGCCATTGGCCTCCCCGATATGCCCCCCGATATGCAAATGACAGCTTAAAGCGATATGGCGCGCGCTTAAAGGGTCACTGCCTGCTTTTCGCGCGATTTACAAATCCATTTCCATTTGGGTTTTGACTTGCGGTTTGCGGGCGCCGCGGCGGCGCGGTGGTCGCGCTCGGCTGGCATGTTTTTCCACCACACGCGCTGACAGGGCGCGATGGTCGGCATTGCGGCGAAGGCCATGCATGCGCTCGGCGGCTTGGCGGCGCGCTCGCGCCTCGTCAACAATCGGCGCCGGATAATTGAGCTGGCCCGGCGCCGCCCAAGGCGTATGAATAAAATGGTCAGGCAAATGGGCGATTTCCGGCACCCATTGGCGGATAAAATGCCCATTGGCGTCTTGGTCACGGCTCTGCTTAACCGGGTTGTATATCCGCAGCGTGTTAATGCCGGTTGTGCCAGATTGCATTTGCGCCTGTGCGTAATGGATACCCGGCTCATAATCGGTGAACAACCGCGCCAAATGCAAAGCGGTTGGTCGCCAATGCAGCCATAAATGATAGGACGCAAAGCTCATCAACATGGCGCGCATGCGAAAATTAAGCCAACCGGTCGCCTGCAATGACCGCATGCAAGCGTCAATAAAAGGATAGCCTGTCTGACCTTCCGCCCAAGCCTGAAAACGGCTTTGCTGAAAGTCTTTCTCGCGCAATCCGTTATAGGCCGGGTGCATATTGTGAAACTCAATTTCCGGTTCATCCTCAAGTTTTTGGATGAAATGGCAATGCCAGCGCAAGCGGCTCTCAAAGGCTTTCAGCGATCCGGCCCAAGCCGGGGTCAATGTCTCTGCCCGCCTTTGCTGGCAGGCATGCAGCACTTCGCGGACGGATAATGTGCCATAGGCAAAATGCGCCGACAGGCGCGAACAGGCTTGTGCCGCCGTGGCCGGTGACGACATGCGCCGCCGATAATGCTCGCCGCGCTTATACAGAAAACTGTCGAGCAAAGTCAGCCCTGCTTCGCGTCCGCCCTTTTGCCGTTCAGAGCAATTGTCATCGGTCAAACCAAATGCGCTCGCATCGGGCAGACTGTCGCCTTGCGCCGATATCGGCATTAAGGCGGCTGGCGGCGATGTGAGCTTTTGCAGCATTTCCCTGTGCCATGTCGCTGCCCATTGATTGCGATTATGGGCGCCGCGCACCACGCCATTCTGGCGGATTTCGCGCCATGTTACGTTCCTGCCGCGCGCCCATGCCTTGACTTGCCGGTCGCGCGCATAGCTCCAGCCATTGCCGGTTTCCTCATGCGACCATAAATCGGTGAACCCGGTTTCTTTGTGCAATGTCTCCAGGACTTGCGCTGCCTCACCAACGCGGATAATCAATGGCTGTCCAAGCGCGCCAAGCGCTGCGTCAAGCTCGGCAAGGCACTCAACTAAAAAATCAAAGTGACGGCGCGCCGCGTCCGGCTGCACCCACATTTCCGGCTCGATAATATAAAGCGGCAAGACCGGCCCGCGCATGGCGGCCATGCTAAGCGGTTTGTGGTCTGCCACCCGCAAATCGCGTTTGAACCAAACAATCTCCATGAAACGAAATCTAAATCCGGTGGCGTTTTTTGCCACCGTGACTTTTTGTCATTGCCTTTTGGACGGCTTATGGCCTTAGTGGCGGCATATGCCAGCGGCCATTCATTAACTGCCCGCCATGCTGGCGCACCACGCGGTCAATAATGGTCAGTCCGCGCTCGGCCATAAGCGGAAAACTGTCCTCGCCATATTGGCCCGGGGTGCGGTCGGGAAAATTGCGCCTTGTGCGGCCAATCCAATAAGCAATCGGCAAATCATCGCGGCCAAAAGCGCGCGCGACACCTTGCTTTCCCAGCATAAAGCCAAGCAGGCCACCCCATGTAGCGGTTGGATTGTCGGAATCCCATCCGGCTAGCGTGCCAATGCGAATGGTGCGTTTTATGTCGCCCTCGCCAAAATACAGGCTGACCAGACTGGCGGCAAAGTTAATGCCCGCGTCAAATCCCTGCTTATAAATATAGCCATCATGGCTGGTCTTCTGATAGCGCCGGTAAATCATATCGCGCACTTGTTCCCAATCGTCACGGTCGGCGGTGGCGTGGCATTGTGTCCAGATAAAATCGAACATGGCGGCGGCTGTGCTGCCTTCGGGTAAAGTGGTCCGTGCCTGCGTGGCCAGCCATCTTGTCTTGTCTTTCAGGCTCATCTCCCGCGGGGCAATGGCAGCCAGCGCATGCATGACAATGTAAAACTCGGCAATATGGGCGGCCATGCCATGGGCTGAAACCCGCACCGGCAAATGCGCCATGCGAAGTGCAATATCGGGGCGGCTCGGCGCGAACAGGCCAAAAACCTCAGTGGTCAATTGCGCGTCAATCATATCGGACAGCCGATTATTTTCCGGCGTGCTGGTTTGCGGCGGCTCCATGCCCTGCACCATCAGGTCGTGCGCGCGCTGATTTGAAACCCAGAGGTAGTTTTCCGGCTCGAAATTATTGCGCGACAGGGGCGCATTTTTGTCATCATAAATATGGCGCAGCCAGCCCTCTCGTATGACCGCACCTGACAAAATAAGCCCGTCGCTTTTTTCGAGCAAATGCTGATACATATATTCAATATCGGTATCATCATCCGACCCCCAGACTTTATCGGCATCAGGCAGGAAAAAATCCATGCGTCCGGTATGCGGCACAAAGCGTCCCCAAATTGCTGGCTCCACCCATTTGCCCCAATCGGCATCGGTGAAAAAGGGCGGCGCGACTTTGACCATTTCCGTGCTGAGGCCCGTCCAATTGGCGATGGACTGACCCAACCAGAACCCATGCAGCTGGTCGGCATAGTCAGTGCGGTCAATAATATGGGCGTTATCAATATTCCGGAAAACCGGAACAGTTAATCCGGCACAGCCTGTCAGCAACAGGCCGACCAAAAAAAGACTGATTGGCGCAGATAGCGACAGGAGATTCAAGGGGCGGCGGGGTAGCCTGCTCATGTGCGCCTGTCCGGTCAGGCGGCGAAAGATGGCAAATCCGGGCGGCGCAATTCGGCTGCCAACCCATTGCCCATCAAATCGATAAAATTATCGGCATAAAAGCCGTTTATATTGTCTTTCGACTGGCCTTCCAACGCCGCATTAAAGCGCTTAAGCGGGTCGCGCCCACCTTCAATATGCGGGAAGTCGGTTGAGAACAAACACATTTCCGACCCCGAATTGGCGATAATCCAGCCGACATCCTCATGCGGATAGGGGGCGACGCGCAATTGCCGGCGCGCCAGTTCGGAAGGTTTGGCGGAAAGTTTTTGCAGTCTTTCCTCATTGCGGTGAAACGCATGGGCGGCGGAATCCATTGCCCGCATCCAACCCGGCAGCCAATTGGCACCGAGTTCAATCGCCCCCCATTTCAGATTGGGAAAAGCGTCAAACACGCCGTCAATGATAAGCGTCGTCAAAGCCTGCATGGCGTCATTGGGGATGGGCATATAGCTGACGGATGTGAAATTTGTGTCACCGCCCTGAAAATCCGGCACGGGCGGCAGGCCGTTTTCCTTATAGACCGGATTCATCGGTGCTTCACCGCCAACATGGAACAATATCGGCAGACCGGCCTCCTGTGCCATTGCCCATATCGGAAACAGACCTTTATGGCTCGGCCCATGCTGTTGCGGGCAACGCGACGGCACCATCAACGCCTTGGCTCCGTTTTTAATGGCTGTTTGCGCCAAGGCCGCGCTGCGGTCAAAATCTTCCAGCGGCACATAAGCGACATCGAGCAATCTTTTATCGACACTGCAAAAATCGCGCATCATGCGATTATGGGCGTCCGCCGCGCCATAGCACAAATCCATATCATCGCCTTGGTCGAGACCGAAATTGCTGAGGCAGAAAGTGGTGAAAACAAGCTGGCTGCTGACGCCAAGCAAATCCAATGCGCGCGGTCTGTCGGCTGGCAATGTCGCGCCCATCGCCTCATGATTTTTGCGTAGCATGATATTGTCATCGGCTGCTTCGTGATAGCCCGCCGCGCTTGCGGCTTGCGCGGCGGCGTCCACGCGCCGGTCATATTCTCCCCCGGCAGCTTTGACGAAAGGCAAGTCCCGAAAGCGCGCCAATAAGCGGCTTTCCAGATAGGCGTCGAGACAGTCACTGCGCTCCATAATGTGACTGTCGGCATCATGCACCAGACGATTTCCAATATAGCTCATGGCTTTTCTCCCTCGGTTGCCCGTGGGAAAACGATAACCGCCATCTTGCTGCCATGCAAGCCGGTCGGCTACAGCCTTATCTCGCCAGAATTGATTTGGTCGCGCAATGCATCGCTCATGGGCTGGCTGCTGGCTTCATCACGCGGCACCAGATATATTTTGTCCTCCAGGGCGTCAAAATCATAGGCCTCGCGTTTCAGCTTGGCTTTTTGAAATTTGAACGTGCCGGTGACATCCACTTTGGCGCCGATACGGATAAAGCGCGGCACGGCATAGCCCGGCAGATTATCGCGCATATGCTTAATCAGCCCTTCAAAATCAAGTTTGTCGGCTTCATTCAGCGTCAAATATAACATGCCGCAGCGCCCGTCGCGCCCCGGCACTTGCACGCCATAGACAACGGCATCCTCAATTTCCGGCCATTTCATAATCACGCCTTCAACTTCCGTTGTGGCGACATTCTCGCCCTGCCAGCGGAAAGTGTCGCCAATGCGGTCGCCAAACTGGATATGGCCGTGCGGTTGCAGCACCACAAGGTCGCCGGAATTAAACCATTGGTCACCCGGCTCAAACACATTGCGGAGAATCTTTTTCTCGCTGGCTTGGGCATCGGTATAGCCGTCAAACGGGTTTTGCTCATTGATTCGCATAATCAGCAGGCCGCTTTCGCCGACACCCATTTTGTTCATAAAGCCATTATCGGCGCGCACCGGTGCGTCGGCATCAACGTCGAACTCAACCAGCGTCCATGCTTTGCCATGGCCGGGCGACCAGCCCACGGTTTTGTCGAAATTGAAGATGTTGACAAAGCCGGTATTGCCTTCCGACGCGCCGTAAAACTCATGAATGCGGTCAATGCCGAAACGCTCCTTAAAGGCCATCCAAATATCGGGGCGCAGGCCATTGCCGATAATTTTAACTACTTTATGGTCGCGGTCATTATCAGCTTCGGGTAGCGCCAGCAAATAGCGCAGCAATTCACCAATATAGACACAGGCTGTGGCTTCAAATTTGCGGCAATCATCGAAGAAATTGCTGGCGCTGAATTTACGCCTTACTGCCATTGTCGCACCACTGGCAACGCAACTGCCCCAGCCGACAAGAAGTCCGGTGCTGTGATAAAAGGGCAGGGCGCAATAGTAAATATCGTCCTTGGTCAATGTCATCACATTGCAGCCAAACTGGATACCGGCGCGGAAGATTTTCATATTGGTGGTGATGCTGGCCTTGGGCAGGCCGGTCGTGCCGGAAGTGAAAATATAAAAACAGGCATCGCCCAGTGTTCTGACTTTTTCGGGACGGATATTGTCACCCGGCATATCGGCCATTAACGGCGTCAAATCGTCATAATTGCCGGGCGCGCCTTCATGATTCCCATCCGCCAGATAAAGCAGCTTGCCGCGATAGGTGGTGTCGAGCAATTCAGCAATACTGTCCATATTGGACAAACATTCCGAGCCGACCAGAACCAATTTCGGGTCAATCAGTTTCAAACTATGCGCCAGTGCTTCATTGGTCTGGCTGGTATTGACCATGCCGGCAATTGCGCCCAGCTTTTTACAGGCCATCACGCTGATGAGAACTTCCGGCCGGTTTTCAATGTTAATCGCCACACTGTCGCCGTGACCAACACCGCGACTGCGGAAATAATGCGCCATTTTATTGATGCGCGTGTTCAATTCCCCCCAGCCAATGCGCTGGTCTTCATAAAGAATGGCCGCATCATGCGGGCGTTGCTCGGCATGTTTTTCCAGATAATCAACCAGTGATATTTCATCTTCCGGCCGCGATGTCAGCAACGAACGCAAATGCCCGATGGCACCGGGGCGCAGAAGCATTTTTAAAAATCTTGAAATAAAACTGAACGTTGTGATTTTTTGTTCCTGAACTGACATTTTCTCCCACCTTGTCAAATATCGATGGCTGACACTATGGCGCAAGCGGCGAGAAAGCAAGTGCGGTTAACACAAAACTGGCTATTTTCCGGTGTTTTTTTCTGTCTCAGGGCTTGCCCGTCGCGCATTTTCGGCCAGCCGCAGCAAACGCAGCACATTGCCACTCCACATTTGCCCAATGGCTTTGTCGGAAATGCCAGCGGCGCGCATCCTTGCCGTGATAGCGGGCAGGGCGGCAATATCGTGCAGCCCGTCAACGCCACCGCCGCCATCCCAATCAAGACCTATGCCAATATGCGCCGCCCCCATAATATCACCGGCATGGAAAATATGCGCCATCACATCGTCCAGCGAGGCGAAGTCAGGCTGGTATTGGGCATCAATGGCACGCCGCGCTTCCAGAAAAGCCTTTGTGTCGGCCTCGGTTTGCGGCGGGTTTTGCCGCCAATACCGAAACAGTGCCACCAGCGCAGGGCGTCGCGCCGGGTCGGTATCAAGTTTCTTCAAATAGCCGGACAGGGAATTGATATGCATCACCCCACCGGACGCCGCCAAGTCGCGCAGCAAGGCGTCATTGACATTGCGCGGATGGGCGTAAAGCGCCGCCGCACCGGAATGCGACAGAATGACCGGCGTGGTGGACAGTTCAATCGCCTGTTGCAAGGCGGCATCATGCGCGTGCGACAAATCCACAATCATGCCCAGCTGGTTGGCACGGCGTATCAAGGCCTTGCCCAAAAGCGACAGCCCGCCCCATTTTGGCCCTGCCGGATCAGTGGCACTGTCGGCAAATTGATTATTGGCCATATGCACCAGCCCGACCATACGCACACCGGCGGCATAAAATTCATCAAGGCGGGAAATGTCCTCGCCAACCGGATAAGCGTTTTCAATGCTCTTATAAACAATGCGCTTGCCCTGTGCGGCAATGGCAGCGGCATCATCGGCACGCAGGGCGGCGGCAAAATGGTCGCTATGCGCGGCCAGCATTTTGTCTATCAGCCGGTTGCGGTGTCGGGCATGAGCCAGCGCATTGGCATAGCCTTTGGCGGTCAGCGCGCCTTGCGGTGTGTAGATCACCCAAAAGCCGCCATCCAGCCCGCCCTCGCGCATACGCGGCAAATCAACCTGCGCGTAATCAATAAGCGCTTCATGGCGGCGGGTAATGTCAAAGCCCGGCCGGTCAAGCACAATTGGCGTGTCCAAATGCGAATCCAGCACCAGAAATCGGTCATGTATGGCATTGCTGTCAGCCTGCTTTGCGGGCGCGCATGCGGATATTGAAAGGCTGGTGACCATAAGGCCGCTTAACGCCACAAGCGCGCGCCTGGCGCGCTGCCGCTTTTCATGCTGTTTCAATAAACCCATGCGGCCAATGTGCGGCGCAATGCTTGGCTTGGCAAGTTTTTAGCGCCCCGCCCCGGTTAACCATGCGCGTCATAAACCGCGCTGACCATTTGCGTCAGCCGGTCAAGCATGACCATGCGCGCTTTCAGCGGCTCAATAATCTGGTGTTCCATTTCGCGGTAATCCGTGCCGTGATTGGCGCTGTAGCTTTCCGGCTCGGCCACATGCGCCAAGGGTTCGCCAGCCTCACCAAGCGAAAACTCCTCCACGATAATGTCAATCGCCGCTTTGAAATCAAGCCGCAGCGCGTGGCGCAGCACATCTTCATTGCGGTTGCGGCTGGATTCGGCAAAACGCGGCACGCGCGCCAGCAAAACCAAGGCCTCGGAAATCAGTGCGATGCGTAGGGCGTGAAGCACATCCGGCAGCAGCCTGTCTTGCCCCTCAACGCGAACACCGCTTTCGCCAATCCGACCGGTGAGCCGATACAGGTCAATCAAATCATCGCGCAGCTTGGCAAGTATATTACGCACACCAATGGCGCGCCGACTTTCGCCCAGACTGTCGGCCAGCCGCCTGTAGGGGCGCAGATTATCCGGCTGGAAGTCATGATAGGCGCGGTCTATCCAGAAATTTTTGTCGAGCAGGCGGCCATAGGCGGATAAAGTGTTGAGCGACCCGCGCGCCTTGCCGTCCAGCACATGCCGCATCAATATCTGCAAGCGCGGCGAACGGGCGTAAATATCCATAAAGCCTTCGCTGTCCACATTGGCCGCCGTGCCGAAGCCGGAAATCACATTGGCCAGAAAACCGGTCTGCTGCAATATCGCATTATGCGGAATGGCGCGAATTTTCGACGGGTCGCGGCGTCCCATCCCGGCCTGCACCACGCGTTTGGACGGGCGCGAGCCGGAGACCGGCAGAAGATTAGTGCCGAACATATCCAGCAATTCAATGTAATGCGGGTCGAAAAACAGTTTTTCATGCCAGGCTTTCAGCGCCAGAAACATATCAAGCGCAAAGCTGCTTTCGGCGTAAAACGGGTCATCGATTTCCGCCGCGCTGGCCGAGCGCAATTCGGCACGCCGCACATGGTTGATAACCGACAGAGCAATTTCCGGATTGGCGAACAGCCGATAGCCATCGCCGCCCTGAAAACTTGACTGGTGCTGGACATGCACACCCATTTGACGGCATTTTTCGCGCGCATAGGCAGAGAAAATAAATTGCTGGCGGTTGTCAATCGCGCCGCGCGCGCACCCCCGCCCCATCGACTCGCCATGCGTGTTGAACATGAGCAGGTCAATATTGCCGTCAAAATGGGTTTTGACCAATTCGGCAATTTTCAGCTGCATGCGTTCAATCGCCAGATTGGCGGCAATCTGACCCATAAAGCGTCCGGCATCGGAAAAGCCGGTTTGAATCGACAAACGCCCGCGCTTTTCAAGATAGTGGCGATAGGCTGGTGTCTCGCATAATTGCTCCATCATTTTGGCGCCATGCTCCAGCCCGAAAGTGGTTTCCAGCAAGGGCGAAATATCCAGCCGGTCGGCAATGCCGAATTTATGCGCCAGATAGAGTGCCGACATCAGCGTGATGGGCTGCTCACATTCGGCAATCAGAAAGCGTATCGGAATGTCGCTGTCCACATGTTTCAAAATCTGCGTGGCGAGCATGAATTGACGCCGCGCTGTCGCCATTTCTTCGTCGAGATTGACAAAGTTAATCTGCCAGCTTTCTTCGTTCTCAATGCGTCGTCCCAGCCGGTCAATCAGCAGGCGGCTCGGCACATGCTCGCCCGATGTCAGCACGGCACGCCCGTCCACTGAGCGCATGGCGTTACGCAATTGCACCGCGTTAATCCGCAAGTGGATTTCGCCCATGCCGAAACCGTGACAGGCCATGTCTCCGGCCAGCGCCAAAATATCCAGCGCAGCGTCATCAGTGTCGGCCTTGGCGGCCAATGCCGCGATTTCCTCGGCCAAGGCGGCGCTGCCGGTCAGCTTGTCGGCGCGTCCGGTCAATTGATTGGCGGCTTCGACAAAGCCCGATTTGGCGCTGTCAATTTTTGCGAAATTGGCAATATCGGCCGCCGTTGCGTCGCGCTCAAGCGTCAGGCGGGCGGCGATTTCGTCAAGCAGGGGTTGGTCGGCACATTGCGCCAGATAGAGTTCCAGCGCTCGGCGTTTTTCTTCAAGCCGCAGGCGGAAACTGTCAATCCAGCTAATATCATCACGCCCGTCCAAATCATAGCCGACCCAGCTTGAGGCCGATAAAAGGCGCGGGACAATATCGCGGCGCGGTTGTTGCGCCAACAAGGCACGGGTGACTTGCCGCATGGCGGCGCGCGCATGTTCGACCGCCTGCATGGCTTCTTCATGTTCATCGGCCAGCGTGATGCCATTGCGCGGCGCATAAGCATTGGCGGGGCAGGCCGGTTGATTGGCAACCGCGTCCTGCGCGATTTTATGGGCATTGTCGCGCTGCATGGCAAAAACCGGATGCGCGGTAAAGACAGCGCCATAGACAGGGCGTGTGAAATCCAATTGTGTGACATCAAACCCGTCGCCTGCCGCATCATTTGGGTCAGCCTCAAGGCCGGATTTGACGCGCAAATAAGCCGTCTGCGCCTGCCATAAATCGCCGGAAATATCTTCCATCAGCGTTTCCAGCTCTGACTGGGTGATTTGACCCTTATACAGGTGTTCCGACAATTCATCGGCGAGGGCTGAAATCGGGTTGATATCAGCGATAATTTTGCCCTGTTCACGGAAATCGGTCAGACGGGCAATCAGAGCGTCTTTCAAACTCATGCGACTGCTCCTACCTCAATGGCGCGGGCGGCATGTGCCTCGACCTGCGCCCAATTGCCCTCAGCCACGCTGGCAGCGTCAATCATCCATGAGCCGCCAACGGCAAAAACATTTTTCAGAGCCAGAAAATCCGACACATTATCAGCATTGATGCCGCCGGTCGGCATGAAGGATAAACCGGCAAGCGGCGCGCCGACAGCTTTCAGCGCACCAACACCGCCGGCAATAGTGGCCGGAAAAAACTTCTGCCTTGTGAAGCCGTCTTCCATTAAACCCATCATTTCGCCAATGGTCGCCGCGCCGGGAATGACCGGCATGGGCGCTTGTTTCAGCGCATCGCGCAATTGCGGCGAGACACCCGGCGTCACAATAAAATCAGCGCCGACCTGATGGGCGGTGTCAATATGCGCCTGATTGAGAACCGTGCCGGCCCCAATCACCAAATCGGGGCGCTCTTTTTTCAAAGCGGCAATCGCCTCGGCGGCACAATCCGTGCGGAAAGTGATTTCCAACACCCGCAATCCGGCATTGGCCAATGCTTGCGCCAGCGGCGCGCAATCTTCCAGCCGGCTAATGGTGAGAACCGGCACAATCGGGCAGGCTTGCAATGCGGTGGATAAATCGGTCATGACAATGACTCCTGTTTTATGTCGCCAAGACAATGGGCGGCAGCGCCCATAAGCGGGGCTATCGGATTGCTCATCAAGCGCACCGGTATGTTGGCAAGAAAATCAGTATCCGGCCAGACAGCGCGGAAACGGGCAATTGCTTCGGGTGCGAGCAGATAATCGGCGAGATGCTTGGCAACACCGCCGGCAATCACCGCCCCGCCGCGCGCGCCCCCTATCAGCACCATATTAGCCAGACCGGCCATCGTCGTCGCCGCACGGATATCGCACAGCGCACGGCAAATCATGTCGCCCTGCTCGGCGCGTTCGATGATTTCATAAGGCTTGACCGGTTCCGGCTTCTTGTCATGCAGTTCAAACATGGTTTGCGTCAAAATCTCCAGATTGGCGCCGCCGCAAATATGCTCAATGGAGACAATCGGCCAATGGCGTTGCAGCGCTGTGACCAGGTCTTTTTCCAAATCGGTAACGGGCGCAAAACTGCTGTGACCTCCTTCGCCGGGCAGCACCCGCCAGTCATTATGCTGCGGCACAAGCAAGCAGGCGCCAAAGCCGGTGCCGGGGCCGGCCACAACAATCGGCGCGCCATCCACCGCTGTGCCGGGCTGAATATCAACAAAACTGTCGCTTTTCAATTGCGGCACGGCGCGTGCCATAGCGGCAAAATCATTTATCAGCGTGACCGCCTCAATTTTGCAATTGCGGGCAATATCAGCTTCCTGCAAACACCAATCGCGATTGGTGAAGCGCATTTCGCCATTCTGCACCGGCCCAGCAACAGCAAATACCGCCCGCGCCGGATGATGGCCGAACTTATCTAGAAAGCAGGTCACAATATCTTCAAACCGGTCAAACCGGTCGGCTTCATATTTCTCGAAATCGGAAATTATGATTTCCCGATGGGCGGTTATTTGTGCCAGAGCAAACCGAGCATTTGTTCCACCAATATCACCAACCATAAACATCAATCATACGCCTGTAAAAAATATCGAACCGCCGGTTTCAGCCGAGCCGACTTGTTGGCGCAATGGGGCAAACAAGTCTCGGCCAAGGCCAATATGCGCCGCCTGTGCAGGCGCTGGGTCGGGGCTGCGTGTGTCGAAATTATCAGCTTCCACGCTGAGCGTGCCGGCCTCGCTGTCGAGCGTGACCAAGTCGCCTGTGCGGATTTGCGCCAATGGCCCGCCTTGCGCGGCTTCCGGTGTCAGGTGAATGGCGGCCGGCACTTTGCCCGATGCGCCGGACATGCGACCATCAGTGACAAGGCCAATTTTGAAGCCGCGGTCAAGCAAAGCGCCGAGCGCCGGTGTCAGCTTGTGCAATTCCGGCATACCATTGGCGGCGGGGCCTTGAAAGCGCAGAACGACAATACAGTCCTTGTCCAATTCACCCGCTTCAAATGCTGTTACCACATCGGTCTGGCTGTCAAACACAATGGCCGGTGCGGTGATAATTCTATGCTCGGCTTTGACCGCCGAGACTTTCACCACGCCGCGACCAAGATTGCCCTGCAACAGGCGCAAGCCACCTTCAGCGTCAAACGGGCTGTCGCAACTTGCCAGAATATCGCTGTCGGCAGGCTGTGAGGGCGAAGGCCGCC
>Ga0213866_10000854_pt1 | contig 23753 bp, 33 predicted proteins | sample PICome_11_FD_160079 | JGI IMG/M metagenome (GOLD analysis project Ga0213866, IMG submission 160079) | Coastal seawater microbial communities near Pivers Island, North Carolina, United States - PICO284 | ecosystem: Environmental > Aquatic > Marine > Coastal | place: USA: North Carolina...
CCAGCGCACCAGCCATGCCTCGGTTCTACGCGATGTCGCGGCCCCGTGCCAGCCCTCGGCGGACCCCTCGGGACCGGCGATTCGAGGTGGAAGGTGTCGTCCCGGTCGCGCCGAGGTGAACGGTGCGCGAACTCGGCCGGGGGCGGGACCTTGGTCCGTGGTCGGTCAACACCGCCCGCGGGACGTTCTCCCCATGACCGACACGACCACTGACCGCATCGACCGGCACATGCTCACCCACGACCTGATCCTGCGCACGATCACCGCGCAGCTCGCCGCCGACATGGGCGACCACTTCACGAAGGAGACCATCCGCGGCTTCGTGGACGAGGTCTACGAGGAGCTCGACAGCCGCTTTCGGGTGAAGCGCCACCTCGCGACGTTCGCCCATCGGTTCTCCCGTGATCGGCTCCGGGCGTTGGCCCGCCACGAGGGCCACATCGTGGACCACACGCCCGCGGTGTTGTTCGTCTGCGGACGCAACGACGGGGTCTCGCAGATGGCGGCGGCCCTCTTCGCGGCGCGGGTGGGCGACCGGGCGGTCGTGCACTCGGCCGGCACCGCGCCGGCGGAGGAGCTGCTCGACGAAACGGTCCTGGTCCTCAACGAGGTCGGGATCGCGATGCTCGAGGCCTTCCCCAAGCCGCTCACCGTCGAGGTCGAGCGTGAGGCGGATGTCATCGTCACGCTTGACGCCCACGACGAGATCCTGATCGTCGAGAACGACACGACGCAGTACTACGCGTGGCGAACGACCGACGACCACAACGACGATCTCCCCGGCTACCGGGACCTGCGCGATGCGCTGCTCCCGCTCGTCGACGAGCTCGCCGGGGACCTCGTCGACGGACCGTTGGCGGAGATCGCTGCGTTCTCCGACTGAGGCATTGCCGTTCGGGCGTCCATCGCCGAGTTCCTCGAGCAGGGAGACGGGGCAACTGGCCCACGTCGATTCGTGCTCGCCACAGCGCTGATGTCGTGATACCGTGATGTCATGCCGAAGCAAACGACCGTCCGGCTCCCCGACGAACTCGCCGACGAGGCAGAAGCCGTCGCCCGAGTGAAGGGCACGAGCGTGAACCAACTCATCATCGATTCCCTGGGCGCGGAAATCGAACGAGTTCGAGCCGATGACGACTTCACGTCGCGGGCCAAGCGCCTTCTCGAGCGAGACAAGGAGCTGCTCGAACGCCTGGCAAAGTGACCCGGTACATCGACCTCGCCGAGTACCTGTGGCTCTCCGAACAGGTCACCGGCGTATCGGCCGAATTACTCGCGAAGTCTGGCCGGATCGACCTCGCCGACTCGGCGCTGCACGCGCCCAGGGCCGGCTTCGCTTGCGGTCGCTGCGGGCGAAATCGACGAGGCAGCACTCGCCGACTGGCTACGACAGCACGTTGTCTTCGACTGAGGGCGGGCGGTGCTCGCTGCGCCGTGCTCTGACGAGGATGACCGTCAGGCGACGTGTTCCGCAGTCAAGAACGAGTCTGACCTACGGGTCGATCTCGACGCCGATGAGTTCGACGACACCATCGGCAACTTCGACGCCGTAGACGGCCACAGCCGACACGAGAGCGCCGGCCCCGATGTAGACCCTCGCCGATCCGAGCGCCTCGACGACTTCCGGTAGCTCGTCGAAACCAACGGCGAACGCGTCGACGATCTCGGGAAGCTCAATCACCAAGAAGTCCGTCGCCGAGGGCTCGCCGTTCGGCCCGCGGTCTGGACGGAGTTGGGTGTCGAGCATCTCGAAGAAGGCCGGCGAGACACGAACCTCCCGGCGTTGGCCCGACGGGCTCACCAGTCAGGTCTGCTCAACATCGAGCAGACCCCGCTCCTCCAGCAGCTTTCGGCCGGTCTCCTCAACCCGGTCCCGGAACTCCGGGTCAAGCTGGTCCAGCGATTGGAGCTGCCGATCCCGAACGGCTTGCGCCCGCTCGTCCGGCGTCATCTGCTCCATCTCGGCTGCGCTGAGCTTGGGCAACTTCTCCATGGGGCCACCGTAACAGCACGCTGTGACACCACCAGGCGGCCCCCGAACCGGTCGGCGCCGGGCTTCGCCGTTATGCCGTCTCTGACACAGAACCGGTCCGGTGTCGATGTCGAGGAGCGTGCCGAGGATCTCTCGGATCTGACGGAATTCGACAGCCCCGATAGTTCCCCGGACTTCGTCGGTCCGGGCGGTCGACACCGCGCGAACGTGCTGGCATTGGGCTGCCGAGCGGGCCGAGAGTCCGTTGGCGGCGTCCGCCTCGAGCACGACCTCCGACGCGAACTCGCGAATGGTTGTCGTCAGGGGTACGACCTGCACCACGCTCGGATCTGCGTCGAGGACCCGCTGAGCGGTCACGACGATTGCCGGATGCCTGAACCCCGCCTCGCGACCGGTTGGCGAACCCAGGTCGAGGTCGACGACATCACCCGAGGTCAGCATCGAGCCAGTCGATCTCCTCGCCGGACAGCTCGGCCGAGAGCTGCGCCCCGATCCGTTCCTGACGCAGACGACGCACGGCAAGCGCCACCGTGTCGCCAACCGTGGCGTCGAGGTCGCCGGCGAGGCGCTTCAACAACTCGTGTGTATCGGTGTCGATCCGAACGCTGGTGCTTCCCATATGTCTGAGCATACACAAACGCATGCAGACATGCATGCTCCATGCTAGGCCGCGCAACCGTGACGAAATATTCTTCGATCGGCCGGCCGATCCCCGCGAAGCCGCGTTCACGCACACACCTCGGGTTCGAGCACGCCATCGCCTGGACGTACACGAGCTCGCCTTCGACGGTCCAGCAGTAGTCATCGTCGAACAGGCCCTGCGCCCCGGTCGTCGCCACCAGCACCTTCATCTCCAGCTCCAGTTCCTCGCTTCGGTTGATGGAACCGAGAGTAGAGAGAGGGTGTGACGTCATAGCCGGCCCCGAGTTCACAGGGTCCACGTCGGCGACAGTTCTGACAGGCAGAACGAGCCACCGGTGACCGTCGGTGTCAGCGGCCGGCCGCGGCCATCGCCTCGTCGAGAGCCTCGCCGATCCCGAGTTGGGTGGCCCACCGTCGGAGGTAGTCGGTGTCGAGGTCCCGCCCGGCCAAGATGGCGACGACGTCACGGAGCTGCTGCTCAGAACCCGACCGCGATCGCCACTCGAGCTTGGCCAGGACCGTGTCCTCGGCCGAGGCGATGAACAACTCGACGGCGCCGATGACCGCCTGCTGCCGACGCCGGAACTCCTCCCGGCTGAACGGTCGATCCTTGCGGATGATCAGATCGGCCTTCCAGCCGGTCTCGGTGTCGATGACGTTGCACATGTCGCGGGCGCGGACCGCTCCGACGGCGTCATCGACGTAGTAGCGGGAGCGGTCGAGGTCATCGGCAAAGCGCTGGATCGCGTCGAGCGTGGGGTCGATCACGAGGTCGACATCCCGAGTCATTCGCGGCTCACCGTGGAAGGTGCTCGCCATGGAGCCAGCCAGCATGTGTGGGATCTCCGCGTCGTCGAGCGACGCGACGATGAAGCTCAGGAACTCGAGTTGCATCGAGCTGCGTAGTCGGCGATCTCGTCGCCGTGCAGAAGGCGGATCCACTCGAGGGCGACGTCTGCTTCGGGGAGCTCAGGGTGGCGGGAACGGATTCCGGCCAGCGCGATCGTCTTGCTCTCCTCAGCCATCTCCGCTGCATAGGCCACCCGCTGGGCGCCGCTCATCGACGCGAAGACGGCCGAGACGCGCCTCCGGATCTCTGGCGAGGTGTCGGTGGTGGCCATGAGCCAACTGTAGACGTCGGCTGAGACACCGGGGCCCAGAAACTGCGGCTGGACTCATGGGGTGTCGGGAGCAGACATCGCCCTCGGGTCGCAGCGGCGGACGCTCAGCGCTGTGTTGCTCCCCTGCTGCGAGAGCCTCGATCTAGTTGAGGGCACGTGCGATCTGCTCCAGCCGATTCGCGCGGGCTCCGCTCGCCCAGCCGCTGATGCTGCTCGTGTGTGCCCCGGCATCGTCGTACACAGTGGCGAGGTCATCGTGGACGGCGCTGCGCGCGGTGATCGTGCCGGGGTCCGTGGAGCCGTCACTCTTGACTTCGAACATCGCGCCGTAGATGTCCTGGATCGACTTCTTGCCGAACGCGGCTGGCCGGAGTCTGTCGGTCGCGTCCTTCAACGGCTTGACGAAGTCACTGACCCCGCCGAACACCGCGACGGAGAGCGCGACTCGCAATCCGTCGTCCTTTACATCGGCCTTGGCGGCGGCGTAGGCACCGAGCCAACCGAGCCCGATCAAGATCGACGCACGAACGAACCACGCGGCTGAGTGGCCCCAGAGGGCCGCAAGGCGCGGGGCCTGGTGGCCGCCCACGCGTCGGACGAAGAGATAGGCGACGACCGCTACAAACCCGACGACGATGACCACGCCGGCGAGGATCTTGGCGCCGCCCTCCTGGTCATTGGTGTAGAGCGCGTAGCCAACGGCCCCGATAAGGGCAAGGAGAAGCCCATCCAACTTCGCAAGCAGCGCGATCATGAATCGCATTCCTTCGGGCGCAAGGTGCTCCCGACCACGTGGAAGCAATGCACTTCGGGGGGTTCGTGATGGCATCGGATGTCGAAGTAGTTCTTCGTAGGCACGAAGTGCCAGCCGATAGGCGAGGGTTTGGACCCGAAGGGACATGGCGGGGGCCGAACGAGATCGTGTCTGCGGCCGATGCCAGAGCGGCGGTCGGCGCCGCCTCATCACGCAGTCCGAGTTCGGCAATGCGGTTCTCCTCGGCTCGCAGAGCCTGGCTGACCACGACCGGGTCAAACGACGACACTTCGAATCCATGGAGAATCGACGCCAGGTGGCCGTCTTCGGAACGGGGCATATCACCGTCGGCGGCATCAAAGGTGAACGACTCGGTGTCGAGCATGAACAGCCTCTCGACGGCCAACCGGAAGTCGACCATCGCCTCGACCACCTCTTCGGGTAGATCGATCGACTCGTCGGGTCCGAGGTGTCGCATGGTTCCCCTCCGCCATATTGTCCGCCGCTGCCACGATGCTTTCATCGACCGGCTGCTGCATCAAGAGGCGCCCGCGTTCCACGGATCACTCAAGCGCGAACGTCACATCAAGGTCCTTCGGTCCGGACGAGCATCCGGCACTGGCCCCCGACACGGAACGATTCAGAGGGCCAGGTGGAGCCGCACTGCGTCATCGAGTTGGGCGATGAGATCAGCCGGCAATCGGCCTAGAACCGGGCCGACGCGTTCGACCGCGATCGACCGGACCTGCTCGGCTTGCGCCTTGGAATCGCGATCGAGTCCCGTCCGCGACTGCTCGAGGCTGACCTGGAAGGGGTAGATCCGAGCGACGTTCGAGGTCACCGGCACGACCGTGATCACTCCTCGGCCGAGCCGTTGCGCGGTGCTGTTCGCACCGTCGTTGCTGACGATCACGGCGGGGCGCTGCTTGCTGGCCTCTGAGCCCCGTACCGGATCGAGATCAACCAGTCGGATCTCGCCTCGGCGCATCAGCGCACACCATCGGCGGTGGTGACATCCCAGATCTCGGCCTCGCCGTCGTCGACCCACTCCGACCACGCGTCGGAATACGCGGCTCCCAGTTCGCTCACCCGGAGTAGCCGCACCGCCTTCTGGACCGCCGCCGACCGGGAGGCGAAGCCCTGCGACTCGGCATAGGCATCGAGGAACTCGACGTCCTCGGCGGGCAGACTCACACTCACCTTCATACTTTCTTACTACCACGGGTAGTAGCTCTGGAGCAAGGCGTGTCCCACTTGCGGGCGAGCCGACCCGGCACGGCGAGCCCTCCGGGCCATGCGCTCAGGGATAGGGTCCGAGGAATGCCGCGACCGCGACGACGGAGTGGGGGCCGAACGACCCCGAAGGGCACTCCCACTCATCAACGCGTTCGAGCCGACCGGGCTCCGTCGGGCGAAGAGCTTCTCCTGCGGGATGCCGAATGGACACTCGGGGAGTCAGCGGACGAGATCGACAGTCTCGCCTCGACCGTCGCGGTGCTGGTGGCTCCCGACGCCGACGGCGGACGCCCGGTGTTCGATGCGTCTCGCCTGCTCCGAGCGTGCGAGCGCGCCGGCGACCGGTCCGGGATGCTGGTGGCGAGGGCGATTCAGTTGTTCGGTCCCGCGCACGTCCGAGATGCGGCAACTCGGGTGTACGAGACCCTCCATGCTTCGGTCCGACCCGAGGACCGACAGCGAATCGAGGCGATGGGTCGCGTGGAACCGATCGAGGCATTCGCGCTGACCGACGCGCACCACAACGCGACGGCGCTGTACTTGCGGGCCAGGCGGCCATCGGGCGACAAGGTCTCCGTGCGCGTGCTCTGCGAATCGGGCTTCCGGGGCGCCGGGACGGTGTTCGGGTACCGAGCGTCCGCAGCGCGCGACCGGGACCGGGCGGCCCAGGACCCGGAGATGATCGTCGAGGACGTGGCGATGGCCGACGCCCGGGTCTGGTTCGACCACGCCGTAGCGGCGCGCGACGAGGACTTCGTTCCCGACCCCGACGACATGGACGAACAACTCGCGATCGAACACCGCGCGATCGTCACGCACTACTTCCATCAGTGCCCGGAGGGAGGCGAGCTGCCCGTTCGGGCCCGCCCCACCGACGTCGACGAGGTACCGGGGCTGGTGGCGGAGTTCGTTGCGTCGCCGTTCGCCGAAGGCCTCGAGGATGCGCCCGCCATCGCGGCGGCGTTGGCCGAGTTCGGGCTGGCCGTCAGCGGCCGCCCGCTGTGGTGGAGCCCGATGGTGGCCGAGATCTTCGCTCAGTACGCCGGTGAGGTGTTCGAACCGGGCGCGATGCGGTCCATGGCCCCGACTATTAAGGCCTGGGCGAGCTGGGCCGCCGAACGCCTCGGCAAGACCGCAGCCGCGACGAGCGAGACGCAACGAGCGGTCGACAGATTCGCCACGTCTCGGGCCACCGTTGAACCGCACGACAACCTGCTCGTGCTCCCGGGTCTCGAACCTGACAGAGTCGGAGCCGAAGACGACGACGACTGGCTGATGGCCGCATGGGCCAGACACGAGGCGCAGGTGGCCGAGTTCGTCCAGAGCAGTCTTGCCGGACTTCGAGGCGTCGCCCCACCGGCCGTGGAGGGGCTGGCCGGAGTCATCCGAGAGGGCGTCGCTGCTCAGGAGTGGCCCTACTCCACCCTCGCGGCGCTGAGTCGAGCGACGGCTCGTCGGTTGAGCGATCTTGCCGACGCCGATGTCGTGCTGTGGGCCGCATCGGTGATGCTCGACCCCGACCCCGACCTCGACGACCTGGCCGGTGACGGCAATGGCGAGCTGCTCGATCCGCTCGCCGTTTCGGGGTCGATGGATCCGATCGACTGGGCGACCGTGACCGTCGCGCTCAGCCGCGCCGGACCGGGCACACCGTGTACGCCCGAGGCGCTCGTCGCCATCATGGAGGAGCTGCGACAGGACCCGCTCGACGATGCGGACGAGCTCGAGCCCTGCTTCGAAACGAACCTCCCCCTGTGGCGGGCGGCCGGCGTGACCGACGCCGACGACAGACTCACCGAGGTCGGCACGTGGGCCCTGCCCCGCGCCGTGTGCCGTGCGCTCGGCACGGAGTTCGACGAAGCGTGATCCCGCCGCGCGTGACGACTCGCTGATTCACTTGCGCACGGCACGGCGGGCAGCCTCCTGCATCGAGATCTCCTCGAGCTGGGCGCGCTCACGCAATGCTGCTGGTCTTCATCGGTGAGTCTCAGCGTCATGGCGATGAGGCGACGGTATTGGTCTGCTACGGCGACCGAGTGCGGTGCCGCCCGCAGGTTCTGTGGTCAAGAACCGAGTCGGCGGGCGTTTCGGAATCCAAGAGCAAACCGGACGCCTCCGGCGTCGGCAGGTCAACCGGCGGGTCGGACGACTGCATGCCCTTCGGTGGCCCAGCCGTGGTTACGTCGGGAGTTCGCCGACGATGTTGGCAACGTCGAGACCGGTCAGCGCTGCGAGCCTCGAGTGGGTGACGTCTCTCTGCGGTCCGACGAGGTTCAAGGCCGCCAGCCGCTCGACCAGGGTGACCTCGTTGAGTCGATGGGCGCGGAGCAGCGAATCGATGAAAGCGAGATCCTTGGGTCGTCCGGCGACGAGCTTCGCGATGCAGAGATCGTGGCGCTCGAGGCACAGACCGACCTTGCCGTTGGTGTTCGCAGACTCAAAGCGAAGGAGACGGGCCTCCCAGCCGGGTGGAAGCGTGGCGGTCGTGGCGTCGACACCATCGCCGTAGACGCGATGCGTCCGGTGAAACGGCGAGTCTTCGCCAAGCACGCCTTCGATCTGCGCAATTCGAGGATCGTGCTCGTCGTCTGCACCGATCGGCCAGAGATCAGCCTCGTTCGAGAGCGTCGTCGGACCCGGCAGCTTGTCTTCGGGGAACGAGGCGTGGATTGCCTGGCTGCCGATCACGATGATCTCGTCGTCGCCGGTCAGCTCGCAAGCCGCCCGAACGAGGTGCTCGAGCTCAGCGCGCCGCACTGCTCACCACCGCAGTTTGCTCCTCGGTGGCCAATCCGACGAATGGGGAATTCGCTCGCAGTTCGATGTTGTGGGCGTCTTCACCCACCAGCGAGCCGATGAGTTCGTCGAGCGGTCCGTCCAACAGGGCGCTCCAACCGTCGTGCCAAAGGTCGCCGTAGGGGTTCGCCACACGCGCCGCGGCCAACGCATCGCGGGCTCGGTCAAGCAGATCTCGTCGTGTTGCTTCGTCGGCAAGAAGCGCGGCGGCGACCCGGCGGTGATTCTCGAGCGAGCGCCGCGCACCGCGGTTCATCTGCTCCGGAGAGATTCTGCGGCCTGCAAGGCGAAGCTCGCTGCCAGACGCGTCGAGGAGCTTCGCCAGTGTCTTCACTGTGGGCGACTCACGGCCCGATTCATAGGCGCTCACTTTTGGTTGGGCGACGCCGGACAGACGTGCAAGCAGCGACTGTGTGAAGCCGGCCCGCTCTCGCGCTGAGCGAAGCAGTTGAGGGATCGCCATACCATCACTATAACGATTTCGTACTAGGTCGCAACCTCGTGCGCCTCCTCTGGCGCAAGTTGGGGGCGAAGCCTTCTTTGACGCAGAACGAGTCGCGTGGCGCACCGGCGCGCTTGACGACCGGGCGGGCGAACGTTTGTATGGGTGAGCCGGGTGCGGGCGGCACTCCCCAATGTCTGTGATCACTCCTTCTCTTTCGGCGACCCCATCGAGCGATCGGGTCGACATCGCCATCGTCGACCGGCCGGTCGCGCGCATCGATCATCGCGATGGCGTCGTGCACGTCTGGATCTCGATGCTCCGGGGTGACCGTTGCATCGACGTCAGCACCCAACCCGGGACCCTCCCGACCATGCTGCGTCGCGAGGCCCGAGTGCGACGGGAGGACCCGAATCGGTGGTGCGCAGGCGTAGCGGCCGCAGTGTTGGACGCAGCGAGCGGATGGGGGTTCGACGAGATCCCCGGTAGCGACCACACCCATCTCGAGGCCGTCCTCTCATCGCTGTCGTTTCCCCTCGCGCTGCTCGCTCGCCGGGGCGGAGCAGGGCCGATGCCACACGTGCCCCGATGGGCGGCTCCCACGCTTCAGGCCCAGTCGTCGACATCGGCCGCTCGTGTCGCCCTCGGCCCAGCCGCCACTCGCGGCGTCGCCCGCGCACTTCCGCGAGGGATGATGCCCGGCGACGGTGCCCCGGTCGACGCCGCTCCCGACCTGCGACCGCTCGGTCTGGCGATCTCGCTGGCCGACCACCTTCCACCCGAGCGGCTTTCGACCGTGTTGGCAGGCGGCGGCCGGTGGTTGCCGCCGCAGCACTGGCCCAGCGACGACGATGTGAAGCAGCTGCGCCGGCTCTGGCCGGCGACCGATGAGGTGACTGCGACCGCCCTCGCCATCGATTCCCTGAACGTGGAGCATGGCAGCGCGCGCTTGCGACGCTCCCTGAGCGTGGTCGAGCCCTTCGCGGTCGTTGCCGAGCTGACCCTCCCCCGTCGAATCGTCGACCTGGAGCGGCAGGCTGCGCACGCGGTGCCGCTCGCGCGCCCCCCGGCGGCGCCTCCCCGACCCCAGCGAGCGCGCCGCGCCCGAGACGTGGAGGAAGCGCGTGATCCGGCGCCCGCTGCCCTACCCGTGGTTCCTCTGGTCGCACCGGCTGGCGGGCCGGGAGGCACAGGCGGTTTCGCTTATCCCCCGACCGTCGAGATCGCCCACGGCTATCGGATCGGTGAGCACCGACTGGTTCTTCCCCGCAACCCGGCAGAGCTGACGCGATGGGGTCGACGGTTGTCGAACTGCCTCGCCGACTACACCGGAGCAGTGCGCAACGGCCGCTCGGTCGTGGTTGGCCTCGAAGAACGCGGCACGCTCGTGGCCGCGCTCGAACTCCGCGACGGCGCAGTTCGCCAGTTCGTCGGCGTGGCCAACGGCCGCCCGACGCGAGCCCGCCGCGATGTCGTCAACCGGATGCTTCGCGACCTCGCGCTCGGCGGCCGCTAGCACGAAGGGCAACGAGTCAGGCGAACTCGCGCTCGCAGGCGGCGCAGTGCCACTTCAGGTTCTCTTCGCTGAGGACGCAGCCGCCGAGCGCGATCTCGCCTCGGTCGGCGGCGGCCCACATATCGGGGCCGGGCAGTCCGTATACGATGGGGACAACGGCCGCTGCGCCGCACGATGGACAGGTCGGCCGCTCGGTCATGGACCGGCCGCCACGATCGGTGGGTCGTTTCGCCACGCGGCCTCGAGGTCGGCGAGGGCCAGCAGGTCGGCACCCGTCTCCCCTACCTGTGCGCCTATCGCGGCCGGCAGCTCGCCGAAGGCGACCGATCCGAGCTCGGCCGACCGAACGACCTCGGCCGGGAGCGCGACGGCGTCGGCGAACTCGTGCAGCGGCAGACAGGCGTGCCCCCTCGCGGCGACCGAAACGGCGGCGGCGACGGGGTGTTGGGCGCCACCGGCCCTGAGCCGGCGGGCCATCCGCTCGATGACCACCGTTGCGTCGATGGCGCTCATGCGGCGAACCACCCGTGATCACGGAGTTCGGCGAACTCGGCGTCGGTTTCGATCAACGACCACACCTTCTTGCCGTGGCGTCGACAGAGCTGGCGCACGTTGTCGGGTTTCAGCCCGAACCGTTCGCCCACGGTGTGGGCCGGCGACGGGTCGCCCATGCCCTGCTGGATCCGGTACTCCCAGTAGACGGCCTGGTCGCGCTCGGACCCGACCGAACGGATGGCTTGATCGAGGACCCGTACCCGCGGGTGGCGGCCGATCAGCACCGCGAGGTCGTCGACAGCCAGGTCGAACACCACGTCGCCGTGGGATTCCACCTCGCCGTCGCGATCCTCGTCGGTGCCCAGCTCGACCACGCGGTGACCGATGGAGCGGGCCACCTCGGCCCGGATGGCCTTGAACGCCCAGTTCCAGGGCGCGGCGCCGCCGGGCTTCCAGCCGGCCGCCCGACGGAAGATGACGTCGCAGGCATCGAGGGTCAGACCGTCGAGCTCGTCGTTGTTGCGGACGATGTCGTGCCGGCCCATGCCCTCGAGGATCGAGCGCACCACCCAGCGCACCTTGGGTGCGAACGCCTCGATGAAGGCGAACAGGAACGCAGCGTCACCTGCGGCCATGCCGACCATCACCCGATTGAGAGGGTCGTCGGAATCGTTCGTTGCGTGCTCAACCATTGCATCTCCTCTGTCGGGGAAGTCCGTGACATCCCCCGATGCCACGACCTCCATCATGCCGAGGGGGTGTGACAGTGGCCGGTTGTCACAGCAGACGGGGACGGAGTCATCACGTCGATGATCCAGGACGGACGGCGGTGCCCCCAGGCGGAGGGAACGAATGACGAGCGACGACGACATGGTGTCGGCGGACGACATCACGACCATGGCCGACGAGGTCCGGCGCGGGCTTCGACCGAGCGAGAGTCGTGTTCGGATGACCGCAGCGCACCAGCAGGTCTGGGACGACCTCGCCGATCAGGTCGGCCGCCCGGCGAACGACGAGTGATGCACTGACGCGACCTTCGTCACCGCAAGCGGGCACGGCCGGGGAGAAGTTCAGTCGAAGTCCGCGAGGAGCGGGCTCAGGGCCGGGTTCTCCCGCCCGTAGCTGACGACGGCCACGTCGAGTTCGGTGTCGGCGAACACGGCTGCCGCCCGGGCGATCGCGTCCGTGATCCACGACGTCGGGTTGCCGAACACCCCACCGCCCAGCAGCGTCAGGAAGACCGTGCGGTTGCCGGTTGCCGCGACGTTCACCACCGCAGCGGCGAGCGTCGCTTCGTAGGCGGCCTGGAGCACGAGGCGGGCGAACGGCTCCCACATTTCGGGGTCCAGACCCGAGTACGCCACCGGGACGGCCGAGCAGTAGGCCTGGGTCACGGTGTGGCCGGCGCCGACGAGCGTCACCTCGGTCTCGTGTTGGAGTCCGATCCGGAGCTGCGCCCGGACGAGGTCGAGGTCACCCTCGCTCATCGTGGCGACGGCGTCCGCCACCCGCGCGAGTTCCTCCGCTTCGGGCAGGGCGTAGCCGTTTCGCATGCCGAGGTCGACCCCGAGGGCGGTCGCGACATCGGCGAGGCAATCGATCTGCCGGGTGGCTGTCTGCCCGATTCCGCCATCGACCGGAACCAGATAGTTGCGGTGGATGGTGCCTGCCCCACAGGCGACGGCGCAGGCCGGACCCTGGGTGCGGTCGTGCTCATACCCGTCGATCCCGGCCTCGGGGGTGACCGAGGGCGACACCATCTCGAGCGTGTTGAACTGCGAGGCGACCTGGAACACCGCCCCGGAGTGGGCGGCCTCGCGGTGCAGGGCCTGGGCATCGGCCACGACCTCGCGCAGTGTCAGCGTGGCGCTCCGGCCGTTCGCGTCGACAGCCCGTTGGCGGAGTTCACCGAGTGTCGGTGTCTCGAACCGCCCGACCCGCATCGTGCGGCCGTTGACGGTCGAGGTGATCTCGTCACCGGAGATGGCGAACATCGCGGCGACATCTTCGACCTCGTCCTCGGAGAATCCGGTGAGCGCCTCGAACCACATGCCGTCAATCCGTCCCGTTCATTTTCGTAGCCCGGGATCGGTGATCAGCCGGCGTCGCGCATCAACTGGTCGAACCGCTCCCACGAGAGCGAGATCGCCGACTTGTGGCCACGTGGGACCCAGTCGATGGTTCCGCGGGAGACCTGGAGTTGTCCGAGCTTCTCGTCGTCGGCGGTGACCTCGATGATCAGGTCGGCGTTGACGACCTCGAGCGGTCGGGAGGGGTGGACGGTGATCGCGTGAATGGCCATCGACAGATGGTCGCGCGTTCGACGCAGCGTCGCGTCCCGGTGGTCGCCGCGCCACGCTCACGCTGCGCCCGCCGCGGCCGCGGCGGCGATCGTCTCCCAGTGGAGGTCGACGAGCTCGTCCATCGTGATGCCGGCTGTGTAGCCGCCGGCGAGGGCCCAGGCGATAGGGGTCGTCTCGTCGGCGGCTCGTTCGAAGACCATTCGTTCTCTGATGGCGACGGTGAGTCGGCTGAGTTCGGGGTGGATGTCGACGCCGGCGTTGTAGAGGACGATGTCGGTGTCGGCCCAGTCGATGTCGTCGAGCATGCGGCCCACGGCATCGATGTAGTCGGTGTCGCTGCGCCGGACGACGGCGAGCCGGTCATCGGCGCGCACGCCGTCGTAGCCGTCGAAGGTGTTGGTCGAGAGGTCGAAGTGGCGGACCGACTCCCCGAGCCCGTGGGCGCGGATCATGGCTGTGGTGCCGCCGCCGCAGTGGGCGTCGAGATCGAGCACGACGACGCGTAGACCGTTGCCGACGAGTCGGGCGGCGGCGACGGCGAGGCCGTTGACGGTGCAGTAGCCGTCGCCCCGGTCGGGCTTGGCGTGGTGCAGGCCCGACGAGAGCGACCCGGCGACACCGTCGACCAGCGCGGCGTCGGTCGCCGCGATCACCCCCGCGGTGCTGTGGACCGCCATCGGCCAGATGCCCGGGCACCACTCGAAGCCCTGCGACTCTGCGAGGGACCGGTCGGTGCCGGTGCGCAGCGCCTCGACATAGTCGGCCGAGTGCAGGTGATGGATACCGGCCGCTGCCGCGGCGATCGCGGCGGGTGAGGGTTCGAGCAGGCGGACTCCCTCGAGCTCGCGAGTGCGGATGGCGTCGGCGATGTGGGCCGACTTGCGGGTGGTCTCGAAGGCGTATTCGGCGCCCGTGTAGCGGTCGTCGTAGAAGATCTCGATGGTGGTTCCTTTCGTGGTGTGGTGGCCGCTCAGCGGGAGCGGCGCTTGCGCCGGCGCTCGGCTCGCACGTCGTCGAGCAGGCGGTCCTTCATGGCGTGCTTGGCCTGGCGACCGGGAGCGCCGCGCATGGCGGTGCTGGATTCGGCGAGCATGGCGAAGCCGTCTCGCACGCCGGCGCCGGTGTGCTCCCAGTCGGCGGCCTGGCCGTGGCGCATGCCCATGGTGTGGGCCTCGCCGAAGCTGTCGATGTTGGCGCCGAGGAAGATGAAGGCCCAGCCGGCGTCGCTGCGGGCCTTCACCATGTCGGCGATGCGGTCGCGCGTGAAGCGTTGGCTCGCGTTCTCGTGGCCGTCGGTGATCACGGCGACGAGCTGGAACTCGTCGGGGTCGGTCGCGCTGCGTCGGTCGACGGTCTCGATGAGTGTGCCGAGGGCATCGAGCAGCGGGGTGCTGCCGCGGGGCTGGTAGGTGTGGCTGTCGAGGTCGACGAGTTCGGCGACGGGCACGGCCGCGGCCACCACGTCCTGAGGGTTCTGCCCGTCGAACTGCACGAGGGTGATCCGGCAGTCGCCGGGGAGTTCGCGCTGTTGGGCGACGAAGGTGTTGAAGCCGCCGATGGTGTCGTCGGCGATCGAGCCCATCGAGCCGCTGCGGTCGAGCAGGACCGAGACGTGGACCCGGTCGGCCTCGGCTGCGGTGGCCGGGGCGGTGGCCGCGGGTGCACCGGTCACGAAGTCACGGTGGAACCGGTCGGCGATGGCACGGATGTCGGCCGCGGCCTCGAGGTCGTCGAGCCAGCGGTCGGGCAGGCCGGTCTCGCCGTGGTAGGCGCCGGCCATCGCGCCGGCCATCGCGGCGACGGTGTCGGCGTCGTAGCCGCCGTTGACGGCCACGACGATCGCTTCTTCGGGATCGTCGGCGTTCGCCAGGAACGCCCAGATCGCGGCGGGGAGCGACTCGAGCACGAACGCACCGTTGTAGGTCCGGGCGAATGCCTCCGACGGGGTCAGGTCGAGCATGTCGCCGAGTTCGGCGATGCGGTCGACGAGGCGGATCCGGTCGGGGCCGGCGTCGTGGCGACGCTCGACGGCTCCGGCGTCGTCGATCCCGTGGGCCACGTCGACCAGTTCGGCGAGGAATGCGGCGGGGTCGAGCGTGCCGGGGGCGGTGCGGGTGAGGCGGGCCACGGCGTAGGCCTGGACGATGCCGGAGGCGACGGCGAGGCGGTCGGCGTGGGTGACCACCGCGTTGCGGGCCGTCTCGCGGCGCAGGGCGTTGAGGTCGTGGCCGAAGGCGAGGCCGAGCGGGGAGATCCGCATGGCCACGCCGTTGCCGGCCGAGGGCACTCCGGCGCGCCACCAGTCCTTGCCGTCGCGGTGACGGACGATGGCCTGGCGGGTGGCGCCGCCGATGCCGCGGATGGCGTCGAGGCGCTCGACGAGGGTCCGTCCGAAGGCGGCCGGGTGCTCGTCGCCGGCATCGAGGATCGCTCGGGCCGTCCAGAGGGTGAGTTGGGTGTCGTCGGTGAAGGTGCCGACCGGTCCCCCGTTCCAGCCCTGCCAGGGCATGAACTCGCGGACCTGGCCGTGGCGGGCCTTGATGGCGGCCGGCGGGGCACCTTCGACCGGACGGCCGAGGGCGTCGCCGCAGGCCGAGCCGAGCAGGGCGCCCCGGAAACGGTCGGCGGTCGGTGCATCGGCGGCGCCGATGAAGTGGGTGGCGGCCGGGCCGGCGGTGCCGGTGGGGAGAAGGCCCCGGTTGGTGAGTTCGGTGTCGATGTCGTGTGTGTTCACAGCGGTGCTCCAGGTTTCTTGCGATTCGATGGGGGGATCGGCGTTCGTGACAGAGAGGTAGGACTCGGTCGTGACACGGCGCCGGGACCACGAGGGCGTTCGCCGCCCTTCGTGTCATTTGGACAATATCATGCCCTCAGTGTTCTTGTCAAACTGATACGAACTGGTAGGGTGTGGGCCATGTCGGATCTCGAGGGCTACGACCCCGGCGACTTTCCGCCGTTCGCGGTCACCGTCGACCTGGTCGTCTTCACCATCCGTGACGACCGGCTGCAACTGGTGCTCGTGCAGCGCGGCGCTCCCCCGTTCGAGCGTTCGTGGGCCCTTCCGGGCGGGTTCGTCCACGTCGACGAAGACCTCGAGGTGGCCGCCCGCCGGGAGCTCGCCGAGGAGACCGGCGTCGACACCGGGCCCAACCACCTGGCCCAACTCGGGGCCTACGGCGCCCCCGACCGCGACCCCCGCATGCGGGTGGTCACCATCGCGTGGTGGGCGATCATGGCCGACCTGCCCGACCTCGAGGCCGGCACCGACGCGGCGCACGCCGATCTGATCGGGGTCGACGACGTGATCGAGAGGCGGGTCGAGCTCGCGTTCGACCATCGCCGGATCGTGATCGAGGCGCTCGAGGCACTGCGTGATCAGCTGGAGGACACCACCATCGCCACCACGTTCTGGACGGATGAGTTCCGTATCAGCGACCTGCGGCGGGTCTACGAGATCGTGTGGGACACCGAGTTGGAGCCCGGCAACTTCCAGCGCAAGGTCCGCAAGATCCCCGGCTGGCTGCAGCCCACCGGCGCGTTCGACGAGCGCGGCACCGGCCGCCCGGCCGAGCTGTTCTCCAGCGCCATGCGCGTGCGCCGCCTCGACTCCCCGATCCGCCGCGACCGCAACTGAGACGCGCGGTCTGTTCAGGCCTCGTCGGGCCGGGCTTCCAGGATGTCGGCAACGGTCAGATCGACATCGGTGAGATCCGGAACCTCGATGGCGGCGGTGAGGCCGTGCGCTTCGATCGCGGCGTGAAAGCCGTGCTGTCGTGCGGTGAGGAGGATCTTCAGCGCCGACAAGGTCGCCTCGAGTGTGGAGGCCAGTGCGGCCGGATCATCGAAGCGGACCTCGGCCTCGGGTTCCATCGCGTCCGGATCGAGGAAGCTGAGCAGCATCCCGCACCCGTCGTGTTCGGTGTCGAAGAGCGAGAAGCTGACGGTCGGGTTCGAGTTGGGTGGGTGTTCTTCGTCGTCCATGGCGGCGCCTCCGGTCGGTGGTCGAGACGGAAGGTGTAGCCACCCCTTGTGACAGCCGCTCGGAGATGTGCTCCTTCCTCGAGCGCCGGTGGTCACGGCGATCCGGTACCTCTGGGGTGACCCGAGGAAAGGAACCAGTGACGAGATGAGTAGCGCCTTCATGATGCTCCTGCTTGACGAGCTGCCCGAGGGGTGGACGCTCGAACTCGCCGATCCCGACGCGTGGGACGATGCCGACGTCGACGCCGAGTCCGAGATGGCCGACTAGCGCGGCGGGGCGTTCGGGGTGGTCGCCTCGACGACCGCGTCGAAGGCGCTCCGCAGGGCGCCGAGATCGGCCGGGTTCTCCATCGCTTTCGGACCGGCGAACTTCGAGAGCGCGAGACAGAGGTGGCCCTGAAGATCGTCGGCGTGGCCGTTGGCGACCCGCGCCAGCTCGAGGGCGAGGAAACGGGTTGCGTCGTGCGCCCCGATCTTCGCGGTGTCGCCGAGCGCCGATGCGAGGCGGTGATCGAGCCCGTCGAGACCGGCGGTGGTGTCCGCCATCAGTGCGTCGAGGTCGTCGACCGCCAGGCGGAGTTCGCGGGCGAGCATCGAGTCGGGAAGGGTCGACTCGACGGTCGCGGCCATCTCGCCGTAGTACCAGGCGCTCCCACCCAGGCCGCCCTTGAACCGGCCCCAGATGTCGGCGGCACCGCCCCGGTGGTCGACGAGGATGGTGCGCAGGTTGGCCAGCTTGTCGGCGCCGACGACACGGATCGTCGAGTCGCCGCCGTCGGCGGCGATCTTGCGGAGCTTGTCGACATGGGCGACCTTGCGGGCGAGCCACGGTTCCTTGGCTTCGCCGGGCGCCGGGGCGGCGTCGCTGCAGTGGTCGACGATGGTGGCCACCTCGTCGCCGAATTTGTCGCGCACGTCGCCGAGCGTCGCCTTGCGGTCTTCCACGGCGTCGTGGAGCAGGGCGGCGATCGCCTCGGTTTCGTTGCCGCCGCCTTCCCACACGAGTGCCGAGACGGTCAGCAGGTGGGTGATGTAAGGGGTGGTCGTCTGCTTGCGGGCGTGGTCGCGGTGCCACTTCGCTGCGGTCTTCAACGCCTTGCCGTATGTCTTGGTGTACATGTCAGAGCTCATTGGTTCCTCCGCCCGCAACCTAGGTGCATCTAGCCACCGCTCTTCAGGCCGAGCGAGGGCAGCACGAGCTTGTTGCCCTCGAAGTCGAAGGCGGTGTACTCGAGCCAGCCGGGGTGAGGGAGGCCGAGCACCTCGATGAGGGTGCGTACCGCCAGGTCCGCGACCTCGGCGTGATCGACCGGGGCGTCCCACTCCTTGAAGTAGTTGGGCGAACCGTCGGGGTCGAGCTCCGGGGGCACTCCCGGGCCCGAGGTGGGATCAGCCCAGCCGAAGGCCCGCAGCATCGCCTCGTCCTCGTCGGACAACCGCTCGGGTCCGGTCAGGTAGGAGTTGCACACGACCTCGGCCCGCATCCCGTAGAAGCCCTGGGCCGCGAACTGCACGAAATGGTTGGTCTCCTTGCGGACGAGGATCAGGAACTGATCCTCCGTCATCGCCTTCAGCGTCTCGGTGAGCCGCTCGTGAAATGCCGGCCATGCCGCCGAAACGGGACGCCGCCCTGCCAATGCTCCTGCCATGTGATGAACCTCCAGATTCCGGGCGGAACTCCGGCCCGCCCACACCTACTGAGTACGGGTCGGCCGTGACACGGCACCCGATCGGGCCAGGCGGGGTGTCACGGCGGGGACGTACGGTGTGTCCGACTCATTCAGAGGATGCGAGGGACCAGGCCCGACGACGATCCGCCAACCGGCCTGACGGCATCGGTGGCACCGCCAGAACGATGAGGAGCGATCACCATGCCAACCGAGAAACACGATGCGGTCGACGGGTTCCTGGCCGACGCCGACGCGCTGCTCGCCGAGACGAGCGGGGCGAAGGGCCTCGCCCATCGGCTCCGGGCCGACGACGTACCGTCGGGCAGGGTGCGATGGCGTATCGAGCGGGCCGATCCGGAGCAGTTCACCGAGGAACGGGTTACGGAGCGGTCCGACGGCTTCTGGTTCGAGGGCGTGTCGGTCGTGGTCCGGGACGATGACGATGACGGGGTCGACGAGGTGCTGTGCGTGGGTCCATGGGACTCGCTCGAGAATGCGATCGGGTGGCACTCCGAGGCGTTGACGGTCATGTACGGCGACGAGGTGCACGTCTGCGATCTGCCGGACCCGGTCCTGGTCGAGTTCCTTCTCTGTGAGGAAGGGGAGATCTCCCTGCCATCGGGCGCATGGCGGACCGGGAGCGACGTTGCGCTACCCGCCGACACGGAGCCGATCGCCGAGTGGAGCAACGGCGACGACTACGACGTTCCGGGCGGCGATCGCAGCTACTGCCTCTACCGGATCGAGGATCTGTATGTGGCCTCCGATGACGGGCGCCTGAGCCTCTTTGGTGGGTACGAGACGCAGGACGAGGCGGTGAAGGAGTGGATCGACTGGTACCTGACCGACGAACTCGAGCCGCTCGACGACATCGTCGACGGTCTCGGGGCCGGTCTGGGCGACGAGTACCCGGCCGACGACGTGGACACAGCCGTGGCCGAGGCGGTCAGCGGCCTGTCCGTCGAGCCGGTGTGTGAGCTCGGCGGCGAGTCGCTCTACTCGGTGTCGGCGACCGAGGCGTGGTGGGAATCGGAGGGCTCGTTTACGGCAGCGAAGATCCTGGAGCATTTGGCGAACGAAGGAGCGCGGGAGTCGTGACGTGTCGACGGAACGCCACTTGACGGCACTGGCATGATGACGGCGATGGGGTATCGGTTCTCGTGCAGCCGGCACACGCTGGCCCGGGCGATGCGCTCGGCCGCGCGGGTCGTCGGGACCGGGCGCCGTTCGCTCGCCCATGGCGGTGTGTGGACGACGATCGACGACGGCTGGCTGACGCTCACGGTCATACGGCCTCCGGTCACGCTGGAGCAGCGGATCCCGGTCGACGGGACCGGGAGCGGCTCGCTGGTGCTGCCGCTCGAGCCGCTGCGGCGGGTCATCCTCTCGAGGCGTTCCGGTGATGCCGAGTTCGAGGGCGACGACGAATCGATCGAATTCCGGTCACGGGCGTTTCGCGCTCAGCTCCTGGCCATCCCGCCCAAGTTCGTGCTCGCACCCAACGAGCCCGTCGACCCGCTGCATGTCGCGACCGTGAGCGGCGACGCATTCCATGCTGGGATCGATCACACGGCGCTGTCGATTTCGCACCGCTACGGATGGCGGCCCGACGCCGCCGGCCTGGAGATCTCACCTCGAGGCGACACATTGCGTTTCGCGGCGACCGATCTGGAGACGCTGGCGATCGCCGAGTTCCGCGACCGGTCGGCGGAGGACTCGCTCGACGCTCCTCTGCTGCTGCCGCCCGAGGGGATGGACGACCTCGCCCGGCACCTGCCCAAGCGACGCCGGGTCGAGGTCCGTATCGGCGCAAAGCAGGTCGACTTCGTCGCCGGCGAGACCTCGATCCGCGTCGAGCACATGCTCTCGACGTTCCCCGACTACGAGCCGCTGCGCACCACGCCGACGACCCGAATCGCCACCGTGCCGCGGAAGCGACTGCGCCGCGCCGTCGAGCACATCTCGATCTTCTCGTCCGGCGACCGGCCGGCCCGGGTATGGCTCGATCTCGAGCCCGGCACCGTCAGGGTGCGGACGCTCGACCGCCAGGTCGGCTCCGGCAGCGAGACGTGCAAGGCGGAGCTCGAGGGCGACCCTTGCACGGTCGGGTTGTACCTGTGGACGCTCGTCGCGCTGCTGCGACAGCTCGAGGGCAACAAGCTCGTGATCGAGGTCGGCGATCCGCAGGTGCGGGTGTCGTTCCACGACCCCGATCACCCCGCCCGCCGGTACCACATGCTCCCGCTGGCGATCGATCCGCCGACGTCGGGCTGATCTGTCTGGTCGAGGCGTTCTGCTACGGAGAACGAGTCGCCACGCTTGTGGCCACGGCGGTGTTCTAAGTTGGTCGGTATGACAGTCGGCGTAGCTCGCATTGAGGCGATATATCCTGCGCCGCGCAGCCGGACGGGGATCAGCTCGTGACCGAACTTCTGTGGACGATTGCGGATGCCCGCCGGCCAGGTAGCGGGGACCGACGACCTGGGTTGTACGTCGTGAACGAAGAGCTCGCCGAACACTGGCGCGTGCGCCGGAAGGTCCTGGATTGTCGTACGTGGGCCGAGGTGCGGGCCCTGGGTGACGACGTCCTCATCGAAGTGTTGGGGCTCGCCGGATACGGCGGCTACGACGACTTCCTCGGCCACTTCGAGATCACCGGGACCGCACCTGGGCTGTCTCCTTCGCCGGTCGATGAGGCCGAACACGCCTTGATCAGCGCCGAAGACACGCCCGCAGATGACCAACCATTTGCCGCCTACGACGACCTCAGCGCATGCGCCGACGGGGACTGGCCGCCGTCGGCATATCGGCTCGTCGCCGATTCCGTCCCACATGAGCTTGCGACCCGTTTCGGAACGCTCTGGGAGACCAACTTCAACGGGATCTACGCGATTCTCGACCCAGACCAGCGAGTAGCGCTGTTCGACGAACTCACCACGCTCGGCGACTACCTCACAGAGACGCCGTGGCTCAGCGAACTCATCGACACCTTCTGACTCGCCACAGTCGGGATCCCTTCCCAGACGTCGTCAATCGAATCTTCGGACGAAGAACGACTCGCAAGGCGTTCCTGCGAGAGAAACAAGTCGCGGGCGGGCACCAACGTGCAAGTGTGCAAGTCCGCCAACCTGCAAGTGCGCAAGCTCCCACCGAGGCCGAGCGTCGCGAAGGGCGGCGTTGAGGTTCAGGAAGAGTCGGCCACATTCTGCGGCCGTTTCCGACCCTGCGATGTTCGGGCCGTGGGCTCGAGGTGCGGTCACTCCTAGAGCCCACCGACAGCGGAGGGGCTACCTTGGCGCCATGGCGGAGTACGCGATCACGCTGCCGAAGCGTCCGGACCAGGGGGTTGTCGGCTACATCCGCACAGATGCCGACGACCTGGTGATCGCGGCCACTGCTGACGCCATTTCGAACTTCTCGCCACACATCCCGTTTCTGCCACAAGTCAAGGAGTGCGGCGTCGAGGCGACCCCAGTGGAGGAGGGCGAAGCAGACTTCGCCAATGGGTTCCACTGCGCGGGAGGTGAGTGGCCACGCCGGAGCACCGGCGAGCCTCTCCACCCGTGGGAACTGCGCTGGGTCAGCGGGCTCTTGCTGCACAGATTCGATGGCACCACCTACCACGGCATGCTCGACGACCCGCCTCACTCCGACGTGGTCTACGAACTCCGTCGCCTGACGTGGGTGGAAGGTCAACCCGAGGAAGCCGAGGTTTGGCGCGGCGATGAATGGCGGAGCGCCTTCGACAGGTTGATCAAGGAGATGGTCTTCTCCTTTCCGCCCCCCGACTGGCGCTGGCTCACCGAAGAGCAGGCCCACGAGCTGCAGTAACGCGACCTCCACAGCCCCGGCGATCCCCACTGACTCCGACAGACCTTTCACGCGAGGTCGTCGTGAACCAAGACTTATGGTTCAGTGGCCACCTTCAACGACGTAGCCGGCCTTGCGGAGTCTTTCCGCGAGGCGACGCTCGGCTTTGAGGGCAGCCTTTTTCGTGGGGTAGATCTTCTCGGTCATGAGGTCGTGGTTCAGGGACTGTCCGAACTTCTTGACCACTGCTGACGCCAACTTGTGGCCCTTCTTGCTGCGGGCGCCGGTCAGGTGTTCTTGGAGTCTGTCCTCGACAGACTTGGACGTCTGCCCGACATACACGTACCCCTTGCCATGGTCTCCGAGATCAGGGTCGTGAAGGTCGATCACGTAGGTCCGGTAGGCCTGGGTGATCCGGTTGACGGTGTACCCCTTGCTCCGAAGCTTCGACTCGAGCTTCTTCATCTCGGCTCGCGCTTCGACTCGATCGGTGATGATCTCTGGACAACGATCCTCTCTCACCCGAACGACGTGATGGCGGGCCCACGACGGTTTGTACCTGCCCTGGTTGAGCCCTGCCGCGAGTTCATCGGCGCCATGGAGTGTCATGCCGACATAGAGGTTCGGCCTATCGGCTCGAATACGGGGCTTGATGTCGTCAAGTTCGAGAACAACGAGACGGTAGGCCCGGTCTTCAGAAGGGTCTGTCGGCATTGCGTCAACCTCACCGATGGCGATCATGGGGTGTCGCTCTCGAAGGAGCACGGTCCGCGACGGTGCTCACGATTGAAGCCTCGGTGCGCTTCCGCCCGCCAGTCGGTCGCGGTCCCGGAACGCCTTCGGAGCGGCGCATGGTGAAGACGTCATTCGCAGCCGATTCCGTCGTTGTTGCCGTCGAGGCCATAGGGATCGACGGCGGGGTCCAAGACCGTGACCGGCTTCTGGGAACTGTCGAGATCGCCGCAGTTGAGGGCATCGCCGTCGAGGTTCGGAA
>Ga0213866_10000855_pt1 | contig 23751 bp, 29 predicted proteins | sample PICome_11_FD_160079 | JGI IMG/M metagenome (GOLD analysis project Ga0213866, IMG submission 160079) | Coastal seawater microbial communities near Pivers Island, North Carolina, United States - PICO284 | ecosystem: Environmental > Aquatic > Marine > Coastal | place: USA: North Carolina...
GCAGCAGCAGGTAGATTCATTGTAGCATGAAACAACGCTTCATGTGCTTCTGCTACGTTTTCTGGCGTTGTTTTCACGTATTCTTCGGTAGTGTTTTTCAGGTTCTTTTTCAAGGCGTTCTAACATCTCCTCCATGTAAATGAATTTAGGTTCTTTCTCAATGAATTTGAGCAGTGTCATTTAAATTCACAACTCATCATGATCTCTGTCAGGCAAGCAAGTAGATTGACTTCCTGATCTGGGACAACAGTAATGTCCTTCATATACTTGGCAATGATAAGCACTGCCTCAGGAATAGAAGCAGGTTTCAGAACCTCATACAAACTATCATAGATTTTACGCATCACCATGCTGGGATCATTATCTAGATGCTGAACTACCCAGTTCTTGACTGTAGTGAATTCTTTTTTCTTTAGCGATGCCAAGAGTGCATCCAAATTAACATCAGCAACATCCACAAGGATAGCAGACGAAATACTACCAGTAGCGGCATACCGTTGGCACTCGTTAATAAGGCGACGCCAATCAGGGTAATAACGCTTAGTAAGCTTAGCAAGAACTTTATCTTCATACTTGATCTGCTCATGATTCAGAATGGTTTTCAGGCGAGTAAAGAACTCACCCTGAAGACCAGTTGCCTGTTCAGGTTTGATTCTGAAATCAACAACGGTGCAACGTGAATGCAACGGTTCAATAATCTTGTTAATGAAGTTGCAAGTGAAGATGAAACGACAGTTACCGTGGAACTCCTCCACAGCGGTTCTAAGGGACAGTTGCACGTCGTTAGTGGTGTTGTCTGCCTCATCGATAATAACGACCTTGTGGGACGCCCCAGAGGTCAGAGAGATGGTTGTGGCAAACTGCCTCACACGGTTCCTCACGGTGTCTAGGAAGCGTCCTTCGTCCGATCCGTTGATGACGATGTAAGAGGCACCAATCTCCTCACACAGCGCCTTAGCGATGGTAGTCTTGCCGACTCCAGCAGTGCCACTCAGCAGCAGGTTAGGGAGTTCTCCTTGATTGACAAATCCCTGAAAGACATTTTTGATGCTATCAGGGAGAATGCAGTCTTCGACAATATTGGGTCGATACTTTTCAACCCACAGAAATTCTTTACTCATTAATTAAAAAGCTCACGGGGTTCATAAATTTGTTCAATAGTTCCTGTCTTCATTGTAGTAGAAGAAACTCGTATAGTGCCACGATCATATGAGTCACTACCTGATGCAGATTTTATAGTGTAATGTACCTTCTTATTATAGAGAGCACAATAATTTAAGACCCACAGGAAAGCAGAGGCATCTACTGGATGATCTGGATCTCCTGTTATAACCATAGTATCCATATTATATGTCATAACAAAATGACATCTATTTGGTTTCAACCAATCTGGAAATCTTTTGTCTTGAGTCCAAGCACAATAATATCCTTTACAAACATCAGGTCTGCTAGGATCATTAAAGATTCCACAACCATCACAGGTTACATGAGGACAAGGATTTTTAGGATAAATCTCATGCTCATTCACCTTTACGGTCAATGTTCCCTGACAACATAAACTACAGTCACCACATTCTCGAAAAGTTTGACTCATTGTAAAGGTCTTACAAAAGATTTACAAATGATGTCTTGAGCATTGAACATTATTTTCATATACTCTACACCCTTCTTAGGTTTTGTATGCTCTCCACAAGTAAAGATATCACACACTGCCATTCTCTTTTCTGGCCAAGTATGAATACTAATGTGAGACTCAGCAAGCATGGCGACACAAGTTACACCCTGAGGATCAAACTTATGTGAGTGCAAAGCAAGCAAAGTTGATTTGCACTTACCTGCTGCTGCATATACAGTATCCCTTACAAAACCTTCATCATCTAAAAGAGATGAGTTGCACTCTTTAAGAGTGAAGAGAATGTGTTTCATCAGGGTTCAAGGGCGATGTAGTAAATCAGATCGAGATTGGTGTTACTCCATTCTGAGATGAGGTGTTTGGATACCTTGACAGTATAGTCCCCAGGTAGCAAACGAATGTTCTCAATCTTAACATCAAGAGAATAGGTGCCAGTAGAACAACCTGCAACCGTGAGATCGTAAGTATTGCTGGTATCATTTTCCTTGTCACGGAGAATAAGTTTGATAGTATCTAGTCCTTCTTCGGACTGGAATGTAAGGTCGGGGAGACTATAAACAGCAGATGCTTTCTGCAATTGAATAAGTTCTTCCCCTGTCAAATTAAACTGGAGATCAGCACCAGGAAAATTTACATTCTTTTCTGGAGCACTCTTGAGCGTAATTTCTGGATCCGAGAAATAATACTTAGCAGACTGACGCCCCCCACGGATAGAAACAAAATCGCTAGAGGTAAATTCGAGCTGAGGATCATTAAAAAGAGAGATCCCGCTAAGAAACTGACTGAGATCATAAATTGCGAAGTCAGCAGGAAATACTTCCTCGCCAGTGAATTTTGCGAGAATGTTCTCCGCATTGCTAATAGTTCGTACTGTGCTTCCCTTTCGGAATACGATGGAGGAATTGATTGTCGAGAAGTTCTTGAGGACATCTAGGGTTTTTTTAGAAAGGATAACTTTGCTCATTGAGGATAGGTTTCTTTGATGGAGGACTTGTCGTTGAAGTGGAGAAGAAGCAGAGCGTAGTGAAGGATCTTGATGATATCACGACGGGCAGTTCCCTTCTTATCATAGCGGGAAGCATACTTGAGGATGTTGCTTCGGCAAAATGCCTCAGCATCTCCACATGCTTCAATCAAGTCTAACGTTTGAATGCTGTCGTTACCAGCAGAGTAGTGTTGTCCATAAGTTCCAGAAATGTAATCACGTAGCTCTTGGAGTAGAGCATCTTCATTATATTTGTTTGCCATTCACTTGTCCCAGATAAGTCGAATATTACTATGGTAGCATTCTTGAACGTTGCCGTCAAGATCTTTGACAAACAACTTAAGACCCTCGCCACCTAGGATCTTTACCGTCTTGCCACTGTCAAGAGTGGCAAGATGATTTACATATCCGTGAAATTTTTCAGAACGGAGCATCGGCATTGTCTTCCTCCTGTTGAACGCCAGCATCAATTTTATCATACAGTTCGATGAAAGATTGCTTAGTCTCATCATCGAAACGATTTACACAAACCTTGATCGCTTTCATACGGTCACCCCAGATAGCAAATGCTCGCATGATATGAACAAGGCGACGGGTGGAAATCACTTCATCAATACCACCATCCTTAAAGGTCTTACGGATAATGTCTGCCCAGTTAGCAAGGTTCTCACAGAAGTCATGGTCAGCAACAGCGAGAGAGGCAGCAACCTTCTGCAGAATCTTGCTTTCAATAGCAGGGGTGGGATACTCCTGCTCAAAGGTCAAGGCAAAACGCTCAAGGAATGCTTCGTTGAGAACATTAGTGCCGATGAAACGACCATCATCACTGCCCTTACCCTTGGTGTTGGCAGTAGCAATCACATTAAAACCAGCAGCAGGTTGGATATACTTACCAATCTTCTTCAGGAAGATACCCTTACCCTCAAGAATAGATTGCAGACACAGGATCTTATTGGATGCCAGATCAACTTCGTCTAGAAGCAGCACAGCTCCGCGTTGAAGAGCCTCCACGACGGGTCCATTGTGCCAGACAGTTTCGCCATTAACAAGACGGAAACCACCAATAAGATCATCCTCGTCAGTCTCAATGGTAATATTGACACGAATCAACTCTCTATTTAGAGCAGCACATGCTTGCTCAACAGAGAAAGTTTTACCATTACCTGACAAACCAGTAATGAAAGTCGGGTAGAAGATACCAGATTGAATGATCTTCTTCACATCAGAGAAGTTCCCGAACGGGACATAATTGCCATCTTTGCTAGGAACAAGGTTCTGATCTTCCTGATCGGTAACACAAATAGCAGGAGCAGCTGCTGGTGCTTGATAGGACTGCTCCAGTTTCTCCTGAACCGTCAGATTCCAAGTGCCACGCTTGACATAGAAATCACGCAGACGCTTGACAGCAGTGGCATAGGTCACTCCAAAATTATCAGCAGCAGAACGGACATGATCAGCATTGATGTCGTTACCGTAGGTCTCGGACAGGTAAGAGGTGAGTTGGGAAGTGGTCAGGTCGGACTTAGCAGGCATGGTGTCTTTCGTTGATGTAGTTATTATAGGGCAAAAGGCGGTGATGTCAGGGGGTGGATGGACGGTTTGGCAACTGGTCTCCCAAGTAAGAACTCGGGACAATTTCTCGCCACACATCCCCATCAAAAATATATAACTTTTTTGTATTTTTGTCTAGGAAAATATCTCCAGTAGTGTAAATCATGCGATGTACTCCACAAAAGAGTTAAGGAGTTTTTTGTTGGTGGATTTGGAACCCAGCATTTTCTTGAATGCTTTAGAGATCTCACCTTTCTTAGCACCAGACTCTACATCAAACTCAGTATCAGCATCAATAGCGTTGTTGCTGATAGCGTAGAGAGCAGTGTAGCTCTTAGGGAAAGGAATGACAGCAGACTTGTTCTTCTTCCACTGCTTCTGGACTTGATCGTAGTGGGCAAGACTAGCATAGGTGCCGACAAAACTAGACAGACCGTTACCACCCATGATACGGAAACCAAGAACATTCACACCAGCATTACGATCACGCAGTTGCTGGATAAAAGTGTTAGTCATCTCACCCCAACCATCATTCATAGAATATACACGACCTGTGCTGCGATCACGAAGGATAGTGTTGTAATCAAGACGACGGGGACGCACATAATACTCATCAGTGTGATCGTTATAATACTTGCGACCATAAGAACTATTACATGCTTCACCATCAGTCAGGATGCAAACATTGACCTTCTGAAGATCATTCTGTTTCTTGAACTGAGGGATGATGTAGTTGAGCATCACGATACCCTCATTCAAGGGAGTACCAGACAGAGTTACACCAGTGGTGGTGGGATAACAAACATGATAGGAATAAGCATATGCCTCACGATACAGGTTCAGGCACTGGCGCTCATAATCTCTAGAGTTAGAACGAGAAGAAACCATGTTCATCAGGTGGAACATATTTTTCTGAAGGAAGATCTTACCCTCTTCACATCCAGTTTTAGCAAACCATTCCTCGTTAGAGATATATTCGTCCTTGCCTTCTTTGATACGGCGAACAGCATAGAACTCATTGGTGAAAGCATACACCTCAAACGGGATCTGGACTTTCTTACAGAAGGCAGTCAGGTTTAGCAGTTGCTTGACAGTCGCCAGGATCTCACGCTGCATAGAACCAGACCAGTCAAGCAGGAACAGCAGACCATGGTTCTTGCCGTCAGGAACAACGGTTACTTTCTTAAAGATGTCATCACAATACTTATAAGTATGAAGCTTAGTAGTATCAAGAACACCAGTCTTAGATTGACCAGCACGAGCGTAAGCGTCAGCAGACTTACGGCACTCAAACTCTTTAACAAGATAGCTTACCTCTTTCTGCGATTGCTTACGAAACTCCATATAAGATTTATCTACATCATCGTAGCGATCAGAGCGGTCAATCTTATCACCACCAGCAAGGAAGACTTCGCGTTGTTCATCAATCCAGTCATGAACTTCAGTCCAGTCAGCAATGTAAGTAGGGAGATCAACACTCTCAGGGATCTCAACATACACAGGATTGTTAGCAAAACGATCAGTCAGTTTCTCAGCAGCACGATCAAAGTTACTCTGAGTTTCAGAACCTTCTTCGCCTGGTTCATCATCAACAATATCTTCCTCTTTCTGTTGCTGCTGTTGCTGCTGACCAGAAGGACCAGAAACTTCGCTAGTCTCTTGACTCTGCTGCTCAGATTGTTCGTCATCGATGCTTTCACTTTCACCTTCCTGTTGTTCAGCAACAGGCATTTCTTGGGGTGCTTGCTCCTGCTGCTTCTCTTGCTTACTGAAGTTATACACATCAACAGCAATCTCACAGACCTCAGCAAAGGTCTCAGCAACATCAGTGCGAGCGACGAACACCTGCTCCTCAATAGAGAAAGGGATCATGGCACTAGCACCAATCTTGAAGTGGAGATTGATACGGTCGATCAGACTAAAGGTATTCAGGTCCTCGCCACCAATACCAAAGAAGTCAGCATCATTCAGTTCTTTATAACCACCAGCAAAAGACTTACGCAGACCAGGATACTTACGCTTCATCAGTTTCTCAATACGAGCATCTTCAATCACATTGATGAAGTCTTTGGGGCACTTGTGCTCAGCAGTCCAGTCTTCGTTGGGGGTGAAGAGAGCATGACCCACCTCATGACCCACCAGCATATCATAGACGACGCCTGAAGCACGATCCCAGTTAGGCAGCGTCAGCACACGACGCTCAACGTCAAAGGACGCTGTAGAGACTTTACGGTGCTCTACAATGAGGTTCTCGGTAGCGAGTAGGCGGGCGAGGTTACCCTTGATCTCTTGGGATGACATGCTGGTCTTGCGTTGATGCCATTAGTATATACAAAAAAAGAGGACCCGAAGGTCCTCCTATTCCAGTTCAGCAACTGTCTGCTGGATGACGGAGAAGTTCTTTTCCTTCACCGCTGTCAGTGTTCTATCAAACTTGCCGTCTAGATTCTCACGATGACTAATGACATACACATTAGAGTTATCATCAAAGTTACGGAGGATCCAACTTAGATCCATACCACCCTGTTGATCTAGAGAACTATCAAAGATCTCGTCTAGTATAAGAAGGTTAGTATCCACAGAATTCTTGAGCTTAGCAATACTTCTCCAAGTAAGCAGCAGAGCAATATCAATACGAGATTTTTCTCCCTCACTGAAACTATCATATGAAAACACGTCACGATATCTAGATTTAATGATCTCCTCAAAGTTCTCATTCAGCGTGAAATTGACATAAAAATCCATACGCTGGAGATATTGGTTGATCATCTGGTTCATCGCTGGGAGATAGGTCTTGATGATCCTGGTCTTGATCCCGTTGTCTTTCAACAACTGCGATGCTACTAATAGTGTATCACGGTCTTTCTTGTATTCGGCATAGGTCTTGCCAAAATCTTTCTTTTCTGTAATAAGTCCTTCGAGTTTTACAAACTCTGCTTTCTTGTCTGGACTACTTCCCTCTAGTTCTTTGATCTCTCCTTCGATATCAGAGATGAGTTTTCTGACTGAACTAATCTGGTAATTAGCTTGAGAAATAGAAGCGTTGAGTTTAAGTACATCTTGCGATAGTCTTGAGAATTCATTTTCTCTTTCCTCTTCTTTCGAGATAGCATCTAGCAGATCTTCAATACCAGTCTGCAGATTGGTTAGTTCGCCTTCACCTTCAGCAATCTTTTCCTGTCTAAACTCTTCACTCAGGTCTTGAGTGCAGGTGGGGCAGACATGATTATCAGTAAAGAATGAATGTTCTTTCTGACAAGATGAAAGTTTTGATTGTATCTTAAAGAGAAAAGTGTTTAACTTCTTCAGTTTTGTTGCACTATTCGACAACTCTTCCATCTCTTTAGAATATCTTTCGACTTCAGAAGTCAGACGCGCAATTTCTGTGTGCTGATCGTTTTCATTTTGTAACAATTCAGTGATCTTATTTTCTTTGCGAGTGATCTCTTCCTTAGTCTTCTTCTCCAGTTCAAGCATATACTTTTTCTGAAGATCGATCTTCTCTTCTAGAAGATGTATTTGATAATCAAGTGTCTTGATTTCTTCATTGTTCTCCCTAACTTTATCTTTGAGAAGAACATTCATCGTAGAGAACACTTGAATGTCAAGAATGTCTTCGATGATCTCGCGTCGCTGTGCTAGAGGCAGACGCATGAATGGAACGAATGTAGAAGAACCGAGAACTACAATCTGTGTGAAAGACTTGTAGTTCATCTTGAGAACATTGCTCTCAAAGTTCTTCTGCTGTTCTACCAGTGAGCTCTCTTGATTCCACAGGTTGCCATTACAGTAGATCTCAAATACGTTTGGTTTGATCCCCCGAACCACTTTGTATTCTTTCTTACCGATGCTAAATTCAATTTCTGTTACACAATCTTTTTCGTTGATACTATTAACCAGCATTGGTTTATTGATCTTACGAAATGGTTTGCCAAACAACGAAAAAGTAAGAGCATCTAGAATGGTGCTCTTACCAGCGCCGTTTGACCCGACGATCAGATTAGTTTTGGATGCTTGTAAATCAACTTCACTAAACACATTGCCCGTCGAAAGAAAGTTCTTCCAACGAATCTTCTTAAAAATAATCATTCTTCAGGATCATCAGGGGGAATCAAAAAATCGTCAGGGGTAATAATAGAAAATTTATGACCACGTTCCTGACATGCTGTAATTATAACATGGTCTTCGACTTCTACAATCTGCATTGGTGGGTAATCTTCATCATCCTCCAACATCATAAGGTATCTGTCTGCATCATCTTCTTCCTCAAAGATAGGAATAACCCTGTCTTCATCTTGATCAAAGACAGAATATACGCCATCAGGATGATTTTCTAGAGTTACGATGAACATGTCAGACAACGTTACAACTTTCAATATATAGAGTTCGCATCAGACCTTTGAGATCTGATTTATCTACGGACATTTCTACTTCATCAATATACTCATTGAGTAAAGTCAATGTGTCTTTTGCGGAGATTTCAATGTCGGTTTTGTCGTCTTCATCGACCAGAGTTTCTACAACTTTGACATCATGTGCGCCTACGTTGTAAAGACGATCAACCAATGTTTCAAACATTTGGTAGTCTCGCTTTTCATTGACAATGATCTTGATGAACTTGTCTTTATAATCAGACACATCTTGTTTGTTGTAGTCCAAACTGGTGTCGTCATAAAAGATTTTGTCGAAGATCTCGTAGGGATTTGCGACAAACTTAAGCTTATCACTTTCAGTATCGTAGATATGGAATCCACGGCGGTCTTTATAATCATTCCAATAAATCTGGTAAGGGTTGCCGAGATACTGAACATTCCCTTTCTTTGACTTGTGATGGAAGTGTCCAGACCACACACGCTGGAAACGATGAAACAAAGTAGGATCCATACCGTGATCCATCTTCATTCCTGGTGTCACCTCAAATCCTGTGAGTTCAAGATGACCACAGCAGATATCTGCTTCACTTGTTTCTAAACGTCGAAAGACTTCTTCTTGATTCTCTTTATTAATCCAAGGCAACATCAAGAATACTTTCTTACCCATTAAAATTTCTTTTGGTTCAGAATAAACTCTGATGTTCTGGTAGTTTTCTAGAAGAAGTTCTGGTGAGTTAATACGATTAGTATTCTTATAGTACGTGCAGTGGTTTCCCAACAGCATGTGAACTTCGTAGTCTTTTAGTCTCTCGAAATAATTTTCACGCACACGATGAAAAGTATTAAAGTCCATAGACTTTCGATTATCAAATGTGTCGCCTAGATCAAAGACGACTTTGATATTTTCTTTCTCAAGCGTTGGAAAAAATACATCATCGTAGAACCTCTGGAAATAGTTCCAGAATGCTAGAGAACCTTTGCGACCATCAAGATGCTGGTCTGTGATTAGAGCGATCTTCATAATTTACCACCAACTATTCCATCAAATGTTTTGGAAGTGCGGCAATTTGCCCAGTTAGTAGCGACACCTTCCATGTGGAATCTCGTTCCCGCCACGACAACTTCTTTCGTAAGTCCTGTGATGAGAGCCTTGCCATCCTCACCAAAGCTATTCCACGTTCCAAATCTTGTCTTTGCAACTCTGAATTTTCCATAGGGTGTTTCATACCATTCATAATCACTCATCGGTTCATTCTAGTTTCAATATTTTCTTTGATGCTACCCATGTCAGAATAGGAAGCGTTCATACCTGACATACTACCATCATATGTGTCAGTATGCATAACTTCGTCATATCCTGAACGCTCTAGGATCTTTCCTTTGATCTCTAGTTGCTTTTTCTCTTTCTGAATGCGGCGTAGGAAAGCGTAGTAAATGATTTGAGTGAAGTAGGCAAACGGGTTCTTTGATTTCTCAGGATCAAAGTTGTCAATATACTGGAGGCAGTTTTCAATGCCGTCGCAGATCATGTCCTCACGGAACATGTAATTGACAAAGTTTGGTTTGTAAGACAGGTGGGTGGCAATCTTCAAGAAGCATTCTCCAAGGTAGTTTGTGACACGAGGTCGCGGTTTGCCTAGTTCTTTTGCACGTTGAACTTTACTGCGATATTCAGTAATGGCAGCAAGGAAGTCCTTGTTATTAACGTAATATTCTGTTTGCTTTCTTTTTGCCATTACTGTGTATGCCACGGTTTGCCTTTCAATATCATAAAGTCAGTATAACAGTTTATACTTCTCTTGTCAAAGCTTGACAGATCCTCAGAAACTTAGTAGAATAACTCTGTCAAGGGTTCAAGAGAGGTATAGCTATTAGCTTTTATTAAAGATATCTTCTAGAGTTTTTTTCATCTCTTTTACTGAACCTAAGTATCCAGAACCTCTTGGTAATTTATTCCCTCTACCAGCTAGCGACTTTCCGCTCTCTAGTTTGTGGAGGGTTTTTTCATAGAACTCTACAATCTCACCCTCAATCTCAATCATGGTCATTATGTGATCTCGTTTGATAACAAACATTGTATCGAATGTAGCAGAGATCCATTCTTTTAATGAAAACCCAGATACTTCCATTTGACCTTTTCGTTGTCTAGCATTCTCTACCATGAGAGGACGTTCTAGCATAACTTTATCTTCTTCAGAAAGATAACAAACTTTGGATATTAATTCTTCACCTGATAATAATTTTACTGTTGCATAAAATTCTTCTTCCATATTTAATTTGCTCTAAGGTTTACTTTTATAACCTCATACTTAAAGTTCTCTTCATTGTAAATTGTAACTCTTTCATTTAAATGACGAAGGGTGTAATTCTGTCCGCCGATGTCATCAGCGATATCGTATAAGGTTGCGATGTCTTTTCCTTCGCCTTTCCTGAGGACACGTCCGATGGACTGAAGATTGCGGATGCGCGACTTACTAGGGGAAGCAAAAATAATGTTGTGTAATCGTTTAATGTTAATACCAGTAGAGAAAGTTCCGTAAGATGCGATGATAACAGCGTTGTTCTCAGTCTCAGTAATCTGTCGGACTTCTTCTCGGTCTTCTACATCAGTCCCACCATGAACAAAAAACAATTTCCGTTCGGGGTCTATGGTGTTATTTATCAAGTCATAAAGTGGTTCCCCATGCTTCTCGATATAGTTAAACAACACAAGAGTATTTCCTTCTATATCTTTGACTAGATTTTTAATAAGGTTATTTCTACCTTTATGCTCTACTAGATAATCCATTTCATCATGATATGATTCAAAGTATTGCGGCGCGTGCTTACATAGCAACACTTTGATTCTAAACTTGCTAAGATATCCTTCTCTGATTAGATCATCTGTTTTAGTCACACGCTCACAGTTGCCAAACAATCCTTCTAGGACCCACTTGTGTGTCTTGCTACCGTCAAGTGTGCCTGTAAAACCAAAGCGATACTTTGCGTTATGCAACTTTGTCATGATTCCTGTGAGGGACTTTGACTTAAATAGGTGTGCCTCATCACCGATAACACAGTCAATGTCATCAAAGTATCTTTTGGGGAACTTGTAGATGGATTGCCAAGTGGAAATAATGATTGGTTTGTCAGTATTCTTATCTTTGCCCGAATAAATCTTATGCACATGATCGTCAGCATTCCATCCGTAGTCATTAAAGTCATTGACCATCTGTTCTACCAGGGACGTAGTAGGGACGATGATGAGCGTCTTCTTGTTGGTAGCAGTATAGTATCTGACGAGGGAATAGATCATCAGAGATTTACCACTCCCCGTAGGAGAAAGAAGTAGTTTGCGGTTGTTTTTTACTGCTTCATAGACCGCACGGTACTGATAGTCGCGTGGAGTAATTCCCGTTCTGGTGATCTTATCCATAAAGGTTTTGATGCCAGCAGGAGAAACAAAATCATTTGTCTCTTCAACTTCTCCATACCAATCATTCTTTTCATACTCAATAGTATATTGTCTTTCGTCTGCCCAAACTTTTAGGTGCTCCATCAATCCACCATAAAGTTCGCCTGTACCTGGGGAGTACAGACGAATCGTTCCATCCCAATACTTATACCTCGGATTCTTCTTTAAGAATTTTGCTTCGGGAACCTCAAAAGAAAAATAGTCTGAAAGTTCATGATGAACATGAGGCTCAGCAGACTGAATAGTCACATAGACTTCATTCTTCTTTTTTACAGATAGGCAGGTCATCATTGTCCATTTACGAATTTCTCCCACTCAATGGCACTCTTGATCTGAAAACCTCTATTAGAAATTTGCTTCATGACTTGATCTAACCAGTAAAGCATCTGGTCTAGATATTTGATCTTTGCCTCAAGGTTGATGATCTCGTCATCTGCCTCAAGATAAGTTTTCATTTTTTCTGAAGTCTTGATGCTTGATCCAAATGGTTTAGAGGCGTAAGTTTTTGCGTCTGCTTCGCCTGAGTAATACTCACGTTTCTCTTTTACCATCTTACGGATCTGAAATTCCAGCGAGGTTTTGATCTGCTGAATGTCAGTGTAATGGTTTAAGTATTTATTATGTTGGAAAGGGATGTCTAACGCGAGTTGTCCCAGATCTGTGGTATATTGTTTGTTCTTAAATTGAAAATCAACGGCACTATCTTCTGCCCATTGTTCTCTTAAATTGTCAAATTTATCACGAAGGTTGTCAAAATTCATAGAGGTTTGTTATTCTTATCATTAATAAAAAACTGCTGATGCTTGAACACAACCTCAGCGGTAATATATTCTACATCAGTAATTGTAGCATCAAATTGCAAACCAGAAAGACTTACTGGAAAAATGTTTCTAAAGTCTATGATATATGCAGGATTGTATTGTGATGTAACAATGTGCAATTGTCCATCGGTATAGATATCATCCTCTGCAGTCGTGCGAGACATTTTATCTGCGTTACCATTATCACGAATCCACTTATAGATGCTGTTGTAATTTACAAGATCTTCATCTACAATAAAACGCACAGAAAAATCCCCGAACGTTACTCCGCCACCTGGGGTAATAGGCAAGTTTCTAAAAGGACTTGCTACCTCAATAGTTGGCATTGTAACGTCGGGGACATTTGCTGTTTGACAAAAGAAATCCACTCCCTCAAACTTTTCTAGTTTAAGGAGATAACCAATTGGATTCAGGAAATTCCTATTAGTAGGTTGCTCCTTATACCATTCAGCGGACATGTCAACTTCCCAAGCTACCTAGTATTTAGGGGTTGTTTGGATCGAGACCTAGATCAATAAGATACTCTCTCCACCAGTCTGGATCTTTTTTCTGTTTCCAATCTGGAACTGGACGCCCTTGTTCAGAATACCATTCTAACAAAGCAGCATCAATCTTCTCTGAGATTTCCAATTGCTTAATCCTCTTCTGTAGAATGTCCATTCGCATTGATGATTTCTTCCAACTGTTTCCGAATATCCGCAGAACGTTTCTTATCACGCTCCGTATGTTTATATCCATATTTACCATGGAAGATAGCGTGACCTTGACAAATCATTGTCATACCAAATCCAAATAGGAGTACAACTCCTATCCATTCTATAATGTGATCTTGAGCCATGGGAATATAGGATCGATTACTCCAATGAGTCGAAGGAGACCCTCAGCAAAAAGTGCAAGAACAACCCAACCAACACACATACTGATAATCGAAGCATTACGATTGTGTTTTCGTATGGCAGCATCAATCATCTCCTGAACTTCTTCTTTCGTCACAGTCTCCTGTGTCTTCGTTGTACCAAAAATCTTCCCAATCTTTTTTTGAATTTGTGACATCTTCCCACTCAGGTTCGTATAAGGGACATGGTTCTTCCATCAAAGTTTCAACTTTCATTTCGATAATTTTTTTATAAAGTTTGTCTAGTTCCATTCGTCATCCTCCTCTTCATAATCCCAGATTTCATAGGGACCCTGTTGCATACGTTTCAGTCTTTCAGTTTCAGATCTAAAAGAGATCGTTTCTGAAAACCATATCGCTAGTTTCATTACAATGAAGACCGCTGCTAACGGTGACAAACATAGTAGTAATACTAGGGAGGATTGATTCATGAGTATTCGTTGATGGCGTCTAGCACCTTGTTAAGGGCATCATGGTATCCGTCATGCCAGTCTCCTGACTTGTCAGAGTGTTGCCCGTCATACAGTGCTGTCTTCATTTTATAAACTCGGGACAAAATGTCAACCTTATCCATTCGACCTCTCGGCATAAATTTACAGATGCTTCTTCTATTTAAGCATAAAAAAAGGGACCCCGCAGGGTCCCTGTGTTGATATGAAAACAGATCACATGAGGTTCTTGACAAGAACACGTCTGTAATACTGGTTTGCAGATGCGGTGAGTGTCTCAGCATCTGGAGTACCAGCGGATGCTTCCACGAATGGGTTGCTGACCATACCGTAACGAGTCTTGAAGCCAATCTTAGGCTGGAAGGTGTTAGGATCGATCGAACGTAGCATCTGGAGGGGTACATATGGGCAGTAGAATAGACCTGCGTCATATGGGGAGGAACCCTTATAACCAACAACATAGTAGTGGTTGCTGGAAACGTTAGCGGAATAAGGATCAACATAGACCTTGATTCTGCCGTTCATGGTTCCGACTAGGAGGTTGCCAGTGTCATCAACTTCGCCTACGGAAGGACCGCCTGCGCCGCTTAGACCTGAGGAGTAGTCGAGGGTGCCACTCATAGCAAGAGCAGAAGCAACATCAGCAGAAGTGATGATGAAGTTGCCCTTTCCTCTACGAGTCTGCTGAGCGATAGCGTTAGCGTCGCGCTCAACTTGGAACATTAGACCCTTGAACTTTTCAACTGACCAACGACCGTTGGAATCAACGTCGAGGTCGAAGATACCAGCGTTAGCAACGTTGTTCTGAGCACCAGGCTTAGCAACGGTATAAACGGTACGAACGACTTCACGGTTGATTTCAGCAAGGATCTCGCTAGAAAGAAGGTTAGCGAGTTCTTGCTCAGCATCAAGACCATGGATTGCCTTGAGGTCTTGTGCTAGTTCTAGAGTGTATTCTGCTTTGAGAGCTCTGGTACGTGCTTGTACCGAAGTCTTCTCGATGCTGAATGACATCTCATTGAACAGGGTTGAACCTGAACCTAGAGTTTCAGCATTCTGTCTTTCGATGCCTCTGAGACCACGCTCATAGGTGCCACCGTCGTTAAGAAGACCAGGGTTAGCATCGGTAGTACCACCGTCGCCCTTAGGATTAACGTCGTCGGTTCCAAGAGGATCGTTGTCATATACACCAGCACCAGCAGAAGATGCTGAGAAGTTGACATCAGGCTCGTTGTAGAGTGCCTCACGACCAGTACGAAGACCAGTGTCATCGACTGCCTGATAGTGTGACTTCATCGCAAAGATTAGTCCAGTAGGACCGCTCATTGGTTGAACGCCACAGATGTCGTATGCTACGAGGTTAGGCATAGCACGACGGATTAGGGAGATCATTACAGGATCGAAACCTGCAAGACCACCAGTTTGGGTGCCAAGTGCGCTACCAGATAGTGCGTTAGCACCGATTGCTCCAACGGTGTTGGATGCTTCTTGTAACATACCACGCTCTTCGCGTAGTTGCTTTTCGGTATTTTCTAACAGTACAGCGGTAACAGCCTTTCTATAGTTGTCTTTGATGGCACCAGCGCCTTCATGACCTAGAACAGGGTTCCACTTTTCTGTTAGAGCTTGTGCGTTAAACATTTTTAGCTCCGTTTAAAAAGTAGTTTGATAATAATCAGGATTGCCAGCGATTGAGTGCGCTGAGGTATTGTGCCATTGCTGGGGATACCTCTTCGCCTGCTCCTTCAACTGGAGTTTCATCAGCAATTTCTGCGGGTGCAGAAGCTGACTCTTTAAAGTAAGACTCCTTAATGGTCTTGACCTTCTTGGAGAATGACTCTTCAGAGACAAACTCTAGACCCTCAGCAAGTGCTGCGAGTTTTTCTTTCTGAGTATCTGCTAGTCCTTCCGAAACAGTGTTCAGAATGTTGATTTTTGCAGTCTCATTAAGACGATTTTGTAGTTTCACGTTAGCTTTGACCTGTTCGTCAAGGCGTGTTTCCATCTCACGAATAGATTCAGCCATACCTTCTACCACATCGACTTTCTCGTCGGGGATAGCGATATAGTGCTCTTCAAAGAGACCCTTGAGACCTGCAATGAAGTCTTCAGTGATCTCATTTCTAATTCCACGGTCAATAGCAACTTGGTTTTGCTCCATCCATTGACCGATGGCGTAGTTCACTGTGCCATCTACTTCCTCGGAAAGTTCTGCCTTAGCAGTTTCTACTTGCTTTTCGAGTTCGTTAGCAAAGTGCTCTACAAGTCTGTCATACTCTTCTGAAAGTTTTGCTTTTACAGCAGCCTCAAAGATTGTCTTTGCTTTTTCAGCAAACTCTTCAGAGAGTTCTGTGCCTTCTAGAAGTGCAGCAACATCTGCGGACATATCGATCTCAAAACCTGCTTTGATTGGATATGTTACGTTGCCACCCATCTGAGTGCCGTATGCTACATCAGCACCAACTGAAGGTTGGGTGCCTTGATCACCTGCATCTTTCTTAGATGCCAACTGAGGATCACCAGAAATTTGCGAGATGGGTGCTGCCGCCTTAGCGCCAGGATTCTCTTCACCATCCTCATCATTGTCATGAAGAGGACCAGAGGTTGAACCGCCTAGATCTGCAGGAGCAGATTGTCCAGGAGCAACCGATGGTTGTACTGTTGGTGCAGGATCCTTGCCGCCAGCCTTTGCAGTCTGAACGTCAGAAACCTGAGAGGGATCACTACCAGTGCCAGGGATAACGTTAGCAGAAACCGTTGGCATTGGATCGCCAGCTTCTACAATCACCTTTTGCTCGGTAACGAACTCCTCAAATTTTTCGTTTAGCATATCTGACATTTGAGTTTACCTCGTAATTTCCGTATAATTAATCTAAGTTTATTTATGAAATCATAACTTTCCGAGAAAATCCTCAAACACTTTGAGGGTTCTCTCTTCTAGATCACGACGAGATCCGTCGATGTATCTGCGGTATTTATCAACTTTTGCTTCTTTGAGAATTCCATTTTCCCAAACCCACTCTTTACCTTCCATAATTCCATTGACAAATGCGTCAGGTGCGGAAGGATCTGCTACGATATCAGCAGCAGTGGTTAGCATAAAGTCATCGCGAACGACATTGCAGTCTTCACGTTTTTCGATGCTTCCCATACCACGAGAGGAAACACCTAACTGAACTCCTTCGCCAAGTAAAGACTTTGCGATGTTACCCATAGGGGTATCAAGAATTTGTGCCTTGCCAATGAAGTTATTACCCTCAGCGCGGAGACTAGTAATTCTGTGAGACACTCTATCAAGGTTAATAGTAGGACCATCGGGGTGACCGAGTTCTCCTAAAGCACGCTTGGTTCTTACATACTCTTCGTTGTATCTCTCTACCTCGCGGTCGAGAACTTCGAATGGGTACATGCGACCGTTGCGATTCTTGATCGCACCTTGCAGAAAAACACCTTCAATATACAGAAGTTTTTTTCCGTCTTTTTCCTCAGTGAGGACTTTAACGTCTTCAATCGTTTCCGTTATCAGTTTCATCGGTAGTTTCTGTTTCGGTAGGTTCATCAAAGAATGAATTCGCAACGACCTGTTTGTATTGTGCCATAGCATCAGATGCTTTAGCAAATAAAAGATCGTGAATAGCATCAATAGCAGATGCTCTATCACTATCGTTAATTTTATTTACAATACTTGCAACAGTATTTGTTTCAGTTTGGTCTGACATAATATTAATTCAGTATATTTTATTTATTAGATGAAGAAGGTTTAGGCATTGCGCGTGCTTTTTTAATCTCACGATCTACGCCATCGTCAGCAGCTTCTGCTTCTCTTTCCGCGCTATCGTCTGCCTGCATACCAGCAATCTCTGGTTGGAAAGCAGTGTTTTGTGCGGTCATCGTATCCAGCATATTCTGTTGAGCAGGATCAGCAGCAAGTCCAGAAGCAATTTCTTTCTTTATCTGTTTATCCATTTCTACATATTCCTTATCTTTCTGTCCTAGGATATGACGGCGGACATACTCAACAGAGAAATATTTTCCAACAAAAGGATCCATTTGAGTTACAGACATCATACGTTGGTTCATCATTTCAATTTCTTTCAGTTCGTTGAAATGATTGTCAAAGAGATAATCGTATTGGATATGCTCTTTCATATCATCCCAATCTTCAGGTGAGATGATACCCTTGAGAATTAGTTGTGTCTTGAGAATATCGTGGAAGAGTTCGCTAAATCTCTTACGTAGTCTTCCGATGAACTTTGTAAATTTAAGTTCGTCTCTAAGGACCTCAGTGGTTTTACCGAGATTGAATCCTTTATTATCGTCTGTAAGTCTAGAAGGAGGAAGATTGAGAGAGTTATAAAGTTTCTTTTTAAAATACTCAACGTCTTTAAGTTCGCCAAGGTTCTGTCCGCCAGGTAGTGTGGTAATTTCAGTTCCACGACCACCCTCTCTACGAGGCAACCAGAAATCTTCTAGCATACTCATGTGCTTTTTATCGTCGCGCATCTCACCAGTGTTTGCGTCATACACTAGCTTGTTGCGATAGCGAGACATCACATCACGTAGGTATTGTTCTGCCTTTACCTTAGGCAAGTTACCTACATCGATGTAGAAAATTCTACGCTCAGGTGCGCGTGATAGTCTGTAGATAACAAGTGAATCCTCAATCATTCTGAGTTGATTGAGTGACTTGATTGCCTTATGAAGGAAACCAAGAACCATTCTCTTGTTAAGATCTTGGAGTCCTGAAGGAACAAAAGTGATGCTATCAACTGCCATCTTCACGCCTTGTGAAAGTGACATGTCACCAACTGGTCCTAGGACACCACCCTTATAAAATCCTTTTGGATTGTATAGGTAGTAATCAACAAACGTTCCATATTCATACTCAAGCGCCGTGCCTTTGATTGCTGCACGAGCTAGAGAATCTTTTGGAGTGTTGTCGATTTTTTGACGGACCTTCTTGATCTTCATAGGATCAATGTAACGAAGTTCCGTAATACCTTTCTTTGGATTGTCTAGGTCAATGACCTTATGATAAAATAACCTTCCATCAATATACCAAGTTCTAACAATCTCATGTGCGCGATTGTCAAAATTCAACAAACGTTTGATGTAATCAAACTCGTCGCGAACTCTTTTCTTTACTCCAGCGCCAACTTCTAGATTATCTAAATTTATTTCTACAGGTGAATCGTAAGCATCACTTACGATAAACTCATTTACAACTTCATCAACAGCACTATCCACTTCAGGGTGAATTGCCATGTCACGATAACGACGGATCATCTCAAACTCATTACGAGCTTGATTATCCGTATCTACATACGTTCCATAATACCCACCCGCTGCAACAGCGATGGGTTCATCAGCAGAAGGAGGGACAGGGGATTGCCCCTTCTGTCCCTCCTTTCTGTTAATCTGGAAGCCAAATAACTGACTCATGATTATCTATTCAATAGTTGGACGTTCCAACTATTTATCAGACTACAGTTCTGCTACTTGCGCCAGTGCTGTTAGGTGCTCCTGCTGCTTCAGAGTTGGAAGGTCCAGCGGTGAAGTAGGAATACTGCCACTCAACAGTGAATTCAGCAATCTGATCATTGCTATCATAAGCAAGATCAATTTGAGAAACGTTGGTTGGGAAGCAATGATGGAGTTTATAAGTTCTGATTGCAGAACCACCTTCCTCAGCATCTTTCTCTAGTTGTGTAACATAGAGATTTGCCATATATCCTGTTGCAGTGTCATCAGGGAGGAATCTTGGAGCAGTATTAGCTTCGTGGGTGTTGATGCTATTTGCCCAATCTTCGAATAGAGCACGGATTTCCATGTCTCTATCTGCAAAGAAAGTAGCAGACCAAGTATCGAAAGTGCGATCACCAGCGATCTTGACTGTTCTTCCTCTGAAAGGAACTTCGATGACGCCTAGGTTAGAACCTGGGAGTGCTGCTGACTTACAAAGAATGTTTGTAAGACTTTTATCGGTTGAGCTGAAGTTGCCAGCTTCATCAGATCCATTTCCAGGGAACTGAATATCAACCGAGAACATATTGGGCTTAATGCCCTGTCCAATAGTTTGGAGAAACGACGAAACGTTATTGGTTGCCATTGTTATTTACCTCTTAATGTTTTTTTGTTAATAATATCAGCGACCTACTACTTCAGCAAACGAGACGCCAGTCTTCGTTGCAGTAACTGTAACAGTTACATAGTTAATTGAGCGGGTTGGCTTGAGGTAGAGTTCAGCAACAAACTCATTTCTATCGATAACTTCAGGAGTGTTGTTAGACTCATCACAAACAACCAGATAATCAGTTAGACCTCTGCGTGCCTGTACGGTCGAAAGATAAGAAGCAATCGCAGCATTGAATCCAGCGCGAGTGGTTGCGTCGTTCTGCTCAAAGAGTACAGACTCAGCAAGTCCTCTTGCTCTCTTCTCGATGTTGAGGAAGAGACGGCGAACATTGATTCTGTCAAATGCACTAGGTGAAGCAAGACCAGTCTTGTCTCCAAAGAGAACAGGACCAGAACCAGGGAAGGAAACAACAGGGTTGATTCTGTTGGTGTAGAGATCGTCACGTTGCGTCTTATTAGGATTGAATGCTAACTTAACAACGTTCTGAAGACCACCGCGATTTAGACCCGCTGGTGAGAACCAATCGTCTTGTGCAATTGAAGTTGAAACACAAACACCAGCAACATCACCGTTGCAACCAACATAACGATACTTATCGTTAAAACGGTCATAGGTGTATTTGACACCACTGTCTAGAACAACATAGGAGCTTGAAGCAATGTTGCTGAAGAAAGAAAGTGTGTTTTCTAATTGTTGTGCTGGAGTTAATGCAGAACCACCAGAGGTTGCAACTTGAGCACCAGTCCATGGCGAGATGAAAGCGACACAATCTTTTCTGCTATTAGCAACAGCAGCAACTGCTTGTGCTTTAGCAATTGTATCATTCTCATTAGCAGCATCGCCACCCATTAGAATAAAATCAACTTCGGTTTCTTCTGTGTCTAGGAACAAATCATATGCCGCTTGAACTTCACCAGCAGAATATGCGTAGTCATCAGTACCACCTGATAGAGCGCCACCTGCGGTAGGTAGGATTCTTGCCAGAGCAAGAGGAGCAGCAGAAGTAGCACCATAAGATGCTGCTGTAGCACCAGGATCCTCACCAACAGTTGTTACTTCAGCAGCACTGAGAGCAGCACCAGCATAAATGTAACCCGAATACTCATTAACATAATCCTTCCAGTAAGTTGAGTTTCCTTCTGGAGACTTACCATCAGTTAGTTTTGAGAGATAAGTCATTCTCTCAACGATGGTATTCGATGCTGTATCAACAACTGCAACATGAACTTCGTCATATGAGAGGAAACGCTCAGCAGCATATGCTGAAGTTCCAGGACGTGGAGCAATTGCTTTATAGGTTAAACCTGTGTCAGCAATTGTTTGTGAGTTGTAATCCCAAGCAGTTGCGGTATCACCACCAGCAGGAGTTGGAGTGGTTGTTCCAACAACATGTAAAGTTGTTGTGGTTGGAGCAGCAACAACTTCGTATGCTACAAGAGCAGAATCGGTGTATGTTCCACCAACAGATAGTGAGTGGGGTGATGCTGTGGTGATAACCCAATCAGCACCGCGATCAACGATTACAACACGAAGATCGTTGCCATCAGCACCAGCGTAACGAGCAGCGAACTTCTCGGAAGTTACACCAGCGTCGAAAGCATCCTTATCACCGATAAGAACACCGCTACCACTTTCGGTAGCATTTAGAACTCCAGTTGCTGCTCTAACAACTGCGAGTTGTCCGCCGTAGCGGAGGAATTCGGAAGCAACCAACCAATCGCCAGCGTTAGCCTCTGATGGTGTGCCGAACGTATCGATTAGTTCTCTTTCAGAACCGATATTTACAATTTTGCCTACTGGTCCAGTGCGGAATGAAGAAGCAACAGCACCACGAATGGAGCTAGCACCTACGATAACAGCATTGGAAAAATCACGTTCTCTAATAACAACACCAGGCGAGACTTGACTTGCCATGTTTTTACCTCTTAGATATCAAATTTATCTAAATCTATTTAGATTTTCAGCTTGTTCAGAGGTGGTGAGCAATGCATGAACTACCAATCTGGATATCCCCAATCAGCAAATGGATCTCTCTTCTTTCTAGACTCCATCACTCTTTTGACGGTACAGTCCTTACATTCGTATGCATATGCTGATGGATGACCTTTTTTATTTTTTCTTGTCAAGTAAAATTCAGAGATCAAATCTTTCTTCTTTCCACAAGATCTACATACCCTTTCTCTGAAAAGAAGGTGTTCCAGACTGAACTGATCCCCAATATCCATTAGTAGTTCCACATATAACTGACTTCTTCTTGTTTGTCTCCATATTCCCACAGAGAACCATCTGCATCAACGAAGGTATCGTCACCCATACCATCATCAATAAACCCAAAAGGAGCCATGTCTTGCTCAATCTGATTTCTTTGTTCTTCATAAATTCTCCTTCTAATATCTTGGTCGGTCATTTCTTTAAAGTATTCCTGCATGACTAACCATGCAAAGAGAACCATACACATCACAAGGTCATCATGGTATCCTTCATCTGCTTCCCATGCTTGTTTCTTCTGCACAAATGTGGTAAGCTCTTGGAAGATCTGGAAGTCGTTGAATAGTAATTTGTCTTCCTCAATAATTGCTTTGAGGTTAGCGCAACCAATCTTCTTGACGGTCACGCTCATCTTCACACCTAGTTGTGTTTTGTTTCCTGAGAATCCTTGTCCGACGATCTGACCCGCTCTGCCACGCATAGCACACATAAGGACGTTAGGATACTCAAGATCGTAATTGAGAGTTGCAGCAATACTATCTCCAATATCATTGACTTCTACCAGAACGTATGGGTTATTATATTCTTTGCAAACTTGAAAGATTACCGAGGGAAACAGTACAGGTTTAATCTCATTATTTCTGTACTTTGCAACGATCTTATACGGCATCGTGGTGATATCAAACACGATAAAAGCACTGTAGTCACCACCGATTCCTCTGGCAACGTCCACAGTAATAATATATTCGTGATCCTTTTGCACTCTCTCATACACGTCAAGTCCTGCATTGCTCGCTATGGGATCGTGGAATGGGATGTTTTGTAGTTTGGATGGACTGATAAGTGTATCAGCAGATCCAAGGAAGTCGCACTCAAACTCCTGTGCGAACTGTCTTGGAGATGTGTTCTTGATTGTTTCTTCTTTCCACTTGGCGTCCCTTCCTGGGACCTGCGACCAATGGACTTCGTTTGTAACATAATCATTCTTTCCACGTCTAGCATCTTCCCACATCTTATAGAAGTGGTTCATGCCATTAGGCGTAGAGATAATAATTACTTTCGTTGATTTACCAGAAGTAATAGTAGGATAAACAGAGGCAAAGAATTGCTCCGCAACATGGTTTGGAACGAAGGCGAATTCGTCGAGGAAGAGAATGTTAAACGACATGCCTCGGACAGCACTCGCAGACGTAGAAGCTGCCAATATCTTACTGCCATTTTCTAACTCCACATTACCTTTGTTCCA
>Ga0213866_10000856_pt1 | contig 23739 bp, 26 predicted proteins | sample PICome_11_FD_160079 | JGI IMG/M metagenome (GOLD analysis project Ga0213866, IMG submission 160079) | Coastal seawater microbial communities near Pivers Island, North Carolina, United States - PICO284 | ecosystem: Environmental > Aquatic > Marine > Coastal | place: USA: North Carolina...
TGACGGCCGCCCGGTGGCGGTCGGTCTCGAGGCCAAGCGCATGATGGGTCGCACGCCCAACCACATCAAGGCTATCCGGCCGCTTAAAGACGGTGTGATCGCCGACTTTGAGGTGTGCGAGAAAATGCTGCGCTACTTCATCCAGAAGGTGCATGCATCGAAGTGGTCTAAGCCACGCATGGTTATCTGTGTCCCATCGGGCATCACCGGCGTCGAGCAGCGCGCAGTGCAAGACGCGGCCGAGTACGCAGGAGCACGAAAGCCGGTCCACATCATCGAAGAGCCAATGGCGGCAGCGATCGGAGCCGATCTGCCCGTTCACGAGCCGAGCGGCAACATGATCGTTGATATTGGCGGTGGCACCACCGAGGTTGCCGTCATCTCGCTCGGGGGCATCGTTACTGCACAGTCCGTACGGGTGGCCGGCGACGAGCTCGACGATGCGGTCATGCAGTACGTAAAGAAGGAGTTCTCCTTGGCGATCGGTGACCGTACCGCCGAGGAGATCAAGGTCCAGATGGGTTCGGCGTGGCCGATGGAGGAGGAGCTCACAGCCGATATTCGTGGCCGTGACCTCATCTCCGGCCTGCCCCGCACCATCCAGGTCACAACAGAGCACATTCGTGAAGCACTTGCTGAGCCCATCTCTGCCATCGTCGACAGTGTGAAGACCACGCTGGACAAGACGCCACCGGAGTTGGCGGCCGACATTATGGAAGACGGCATCACCGTCACAGGCGGTGGTGCGCTGCTCGGAGGGCTTGACGAGCGCCTCAACCACGAGACCGGTATGCCGATCCGAATCGCTGCCGACCCGCTCTACTCGGTCGTCATCGGCTCAGGTCGCGCACTCGAGAACATCGATGCGATGCGGGGCCTAATGTCGATGGGTACCGAGGAGTGACGGCCCGGGCGACTGGCCGTTCCACTCACACCTTGGGCCTATGGCTATCTACTCCGTCGGGCGACGACGCATCGTTATCGTTCTGCTACTCACCTCGGTCCTATTGCTGACGCTCGACCTACGCGGTAGCGCCGTTCTCGACCGCGTTCGCGACGTTGCTGCTGTGTCGATGACCCCAGTCGAGACCGCCGTTGATGTAGTCACCAGTCCAGTCGAGCGGGCATGGGAGTCGTACACCAACTACGACGAGCTTGAGCGCGAGAACGAGGCCTTGCGCGAGCGATTGGCACGCATCGAGGGCAGCCAGGCTGCCGCCGAGGCGGCCATCATCGACGCGCAGCGCATTCGCGAGCTGAACGAGCTGCCCTCGCTTGCGGGTATCCCGACCGCAGTCGCCGAGGTGGTTGGCGCGTCGGCAAACAACCTCGATCAGATCGTGGAGATCAACAAGGGGTCATTGGCTGGAGTGCGTGTCGGCCAGCCCGTGGTTAACCAGGCGGGTTTGGTGGGGCGCGTCACTCAGGTGTTCCCGACGTCGGCGCAGGTCATGCTCGTGATCGACCGCCGATTCACCATCGCGGTCGAAATCCTCGGCGGGACAGGTGCCGCTGCGGATCCCTTCGCTCCCGTCGACACGACTTTGTCGGGGTTGACCCCAGACGAGCTAAACGATGCGGTCAATCCGACAGCAGCTGAACCCGGCCCGGTCATCACCAACCCGCTCGACGTCCTCGGCGGGAACGACCTGCCGCAGTCGCCGCTGTCGCCAGCGGTCACCACGACGACCCCGAGCGGCGAGCCGGTCGAGACCGCTCCGCCTACGACGGTGCCTCGACCCGAAGACCTTCCTCCCGCGATCCCAGCCAACGGCGCTCCGGTGCAGAGCCGGACCGGGGACGCAACCACGACCACGTCGATCCCGTTCGAGATCAGCTCGATCGAGAAGGAGTTCGGCGCACTCAAGGGTGATGGTCAGGGCAAGCTGCCGAAGGTGAGCCTCCTGCAAGACAACCCGTCACTCTCGATTCTGCAGGAGGGTGACCTCGTGGCCACGGCGGGCGGCAGCGGCAGCCTCGCCCCACCAGACATCCCGGTCGGACGCGTCGTAAACCGCATCGATCGACCGGGTGTTGGCGGACCGGTGCTCGAGGTTGAGTTGTTCGCCGACCTCGAGCAACTCGGCTTCCTTCGAGTCGTGCTCTTCCAGCCTGCGGAGGAGGCCGGCTGAAGCCGGGCCCGGTCTGTGTTCGCTGCGTTCGTCCAGAGCTCGATCATCCGGCTGATCCCAGTCGGCATGGTGATCCTGGCGATTCAGCGGGCGTTGTTCATTGAGCACACGGTGCTTGACGTAAAGCTCCAGTTGGTGCTGGCCTTCGTGGCCGCGTGCGGTGTCGTCGGTGGCTCCGAGCGCGGTGCCGTGGCTGGGTTCTCCCTTGGCACGCTATTCGATCTGATTGAGGGCACCCCGGTCGGCTCGACCACGATCCCCATGCTCGTCGCCGGTGTGGTCGCCGGCTCGTTGGCGCTCATCACGGCCGATCCACAGTGGTGGCTGTCGGCGATCTTCGTGGCCCTTGGTGCTGCGACGGGCGAGGCCATGATGCCCGTCGTGCGGCTCTTCATCGGTGAAGAAAGCCCATGGCCGCGCGACACGGCGACCGTCGTGTTCATCGTCGCGATCAGTTCGGCGGCTCTCTCGCCGCTATTCGTTCCCATCGCTCGGTGGTGTCTCAAGCTGCGCCGAGCCGAATGGGTCGCGCCCGCCGAAACCGTCGGCTGAACGATTCCGTCGATGTTTGCAGTTCGGTGACGACGTTCGCCCTCTGAGAACGGGCAAACTGACCGTCATGGCTCTCGACAAGCGCGCTGCGCGCCTCGGCGTGCTCGCCGTGGTGGCAACTCTGCTCTTCGGCGTAGTCGGGACGCGCCTGTGGTTCCTCCAGACCGTCGAGCAGGAGACGCTGCAGGAAGAGATCAACGTTTCGAAGCGGCGTACCGTCTCGCTGCTGCCTGAGCGGGGTCGCATCTTCGATAGCGACGGCCGGATCCTCGCCGACAACGAGCGCAGGTTGTCGGTCGTCCTCGACTGGGAGGTCATTCGCCGCTCTGACAATCGTGAGGAGATCTTCCGCCGCGTGTCGGGATGGGTCGATGTGCCGGTTGAGGAGATGCAACGACGCTTCGAGAACCCGCAGGAGAGCCCGCTGCTCGGCCTCGTCGTGGCTGATGACGTCGACGAGCGCACGGCAATAGCTCTGCAGGAGCGGGTCGAGGACTTCCCCGAGCTACGAATCGTCGAGCGAACACGGCGGGTGTACCCCTATTCGCCGCTGGCCAGCCACATCGTCGGGTATATGGGACGCATCACTGCAGAGAGCCGAGAGTTCTACGAAGAGCGTGGCTACGAGCTCAATGAGCGCGTCGGTAAGTTTGGGATAGAGCTCGAGATGGAAGAAGAGCTCCGGGGGACGCCCGGCTACATCATTTACGAAGTCGACAAGTACAACCGGATCACGCGCACGATCGAAGAGGTTCCTGCGGTCAACGGCAACGACGTGCAGCTCACGATTGATCTCGATCAGCAGCAGTACGCTGAACAAGCGCTCGAATCGATGCTCAAACTCCGTCGTCAGCAGACGGCGCGCAATGGTCTCGACCCCGAGACGAACTTCGAAGAGCGCTTCTTCCCGGAGTTCCCGGAAGAGGTGCCGTTCAAGGCGCCCGCAGGGGCGGTGACCGTGCTCAACCACGACACAGGCCATGTCATTGCGCTCGCGAGCTATCCCACGTTCGACAACCGGTGGTTCGAGGCGGACCTCAGCGGCGGCAAGTTCGAAGAGTTGTTTGATGTGACCGACCCTTCAACCGGCCGCGCCGACCCCGACCGTTCGACCCTGGTGAACCGCGCTATCCAGGGGCGCTACAACCTCGGTTCGACGTTCAAGCCGTTCGTCGCCTACGCCGCATTGTCGACCGGGTTCATGGGCGTTGGCGACGTCTATGTGGACCAGGGCACCTATCGGATGGAAACGGTCGAGGATTGGAAATGTGAGTCCGGCCTGGTGCGCTGTGTATTCCGCAACGCCACGTGCTTCGGCACTGGCCGTCCGTGCGTGTACGGCCCGGTCGATATTGAGCTGTCACTCGCAGTCTCGAGCGATGCCTTCTACTACCGGGTTGGCGAGCAGTTGATGGTGCCCGAGAACTTTGACGAGGCCACGTGGGGGGAGGGAGGCTTGTTGCAGGAGAAGGTGAGCCTGTTCAGCTTCGGCTCCGACACTGGCATCGCCCTTCCGTTTGAGTTCGACGGCACCGTGCCCGACGAAGAGCTCAAGGCGCGGTACGCCGAGCTCGGTGTCATCTCCGAAGACGAAGGCAGGGGTTACTTCTCGGGTGACAACGTGCAGCTAGCGATCGGCCAGGGTCTGCTGTCGGCCACACCGCTTCAACTTGCCGTTGGCTACGGCACGATCGCAAACGGTGGATTTGTGCTGAAGCCTGAAATCATCAAAGCGATCTATGCCCCCGGTGTTCCGGACGCTGCCGAACCAGGCTTTGCTGATATCTCGAAGGGTCAGTTCGCCGAGGAGCCGAACGTTAGCGGTGAGCTGATCCGCCAGATCCCATTCGCTCAGGAGTGGCAGAACGCCATCAACACTGGCTTGCGTCGCGTGATCACAGGTCCTGGCACGAACACCAGCACTGGCTATCGCTCAACCACGGGTGAAAAGCTCTTCTTTTACTACCCCGATAGTGCAATCCCGGTCGGCGGCAAGACCGGTACGGCGCAGGGCGCCAACAACTATCCGTGGAATGATTCGTCGGCCTTCGCTGGCTACAGCCTCGACGATGAGAGTCCGTACACGGTTTCGGCCTATCTCGAAAAAGCGGGGTATGGCTCCCAGGCGGCTGGCCCCGTGGTGAAATGCATCTTTATGCAGCTGTCCGGATTCGCTCAGACCGACCCGGTCGTGCTGTCCGACCCGCTCAACACCGAGTCGATTTCGCCAGCACCGCCAAAGACCTTGGCTGACCAGTCGTGCTTCGCCGGCCGTTTCAGCGCCCCTCAGATTGCGGAGTGACGAGCGAGGTAGGTCGATGACGGCGTTCCTCTCGCGACGACCCGACTCCGGACTCGGCAACATCAAGGCCAGCCCGGCCGATCCGAGCCGGAATATTGACTGGACCTTGCTCTCGGTTCAGATGGCGCTCACGGTCATCGGCTGCTTCGTCGTGTTCTCGACGTCGAGAACACGCCTGCCAACCGACCCCTATACCTTCGTCACCCGCCAAGTCGTTTTTGCCATCGTGGGTGCGGTTGTGATGTCGATTGTCATGGCGGCCGACTACGCCTTCTGGAAGGAGCGCGCTCGCAGCCTCTACACACTTACGGTCGTCCTGCTGTTCTTCCTCATTCTGCTCGGTGTGGCGAGCGGCCAAGATCGCATCTCATTCGACCTTGGAATCATCAACTTCCAGCCAGCGGAGATGGCGAAGTTCACGACGCTGTTGATGCTTGCTGCGTTCCTGGCCGAAGAACGCAGTGATGAAGTGTCGTATGCGCGCTTTTTGGGCGGTCTGCTGATCGTCGCTCTACCAGCCGTGCTGGTCATCGTCCAGCCCGACCTTGGGTCGGCATCGGTGATCGTTTCGATTGCAATGGGAGTTTTGCTGGTCGCTGGGGCGAAGTTCCGGTACATCTTCATGATCTCGGTGTTGGCGGTCGCAACCGTCGGAGCAGCGTTCGTCGGCAACTTGGTCAACGATTACCAACGCCAGCGCCTTGTCGCCCTCCTTGACCCATCGGCGGCTGGGGTAGACGAGACTTACCAGGCCGACAATGCAACTCGGGCTCTTGGGACCGGCGGCATCTGGGGCAAGGGCTGGCTTCAGGGGCCCCTTACGAACGACGGCGACATCCCTGTCATGTGGGCCGACTTCCCGTTCGCTGCCGTGGGTGAGCAGTTCGGACTCGTGGGATGCGCAGCATTACTTGCGCTTATCGGCATCGCCCTCATCCGCATCTGGCGCATCGCTCATCTGTCACGTGACCTGCTCGGTACTTATCTGTGTGCCGGCGTATTCACGATGCTGCTCTGGCAGGCGATACAGAACGTTGGCATGACCCTCAAGATCCTTCCCGTCACGGGCCTCCCGCTGCCGTTCATCAGCTACGGAGGTTCGGGACTGATCGTGTACTTCGCGATGTTTGGGCTGGTCCAGTCGGTTCACATGAGACGCATGCGTTGAGTCCGTAGACTGCCGAGATGGCGCTGCGCTTCGGCTCGATCCGGGCCGACCTGGAGCCGATCCTGCAGCGGGTGACCAAGCCAGCCCGCTACATCGGACTCGAGACGCCCTGCAGCGTGTGCACGGGTTACGGCATCGAGTATGTGGTGGCCTCGTCGGCGGGAGCCAAGGGACGGGGCAAGATCTCAGGCAGGGCCGCGACGTGCGCGTCGAGCTGCGCCCATTGGTCGAGAACTGATGCAGGTCTGATCGGCCGAGTACGTGCAGTCCAATGTCGGCATTCAGCTTCGCGTGAAGTACATCAGGCTGGGCAGGGTTCGTTTGGTGAGGCACTTCGACAGTGCTCGTCTCTGGGAGCTTGCCCCGCGTAGAGTAGACGTTCCAGTGGCGTACACCGAAGGATTCACCTCGCGGCCCAAGGTCGGTTTTTGCTTGGCGCTGCCGACGTCGGCCGAATCCCTCGCTGAGTACGTCGATCTCGATCTCTCGCGTGATGCGAGGCTCGATGCCACCGAACCAGGATGGATCGAGTGGTTAGGTGAACTGACCGGATCGCTGCCGTCGGCCCTCCCGACGGGGATGGACGTAGTGGCGATTGCCGAACGCGACGTAGCCGAAGGCTCACTCCAGAAGAGCGTCACGTCGACGACGTGGGAACTGACCGGCTGGAATCCGGACGATGGGCCAGCGGATGATGTGTCCGGCAAGGCCGATGAGCTGGACATCTTGATCCAGGGGGTGCTCGAAACCGACGAGGTGTTCGTCGAACGCGAGCGAAAGGGGCAGCGGCGCACCGACGACGTCCGCCCCCTCATCCGCGACCTTACTCTTCGAGCGAGCGACTGCGGCCCGACCGTGGTCGCCGATCTCATCACGATCGGTCGGGCGCGCCGGCCGTCGGAGCTAGCGGAACTGATTTGTCCCGGCATCGATGGAACCGGTATCCGGGTCCTGCGGATGCATCAATTGATCGACACAGAAGGCGAGCGTCGGGAAGTGATTCCCGATGAGCGCCAGAGCAATGGAACGAACCAACATGACCGACCACGAGAACATGTCGTCGAAAAACGACGTCGAACTGCCCGATCGCACGCAGGAGGGCAAACCCAGTAGGGACGCAGGCGAGCGCGCACTCGTCAAGAAGGCTCCGTCGCCGAAGATCGGTGACACGATGCCGGTTCCTACCGCACCTCCGCCTGGCCCGGCGCGGCCGTCGGGCGAGGGCGACGCCGGCGGATCGGCCGGAAGTGGCAACGGTGGTGGCGGCAAGAAGCGCCGCCGTCGTGGTGGTCGAGGGGGCGGCCAACGTCAGGGCGGGGAGCAGCGCAGCAACGATGCAGCGAGCAACACCAGAGAGGGTGAAGAATCCACTGACGGTAGGGGTGCGCGCCAAGCTGAACCGAACCAGGCGGGCAGCAATGGCAGAGGTAAGTCGCGCCGTGGCCGACGAGGCGGCCGGGGTCGCAACAAGCAGAGATCCGAGGCCGATGAGGAGCTGATCGAGCAACGCAAGGGCCGTGAGCGCAACGGTAAGCCGATCGGCCGGTACTTCATGTGTGTCCAGGTGCGTCCGGGCATCGCGCAAGTTGCAGTGATGGAGGGGCGCAACCTCATTGAACACTACGTGAGCCGGCCGGCCGACGACGTCAGTCAGATCCACGGCAACATTTACCTGGGCAAGGTCCAGAATGTGCTGCCTGGCATGGAGGCTGCGTTCGTCGATATTGCCACGCCGAAGAACGCCGTGCTGTACCGCTCCGACGTGCAATACGATCCGGAGGACATTGAGCAGAAGGGATCGAACCCCCGGATCGAAGACATCCTCCGAAACAAGCAGCTCATCATGTGCCAGGTCACCAAGAACCCGATCGGGCATAAGGGTGCGCGTCTCACCCAGGAGGTGTCGTTACCGGGCCGCTTCGTAGTGCTCATCCCGAACTCGAAGACGTACGGGATCTCCAAGCGGCTACCCGACGACACCCGCAAGCGTCTCCGGAACATCCTGGATCGTGTCAAGCCCGAGGAGCACGGCCTCATCGTGCGCACAGCGGCCGAGCACGCCACTGAGCAGGAGCTCACCGCCGACATGGAGGTGCTACTGAAGCAGTGGGCACATATCGAGAAGAAGGCGGCCAAAACGCAGCGTCCCACGTTGTTATCGCGTGAACCTGAGCTGGCAGTTCGGGTGATCCGTGAGGAGTTCTCGACCGATTACCGCGGTGTCGTCATCGACGACAAGGAGTTGCACGAGGAGGTCCGTGACTACGTCGCCGCCTTCAACCCCGAGCTTGCTGACCGGATTGAGTACTACGACCGCGACGCTGACGGTCTGTCGCTGTTTGAACGCCACCACGTTCACGAACAGGTCCATAAGGCGCTTGATCGAAAGGTGTGGCTTCCTTCAGGTGGCTCGCTTATCATCGAGCACACCGAGGCGTTAACCGTCATCGATGTAAACACCGGTAAGAACGTTGGCAAATCAAACCTCGAGGAGACCGTCTTCCACAACAACATGGAAGCGGCGGTCGAGGTGGCCAAGCAGCTTCGCTTACGTGACATCGGCGGCATCATCGTCATTGATTTCATCGACATGGAGATCAAGGAGAATCGGGCCACGGTGGTCGAGACCCTCCGCGATGCCCTCGCCCGCGACAAGACCCGCTCCCAGGTGTTCGACATCGGCGAACTCGGTCTCGTCGAGATGACCCGCAAGCGCATCGGCGAAGGTCTCCTCACCGAGTACTCTGGGCTCTGCCCAGACTGTGAAGGCCGCGGCCTTCGCGTCGACTTCTCGATGCTCGATTGAGCGTCTCGGGTCCCCGTGTAATTTCTCCCGTTCGGGTGAAGTCCGTCAGCGATGTCAGGGCAGCCTGACTGTCGGTGGGACTCAAGCCTCGAGAGATACGTTTTACGATGGGAAACGGTGCCGCTCCTCCCAATGGCAAACGGCGCGGCAGCCCGCCCAGCTGTCGGTACGTAGTCGATGGGGGATCGCCGACCGACGCAACGCAGCGAGGTACTTGAAACGCTGGTTCGCAAGCTGGCCGGCGACCGAGAGGAAGCGGACGATCCTGGCTCTGCTCTTGTTGGCTTGGCGGTAGTCGAGAACTGCTTGCCCAGTTACCCATTTGTTCACTTCGGCTATAGGTGTAAGGCTGGCGACCAGCGACTTTCGTGGGTCGTTGCCGGAGGTTCGGCCGAAGAGGTCGTGGTGGTCCTTGACGGCGTCTATGGATTTGTCTTCCGCGTGAGAGGTCGTGGCTTCGATTCGTGGCAGGCTGAGGCGATGGAGATCGAGATGACCGATCGGGCCCGGAAGGTGTTGGAGAAGAAGGGCGGAGTGATGTCGATTGACTTCATCCGCCCGACTGGTTGAGGCAAGGTCGCCGAGGTGTCGGTCGACACCAACACGAAGGGCAAGAACACAGCGACGTACCGCAAGCTGCGGCACAACGGTGTGTCGATCTTGGTGTCGCCGCAGGTGCTCGGGATGGCCGAATGTATGCGGGTCGTCACCAGGGGCGTCGCCGGTAAGAAGCTGGCGGTCGAGTTCCACCAGAATCCGGGTGGACGTGACGCAGATGACGCGTGCAACGTCTGTTGAGTGGCGCTAGCGTGCCAGGTCGCTATGTACGCAGTCATAACATCGGGTGGGAAGCAGCACAAGGTCGCAGAAGGCGAGACCGTGCAGGTCGAACTCCTCGATGCGGCAGAAGGCGCCGACGTTGAGCTCACGCCGGTTTTGCTCGTCGAGGGAGACAACGTGCTCGCTACCGCCGACGAACTCAGAAACGCCAAGGTGACCGGCAAGCTCGTCGGTGAAGCTAAGGGCCCCAAAATTAACGGTTTCACCTACAAGCGGCGAACCAACAACCGCCGTCGCTACGGCCATCGTCAGAAGTACCACGTCGTCGAGATCACCTCGATAAAGAGCTGAGAAGGAACTCGAGTAATGTCAAAGACTAAGGGCGGCGGCTCAACTCGCAACGGTCGCGATTCAAACGCACAGCGCCTCGGCGTCAAGGTGTTCGACGGCCAAGAGATCACGGCCGGTTCGATTATCGTCCGCCAACGCGGCACCCGCTTCCACCCGGGCGTTAACGTCCAAAAAGGCAAGGACGACACGCTCTTCTCGACTGCGGACGGCTCTGTGAAGTTCGGCTCCCGCAAGGGCCGCAAAGTCGTAGATGTCTTGACCGACGCCTGATTCTCGCTTAGATCTCACACGCAAACGGATAAGGGCCCCGGGGTTGGACCCCGGGGCCCTTATCCGTTTGCGTGCTCAATTCAGAGCTGACTCGAGTTCGTTGACCTGGGTGTTGAGCTGGGCTGGGAGCTTGTCGCCGAAGCGGGCGAAGTGGTCACGGATTTGCGGGATTGCCGAGGTCCAGCCATCAACGTCAACCGAGAGGATTTCGTCAAGATCGGCAGCGTCGACGTGGACTCCGTCCAGGTCGAGTGCTTCCTTCGGGGGCAGCAGGCCGATCGGCGTGTCAACTGCGTCGGCGGCGCCATCGCAGCGCTCGAATACCCACTTCAGTACTCGGCTGTTCTCGCCGAAGCCCGGCCATAGGAAGCGGCCGTTCTCGTCGCGGCGGAACCAGTTGACGAAGAAGATCTTCGGCAGCTTCGAGGGTTCTGTCTTTTGGGGCATCGATAGCCAGTGGTCAAAGTAGTCACCGTAGTTGTAGCCACAGAAGGGGAGCATCGCCATCGGGTCGAAGCGCAGCTCGCCGGCGGTGCCCTCGGCCGCCGCGGTCTTCTCCGAGGCCATGATCGAGCCAAGAAACACGCCGTGCTCCCAGCTTTTGGCCTCGGACACCAGTGGCACGGTGGTGCGGCGTCGGCCACCGAATAGAATCGCCGAGATCGGCACGCCAGCTGGATCCTCCCACTCGGGAGCCATCACCGGGCACTGAGACGCCGGCGCTGTGAAGCGGGCATTGAGGTGCGCCGCTGGGGTGTCGATTTCGGGGTTCCACTGGTTGCCGCGCCAATCGGTGGCGCGAGCCGGTGGCTCGTCGGACATTTCCTCCCACCACACATCGCCCTGGTCGGTGAGCGCTGTGTTGGTGAAAATTGAGTTACCCCAGAGTGTCTCCATCGCGTTGTGGTTCGTCTCGTGGCTCGTGCCCGGCGCGACGCCGAAGAACCCGGCCTCGGGATTGATCGCGTAGAGGCGGCCGTCGTCGCCGAACTTCATCCAGCAGATGTCATCGCCAATCGTCTCGGCTTTCCAGCCTGGGATAGTCGGCACAAGCATGGCAAGGTTTGTCTTGCCACACGCCGACGGGAAGGCGCCGGCGATGTACTTCGACTCGCCCGCAGGGTTGGTCAGCTTGAGGATCAGCATGTGCTCGGCGAGCCAGCCGTCGTCACGCGCCATCACCGACGCAATGCGCAGGGCGAAGCACTTCTTGCCAAGTAGGGCGTTGCCGCCGTATCCCGAGCCGTACGACCAGATCTCGCGAGTCGAGGGAAAATGCACGATGTATTTGTTCTCTGCATCGCAGGGCCACGGCACATCGGCTTGATCGGGTTCAAGCGGTGCGCCGACGGAGTGCAGGCAGGGGACCCAGTCGCTGTTGCCCAGGGCATCGAGGGCCCCCTGGCCCATGCGGGTCATAATCCGCATATTGACCGCCACGTAGGCCGAGTCGGACAACTGGACCCCGATGTGGGCTATGGGGGAGCCGAGCGGCCCCATCGAGAACGGCACGACGTACATCGTGCGGCCCCGCATGCTGCCGGAGTAGAGGGCCGTGAGTTCGGCGCGCATCTCGGCGGGGTCGCGCCAGTTGTTGTTGGGGCCAGCGTCTTCCTCATGGTCGGCACAGATAAAGGTGCGATCTTCGACGCGAGCGACATCGCCGGGGTCCGAATGGGCCCAGTAGCTGTTCGGGCGCTTGGCCTCGTCGAGCTTAGTGAAGGTGCCGGCGTTGACGAGCTCCTGACATAGGCGCTCATACTCTTCAGCCGAACCATCACACCAGTAGATGTCGTCGGGCTGCATTATCGCTGCCCACTCATCGACCCAGCGCTTCAACTTCTGATTCGTGGTCGTGCCTGCCATGCCGGCTCCTCATGGTTCAGTCCGTCATGTCAAACGGGAGAGACGCGCCGTTGCGCCCCGCCCCAATACCGTAAACACGAGGTCTGCAATGAGACTGCATCGAAAGCCCCTGAAACCGCTTACATGCGGGAAACCCATCAAGCCATCGCCAAATAAGATAGAGCGTTCTAATTTATCGCTCGGAGCGATGACGTGGCGGTTGGTGGCCGCACCCGTCTAGGAAACTTCAGCAGCAGCGGTCGCAGTGGCTGTCGCTGGCGTCAGCCGTGCTCGCCGGGCGTCCCCATGTCACGCTCGGAGCCCAGGCTCAACGAGGTGGCCCGGCCGACGTCGTCGACATGAAACACGACGCGCTGGCCCTGGCGGACCATGCGGAAGATGGATCCGTCAAGCGCGTTCGGTGCGAGCTCGTAGTCGGCGAGATCGGTATCGGACATGACGAGTCCGGCACCGGTCGACGGGTCGTATGCCTTAATTACGCCTTGCATCGGGCGCCGATCGTAGTGGTTGAGTCGCCGGGCGGCCTCAGCCGGACTTGACGACTTTGCCCGACTTGATGCAACCGGTGCAGACGTTAACGCGCTTGGCGGCGCCGTTGACTGACGCTCGGATGCGCTGGATGTTCGGGTTCCAACGGCGCTTCGTGCGCCGGTGCGAGTGCGACACCGACATGCCCCATGACGGGCCTTTGCCACACACTTCACACTTCGATGCCATGACGCTCTCCTGCGATTTGATGTCGTGACTGGCGTGTACGAGTCGAGCCACGGACGGCTCTGAGATGCTACCGGTGGGAACGCCGTGCACCCACCCTCCTGGATGACCTCGACTGGGTATCTCCACTACCCGCACGGCGTCAGCGCGGCCGTAACATGGATGGCCGTGCCGCCAACCGATGTGTCGTCCGATGAAACGCCTGTCCTCGAACGGTTCACGTCAGCGTCGCTACGTGATTTGATCACCACCTTCCGCGACACCGTCAAGGCCCATTCGGCGGGCCTCAATCGGCTGAACGTCTACCCGGTTCCCGACGGCGACACTGGCACGAATATGTCGCGCACGCTCGACGCCGTAGTCGAGGAGATGGAGGAAGCCGACGCCGACGATCTCGAAGCAACTTGCGACGCGATCAGCCATGGCTCGCTCATGGGGGCCCGCGGAAACAGCGGCGTCATACTGAGTCAAATTATGCGCGGCATCGTCTCGACGATGAAGTCGGTGCGTCCAGACGGCGACCCCGACACCCGCCATCGGTTCGCTGATGCGCTCCAAGCGGCCTCGGCCGGGGCCTATCAGGCCGTGCTCAAGCCGATTGAGGGCACCATCCTCACGGTAGTTCGCCTGAGCGCCGATGCGGCACGAGCCGCCGCTGACGATGGCGCGACGTTGGCCGAAGTCGTTCGTGCAGCGCGGGACGCCGGCAAGACAGCACTAGACAACACCCCCGAAGAACTGCCCGTGTTGAAGGAAGCTGGCGTGGTCGACGCAGGCGGTGCCGGCTACCTGCTCCTGCTCGATTCAGCGCTCCACGTCGTGGCTGGTGAACCGCTACCCGAACCCGACAAAGACGATGGCGCCGGTGGCGCGGTCGCTGCGGCGTTCTCGACCGTAGCTCACCACGTCTCGGTGGTTGGCGGTGCCGGTGAACTTGACGTGAGCGAGCAGCGATACGAGGTCATGTACTTGCTTGATCTCGACGACGATCGGATCGAGGACTTCAGGCATGGGTGGGGTTCGATCGGCGACTCGATCGTCGTCGTAGGTGGCGACGGTCTCTGGAATTGCCACGTACACACGAACGATGTCGGCGCTGCGATCGAGTTTGCGCTCGATCTCGACGGTCGGCCCCACAAGATCCGCGTCACCGACTTGTTCGAAGAGGTCGACGAAGAACACGCCCGCCGTGAGGCCGAGCTGACCGGCGAGGTCCTCGCTACGCCGTCGGCGACTCCGGCGGCCCCGGATGCTGGGATGCCCCGAGTCAGCACCGCTGTCGTGGCCGTGTGCAGCGGCGACGGACTACTGGAACTATTCGCACAGCTAGGCGTGCAGGGTGTCGTAACAGGTGGGCAGACTATGAATCCTTCCACCGCCGAACTCCTCAACGCAGTCAACACGGTCAATGCCGATCAGGTGGTCGTGCTTCCCAACAACAAGAACATCATTCCGGTTGCCGAGCAGCTCAATGCGCTCACCGACAGGGAGGTTGTTGTGGTCCCCACGGTGTCGATGCCGGAGGCACTGGCTGCCCTAGTGGTGTACGACCCTGAGCGTGACGTGACGACCAATCGCGCCGAGATGGTCGACGCTGCCAACGCTGTTACCACGGGCGAGGTTACCCAAGCGGTACGTAACACCGCGATCGATGGCGCCCAGGTTGCCGAGGGGGACTGGATAGGGCTCGTAAAGGGCGACGGCATCGTCTCGGTGGCAAAGACCCCGCTTGAGGCGGCGATCAACCTGCTCCACGAAATTGTCGACGATGACGCCGAGATCATGACGGTCGTCGTCGGCGCCGACGCCGACAGCTTGGTCACCGACCAGCTCACCGGCTGGCTCGCTGATCATCACGGAGCGATCGACGTTGAGGTCCATCAAGGTGGCCAGTCGTTGTACCCATATTTGTTCGGCGTCGAGTAGCACTGGGTCACGTGGGCGAGATCACGCTGCGCGAGTTAGCGGAGATTCCGGTCGCTCGACTGAAGGGCGTCGGGCCGAAGAAGCTCGCATCGCTCGAGGCGGTCGGCGTCATCAATGTGCTCGATCTCGTCAGCACGTATCCGCGCCGTTGGATCGACCGGACCAACGAGGCCCGTATCAGCGACCTTGAACTCGGCACCGAGGCGCTCGTACTCGTCACAGTGCGTTCGGTGAGCAAGCGCCAAACCCGAAATCGGCGAACGATGGTAAACGTGAACGTCGGCGACGGCTCCGGGCGGATGGATGTCGTCTTCTTCAATCAACCGTGGCGCGAGCGTCAGCTCCATGAGGGGTTGAACATCGCATTGTTCGGCAAGGTCGATTCGTACCGGGGTGGGCTCCAGATGTCGAATCCGATCGTCGACCTCATCGGCGATCGCACCGGACGTATCGTTCCGATCTACCCGCAGAGCGAGAAAGTTCAACTCAACACGTGGGAGATCGCCGGGTGGGTAGAGGAGTCCCTGCGGCGGTGCGCCGAGCGAGGAATCGCTGATCCGGTGCCAGCCCATGTGACCCAGCCCCTCGGCATGATCGGACGCGCTGAGGCGATTCAAAAGATCCACCTGCCTGAGGAGATGTCCGATGCTGCTGAGGCTCGTCGACGCCTAGCCTTCGATGAGCTTCTCCGCGTCCAATTGTTGTTGGTGTTGCGCAAGCGCCGCATGGAGCGAGAGCAGCAGGGGATTGAACACTCGATTGGCGGTGAACTCGTCCAGCGATTCCGCGCGGGGCTGCCGTATCCGCTCACCGGTGCGCAGGACCAAGCGATCGACGAGATCGCAGTGGACCTTGCCGCGTCGAACCCGATGCACCGGCTGCTGCAAGGCGACGTGGGTGCGGGCAAGACCGTCGTGGCCGTAGCGACAATGCTCACCGCCGTCGACGGAGGTCACCAGGCAGCTCTGATGGCACCGACCGAGGTGCTGGCCGAACAGCACGCGATAGGAGTGCGCTCGCTGCTGCAGGGCATGGCTGTACCAGACCCCGGCAATCTGTTCGGCGATCGACCACTGCGGGTCGAGCTACTCACCAATCGGGTTACCGGTTCCGAACGCAAGGCGATCTTGGCGGGCCTCGCCGACGGATCGGTCGACCTTGTAATCGGTACCCATGCGCTCATTCAGGACGGGGTTGACTTTGCCTCGCTCGGCTCGGTCGTCGTTGACGAGCAGCATCGATTTGGCGTCGAGCAACGAGCAGCGCTCCGCGAGAAGGTAGCCGATGGTCGCACGCCCGACATGCTGGTAATGACTGCTACGCCGATCCCTCGCACCGCTGCGATGACGGTGTATGGCGACCTTGATGTGAGCGTGCTCGACGAGCTACCACCCGGGCGCACGCCGATCGTCACCCATCACGCACACGGCCTGCTGCTGGAGTCGAGGGTGTGGGCCAGCGTGCGCGAGCAGGTCGCTGCTGGCCGCCAAGCGTATGTGGTTACTCCGCTCATTGACGAGAGCGAGAAGCTCGATGTTGCGTCGGCGCAAGAGACATTCGAGCGCCTCGTCAATGAAGAGCTGGCGGGCTTGCGGATCGGTTTGCTGCACGGACGGCTCGGATCGGCCGAGAAGGAAGAGACGATGGAGCTGTTCCGATCGGGCCAGTTTGACGTACTGGTGGCGACCACCGTGATTGAGGTCGGCGTCGACGTCCCAAACGCCACCGTGATGGTGATCCTCGACGCAGACCGGTTCGGTATCGCCCAACTCCACCAGCTGCGCGGCCGTGTCGGCCGCGGCCGGCATGCGTCGGTCTGCTGGCTCGTCACCCAACAGTCCGAGCCCAGCGACGATGGCTCGGCGGCGGCCAATTCGCGCATCGAGGCTCTCGTCGGGTCGACCGACGGTTTCGAACTCGCAGAGATCGACCTGGATCTACGCGGCGAGGGGACGCTGATGTCCACGGCGCAAAAGGGTCGGAGCGATCTGAAGCTGGCATCTCTTCGTCGTGACCGCAAACTCGTCGAGCTCGCGCGCGACGCGGCTTTTGGCATTGTCGACTCCGACCCAAACCTGGCGGGGCATCCATTGCTCGCCGACGAGCTTGAGCTCATCTTCAGCGAACGTGATGAGGAGTTCCTCGCAAGGAGCTGACGAGTCTGAGTCAGCGCGGTCAACCGCCACCCTCGTGACCGATGATGCCCCCAAGTACGCTGATCCTCACCAGGTCGACCCGTGACGACCCGGTTGCATCCCGGGCATGCCCGCAAGATGGCGGCGAAGCTCGCCGCTGCTGGACGTGACGTCACGTACTGGGAGAACATTGAGGGTGGACACGGTGGTGCTGCTGACGCTGACCAACAGGCGACAATGCAGGCCCTGATCTATTCGTTCTTGCGCGACCGGCTAGGCCTCGGGTCGGTGCCGGACGAGTCTCGGTAAGGTCGACTCTGATGCGACGCCAAGACAAGGCCGACAAGATTGGCGTGATCCTCGACGAGTTGTACCCCGATCCGCCGGTACCGCTCGATCACAAAGATCCGTACACGCTCATCGTGGCGGTGGCGCTGTCGGCCCAGACCACCGACAAGAAGGTCAACGAGGTGACGCCTGGCTTATTTGCCGTCGCCGACACGCCCGAGAGGATGGCGGCGCTCGGTCCCGACCAGATTCTTGAGCTGATCAAGGAGATCGGACTGGCGCCGACCAAGGCGAAGAATCTCTGGAAGATGGCGAACCAGATCATCGACGGGGGCGGCGAAGTCTACCCCGACTGGGAGTTTCTTGAGTCTCTTGCTGGCGTCGGCCACAAGACCGCCTCGGTCGTGATGGCAGGATCGTTCGGCGTGCCGGCCTTTCCAATTGACACTCACATTCATCGTCTTGCCGATCGGTGGGGATTGTCGAATGGCCAGAACGTCAAGAAAACTGAGATCGACCTTAAGGCTGTTTTTCCGCGGGAGACCTGGAACGACCGACACCTCCAGATTATCTTTTTCGGGCGCGAGTTCTGCCCGGCTCGTCACCACGACCTGCGGACATGTCCGATCTGTTCGTGGGCGGCAACGAAGAAGAGAGTCGCTCGGGAATCGCGCTGACCGACGGTTCGGCTACCAATCGGGGCGGCCGTCGTTCTGGATGTCGTCTTCCTCGAGGACCAGGTCCCACCGGTCTAGGCAGTCTTCGCAGCGGTAGGCCACAGCTTCGCCGACCTCCCAACGTCCGTCTTCAGGCGGCTTGGTGAGGAGGAAGCACCGCCCGCCGCAGTCGATGCAGGTGATCTGTTCCGGCGGAGCGAACATGGCCCCAGTTTGCCAGGCGAAGGGTAGTGGTGCCCGCTGGCTTGGTCGAGTCGTATCCTGACCCGATGCGTGTCGTGGCAGGATCTCTGGGCGGTCGGAAATTGGTCGCTCCCGATGGCTACAACACTCGGCCCACCACAGACCGGGTGCGCGAAGCGTTGTTTAACGCCCTTGGAAGCCTCGGGGTGATAGACGGAGCTCTCGTTGCCGACCTGTTCGCCGGTTCGGGTGCTGTGGGGATCGAAGCTTTGTCGCGTGGCGCCGAGCATTGCACGTTTGTCGAGAACGATCGGTCGGCGCTTGGTGCACTCGACATCAACATTGAGACGCTCGGGATCGCGGATCAATCCCGTGTGATGCGGAGCGATGCGGTATCTGCTGCTGCGGTGATCGATGTCGATGTCGTCTTGGCCGACCCGCCGTACGACTTCCATCGGTGGGCCGATCTGATCAGCGCTGTGCGCGCCGACTTCTTCGTCGCTGAGGCTGGCGATCCAGTCGAAGCGCCTGCAGGTTGGGAGCAGACCCGCAGTCGCCGCTACGGCCGGACGTGGGTAACGTTCCTCGAACGCATCTAATCGGAACCCCCTTGGGAGTAGTGTTCCGATCATGAGCGAGGGGACTGGTCGAGCGATGTTGCGGGCGTTTTATCCCGGCAGCTTCGATCCACTCCATCTCGGCCATCTCGACGTTATTCGCCAGGGCTGTGAGCTGTTCGGCTCCGTCACGGTCGGGGTGCTCTTCAACTTTGCCAAGGAACCCGGCTTGTTCACCGTGGAGGACCGAGTGAACATGGTCGAAGAGGCCACCGCCGATCTATCCGGCGTCGAGGTGATCAGTCACGCTGGGCTCGCCATAGATGCCGCTCGGAGCGTTGGCGCCAACCTCATCGTGAAGGGCCTGCGAAACTCATCTGACTTCGAGATTGAGCACCAGATGTCGCAGATGAATCATTCGGTCGCAGGCATCCGCACGGTGTTCGTGTCTGCTGACGCCAGCCTGTCGTTCGTGAGTAGCCGCTTCGTGCGGGAGATCGTCAAGTACGGTGGCGACGTGTCGCACCTCGTGCCGCCTGTCGTTGCTAACGCCCTCGGTTTGAAATTTGACTCCTGAACGAAGAGTGCCAATGACCTACGAAGACCACGACGAATACGAAGAACCTGGCGAGTACGACGATGTCACCGACCACCATCGGTACCCCGACGAAGTCCCGCCCGCCAACTACGTCGGCGACGCGGAGACGTTGCTGCGACGCGCGATCGACATCGTGGCAACTGCGCCGACGATGCCGCTGTCGTCATCGCCCCGCATCGACCGCGATGAGATCATTGAGCTGCTCGAGGAGTCGCTAAACCGCATGCCCGACGAACTCCGTCAGGCCCGGTGGATGCTCAAGGAACGGAAAGACTTCGTAGCCAAGACCCGTCGCGAGGCTGACGAGCTCCTCGAAGCGGCCCGGGTGCGGGCTGAGCGGATGGTGCAGCGCACCGAGGTCGTTCGTGCTGCCGAGCAGCGCGCTCGGCAGGTGATGGAAGCCGCTGAAGCGGATTCCCGGCGTCTAAAGAACGAGACTGAAGACTTTCTTGACCAACGCTTGGGTTCGTTCGAGATCCTTCTCGACAAGCTGTCGAAGACCGTGCATGCCGGCCGCCAGCGCCTGTCGATTGGCGACCCGGCATCCGATCCGACCGGCGTGGTCGACGAGGTCGAGTCGGCGTCGAGCTCAGCCTTCTTCGACCAAGACGACTGATATCGCTCCGTATGGCGGGCGCCTGCCGTCTTGGCCGATCCGTTCCTAGCCTGCGTGGCCATGTCTGACACTCTGCGCCCGCTGCGCGTCAACGTCCTCGAGCTGCTTCGTCAGCCGGGAACCCTGCGTGCCGTGACGGCCACGATCGGTGGCGAGCCCCTAGACATCGTGCACGATGCGCTCGTCGGTGAGGTCGAGATCGACGTCGAACTCGAGGCGACCACCGACGGCGTCAACGTTCGCGGCAAAGTTGTTGCGCCCTGGTCGGGGCGGTGCCGCCGGTGCCTAACCGGGGTGTCGGGACACGCTGTAGTGGATGTCGCCGAGCGTTATCAGCCCGAGCTGACTGACGACGACGCCTACGAGATTGAGAACAACCAGCTCGACCTCGCTCCGATGGCCCGCCAGCTAGTGCTGCTCGAGCTCGATGACGAGCGGCTCTGCCGGCCTGACTGCGTCGGCCTTTGCCCGATGTGTGGTACCGATCGCAACGAGGGTTCGTGCAGTTGCGACACTACGGTTCGCGACGAGCGGTGGGCAGCCCTTGACGGGTTGGTCCTCGACGACTGAGCTTGACATCGATCACTGAGATCTGCGGATTGTTCGAGGTTGCGTGGTCGGCTTGGTCCGATATCGTGACGCGGCCCTGTTGACCGGTCGAGGGTATTGAACCGACGGTCCAACCCGAGCGAACGAGAAGAACGATGGCTGTCCCGAAGAAGAAGACCTCCAAAGCTAAGACTCGCAGCCGCCGTGCGAGCGCGTGGAAGCTGAGCGCCCCGTCGCGCAGCGTCTGCCCTCGTTGCGGCGCGGGCAAGGTCCCCCACACGGTCTGCCCGTCGTGCGGCTGGTACAAGGACCGCTACGTGATTGACGTTGACTGATCCGGTCCCGTTCGGATCAGATGTACAGGACTGGACTACGCCGATGTTGCCCATCGCTGTCGATGCGAAGGGCGGTGACGACCCGGCTGCGAGCGTCGCTGGTGCGCACGCCGCCCGGGCCGATGGCATCCCCGTCGTTCTCGTCGGTCCCTCCGACCTCGCCGGTCGCATCGGCGAGTCGGGGGTCGAACTCCCGCTGATCGAGGCAAACGAGGTCATAGGGATGCATGACGACCCCGCCTCGGGGGTGCGTCGCAAAAAAGACTCCACGCTCGTGCGGGCCGCCGAAGCGGTCCGTGACGGCACCGCCAGCGCGATGATTTCGGCTGGCAATACCGGTGCCACCATGGCGTCAGCACTACTTCGCATGGGTCGGATCAAGGGCGTCAAGCGTCCAGCGATTGCCACGCCCATTCCGGTCCCCGGCTCGACGCCGACCGTTTTGCTCGACGCAGGCGCCAACGCCGAGGTCACCCCTGAACTCCTCGTTCAGTTCGGCCAGATGGGATCGATCTACGCCCGCCATCGGTTCGATATAGCCGAACCGCGAGTTGGCCTTCTTTCGATCGGCGAAGAGCCGACCAAGGGCGACACGCTTCGGAAAGACACCTACGCTTTGCTTTCCGAGACTGGCGGCATCGACTTCATCGGCAACGTTGAAGGGCGCGACGTCATGAGCCACGTGTGCGATGTGTGTGTGACCGACGGCTTTACCGGCAACGTCGTTCTCAAAACGGCCGAAGGCGTCGTCAAGGCGCTCGTCGGTGCGCTCATGGAGCAGTTTTCCGAGCCGAGCCTCAAAGAGCACTTCGACGCACTGCTACCGTCAATGCTCGAGCTCTACTCAGTGCTGAGCCCCGACACGTACGGCGGCGCCGTTTTGCTGGGAGTCGACGGTGTGTGCGTTATCTCCCACGGCTCGTCCGGCGCCGAAGCGATCCGCAACGGCATCGGGGTCGCCCGTGACATGGTCGAAGCGGACATGGTGGGCGAAATCGCTCGAGCCATCCGCCCCGAGGCCTGACCAGCCTGCTCTGTACACTTGGCACATATGCCTGCTGAGACGCACGTCAACCAGGGACCGCTTGACCGCGATGAGATCCTCCAGATCGTGCGCGATCGCCTGGCCGACATCCTCGAGATCGAGCCCGACTCCATCTCCGAGGGCCAGTCGTTTGTCGACGACCTCGACGCTGACTCGCTCGCTCTGATCGAGTTGGTCGAGGCGCTCGAGGAAGAGGTGGGCGAGCGGACCGTCAACTTCCGTATTGAAGACGAGGACCTTGAGGACCTCAAGACGGTCCGTGACGCGGTTGACTACGTCCACGAACGCGCCAACGTCTGACCGAGTTGATGGCCGACACCGTGGTCGAGCCGGATGCTGCACGCAAGCGGTCGCTCGCCGAGCTGGCTGCTGTCCTCGGCCATGACTTCGCTGATGCGGCACTGCTCGACCGTGCCCTGCGGCATCGATCGTGGTGTGCGGAGAACGGCGACGTGGTCAGCAACGAACGACTCGAGTTCCTTGGCGATGCCGTTCTCGGTTGGGCGATAGCCGATCTGGTGTACCGGCGGTTCGAAAGTGACGCCGAGGGCCGTCTGACCGACCTCCGCAAGGCGGTGGTCAGCGCGTCGGCTCTTGCCGAGGTTGCTAGCGACATCGGCATTGGCCCGTATCTGCTCCTCGGCAAGGGCGAGGCGGCTGCCGGGGGCGCTGACAAACGGTCAATCCTTTCCGATGCGTTTGAGGCGGTGCTCGCAGCTGTATACCTCGATGGAGGTGCGGAGGCAGCGTTTTCCATGGTCGAACGTCATGTCGCCCCTTACCTGTCGACAGCGGTCGATCGCCAAGACCGACTCGATCACAAGACTGCGCTGCAAGAACGTTGCGCCCAGCTTGGTCTGGCTGCGCCGACCTACCGGTTGACGTCGGTGGGCCCTGATCACGCCAAGGTGTTCACGGCGACGGCCATCGTCGAACAGGCGCCGATTGGTTCCGGCGTGGGTGGGTCGAAGAAGTCGGCTGAGCAGGCGGCGGCGTTGGCAGCGCTCAGCGAGTTCGCCGAGCGCGATGCCTGAGCTGCCGGAAGTCGAGACCGTTCGTCGTGGTCTCGCAGACCGAGTCGTCGGTCGGCGTGTCGAACGGGTCGAGGTTGGCCGCGAACGGGTGGTGCGTCGCACCTCGCGTGAAGAGCTGATCGACGGTTTGAGCGGCGCTACGATCATGGCCGCCAATCGGCGGGGCAAGTATCTGCTGTTGCCGCTGGACTCGGGCGACGAGGTGATGATCCATCTGCGCATGAGCGGACAGGTCCTTCACGCTGCTGCGGGCTCAGCTCGGCCCGCGCATACCCACGTGGTGATGTACCTCGAGGACGACACAGAAGTCTGGTTCGTCGACCCGCGGACTTTTGGCGAGGTGGTCGTGTTCGACCCCGAACGAGTGGGAGAGGTCTTGCCAGAGCTCGCAGGCATGGGTGTCGATCCGGTCGCCGAACAGTTCGAGCTGCGCCCGTTCCGGGCGATGCTGCGCTCGGTCCGTCGGGCGCTGAAGCCGCTCCTGCTCGATCAGCACGTCATCGCCGGCATCGGCAACATCTATGCAGACGAGATCCTGCACCGGGCCCGACTGCGCCCCGATCGGGTGGCGTCGTCGCTCGACAGCCGGGCCACCCGACGCCTCCACGAGTCGGTTGGTTCGGTGCTGAGCGAGGCGATTGACGCCGGTGGCTCGACCCTGTCTGACGCCCAGTACGTCGATCTGATGGGGGCTGGCGGCTCGTTCCAGAATGACCATCGGGTGTACGCCCGAGCGGGGGAGCGGTGCGTCAGCTGCGGGCGCGGTTGGATCCGTCGCACGGTGCTCGGTGGCCGCAGCACCCACTTCTGCTCCGTCTGCCAACGCTGATCGAGATTACGAGATGCGATCGGCAG
>Ga0213866_10000858_pt1 | contig 23688 bp, 14 predicted proteins | sample PICome_11_FD_160079 | JGI IMG/M metagenome (GOLD analysis project Ga0213866, IMG submission 160079) | Coastal seawater microbial communities near Pivers Island, North Carolina, United States - PICO284 | ecosystem: Environmental > Aquatic > Marine > Coastal | place: USA: North Carolina...
CAACCAAACCTGTCAGGTCATCCCGAATGAGCACAGCTACGGTCGCGCTCAATGGTTTGTCGCCTCTTGTAATGATGTAATGTTTCGCCGCTGCGTCGTCCGGAATAGCTTGCGCCTCACCCTCATAAGTCAGCGACGCGTCCGTGTCGGTGTGCAGCACGCCTTCGCTGTCCAGTCCAACCCTCCATTGCACACCGTCCGCGACGAAGTACACGTACGTTATGTCCCTGCTGCCGCCGCCGGCCCCGGACTGCATAGAATCAAAGCCGCGAAAACTGACCACCGCTAGGCGACTAAGAAAGCCATGGCCATCTTGAACAGCGAAGGCGATTGAGTTGCCGCGTGTGCTGGAATGGATTGATCGTACGGGCGGATACAAGAGCTTCCATGGCTGCACGGTGTACACGGTAAGCGCAGCGAGGAGCAGCAATGCCAACAAAATGGGGACTGAAGCTTTGCGTCTAGCCATGGCCAATTGCCTTGAGTGAAGCCTTTGAATTCGCAGTGCTGAAAGTTTACTTACTTCTGCGCAACGCGAAAGGGCTTGGTCACTCCAACTCCCAGCGTCTAACACAAAACGCCGCTTCAAGTCGTGAAACCTGAAGCGGCGCGATGATGTGGCTGGAGAGCGAGATGTGGGGTATCTCTCCAAGCCTCAATATGGTCGGGCCGACAAGAATTGAACTTGCGACCTCTTCCACCCCAAGGAAGCGCGCTACCAGACTGCGCCACGGCCCGACGAATTTGCGTCGCGTAAAGTAGCGCTGCGGAATCCTAGGGTCAATAGGGGGAATGCGATTCGCGAGGAAAAGTGGCACCGTTTCAGGCATTGCTCACGGGCAGGGCAGCGCGGGCTAGTCCGATCACATCTCAGCGCTATGTTTGAGGGGATGGGGGACGAGGCAGCCGCGCATTCTCGGCGAGTCGATGTTCCAATCGCGCTCCAACTCTGCGAACGCTCAAACGCCATCAGCGTTGCCCCCTCGCCCGCATGCGCGGCGCTTTGTGCAGAATCTCCGAAATCCAAGCGCAATCCCAACACTCCCTCAACTCCGCAGGCAATCTGACACTTTGGGCTGGTAGCCTTCCCTCTAGCACTCTGCTAGGCTGAGCGCGCTATTTCTGAATTGGAGAGGGAGAGACGCGGATTGCGGCAAGCTCGCAGCGATCGCGCCTCGTTGGTCTCAGATAGGAGATCTCTGGTGTCATACGCCTCACGCCTTACGCGCATCACCATGTGCGGCCTTATCGTCGTTTCCGTCTACGGCGGATGTAAGAGCGATCAAATCGATCCGCTCTTCAACGGCGGCGATTACGAGTTCACCAGTAGCCGCGATGTGGCTGCGAACGATGGACTGAAAACCGTCGCTCTTGGCGATCTGGATGCCAACGGCACGACCGACTTGGTGACGATCGATGCGGGCGGCTTCACCGTCTACCTGCGGGACGAATCAGGCAGCTTCTATCCCGGCGTGACAACCGCGCTGGGTGTAGGCCCCTCTGATCTCGTGCTCGCCGATATGAACGGCGACGACATCCTTGATGTTGTCGCGTCTAACGGCACTTCCGCTACGGCGATGGTCCTGAATGGTGTCGGCGACGGCACCTTTGAGGCGAACGAAGACGCTCTCGAAACCGACGAGAACCCTGTCCGCATTTACGCGAAAGACGTGGATGGCGACGGCATTCTCGACATCATCACCGTCAATCACGCGGGCGATAGCGTAACTGCCATCTTGAGCGGCGGCGCGCCTGAGCCGACTCCTCCACCTCCAGGCATGCTTCCCCCGCCACCGGTGCTAATGGGAACGCCGAGCGAGTTTGGCGTCGGCGAAGGCCCAACGTGCATCGCGTTTGCTGATCTCAACAGCGATGCGTATCTCGATATGGCAGTCACGAACGAAGATAGCGATACGATCACGCTCCTCTTCAATCGCGGCGACGGAACCTTCGCAGAAGACGGCGAGATTTTCGTCGGCGACGGTCCAAGCGCCGTGGCTTTTGCCGATGTGAACGACGACGACATCGACGACATCATCGTCACCCACCGTTTCGACAACACGATCTGGGTCATCCTGGGCACGGTCGTGCCTGCGGTGCTGCCCGACGATTACGTGCTGGCGGAAGGCGAAACGCTTTTCGAGGGCAACTTCGCTGCGTACACGCCGATCCTTTACAACACTGGCTCTGCGCCGAATGATGTTGCTGTCTTCGATCTTGATCGCGATGGCGACCTGGACATTCTGGCGGTCAACACGATCTCAAACGACCTCACCATGCTGCTCGGCGGCAACACGGGTGAGTTCAGCAATCCCGGTGCGATTGCGCTGGGCGTTGATCCGCTGAGGCTCGCTTGGGGCTTCATCGACAACAACACGACGCCTGATGTGGCCGTGTCGATCTCGGATACGCCGACGGCGACATCACCGGTGGTCACGCTGCTCTTTGGAGCAGGCGCTACCGACCCCGGCCCGCTGCCGACGCCGGTCTTCTCGATCTCAACGACGACGCTGCCTGATGGCGTGCTTTCTGAAGCTTACGCCACGACGATCACGACATTGAACGGCGCAACGCCGATGACGGCCTCGCTCGTTTCGGGTACTTTGCCGATCGGCATCAGCATGAGCGTGTCGGATACGTCGGTTGTGCTTTCTGGTGTGCCGATCGAATCGGGCATCTTCCCGATCACGCTGCGTGCGGTTTCTAGCACGGCTGAGTTTGATGCGATCAGCTACGATCTGATCATCAATCAAACGCCTCCGGGACCCTACGCGAACTTCACTGCGTCGCCGCCAATGACGGTGGGAGCTGAACCTCTCGATCTGATCGCGGTTGATGTGAATGCTGATGGCATCCTTGATTTGATCAGCGCAGACGCCTCGGCCAACATGGTCTCAGTCGCGCTGGGTAACGGCGCGATGGGCATTGGCGATGGCACCTTTGCACCGCCCGCTTCATTCACCGCGGGTGCGCGTCCGATCTCGGTCGACGCGGGCGATGTGGATGGCGATGGCAACGTCGATCTGGTCACGGCCAATGCGAACGGCAACAGCGTCTCCATTATGTTGGGCGACGGTATGGGAATGTTTGCGAGCGCAGTCAGCTTTTCGAGCGGCGGCATCCTGCCACGCGCGATTGCGCTGGGCGATTTCGACGGCGACATGCTGCCCGACATCGCGGTGGCGAACTTCACCTCGCACAACTTTGCGCTACTGATCAACACGACGGCTGCGCCCGGCGTGCCGGCCTTCGCAGCGGCTGTCACGCGTCAAGATGGCGCGACGACGATGCTCAAGCCGATCGATCTGATCGCGGTTGATCTCGACAACGACGGCAATCTGGATGTGGTCACGGCCAACTCTGGCAGCGACGATCTGACGACCTTCATGGGCGACGGCACGGGCAACTTTAGCGTCGGCATGAACTTCGTCGTCGGCACGCTGCCCAAGGCGGTCGCGACGGGTGACATGAACGAAGATGGCAATCTCGATCTGATCGCGATCAACGAGACCTCGTTTGATGGCTCGGTGCTACTGGGCAACGGCGTTGGCGGCTTTGCTGCCACGGTCGATACGGCGATCAGCGGCTTTGCGATCGACATGGCGATTGCTGATTTTGACGGCGACTCGCATCTCGATATCGCGAGCGCGAATTTCACCGGCGACACCGTCCTGATCGTGCGCGGCACGGGCGGCGCTGGCCTTGACGTCGCAACTGGCACGACTGTTGGCAACGAGCCAGCCGCTGTGGTGACGGGCGACTTCAACGGCGACGGCCTGCCCGACCTTGCTATCGCGAACAGCGCGGATGGCACGCTCGTTGTGCTGATCAACGGATAGCTGATGCTCTAGAATCTTCGTGCGAAGCACGACACCAAGTTAGCCCCCAGCGCAAGCTGGGGGTTTGCTTTTGATGCTTTTGGGGATGCTGCTGGGCGGACGGAGAGAAGTGCGCTGAAAGTTCTCCATGGAATCGGAAACGCTTTCGCGCACAACGCTCTTGCTGTGCTCATGCGTGGGCGGTTGGATGGCTGCTTCTTCGGAAGCGCTCTCTTCACGTGCTCTGCGGTTTTCGCGCGATTCCGCGCTAACGCGACGCAGCTCTTTGAGCGCCGCGAGATCGGTCGGGCTGAGCTTCGCATCCGGTTGGCATTCCATTTCCGCTACAATCGTGCGTGCGCGCTTCAGCAGGATTTGAAACACCAGTGCATCGGCTTCAGCTTCCATCTGCGCGAGTTCTTTGTCCGTGATCATGACCGCTCCTTGCAAGGTATCCCCTCACAAAAGGCGAGCACCGCCCGGTGATCCAGCGCTACGAAATGCGGATGCCCCGCACGCGCGGCTAATCGTCATCTTCGTCTGCACCATGCATATCTGCCCGCGCCTCAAGCGCTTGCTCTTGCAGCCACAGCTCGTTCTGGTTGAGATTACCGCCATTGTGCTCAATCGATGCCGTGCCATCTGCCGCGTAGGTAATCACGACTTCGGGCGCACCACTTTGATCGATTCGCGAAGTTCCCACGATGTCGCCGACAAAGCGCCCGTTGGTGATCGCGCCGCCCCAGGTGTATGTGTCGTAGCCTTCGCCCTCAAAGCTGCCGACCGTGACGTATCCATCGGCTTCGAGCGTGGCCATGTCTGGGGCGTCCACACCGAATTCGGTGAAGTAGACTTCGAGATGCCGCTTGATCGAACCGACAGCAGTTTCAGCCTCAGTTGCGCGGTAGTTGCCGACCTTCTTCAGAAACTTGTCCCAAAGCCCTTTGGACTGACAGAGCGCTTTGTAGCGTTCATAGTCCTGCAGCACACGCCTCAGGAGCTTCCGATTGAGTTCCAGATTTTCGTCTTCCGCCGTCAAAAGCAGCAGGCGATCCGTTGTGCTCGCATTGTTGTCCGAACTCAATCCGCCAGTAGGCGATGCGACGACTCCGCCTTGTTCCAGCTTCGCGATGCGGGCGAGGGCGTCGTCGATTTTGCGGAGGGCTTCGGTCGCTTTCGCATCGGCGGCGGTCGCTGTGGCGAGGGCGACTTTCGCGTCCTCCAGCGCGCGTTCGGCTTCGCGCAGGGCGTTCAGCGATTGCGTGCTGGTAAGGGCGATGCGCTCGGCCATCGCATCGACTTGCTCGGCAGCGCGATCTGCTTCGACGCGAGCGGCTTTCGCCTCGCGCTCGGCGGTCTCCGCCTGCATCACCAGCGCAGCAGCGCTCGTGCCGTCGCCACCTGCATCAGCGCATGCACCAAGGCAAAGCAGCGATGCTGCGCAGGTCAGGGTCAAGATGCGTGCAGTCATTGTTTCATCCTTTGAAGGTTAGTGTTGTGGCCAGCCGCGCGGCTGCGTTGGTCGCGACTCTTGCTGCAGAGCACCGTCATGGAGATAGTTCGCCGTGGCGTCTGGCAAAAGTTCGACGCGCACCTCGGGAGCTTCTTCGGGCTTCGTGGACAGGCAGGTAACGCTTCCAACAAATATCCCCCGCTTGATTTCGCCGCTCCAGGTGTATTTCTCGTAGTGGTATCCTTTGAGACAGGTCTTTGGGCGGTCCAGCGCCGCGCACAATTCCGCTTCATCGCGCGGGAGCACGCCATGTTCGCCATATGCTTGTTCGAGTAGCCGCACGATGGACAATGCGTGTGACTCGGCTTCCGCTGCGCGCTCTCGCCTTTCGTAATCGCGAACAAGGTTGAGACCTAGAGCGCATAGCACGATCATTCCAAGCAGGCCCCCTACAAGAGGAGCGAGCAGCATTCGCCAAGAGTAGCGTATCGAAGAGTCCTCTTGCGGTAGTTCGGAGAGTTTCAAGATGCGCGCTCTCAATCAGACAAGTGCTGCGTTGTTCGAGTGGTGGGATTGTACGCAGAGCGGGATCGGCGCGAATCTGCGAGATTGAGCTTCGCTGCCGGATTCTTGGCAATGGTAGGAGTGGGATTGCGGGCGGCGAGCGCAGACTCGCAAAGATCAATCGAATCGGAATGCGATCAGCGACAGCAGGGGTTTGTCCGAGAACTCCAATCCGGTCCTTCTCTCGCTTGCGGGAGAAGGTGGCTGAGACACGCAGCGTCGAAGTCGGAGGGGGCGCCCCGCGTTGAAACCCAGTGAAAACTTGGGGTCGTAGCGCTTTTGCTTGCTACGCAAGCATGCCCCCTCAGTCTCGGCTACGCCTCGACAGCTCCCCCGATTTCATCGGTGGAGCGGCTGCGCTTCCGGTCGGGATGACGTCCGTACAAATCAATTCGAGACTTGCTCTAAAACGCGTAAAACCGGCACGGATGCCGGTTCTGCTTCTGCCTAAACGTCAATCGGGGGGCATTGCTGCCCCCCGATTACGCTGAAGACGCTAGGTGGTCAGAGTTCCCACTTACGGAGCGGGGACGCGAGCGATCGAAGCGGTACCATCAGCAGCGTAGGTGATGGTCACTTCAGGCGCACCGCTGTTGGCGCGGGCCGTAGCCACGATGTCACCGACGTAGCGGTGGTTAGCAATGGCGCCGCCCCAGGTGTAGGTGTCGTAGTACTGGCCGTTGAAGCTGCCAGTGGTGACGTAGCCGTCGGCTTCGAGAGTCGCCATGTCGGCGGCGTCGGTGTCAAACTCAGTGAAGTACACTTCGAGGTGGCGCTTGATCGAGCCGATCGCGGTCTCGGCTTCAGCAGCCTTGGCGCGGTCAACATAGTTGCTGACCAGCAGGATGGCAGCCAGAGCAAGAATACCAACGATCACAATCACAATCAGCAGTTCGACGAGCGTAAAGCCCTTGTTCAGTCGCTTAGTCATTTCGGTCCCTCCTTGAGACAACCTAGTTCGCGTTTTCGTTCCCCTCAGTCACCCCGGTCCAATCCGGAGCTGACCAGTGAGGTCCTTCGTATCGGGAACTATAACGCCCTGCTTGAGATGTTATCACAAGGTTCGGGCCAAACAGGTGCGCCAAGATTTTGGCAGCCCTGCGAGCTAAGCTATCTAACCAACCACCTACTGAGCCATAACACCTTTCGCTACAATAGCTTACGCTACATCTCTCGCCAGCTCCAAGATTTACTATTGAGACTACTCAAGGTATCAGAATCCTTCTTTTATCACGTCGTGATGATATCTAATATGCCGATTGATCTCTGGCGCCAAAAGTTTTCCTGGAAAAGGTCTTGCTGCTGCCCTTTTTCAGCCCGAATTCGCTCTCACGACTCGCAATCCATGCATCAGACCCCACGCCAATCGCCCGCAAGCCCTTGTTTTACATGGCTCCGCGGGCGATCAAGTGATTGACGAAGCGCGCTGAAATGCAGGCAAGAAAAGCGCAAATCAGCTACTTCCAAGGCGCATTCAGCCCCGAAAACTCCCATTTCCACTCAGAAAGCAATTCCTTCGACGTCTTCATCTGCGGCTGCGGCAATCGCTCGCTTTTCCAAAGCAGATTGCGCTCCATGCCTTCAGCTCGCGTGCCTTCGCGCAGGCCATCAATCTCCGCATCCATCGCGTAATGCCTGTAAGGGCCCTCCTCACTGCTCATGAAGAGGCCGTAGAGGGGTTGATATGGGTAGAGCGTGCTTAGCGCGATTGCTGTGCGTTCTCGCTGCACCGTGGCGGCTAGGGTGGTGATGGTGATAGCCGCCCTTTCCCAGCCGGGCCCGAAGAGCGGGCGCACGCGCTCTACATCTTTGCGCAGCACTTGCCGGTGGATCGTGTAGCGGTAAGCGCTCGGCATGAAGGAGGTCCACTCGATCACGCGCTTCAAGCCCGCGCAGGTTTCCGTATGCCAGGGGCTCGAAGCCTCTAGGAACGCGCGGTAGTGCGAGAGCACATCAGGCTCTTCCCGCAACCAAAAATCTGATTGAGCATCAGCCGCGTTCTCCCTGCTGGGTAGGGGCGTGGCGCTCTCCGACTTCGCTGGCTCGCCTTGCGATTGTTTCGCAGTGGAGAGATCAAGGAGCTTCTCAATCTCCATCGCTTCTCGCACTTCGAGCTCAAAGGCTGCCATCGCCTGATCATTCGGAACCCACCGCAAACGCGTCGATTCCGGGTCGTCCTCGCTTGGCGTAGCGACCTGGTAGAGGTAATCGCGGGGATCGAAGGTGCTGATGTCTTCCGCCATCTTCGAATAGAGATGCTCCGGCCAGGCTGGGCCGTAGCTGCCCGGTGGCTGCTGCGCATAGGCAGCGCCCTGCACCGCGGCCTTGAGCATAAAGGTGAGGTAGTCGCGCCATGTGGTGAGGTCGTTGAGCGTGAAGTCCTCCCCCACCAGCTCTTTCGCGCGCTGGACGAGCTTGGGCTCTTCCCAGGGCAGCCGGTTGTTCTCGCAGATCTGATAGAGCGTCGCGCCGTAGAGGACGGAGGTCTTCCAGTTCCAGTACTTCAGATCGCTCTCGAAGATCGTAATCAAGCGCTTGATCTGCGCGTCGCGGTACTCGTTGAGCTTCGCCTCGAAGGCGTAGCGCGCTTGATCGCACCAATCGCGAATCGAAAGCTCGCGCTCGCTCAGCTCGCCTCCCGCTTGCTCCAGCCAGCGCGAGCGCTGCATGTTTCGCGTCGGGTCTTGCGGCGCATTTGGATCGTTGCCTTCGATTCGCCGAATCGAGTCGGCAACCTGATCAAAGGCCTCGGGCGAGTCCAGCCAGATTGTGTCAGGCAGGACGTAGAGCATCGCGCTGCTGTAGAAGGGCTCGTTGACCTGATCGATCGCCGCTTGCAGTTTGGCGATGCGCTCCAGGGCGGGCAGACTCGCATCAGCAAGCTCGAAGAGATCGGGATCATCAATCATCGCGTTGATCGTAGGCGTTTCGATGGCGTAGTGCGCGATCTGCGCGTGCAGCCGATACACGCCGACCTCCAGGCCGAATGGCGTCTCAAGCGATGAGACCGGCAGCTCCGCCAGCGCAACGCCCTGCGCATCAGTGGGCGTGGTCGCCGGGAAAGGGGCGAGTTCGCGCTCGTTTTGAACGAGCAGCTTCCTTTCAGACGTGTACGCGCCGGAGTTGAAAGGCGCTTCAAACATGTTGACGCGCTCAAGGCGAATCTCGACGGGAATGCCGGGGATCAGCTTGCCCTCGCCATCCTTCCAGCTCACGAAGCTCTCAAGCGCCAAGCGGCCGGCGTGCTCCCGCACTCGCAGCAAGGCGATGCGATTGCCGAGGCGCACTGGCAGCTCGCCGAGCTTCGTCGGGTAAACCGCGCGCGCGCGGCGCTCCAAGCTGAAATCTGCGACCTTAGGAATGGGCGGGAGATTCAGCGCAGGCTTGGTCTGATCGCTGGGAGCGTCAGTCGCTTGCCCTTCCGCAGTGAAGCTGGGATGCGCGAAGATTGATGGCTGATCGCGCTTGCTGCTCGCTGGCGGCTGGTCTGGGGAGGCGTCGCCGCCAATCAGCTTTTCTGGCGCGCCGAAGCTGTTTGGCTCTGGGCTCGCTTGCTCTTCATGGAGCAGGAGCCATGCGCTCAGCCCGCCGAGCGAGGCTAGCACGACGATCGCGAAGATGATTTTGTAGAGCACGCGCATATGAGTCTCTTCTGGATTACTCGGGGTTGAATGTTTCGCGCTCCATTCTACTCGCTGCATCGCCTTGCATCACCGGGAGATTGGAGCGAGAGGGCGCGAATCAGCAGCGCTGGACTAGCCTAGCGTTTCGCCATTATTGATTGCGAAGCCTCCACAAAAAGTCTTTTTCAACGCAAAGGCGCGGAGAACGCAAAGGCTCGCAAAGCCTGCCGGATCGGGCATTGCGTGGCACTGCGCCTGGAGTCCTCCGTCGGGCAAGAACGCCTTCGTTGAGCCGATAAAGCATTCCAGATGAAATCGACGACGCTGGATCGCATCGCCTTCTCTGTTTCCGAACAACCTTCCTCTAGGTGGAGGAAGCCTTGCAGCGAGAGCGGCGCGATGTCAGCGAACATTGCAGCATCCGACAGGCTTTGCGACCCTTTGCGTACTCCGCGGCTTTGCGTTGAACTCCGATTCTTCTCGCTCGCATGAGCGCGAAAAATGGCGAAACGCTAGACTAGAGTAGTTCTCGATTGAGTGTATTCGGAAAGGCCGCTGGTAGAGGGTGGCGCAGACAATCATGTCTGCATCCTCTCGTTTTCACCTTGTGTTCAGGATCATCGAGAGCCGCACGAATGATCGCATCAGAATGCGATGGCAGACATGATTGTCTGCCCCACCCACGTCAGTGAAGCTTCCGAGAGGCGGGGCTCAACGACATCGGCGAACGCAACACTGCGCCTGTTGGAGATGTTGCGGGGAATCGAAAAGGGACCCCTTCCCTGCGGCTGCGCCTCCGGTCGGGATGACGACACTCAGCCCTAAGCAGATCGAGAAGTTCGCTAGTCATCCTGCCACGAGTGGTAGCTCAGGTGATCGTCGTGCAGGCGCTGAGCGCTCGCTTTTTCGTACTGATGGCGGAGCTGCGCGCGGGTGTTCCGCAGGCCAGCGACGCTCAACGACTGATCAGCCGGGAAGTTTCGGTATGGGCCTTCATCGCCGAAAATGTATTCGCCGAACAGCGTGTGCGAGCGGAATCCAAGCTCTCGCTTCGCTGCATCAAGCGCAGCGCTGGATTCTTCATCCACGAGAGATGCCGCTCTCAACCCGCGCTTGCCGACATCCGCCAACTGCGCGTGCGGCTTCATCGCTTGGCCTTGAGGCTCTTCGATGCTGAGCTTAGCAGGCGCTGCATCGTGCTCAGCGCCAGGATTCAGCGCGCATGCGATGGCTGAGATTGAAAGTAGCGCGAAGCCAGCGAGCAGCCGCGCGGTGCGTCTGCGGATGCGTTGCGTTTTGTTCACGGGAACGCTCCTTTCACTATTGGCCATAAGGATCGGGATCGGAGGGCGGTGGATAGCTCCAGTCCCATAGATCTAAATCATTAGCGGAGTGCGCGTGAGGATCTTTGACCCGCTCGTCACGCTTTTGCTGGAAGAGTTCGCTCTGCCTAGCGCGCGTGCTACCGCCTCGATGCTCCATTTCCATTTCGGCGGGAAAGTTGCGGTACGGGCCTTCATCACCGTGGACGTAAAGACCAAAGAGCGGGTGATAGACGAACTCGAGCTCTCGCTTCGCTGCGTCCAACTCATCTCGAACTCCAGTGTAGATTGAGGATGCGCCGCGCAGGGCCTCCGGTGAAGGCTGCCAGGGAGCTCGCTCAATCTGCTTGGGTGACGACTCAGCCGGCGAGGGCTTCTCAACCTCAACGCGCTGGCGTTGTTGCGCAGGCGTGGAGATGCGCAGCTCGGCATTCTGCGGAAGCTGATGGTGTTCAGATTGCTCGCTGACAGGCTGCGCGCAGCTTGCTGCAAGCAGAGCGACGAGAGCCAAGAAGGCATGCCCAAATTTGCTGGTGAGATGCATCTGATGCCATCCTTGATGTAAAAGCTTGGGGTTTGGTGCGAAGCGACAGCCGCCCGGCCCGCGGCTGGAATGCAAAGGGGCCTCAGATTGCTCTTGAGGCCCCATGCAAGGAATCAGGCGAAGGGACTACTGTCCGGTTGCATCGCCTTCAGGATTGTCATCGCCGTCGACAATGATGTCACTAGGTCCGGTCTTTCCTGCTTCGGGCACAGCCGTCGGATCCTTCACGCGGCTGTCGCGCTTCTTCACGAACTGAGCAGTCTGCCCAGAGCGCGAGCGTCCGCCACGGTGCTCCATCTTCATGTCTTCGGGGAAGTTGCGGTAAGGGCCTTCTGCACCGTAGACGTAGAGACCAAAGAAGGGGTGAAAGACGTAGCTGAGAACTTTCTTCGCTTCGTCAAGCTCGCCGCTCGTTTTGGTCGAGATGGTGTTGGCTGCAACACGCGCGGTGGTAGGCGTCTGCGGGCCAAAGTGCTCAAGCGTTTCATTGACGCTCAGGCGCATGGTGTAACGGTAAATCGTGTAACGATAGGCCGTTGGCATGTGCGAGAGCGTTTCGAAGGCCGCTTGCAGGTGACCGGCAGCCTTCGCGAAGCGCGTGAAGTCGTAGCCGTAAAGCGGGCCAAGGTCGAGCGCGCGAACGCGGTCGCCAGTGCTCAACATCTCCAGCTCCTCGCTAGCACTCTGCGGATCGTAAACGCTGATGCGTTGCTTGAGATCCTTCTGGAACTCGAAGACTTCGAAGCGCAGCGACTGCACGTCACGACCGGTGTCGCCAAAGCCGTTAGTTCGGCCATTGTTCGACTGCGTGAGATCCGGGTCGATGCCCATCGCGATCGCGAAATTCTCTTCGAAAGCGCCCATCGCGATGTCGTTGGGAATGTAGGTGTCAATCACCTTCGCAGCATCACCTTCGCCAACCGTGCGCTTGGCAGGAGTCACAAGCTTTTCAGGGTCGAAAGCATCAATGTCTGCTTTCATCTGCTTCAGCAAGCGAGCCGGGAATGAACCTCCACGCCACTCGGAAAGACCGGCCGGGTGACCCGCTGGGGGCGAGCCGTCCTTCCAATTCTCTTTCCAAGTGTCCTTGTCGCCTTCGGTCAGCACTTCGGTCCAGCGCTTCATGAATTTGCGCCAGTCCTTGACGTCTTTCATTTCAAACTTCGGACCCATGATGCCGCGAGCCTTAGCAAGCTCCGACGCGCTATTCCAGGGCAGTTCGTTGCCGTTGCAGATGTTGTAGACGGTCGTGCCGTAGAGCGTGACTGCCTTCCAGTTCCAGTACTTGAAGTCGCCCTCGATGATGCCGAGGTATTGCTCAAAGAAGCGGTCTTCCCACTCAAGCAACTCCAGCTTCGTTTCGTAGGAGTTCTTCTGAGCGCGCTTGAAGGCCGCGTTTTCTGAGCTGGACATCTCACCGCCGCCCTGCTCGAACCAAGCAAGCGTGGCGTTTTCCCAATCCTTGGCGGATTCGATTTCAGCGTCGCTGGCGCCCAGCAGTTCCTTGTTCTCGCGGTTCTTCAGAGCGGTTTGCCACTCCGAGCGACGCAGGCGAATTTCCTGCTCAGCGGCGAGCGTGCCGTCATCAACCCACGAACCCTCTTCCAAAACGTAGAGCTTATTGAAGGCTGCGGGAACGGGCACCTTCTTCTGCGTCAGGCGAGGCCAGCGCGCGCGCTTCTCATCCGGCGTGCGCGGACGAGCAAGGTTGCCTGACTCATCCGTGTAGACGCCGAAGAGCTGCGGATCTTGGATCATCTTGTCTTGAACAGCAGGCGTTTGGCTACCAACGTCAAGCTCTGCCTTGATCGTGTATTCGCCGGGCTGCAGGCCTGCGAACTTGCTGCCGCGCGGATACTCCATGCGGACGCGAGCGAGTCCTTCTTTGTTGGTCAGCGCTTCGGCGGCGTACTTGGGGTCAGCGCGAATGTCGTCGATTCGCTCTGCCAGTCCGCGATTGCCAGCAGCCGAGACCCAGCCGGGCATCGACCAAACGCTGACGTTGACGGAGATGCCAGGGATCAGCTTGTTCGTGCCGTCCACCCAGCCAACGTAGACCGTGACGATGAATTGGGATTCATCGTACTGAATGCTTTCAATGTAGAGGCGACCACTCAGATAAAACTCTTCGTCCTGATCAGCGCGAGGCTGAGCAAGCATGAAGTGTCGATTGCGAGTGAACGCATCGTTGCGAGCTTCAGCAGATTGCGCTGAGAGCGTTGGTGCGAAGGTCGAAAAGACCATGGCAGCAAGCATCAGCAACATCGTGATATGGAATCGAGGCATGCCGGTTATCCTCCTCAATGAGGGTAGCGTTCAGGCTGGGTGCGAAGCCAATTCTGGGGTATGGGGAGTGGGCAGATTGACTGCCCACCCATCTATCATTCATCTATCGCAGCACTTCTTCCGAATACACGCGGCGAGGCGGCGTCAGCATCGTGATGCGAACGTCATCCAGCACGGGCGTGTTGTTCAACACCTGCATCGGAGAGTCCGCAGGGTTGATGAAGTAAGCGCGGTACATCAGCAGGCCAACGGTCGGGTCAGTTGCCTTCGAGGTGTCGTTGCGGATGTAGACCGGACGATCACCGATGTCGCTAAACGCATAGCCACCGTTCAGCCAGAAGCCAGCGCTATCGCGCGAGGTGCTGTCAAAGGCAGCGTTGCTCGGCGCGATCACCGGATCAGCCGAATCTGCCGGGCGCGCAATGTCGTTCACAATTTGGCAGGTCAAGTATACGTGCGGCCCACGCGCCCATTGCTGCTCGTTGTAATCGATGCGTTCGCGCTTGAAGGAATCCCACCAGGGGCGGTACTCCGTCCATGCAATCGACGCGATTCGAACCGGGAAGGGGTAGAGTCTGCGCGTTCCGCCGGCAGGAGCGTCGGCGATGAAGCCATTCTCGTACATGCCGCGCAATTCGAGCTTCGCAGATCGTGCTTGCTCTGGTGCCGGGATGCTTTGGAAGCGGCTGAAGTTCTTCGCGCGGTCTTCCGTAAAGCCAAGTCCCCCACCAAACTGGCTGTTGAGCTGCCAGAAGATGCGCACGTCATCAAGCGTCGCGTTGGCCGGCGCGATCACGTTCGAATCGTAGCGGAAGAGCGGCGCCGTGTTGTCAAAGTCGAGCGAAGCATCGCGCACTTCGTTCGGCTGCTGGCGACGGTAGACGCAGCCAATCGTCAGGCGATCCTCAGGATCAACCTCAGCCAATTGGAGTGAGCGGCGCAGCACCCAGAAGTCGACGTTCTGATCACTCTGATTGTCCCAACTCGTGACCAGCACGAGATTGCCTTGCTCATCCACCAGCTCGCCGGTGTTGACCGTAGCACCCGCTTGAGCGCTCTGATCCGTCGGCGAAATGCGCGGATGCTCGAAGTTCAGCGCGATCGGGCGGCCATCAATGAAGAGCTCATGCGGCGCACGAGTTGCCATCGCACCGGCACGGAAGCGCGCATTCGAGCGGTACTTCAAGCTCATGCGATACCAGTTGTGCGTAACCAGGTCAGCGTTGACGTTGGGATCATTGAGGTCAACCCACGATTCCATGCGGGCATAGCTGAAGCCCAAGTCGAGCGGGTTCTTGCCGCACACGTCGTTGGTCGCAATCAGATTGTCGAGACCAGCAACCTGGTTCAGCGGATCGTTCGGATCAATCGGCGGATCGCCAGCGCCCGGCTGCACGGTCAGCTTACCGCTAATGCGGTACTTGTTGCCAAGGTGGTGATAGCCAGTGGGCGCTTGGAAGGTTGGACCGCCCGTTGAGCCGCCGCCGCCCCAAACTGCGGTCCACGCATCCGTGAAGTAGATTGAGGTGATGCGAATGATTCCACCTGGCTCTTTGAAGACAAAGAACTCGTGGCCTTCAAAATCAGCATCGGCAGCTTCGGAAGCGCTTTGCCAAGAGCTTGGGTTGACCACACCCGGCGTGGCTTCCTGTGCCGCTGAAGGAGCGAAGCGACCGTAGGCCGTTGCACCCAGGAGACCCGAGAAGTTACCCGAGCCCGGATCGATCTCACCGGCGCAAACGGCCTTCTTCTGTCCACCCTGCGGCGGCAGTTCCCACTTCACCCAGAAGTCCACCCAGCCCTCATAGTAAGGGAAGTTGGAGTTCTTCTGACGCGAGTCTTGCAATGCGATGTTCTGGAGATCTGTGGCCTGATCGCCACCATCACCACTGCCATTTGCACCGCCAGCGATGCGTTGCTTGACCGCTTCAATCGCAGCGCCTGGACGATCTTCCTTCTGCGAATCAGGATTCTGATCGTTGATTGGCGCGAATGGCGTATTGCCAATGAAGCCCGCGCGGTAACGCAGCAGCGCCAAGCGACTCATGCGGTTCTGATTGCGCAGACGGTAGGTCTGACCGGGGCCAGTGCCTTCGCCACGCGCCAAGCGGAACATGGGATTGAGGTGCCACGCACGCAGCAGCACACCATCGGGGCGCAGCGTGGAGTAGCGAGCAGACTCGGTGTTGCCCTCGTCGCTGGCTTCTTCAAAGCCCTTGTAATTGCCAAGGTCTGTGCGCGCACTGGGCGACGCGCTGCCTAGCGAATCGAGCATGTTGTTGTCGATGGCGTTGCCGCTCGCATCGCCCACGTAGGGCGCTGCACCGAAGGCGTTGTTCGTGTTACCGAATTCTAGGCCACCACTTGCGCCGCGCTGGCGTCCATCAAGTCCCCAGTTGTAGGGGAAGTGAGCGTTCAGGCGACTCTCAGCTCCACCAGATCCACCCTGAGTGTCCTCTAGCGGCGTGCGATCGAGGGGACGCAGCGTGATCCAGCCGAAGGTCTCATCCGCTTGAGATACGCGGAAGAAGCCAAGCGCTTTCTCGCCATTACCAGTCTGCGCGTTTTGCGCTGCTTGACTGCGTTTGGGAATGCCTTTGTAGATGCTCAAAGCGCCGCTACCGACATTGCCGGCCTTCATCTCATCCGCATACTCGAAGACCTGGTGGTCAATCGAGTGCGGGTAGGTCAGCGTGCCTTCAAAGTCATGGCGCATCACGGTTTCGAGCTGGCGCTTGCCACCAGTGTTGGCAGAAGTGCCATTCAAGGTCGTGCGGAAATCCTCAGCGACCAGCGTTTGCAGGAAGTCGCGCTGCGTGGTGTGCTCCTTGACCGTGTAGACCTCAACCACCGAGCGGAAAGTGCGACGAGCGATCGGCACGTCCTGCACCAAGCTGCCAGAAGTGTTGGCGTTCAGATCTCCGATTTGCGTCGCGATGATCTCGCCTTGCGAAACCACTTCGTACACGCCCATCGAGCTGAAGCAAAGCGGTGCGGTGTTGTACTTCAGATCCGTTGAATCCACCGTTGTGTAGTAGGCGGAGTCAGGATTGAACTTGTTCAAGTAGCCGTTGGGATTGAGCGCGGAACGAACCATGTCCACGCAAGCACGCCAGTACCATGCGTTGAATTCAGCAGTGGTATAGGAGGTGTTCGCGCTCGACACCGTGCCAGCGGCAGGGTGTTGCAGTTCGCGCGGGTCAGGCAGAAGACCTGCCGAGCCCCAAGGCGCACGTTGCAGCGTCGAGTCAAGCTCGCGCTGACGGTTCGCGCGATCCGTCGCGACCAAGTCCGCACTGTTGCGGCTAGGAGCTGAGTTGCCAAAGCCGCTCAGCAATTGGTGGCAGATGCGGTAATCGAAGTCCATCCACGAGCGGAAAGGCTCGTTGTCGCGCTCGCGCAAAATCGCTTCGGCGAGCTTGACGGCGTTGTCTTTGGCGGAGCCGTACCACGGGTCGGTAAGCTGATCAGCGCCGCGCTTCCAGACTGGTTCGATCTCGTAGCCCAACGGGCCGATCGGAATCACCTGATAGCTTGAGCGGTTATTGAGACCGTTGGTCTTGGGCAGCGAGTACTTGTCTTCATCCGTGTTCGTTGACACGGGTTGGCGACCGGCATCCGTCACGCCCCACTGGAGCGATTCGATCGAGGAGTTCCACGGATCAGTCGCCGTCACGACTTCGCGCTTGGGGTAATAAAGGAAGCGAGCTTCCGCTTCGATACCAGCAAGCATCGCTACCAGCACGGGCTTCGTGACCGTGTTGATGTTGATCGGCGAACGCGAGAGGCGCGATCCGTTGGGAATAGTCTCGGGGCGGCCATCGCGCTCGGCGTTCGTGCCGGTAGCTTGATCATCTCCCCCAAGTGCCGTTTCCCGGAAAGGGTCGCGACCGCTGAAGCTGTCCACCGCGTCAACGCGGGCGTTCAGGATCGGGTTGCGCTCAACGTTAAAATTGGGTTGCGTGCCACCGCCAGCACCAGGCTGCGGATAGGAGTGGACCGCGATGAAATCCATCGCGAATTCAATGTCAGTCGACTCAAGCCCTGTGATCTGCGCAGCTTCAAAAAGCGGCAAAAGCTGAGACTTGCTCTGGAAGTTTCCGATGCGCGACTTGAGGCGCACGATGCCATTGGCGATGTTCTCAGTGAACACGGGCGGGCGCTGCGTGATCGCTGCGATCTCTTTCCCCAGCACTTGCAGCATGTAGGAGAGCTGCGGGCCGTTGTAGTCGTTCAGGTTGAGCTGCGAGTTGGTGTCGATGATCTTCAAGCGCGCGCGGTCACCCAGCTCGCGGAAGGTGCCAGCAGACACCTGGTTCTTGAACATCTTGCGGTCGATGCCTTCACCCACGAAGTAGCTGACTTCGCGCAGCACGTTCTTGCGATTGTTGTCGGTCAGGTAATCTTCGCCCAAGCGAAGCTCGCCGTTCGACTCGTCAATCACACCGTTGCCGTTGAGGTCAACCCAGTTCAGGTTCTCGCCCTCGGCGGTACTGGTGGAGTTCGCCTTCGAGAAGGAAACAGCCAGATACTCGCTGCCTTCCTCGACCTGACGGCCAGGATCGGTCGTCGGCTGGAGGAAAGGCTGAGCTACCATACGCTCAAGGTAAGTCTCATCGTCCATCTCGAACTTGCCTTCGATGTCGGTCGTGCCGCCGAAGGTCCAGTAGCCGCGCTGGTCGAAGTGAGAGATCAGCGGAATGTTGCGCAATGCGGCAACGGCAAAGGCCTCGCCATCGCGCGCAGCACTCTGCGCTTTGAAGCGCACCAGCGCGTTGCTCGCGCTCTGCTGCTCTGCGATCACGATGAAGCCGAAGGCGATGCCGATCAAGCTCAGCACTACCAAGAGCGCAAGCACAACGATCAGCAACGTTCCACGCATGGCGCGACGGCCAGGCAGAGAGCCCGCTCGTGCGGCCTGCGTTTCCAAGTGAGTTGGACGAGACATGTAAGCCTCCATAGCGCTTCCTCTTCTCATCACCAAGGCAGGGGCAGCCCTGATAGTTGTGGTAGCTATTCAGCAATTGTTCAGAGCTTGCTTCGCGCAACACGAAGACCAAGCCCGCGCTCGGCACGCGCATCCGCACGCAACAAAACGCATCCGTGTCCGGCCTCAAGCCAGTTCACGCAATCATGCGAGGGTAGTGTGAGTAAGCCCTTCGGCTGACTCGCTGAATTCAAGGGGCTGACCAAGGACACGCTTTGCCCAGCCTGAAGAATCCAGCCCAACCACACTTCGCAATGACAGCGAGCATAATCGGAATCAAAGGCTCATGCCAGCGGGATCGTGCGCCAATCCCCGCGTTTCGCACACTTTCACCCAGCGGCCTGATGCCTCACGCCAGATCAAGCAAGGGGAATGCCAACACTCCCGCAAAGCGCGACTCTATGCGCTTTTTCGCAGGAAAAATGGCAAGGGGCCTGCAATCGCAAGGATCATGACGCTTTCGTGAAGCTATCTGGCGCGACGAGCTTCATCCGGTGTTACGCCTGGGTAACGAGTCAGGGCATGCGCGGTAGCGCTGGGCTTGTGCAAACCTTGATGCCACAGTCTCGTCGGCTTCAAACTTCTGCTGAGCCTTCGCCAACCGGCAGGCGACCTTCGCGCATCAATTCAACGACGCGGCTGGCCATGCGCTCTCGACGCAGCGCCCAACCAGCAGCGGCAGCGGCGAAGAGGACTCCGATGATCAGCATGAGAAGTGAGAGAAACCAAGGCGCTCCGTAAATATGCAAGCCGCCTGCAAAGAGTAACATTGCAACTCCAACGCTCGCGCAAGTGCGAACCACGCCGCTCACGTGCTTGTTCGCCCTTTGTAGCAAAGCGCTATCAGATGGTAGTGCGTCGACGCTACTCATTGGCTTTTCTCGCAGCAGCTCCGCCGGTCGCATCTTCCTGCTTGTCGATCAGGGTGACGCTGGAAGCCCCGCTAGCCGCGTCGCTGAGCGCCGTGGATGCAGGCTCAGCATCCACTTGCGGGCGATTGCGCGTGACACGCTGGATCTCGCGGATCAGCTCCTTCAGTCGCGCCACAACTTGATCTGGCACGGTATCTGCGATCACCTCGCAAAGCTCCGCGTCTGCCTCGTCGAAAGCTTCAGGATAAAGGCGCAAGTAGGTTTTGAGCTGGTCGACCGCGACAATTTGCGATGCGATCACCTCGGGCTTCGTCGGCTCGCGACCAGAGAGCTTCACCGCACGATCGCCCTTCCACGCCAGCACCAGCGAGCTTGACTTGAGCTGGAGCATCACCATGCCGCGGCAGGCAAGCTCTATGTCGCTGCGCACACTGCTCTCGACAGTTGGCGCCAGTTCACGCAAGGCATTGAAGTATTCGTGATTCAGCACGCTCGAATAGTTGGCGACGAGCAGGAGCAGCTCGACTCGCGCAACCACGGCTGCCTCGCCGCCCTCTTGCAAGTGGCGCTTGACGGTTGCCGCCAGCACTACCGCGCGATCGTTGGGCGTGCCGGGCGTGGTCTCAATCTCAATGTAATCAGCGAGCACTTCGGGAAGCGTCGAATCCGCGCTGAGCGCTGCGCGTCTGCCGATGATCTCGTAAGCGCCCCCGAGATTCGAACCTCTCAGCGCGACGACCACTTCGACATCGCGATCGCGAAAGGTATTCGGATCAAGGTAGGTAACGGAAACCTGCGCGCCCGGCGCCTCGCCCCAGAGCGTCTTGGTCACGGTGATCTTGCGCAGGAAGGTGCGGCCAATCTTGCGCACCTGCCGGTCGACCACGCCGTGCACCACCAGCTCCGCTTGCACCAAAACGCTGCGGCCTAGGTTGGTGACGTAGACGCGCTTAGGCTCGTCGTCAGCATCAGCCGACTGCGCTGCCAAGGAGTGCGGCAGCATCAGTGCGATCAACGCAATCAGAGTGATCCGGAGGTGTAGCATGCTGACATCACTTTAACGCGGGGCTACAGGGCTGGCTTGAGGATAGCAGCGATGTGCGCCGGGGCTAGCGAGATCGCAGGATGTGATTTGATGAGAGAGCGAAGAGAAGCGCTGCATCGATTGCGTGCGTGATCCCTTCACCTGCGATGTTTGGGATGACGGCGTGCCGACTCCATCAAATCGAGAAGTGGCAAAGCAGTCTCAATCTCATCAGATTCAGATCGCTCGCCTACTGATTACAAGAGCTGCGCGACGGGCGCTGGGGCTACGCGTTCTCCGCAGCTTTCCCCAAGTTCGTGCCCCTCTCACCAAACTCTTAGGCGAGCGCAGGCTTGGCGTCAAAGCCGATCAGCTTCTCCATCTCGTGCGCGATGCCAATCAGATCAGCATCCGCGCCGTGTCGCGCTTGGAGCTGCACGCCGATCGGCAAGCCCAAGTTGTCCACGCCAGCGGGCAAGCTGAGCGCGGGCACGCCGGAGAGGTTCGCGCTGATCGTATAGATGTCGCAAAGGTACATGGCCAGCGGGTCGGTCATGTTCGCGCCCAGCTTGAAGGCGGTGTCAGGCGTCGTCGGGCCGATGATGTAGTCGACCTTCTCAAAGGTCGCGGCAAACTCGTCGGCGATCAGATTGCGCACCTTGAGCGCGCGCTTGTAGTACGCATCCTGATAGCCCGCCGAGAGCGCGTAGGTGCCGAGCATGATGCGGCGCTTGACCTCTTTGCCAAAGCCCTTGCCGCGCGACTGCATGTACATGTTGAGCAGGCCATCTTCACTTTCGCGCGCGCCATAGCGCACGCCATCGAAGCGCGCGAGATTCGACGAAGCTTCGCTGGTCGCCAAGATGTAGTACACCTGCACCGAATACGCCGTGTTCGGCATCTCGATGTCGATAATCTCGCCGCCCGCTTGCTCAACTTGCTTGCAGGTCTTGAGCACGGCCTCGCGCACGCCTTCCTCACAGCCCTTGCCGAGGTGCGAGCGGATCAGGCCGAACTTCTTGCCCTTCAGCGAGCCCGTGCCAAGCGCATCAACAAGCTTCGGCGAAGCATCTGGCAGAGAGGTTGCATCGTTGGGATCGCAGCCGCCCATGATCTCGGTAACGAGTGCTGCATCGCCGATGCTGCGCGCAAAAGGCCCGATCTGATCGAGCGATGAACCGAAAGCCACGAGGCCATAGCGACTCACGCGGCCATAGGTCGGCTTGAAGCCAACGGTGCCTGTGAACGCGGCGGGCTGGCGGATCGATCCACCGGTATCTGATCCCAGCGAGATCGGCGCGAAGCTAGCGGCCACCGCAGCAGCGGAGCCACCCGAGCTGCCTCCCGGCACGCGCTCAAGATCCCAAGGATTGAAGGTCGGGCCGAATGCCGAGTACTCGCAGGAGCTGCCCATCGCGAACTCGTCCATATTCGACTTGCCGATGATCAGCGCACCTTCCGCGCGCAGGCGAGCGATTGCCGTCGCATCGTAGGGCGAAGTGTAATCACCGAGGATCTTGGAGCCGCAGGTGAGCTTGTGACCGAGCACTTGCAGGTTGTCTTTGGCAACGATTGGAACGCCCGCTAAGCGGCCAGTCGCGCCAGACTCGTCGATCTTCTTCGCTTCGGCGATCACCGCGTCGGCGTCGAAGGCAAGCAAAGCGTGCAGCTTGGAATCGAGCGCTTGCACACGCTGGCAAAAAGCCTCCGCCACTTCGCTGGCTTTGAGCTTCTTGCTTCGCACGGATTCGGCGATGTCGCGGGCGCTGCGTTCGATCAGATCGGACATGGAATGGATCTCGTTGGCTGGTGCTTCGGTGTTTGCTACTCGACAATCTTAGGCACGCGCAGGTACCCCGCTTCAGCGTGCGGCGCGTTGCCCAGCAGCGCTTCGGGCTTCAGGCTAGGTGCGACTTCGTCTTCACGCCAAACGTTGGAGAGGTTGAAGCTTTCACCTCCAAGCTTGACTTGCTCGATGTCGACTTCGGCGAGCTGCTGGACGTAATCGGTGATCTTGCCGAGCTCCTGCGTGAGGCGCTCGATCTCTTCTTCGCTCAGGTCAAGCCTGGCGAGTGCTGCCGTGTCGACGACGTCTTCGCGTGAGATCATGATCTTCTCCGAATCGTGTGGCTGCACTCTTCCGAATACTCAGCTTGCTCAAAAGGCTGCTCCACCGATGAAATCGGGGGAGCAGGCGAGGCGAAGCCGAGACTGAGGGGGCATGCTTGCGAAGCAAGCACATGCGCCGAGAAGCTTCGTTTTGCCTACGTTTGAGCGAAGGGGAGCCCCCTCCGACCTCGACACTTCGTGTCTCGGCCACCTCCGCCCGCTGCGCGGGGGAGGAGCTACGCCCTAGAGCACGCTATCCACATCCGTGTACTCAACCGCGTCAAAAGTATCGGCAACGGCCTTGTACACGCACTTGCCGTGAACCGTGTTCAAGCCCGTGCGAATCATCGGGTGCTTCTTGGCCGCTTCTTTCCAGCCCAGATCAGCGATCTGAACGCCCCAAGGCGTCGTCACGTTGGTCAGCGCAAAAGTCGAAGTGCGGCCCACAGCGCCCGGCATGTTCGCCACGCAATAGTGAACGATGCCATCAACAATGTAGGTCGGCTCCGCGTGTGTCGTCGGCTTGGCCGTCTCCACGCTACCACCCTGATCAATCGCAACGTCCACGATCACCGCGCCCTGCTGCATGTATTGCAGATCATCGCGAGTGACGAGGCGCGGCGCGATCGCACCCGGCACGAGCACGGCGCCGATCAGCAGATCAGCGCGCTCAAGCGCTTGGCGGACGTTGTAGGGATTCGAATAAACCGTCGTCACGTTCGGCGGTAGCACGTCATCCAGATAGCGCAGGCGCTCCAGATTGATGTCAAGCAGCGTCACGTTCGCACCCATGCCGGCAGCAATCTTCGCAGCAGCCGTACCAACGACGCCACCACCAAGAATCACCACGTCGCCGGGGTACACGCCAGGCACGCCGCCCAGCAGGATGCCGCGACCTTCCATCGGGCGCTCGAGATACTTCGCGCCTTCCTGCACGCTCAGCCGTCCTGCCACTTCGCTCATCGGCGTCAAGCAGGGCAGCGTGCGGCCATCTGGCGTCATCGTTTCGTAGGCAATCGTGACGGACTTGCTCTCAAGCATCGCTTGCGTGAGCTTCTCATCCGCCGCGTAGAGGAAGAAGGTGTA
>Ga0213866_10000861_pt1 | contig 23631 bp, 12 predicted proteins | sample PICome_11_FD_160079 | JGI IMG/M metagenome (GOLD analysis project Ga0213866, IMG submission 160079) | Coastal seawater microbial communities near Pivers Island, North Carolina, United States - PICO284 | ecosystem: Environmental > Aquatic > Marine > Coastal | place: USA: North Carolina...
TGTCTGACTATCTCCATGGTCATCGTTATCGGTGATGTTTCATCTCACCTGGCAAACGGTAGGCGATGGAAAAAAGATACAACCTCCCTTAAAATTGTTCTAGATTCGTTTCCTTTGGATTGGCTGAAGCCCGGGATTGCGGTTACTTGTTGGGCATGCTCCGCACCCGCACTTTTTTCCCCTCGTTGATCGGAGTGTTTCTTGGTTGTTTGCTTCTGCGGGCGGATCCTTCGCAAAACAAGGACTATCTGAAATACGATTACCACACCAACTTCCACGCGACGCAGGCGAAGATAAGAACGGTGGAAGAAGGGTTTTCACTTTGGATGCCGCGTCATGACAATCTCAAGGAACGGGTGCGAAAGGAGCCGGTTGATTTGTTGATGATTGGTGACTCCATTGTCTTTCGCTGGGAGCGGCAGGGGAAGAAGGTGTGGGAGGAGTTTTACGGGAATCGCCGTGCGGTCCAGATCGGATCGAGTGGTGATCACACCGATCACATTCTTTGGCGTTTGCAGAATGGGGCTGTGGCTGGAGCGCAGCCGAAGCTCACGGTGTTGTTGATTGGCACGAACAACACGGGATTGCGCGGTGATCCGCCGGAGGAGACTGCTTATGGAGTTTTTGCCATTCTCCAGGAATTGAAGAAGCGACTTCCCGAAAGTAAGATTCTTCTGCTGGCGATTTTTCCGCGCGGCAATTATGCCGATGCTTCCGAAACTCATAAAAGGAGATTGGACCAGATCACCGATGCCAACCAGGCGGTCAACAAAATCATCAAAAACTACGCCGACGAGAAGACTGTGTTTTATCGCGACTTTGGATCAGTCTTTCTCACCGGGGACGGCTATGTCGATCCGAAGCTAATGCCGGATTACGTTCACCCGGGCGAAGCCGGATTTCGGGCCTGGGGACAGGCCATGGAGCCATTTATCAAGACCCACCGTGGCGAGTAGGTGTCACGTTTGGTGGAAGGTCTACCGGCCATAAGGGGGGCATATCGCGATATTTCTGCGAGACCCTGATTTGCCGGACTCTTCCGGCCGGCCTTGCGCCTTGCGACGGAGGGTGTGTCGGACCTTGTTCGGTGTTGGAGATTGGCGGTTTTTTTCTGGAGCCAATCGATCGCACTAGGACCAGTTTAAGCCCCAGGTCCTTATCGGTTCATCTTCGCTTTCGCCAAGTGGTTCCCATTCACAACCATCGTCCCAGTTTGGATCTCTTTCAAGATACCGCACCATCAAGTCGAGTAGTTGATTTGCAGTGAGGGGGTGTTTTGAACTGTAGTGTTGATCCTCGTCGCCGTTGCGGTATTCGGTGATGAATGCGTCATTGCCTCCAGTGGTTTGGAGGTAAATCTGATTAGCTTGGCTGAGGATGATGAAATCACCTCTTTCCTCTTCGCTACGGATCAGCGTCTCGATTCGTACGGCGCTTGCTTCAGGTTCAATGCCGTGAGTGGTCTCAAATTTCATTTCTCGTGAAACTAGAAATCTGAGCTGATTGGGAACAGGAAATTTTAAGATGGGGCCTGTAAGCCAAGGAGATCAGTAAGAGTGATTTCTGTGATTTGAGCCCCGGCGAGAGCGTTGAAAATATCAGTGACGCGTTGTTGGACGGCGTCGCCATCTACGCGGATCGGAACCCGTGGTCTTGCGCTGGTCATCTCGGAGGCACTTTTGTGGAGTCGAAGTGCTGAGGTTGTCCGGATCGATAGCAAGGGTGGCGATCGGTGAGAAATCGATCAAAGATCTGATATCATTTTAAATGAACTTTATATCGCTCGATTCGATTTTGAATTCGGGGTGCAATGTGGTTAACTGGAGTATGACGCGATTTGTAGTCCTCTCATTCTTCTGCTCACTGTTCGCCCATGCCGAACTATTCCGCACCCGGGTGAGCGATTTAAAGGTGATCAATGGCGATGTAGGGATTTTGAAGGTGGAGCTCCGACCGATGAGCTGGAGCGGGACCTATCGTTCGTCATTGCCGGTTCCTCGTTTCAAGAGTTTTGGTTTTGTGATGCCGGACGGGGTGTTGGAGGATTCGGAACGGCGAAAACAAACTGTCTCGGATGCCTGGGTGGTTCTTGATATTAAGACGTCGGCCGGTCGAAAAGGGTTTCTTGATGTTTGGCAATCCGCGGAGCGCAAGTGGGTGACCTTGTCATGCGAGATCAACGCTTCACGCCTGAAGGAGTGTGATGAGAAGGAATCTGAAAAAGCATGGACATGGTTTGCAAGGCACCAACTTCGTTCGAAGGCCAGGGGGGGATTGTGGTACCAGAACAGGATAGGCGATGATCAGGAAGAGGTCAGGGATTTTGAGTTTGATCGGACTTTTACCACGCTGAGTGGTGGTCGTGCCTTGGCTGAGAATTTGGCCCTCGATCGCGATCTCATCCTTGGACGTGGCGAGGATAGGACGGAGGTCTCCCTTGATGAAATCAAAGGCGTCACGGTGGCTCCGATCCCGTGGAAGGAGTGGATGCCGGAGGGCGAGATCGCGGTGGATATCCTCTCGAGGTATATTCCGGAAGACCAGCATGTCATGGTCGCGCCCTCGCTCAAAAAGCTTTTCGCCTTGATCGATCGGATCGAGGAAGCCGGGACGCCGGTTTTGCAATCATTCGCGCTGAGCGATCAGTATCGAGGATTGCCCGCAAGGTATCGCAGCCAGATGGGGCTGGACCTTCCCGAGGCCCTCGCCCGACTGCTTCCCATCAAGAGCGTGGCGGTGACGGGGGGAGATCCTTTTTTCCCGACGGGCTCTGATGTCGCAGTAGTTCTGGAAACCGCAAAAGCGGACTTTGTCTATTCCACCCTGGAGCGTACGATCTCTGCCAAGGCCAGGCTGGCAGGGGCGAGCGCGGTGGGTGGCGAAGGGGAGTTTGGATTTCAAAATGAGACCCGCTCGTTTTCGTGCTATTTGGCCAAGCTGGATGGGGCGGTTGTGATTGCGAATTCTGCAGTGCAAATTTCCCGGCTCCGGCAGGTTGCGGAGGGAAAGGTTCATCCGCTGGGTGACACCGATGAGTATCGTTTTTTCCGCCATCGCTATCCGATGGGTAAGAATGAGAGCGCCTATGTCTTTATTTCGGATGCCTGTCTTCGGCGCTGGTCCGGACCTGCTGTTCGCATTGGGGCTTCGCGGCGGAGCAGGGCGCTGGGCGCGCTGGGCGCGGTGACCTCCCGGCAGTTGGAGCGCGGGGCCCTGGATCAAAGTTTCAAACCACTTCTGGGAGATGTGTCTCTGGCAGGCGAGCAGGTTCTCAGCAAAAATTACGGAACCTTGGGTTTTGTCACCCCGATTGGTGAGTTGAATTTAAAGACGGTGACAGGCCGTGAGAAGCAGGGCTATGACAGGTGGCGTCGGGGATACGAAAGCGGTTGGGCCCGATTCTTTGATCCCATCGCGATCCAGCTCGAGCTGGAAGATGATCGCGAAGGAATCGATATGACGATTTTGCCGCTCCGAGTGGACAGTGACTATGAAGAGATGGTGGCCTTGGCTGGCGATGCCATTCTTTCCGAAGCGGCGCGGCAGGTTCCGGAAGAGTCGGCATTTCACTTCGCGATGGCGGTGGATAAAGAGAGCGATTTATTCAAACAGGCCGGCGTTTCCTTGATCGATCTGCTCCCGTCTCTTTCGATCAATCCCCTCGGGTGGATGGGGAATTCTATTTCGGTAACCCTCGGTGAAGATCTGGTTTGGCGCAGCGACATTGGCGAGGATAGCTTCAAAGACATGCCGGTGCTGATCCGGGTTGATGTTGAAAGCCGAATCAAGCTAGCGCTCTTTTTGACAGCGTTAAAAGGAGCGATTGAAGCCTCGAGTCCGGACCTCGTTACTTGGGAAACCCGCGAGCACGGAGATTACAAGTATGTCGCAGTGGTTGGTGATCCGGATGAGGTTGGGGTGGATATTTCCCTTTATTACGCAGCCCGGCCAACGGGCCTTCTGGTTTCTCTCAATGAAGATATGCTCAAGCGGGCCCTTGATCGGGAGGAAAAAGTTGAGCAGGGAAAACAGGGGAAAGGGCAGATTATGGTTCGGACCTCACCACAGTTTCTCACTTCGTTTGGCGAAATGGCTTCCGATCAGACTCTCGAAGAGAGACGCAGGAACCTGAGCTATCAAGCTCTTCCAATTCTGAATGAATGGTTCAAATCCTTTCAGGCAAAAGATCCGCAGGCATTTCACCAGGCGCAGTTTTCCGAGGCTCTCACCTGCCCCGGAGGTCTGGGGTATCGGTGGAATGAAGAGGATCTCACCATGGAGTCTGTTGCGTTTGGTCATCCCGGTCGCAAATCCTTTGATGCAAAGCCTCTGAATATTTTGAAGAAGTTCCAATCCGTTCAAATGGATGGATCTTTTGAAGAAGGAGGGATGAGAGTGAAGGTTGCGCTTGCGAAACAGCAGGTCGCGAAGGGTCCGAAGATCTCCGGCGCGCCAAGGCCTTCGGATGATAAAGTGATCAAATTGGCTTCACTCTTTGCCATTAAGGAGGGGATGACCCAGAAATTTGAGATGACGGAACAAGGTCCGGACGAGGCCGAAGAAAAGACGACGAAGGGGGAGTTTGTTGTGACAAAAACAACGCAGGAAGGCGGCTCGATCATTGTGAACCACGAACTTAAAATGAATGCCGGTGAAGAAGATGCGATTGAAAAGGTTCGGTTCCAACTTGATGCAGATGGATTGAGGCTAATTTCCCGCGAGTCTGAATGGAAAATGGTAACGGACGGGGTTTATCCCGAGATGCCCGGTGAACTTTGGCCCGGGCAGATTTTTAAGGTGCGACTCACAGGGAGCTGGAATCACGAGGAGGAGCGTAACCGATTGATTTCTGATCACGTGGTCAAAATCATTGGATGGGAGGAACTTGAAGTTCCAAAAGGCGAAACCACGAAGGTTCTGCGGGTTGAAAAAGAGATGGCCAGTCTTTTTGATAATTCGTTAACCCGGACCAAGGTGACTGAATGGTATGCACCGGATCTTGGCATCGTTAAGATGGATACCCGCTCCCGGTGGCAGAATAGCACCTCCCAGGTGATCGAGGTTAGCATGCCGGAAAAAGAATAGGGGAGTTGATCAAACAAGCCCGGTGGGTTCCGTTCAACGGTCCCAGTGATTCTGGATCACTGCTTGGATTTGAGGGAAGCGTGCATCGGTCTCATTGAGCTTTATTCTCGTCTCCTTGAGTTGGGTTTTCATCTCTGTGATCCGTGCAGCATGCTCTGGTCGGGCATAGAGATTAATCATCTCGGCCGGATCCTTCTGCAGGTCATAAAATTCCCAGGCGACCGGGGTTCTCTTTTTGTCGGGAGATTTGTTGTCGACACCGTAAAAGAAGATGAGTTTGTAACGATCGCTTCGGATTCCAAAATGAGCCGGAACCGCGAGACGGTGGGCGAGGTGCATCCAGTAGCGGTAGTAGGTTACCCTCCGCCAGTCGGCGGGTTTCGCGATGCCTTTCAAGGCTGAGGCAAAGTTCCTGCCCTGCATGAAGTGAGGGGTTTCTCCACCTGCCAATTTTAACATCGTCGGCGCGAAGTCGGTGTTGTTGATGAGCCAGTCGTTGACCTGACCTGCTTTCACTCCCTTGGGCCAATGAACGATGAAAGGCATCCGCATTGCCTCCTCATACATCCAACGTTTGTCCATCAAGTCGTGCTCGCCGAGGAAGAAGCCCTGGTCTCCGGTGTAAATGATGACCGTGTTGTCCAGTTCCCCGGTCCTCCGAAGATGTGCAATGATTCTCCCCACGTTGTCATCCACTCCCTTTACGCAGCGAAGATAGCGTTTTAGATAGAGCTGGTAGCAGGTCCTCGAGTAGTCCGCCTCGTCGAGGTCAGGAGAAATTCCCAGCCGCTTTCCCAAATGCCATGGAGCATCCTTGCGCATCCCTGACCCGAGTCCGCGGGAACCTTTGGATCCATCGGGGCGGTTGACGAGGTTCTCCGGCTCTGGAATCTGCACGTCTTCAAGGTAAGAGTCGTAACGCTCCGCGTTGTTGAACATGTCGTGCGGAGCCTTGAAATGGTGCATCAAAAAAAAGGGCTTTGTTTTGTCCCTTCCGCTCTCGAGCCACGCCAGGCTGATGTCCGTGATTGCGTCGCTCGAATGCCGACCCGTTTTCGTGATGACATTCTTTGGCCATGGTTGATCGCCACGAACCCGGAAGTCGGGGTTGTGATATTTGCCCTGACCCGGCACGACGCAGTAGTAATCGAAGGCCTTTGGTTCTTGTTTGAGGTGCCATTTTCCGATCATGGCAGTTTCATACCCGAGCTTTTTCATTTCCAGAGGAAGAAACTGCCGCTCCGGCGGAATATTTCCTCCAAGGTCGAGGACTCCGTTGGTTTGCGAATACTGGCCGGTGATGATGCTGGCCCGGCTTGGCGTGCAGATCGAGTTGTTGCAAAAGACTCGATCAAACCGCATTCCTCCCTTCGCAAGCCGGTCGATGTTTGGGGTTGGATTTAGTTTCGCCAATCGACTTCCGTAAGCCCCCACCGCCTGCGTGGTATGGTCATCAGACATGATGAAAAGAACATTTGGCGGTGCCTTTTCTTCTCCGAGTGCAATCGAAACCGTCAACAATCCTCCAATGACTTTGATTGATGTCAGCGCCCGAAAGATGAAATCCTCCGCTTTCTTCTTGGTAAATGCCATTTTTTTAAGAGCCGATGCTCAGAGAATTCCGGCTGTGAGTTTTGCCTGATCTATTTTTTGCCACCTTTTAAAGGCTTCACGAGCTCCCGACCAATCTTGAGAAGGGCGACACGGTTGCTGGACGAATCATCCAGGCTGAACAACTGCTGCCGGGCCCGAAAGAGAAGCCCCATCACTTTGAAGCGATTGGGCGCGGAGGGATGCGCTCCCAGCAGCTTATCGCCATCTCGAATTACTCGCTTCACGGAGAGTCGCTTTCGCGCGGCCGACTTTCCATCTTTGGATGCCGTTAAAGCGGTATCAAGCGCCCCAATTTTATCCTGCGGAACCGGCGCGCCGGACTCCTCGGCAAAGCTAATCGAGAGAGACACGACAAGTGCCGCGATGAAACAATGGAAGGCTCGTGCTCTCAAAATCATATTCCTCGTTATTGGCTATTCAGCCTTTTTCAGCGCAGCAAGAATAGTGGCCTTCAGGGCTTCCGTTTCTTCCAACTCCTCCGTTCGCATGCTGATATAGCCGGCTGAAGTGTTCACCTTCAGATAGACTTCTTGAATATCTGTTTGGGCAGCCTTCAATTCCCCCATCGCCAAATAGACCTTGGCCCGGCTGCGCAGGTGCGGGACCGCGATCACTTTAGGCTTCCAGTTCGTGGGCGCATCTTCCGGGCGGATTTGCTCAACCGGCGCGTGTGCAAAGGCCAACCGCTTGGCCTCATCGAGATTTCCCTTGGCCAGCGCTTCATCGACCAACTGCTCATCGTGATACTCGATCACGTTCTGAATCACCGACCCCTTTTGGGAGCTCATGGTCAAACCTGACAGCGCGGCTGCGATGCTGCCATCGGGCCGCAACATCAGGATGTTGTTTGCCGGCCTTTCCTCATCGGTGATGATGCCGAGCTGGCGGACCATCGGGTTTTGAAGACCATCGGGGACCAGCAAGGTGGGAAAGGGGTCAGGTTGTTGTTTCCTTTTCTCAAGTTCGGCAGCTTTCTCTTTGAGAAACTTGTCTGCGGCCTCGGTATCATCATCAAGAACTGCGACAATCAGATTGGTATCTTCAAAGGGTCGGGCAGAAATAAAGGCCGCATATCGTCTCAGATACCCATTCCCCGCAGCGGTCGGAACAAACGAGACCACCGTCCACTTGCCCTTGGAAGATTCAGGAATCCTCACCGTCTCGCCAGCGAGGGTTTTGAATTCTGTTTCAAAAGTTCTTTGCGCATCTTCGGGGGTGCCGATTGCGAGGAAGTGGCCTTGGCGCCTACCGTAAGTCCAGCCGGCAGTGTAAGGAGGGTGGTACTGCCAGTAACGATGATAGCGATCGAGCAGAAAAGCAGTCGCCGTCCACATCGCCGGATCAGTCGCGTGCCTATCCAGAAAGGTGCGACGAAACTGATCGTGCCGCAACCGGTCGCCGGTATCCAGCGCAAGGAGTGAGGCCGCCATGAGTGCCGGACCGGACGCCTCCTCACCTCCCGATGCCTCGATGAACTTCTTGACGATCTCTTTCGGCTCGGCACCTGGATCGCGAAGCGATTGCCTTGCCAGACACAACTGCACCACCACGTCAGTCCCGCTCGGGTAGTCGCTCTTGATCGCGGCTTTCGCTTCTGCCACTGCCGCGGCAAAGGCTCCCTGATCAGCCCGTATTTTCCACAGGACCATCAATGCGGCGATCCGCCTGTTACGCACGATCCACAAATCGGGAGCATTGGGATGATCAGCGATTGCAGCGCGGCAAAGAGCATCCGCTTTCTCGTAACTCGCAATGAGCTGGTCATGCGACATGATGTAGCGAAGCGGAGGATCAACAAAGCAGGCCTGAATCGCGCCGAGTGTTTCTTCGGGAACGGATTCGGTAGTCCGGGGCAGTTTTTTTTGTGAGCCCCCATTCCCGGGAGCAAGTGCCTTGAACTCGGGCGGCGCAGCGGGATCAAATTCCTCATTGGGCTGGGTGACCAAAAACTCGCCGCCGAAGATCGACTGAAGCTGGCTTGAGTATCCCGGTCTCGCCCACTGGCTGGCCAACATTGATTGCAAGCGACGCTCATAGGTCCGGTTGCTACGCCCTCCGGACTGATACAGCGCGACATAGCCGGTCGGGCTCACAATCAAAACGGTCGGCGTATCCCGTTTCACATAGGTTTGGAAAATGGGATTGTTCTTCCCCTTGGGCATTCTGAGCGCCTGCCAATCAAGCCCGTGTTCGCGCAGAATCCCTTCGCCGGCATCGGGCAGATCGTCCATATTCATGCCAACAAGCTGAAACCGGCCCGTGGCTTTCAGCTCAACTTTGGCCTTCTTCCAAGCGGTCGCCAAAGCCTTGAGATCCTCAAGGCCATCGCTTTCCTTCGACCAGCAATAGAGCACCGTCGTGGTGCCCAAAAAGTCCATCGGAAACCGCACCATTTCACCATCGCTCCGCTCAAAGGTGCTGATGAAAGGAGCGCCAAAAACCTGTCCCGCCAGCTTCTCGCGCTGGAAGTTAATCAGGTCAATGTCGCCCGGAAAGCGTTCTGCTACGACCTTGCGGAGATCGTTGACCAATTTGGTATTACCGAGTTCCAACGCCATGATCATCGCGATCCGGATCACCTTGGGTTCGACGTCAGTATCCCGGTAGCGATCCACCAAAGGACGAAGAGCATCCGCGCGGGCGTGGGAGTCTGCCCCTTTCCGGGCGGCATTGGACTGCGTGAGCAAGAGATCGGCATCGAGTCGCAGCTCCGCATACTCATTCGGGGCCGCCGCAAGTTTTTCACCGATCGCCAGAAGCGCTTTTCGATTTGTCGTCGAGTTGTCCAAACTCACCAGGGCCTGCTGGCTACGGAAAAGGATGCTCAAAGCTTCATAGCGATTGGTCGCAGACGGGTGTTTTTTGATCAACGCCTCGACCTCACGAATCATCCGCCGAATCGCGAGTTTTTTTCGGGCGGCGGACGCGGTTTTACCGACCTCGGCCAGCTTGGCATCCAGTCCGGTGATGGCAGCATCCGGAATCGCATCCGCTGGATTCTGCCCCATCGCGGGCAAGGACCAAACCCCTGCGCTGATCAGAACAAACAAGGTGAAAAAAATCCGGGGAAATCTGGTCATATAATTGGGTACTTTCAGGGTGATGTTGGGTGGCTGGTTATTTCACCGGCTTGAGCTGAAGCTCCTTGATACTCACCCCGCGGTTGGGTGCGCGGAAGGTCAACATGATCGTGTTTCTTCCCTCCTTCAGCTCAATGACTTCGGGCTCGGTCCGCTGCCAACTCCCCTTGGTATATGGAAGCATCGCTTTAACGATGGTGCGTCGGTTGAGTCGGGCAATGACTTCGTACTTCTCCGAGACCGTGCTGGCATTCAGGCTCAGTTCGTATTTCCCGGCCTCCGGCGCTTCAATAGTATATCGCAGAATTTCGGGACGAGCTCCCAAGCGTTGGTAGTGGATCTGCATACCGCCATCCCAGCTATTCAAGAACGCTACTTTTTCGGTGTTATTCTTCGGGCTGCTGCAGGCTACTGCGGGGACTGTGATCGTTCCATCTTCGGCGACGATAATCTTCTTATCTTCCTCGGGAATGATGATTTTCTGCACCTCGCCATCGCCAAGGACCTTGTCCGACTCACCGAGCAGACGAGCTTCTTCCGCAGTCAGCGCCGCCAGTTCTGCATCCGCTGCTGCTTGCTCCTGGTTGGCAGCTTCAACGACAGTCCGCTTTTTATAAAACGCAAGCCCGTCCCAAAAATCACCACCCTGGCCGTAGTTTCGAAGGCTCACATCCTGCTGCCCCAGCGCATCGCCAATCCATTGGGCCCGAAGCACCTGCATGTAATCCTCCTCGTGCTCGCGCGCCTGGGAATCGAGGTAGAAATCAAGCCCGCCCTGGGGACCGCACCAGTTCATCGACCACCAGGCACCAAAGTTCACCACCCAGCCGTCAGGCGTCCAACGGTTCATCGCGGCATGGCCGGTCTGGGTCGAACGCCTCGAAGGAATTCCAAACGAGCGGGCGATGAACCGCCCGAAAAAGGCACGACGACCGCAGATCCCCCCGAGAGCGAGGGCCTGTTGCTGGGGCATTCCCAGTGAGTCGTCGTGCCGCGTACTCGTGTAGGGCAGATCGCTTTTAACAATTCGCGTATAGCGCCACTTCTGGTCGGGATTGGTGATGTGATCCGGACGGAACTGTCGAAGCATCTCGCGTCCCCAGGTGTGCTCTTCGTTGGTGTAGGGGTCGTTCGTAATGAAGCGGCACTCCCACGCGTTAAAATCTTTGAACTGCGGGTCAAGTTCATTGGCCAGGTACGCCTTTTCGAAATGCAGGTAGCGTGCGACCTGGCCATCCGGGTTACTGTGATCCGTAAAAACAATACCGTTCACGCTGCCCCCATTTTCTTTTCCGTTCAGCCACGGCTGCTGAAGAGCCGTACCCAATGCAAGACGCTGGAGAATGCCCGGCTTGCGAGCCTGTTCACTTGTCTTGAGAATCGCGCTGTAGACCTGCATGGCCTCGCCATACTCTCCCCCGTTTGCACCGCCCGATTTAAGAATTTGCTTCATTAGGGCCTCGTCGGAAAAGAGCTTGTCGAGCAAGGCCTTGTGGGCATCGCTCTGCTGCGCGAATTCCGCCAGTCCTGCCGGGGTTCCGTGCCGCAAAATCGCGGCTTTCATCAGCTTCCCATCCAAAGCGTCGCTGGTCAGGAGAGTCTCAAGGTCGGCGAGCAGTGGCCGGGCACTATCCAGCGCCTTCGCCTCCGCCAGTGGTTTGGCCGATTGGTAGGCTTTGTGCGCCGCTTGCCCGGCATTTTCAGACGGAGCCTTAAGCGCGCCCAACTCAGTGCGGGCGGTTTCAAAGGTCGCCTTCTTGCTCTCATCAATTGCAGGCAAGGCTGCTGAAATCTCCTTCTGAATCGCATCAAGTTCTCCGGCATACTCTTTCTCAAGGACCTTGCCTTGCTTCGAAAGCACTGGTAGCTGCTCCTTTCCGGGAGCCAAAGAAATGGCGGGAAAATTCGTGAGAACTACGAGCAGTCCAAACGACAGGTTGAAAGATTTAAAGGGTGTCTTCATGGTCATTCCTCTTCTCTTAATTTGATTTTGATTGAGCTACTTGCTGATTTAGAAAGGCGCTCATTTTAGCGTTGATAGACTGGGATATATCGATTCGGAGTTCCAAGAATGATAATCGACATCGGCGTCTTGTGCGGGTAATCCAGCTCCTTTTCCTGCCATGACCCGTTGGGCTGCTGCAAGGAAATCAGCGTATCACGGATCTTGGGATACCACTTGGCGTAGTGTTCTTCGCCCGCCTGAACCATCGCCTGCATCGCGTAGTAGTGCGAATAATAGAAGTGACCGTTGTCTTTTCTGGAAAACATCTTGGGATCATTCTCGAGCGAGTTAATCGCGGCCGAGACCCATTCCGTATCGCGGTTGCCTGCAAGTTGGGCCGCATAAACGCCCCCGGCGGTACAGGCGATGGTGTAGCCTTTCCCCTGATAACCAAAGCCGCCCCGCTGCTCATCGAAGGCCTGGTCCCGCAGGTAACCGGTCAGCCGTTCAATCGTTTCGGCGGGAACCAGGACTCCCGCCTCACGAGCCGATGCGAGCGAAACAAAAACCATCGCCGTCACCGAAGTATCCTGGCCGGCGTCCGGCCGTGGCGCGTATCGCCAGCCACCCAGCGGACTCTGCGACCTCAGGATGACTTCGACGACTCGCTCCAAGGCCACCTGAATCTCCTTGTTATCTTCCGGGTCGCTGGTCATCCCCCAAAGTTCGGACATCGCAATGGTGAAGAGACCGATTTCATACATCTTCACCCCCATCGCACCTGTTGGGGAATCCTTAGATCTTTTGAGCAGGTAATCTTTGGCGCGATCCAAGGCTTTTCCGTAGGGGCCAAAGCCCGGGAAGTGTCCCTCAACCATGAACGCCATGAGCCCGAGACTGGTCCCGCCGATCGCGTATCCTCCATCTCCTTTTTTTGCCGGATCCGCCGAGGACCATGATCCGTCTTTGTTTTGACTGGCGATCAAAAATTTCAAGCCGCGTTCGATGGCCTTCTCAGCCTCCTCGGTGAGCTCGGGTGCCTCGGCTTTCGCTTCCGCAACCAATGGCTTCTCCTGTGCGGAGAGTGGCGTCGCGATTAAACCGACTGTGAGAAGACACAAGACCGTGGTAAGATAACCCATTTTCAAATCATTCATTTCGCAACCCTTTCGTAGTAATTCTTCAACAAACCTCTGTATTCCAACGGCAGCTCACGCGCAAAGTTTTGATTCAGCGCGGCCCGGTTACGGTCGCCCCTCACCTTCCACCCCGTGCGTTGATCTTTGGGGGCCTCACCGCTCACAAAATCAGCAATGAACCCGGCAGCAAATTCCGACTCGCCGTCGCTGCCCTCGCCATCTGCAGCCGGATCCGCATCCTGGGCTGCAGCCGGAGGCACCGCGGTCTCTAAAATCAGAGCCTGTTCGATGATGAAATGTCGGAGCGTTTTCATCGCCGCTTTTTGATGACGATTGATTGCAGCTTTGTCGGATGCTTCAATCGCTGCGGTCGCATCCAACAACTGTGAAGATGCGGTCTCAAGCATCGCGTGGGGTTCACCCACCGCGAAGAGTTCCTGGCAGCGCGTCGCAAGTTTGGCCTGCTGCTTCGCAAGAGAGTTTAGTGCCGGAGCTTCAGCCGTGTTGGTATCGCGGAAGAGGATCTTGTGAGCCGAAGCCACCGACAGCACATTCACCAATCGCTCCACGTCCGGGTCGGTAAAACTCATGATCTCGATACTCGGTAATCCATGAAGCATGGTGATGACCGCAAATAACGACTCGCCGTTTTCCTGAAGAGCCGCTCCTGCGAGTTCCATTTGCTCCATCGCCCCGGGCATGTCATTTGATTCCAGCCTGACCGAGGCTTCACGCATCAACTTGGCGGGTTCGGCATACGCCGGGATCCCCACAACAGACGCATGGAGTTGCCCCTCTTTTGCGGCTCTTGCCAGCAACTCGCGCTGCTCCGCAGCCAAGGCCTTGATTTGCTCCGGTTTGGCAACCTTCACCTTACGTAACAACTCACCTTGCTGATGTTCCAGCATCGCGGTATTCGCGACGGCGACATGCAGAAATTCAACAATCTCGGAAACATATCCGGTCTCAAATTTCACCGCCTCGACCAAGTCATTCACTTCCTCAAGTGATTCCGCCGCCACTTCCTGGGCATCGAGAGCGTCAAGCTTATCACCGGCTTCCAGCGACGCAACGGCGTCCTCCAAATCGGCAACCGCAAAGGCCAAAGGTGAACCGGAATCAACTCGCGCGGCCACCGTGTCCAGTAGCGGGGCGACATCCAGCATACAGCGTCTCAGGTTTTCGAGGCCCGGCAGGAGAGGAGACACATCATCTGTTTCCAAAGCCTCGGTTGCCGCGATCATATCCTTCTGCTCCGCAACAATGTCACTCATATAACCGGTGGCAAAACCGACCGAACGTTGAAACATCAGGAGACTCTGCAGCAAACCAAGTTGTTCGTTTTGATTGGTCACAATTGCAAAGGCCTCGGCCAGAATATCAGCCGCTTGCTCCTGATGGCCGATCGCCTCATCGGCCTTGTTCGCCTCCAATGATGCGACCGCACTGCGCATCGCTTTCTCCGCCCGCTCCATCCGCCCGAGCAGGGGCGGAATATCCTGGTCCGGTTTCGCCTGGTTTTGTTTTGCGAGGTCGGAATTGAATGAAGAAAGCTCTTCGGTCAGGAGTAGCTGAGGCTCAGCCAGGTCATCAACTTTCTTTTCATCGGCTGCGGCAATATCGGTTTTTTCCAGCAGATCGATGACCTGGGCTTCATACCCCTCAATGAGGGAAAGGCGCTCCCCTGTCACCGCGACCAAGGTGCTCATTCCGAGAGTTTGGAGCCCTAATTCCACGGACCAACGATCTACGAGTCCCGCAAGTTTCGCCAGTGACTGCTCTGCTTCTCCTTGATGTGAAACGGCTGCGTCTTTTTGTCCGGCCAACAACTTTTCAATCGCACCCGCCATCGCCTGATCCGCTTCCTTCAACATCGTTTGAACCGGAGGTGCGTCCGGCCAACTCTCATCAGACAACCGGGTTCGAGGCGCAGGCACCGTTTGCAGAAGTAAAGTTAACAGGCGCTTACGAAGCGATGTTTGAGCTTGTGCGGATTGAGTGCGATCTGTCTCAAAATCTTGGGCTGTCATGCCCTCACATTTACCACGGAGCATCGCCTGGTCATTGACAATCAAACGCATCTGATCCCGGGTTTTAACGAGCGTCGAATAGGCCCCGCTGAGACGCACACTGAACTCCGCGTCGAGCAAGGTCGTGACCAATCCGGATTGAAGAGGCTCGGCTTGAGCGGCTTTGCCCTGCTTGATGAGTTTCGCAGCCTGGCGCATCCGGTCTTCCGTCTTGGCCCTCTGCAAATCCTTTACGCTTTGAATTAGCCGGAGGACTGCCAGTGGTCGCTTCTCGTAGCGCATCCCCTTTTGAAGATCGGTGATCAAACGATGAGTCCACACTGCAAGTTCGTCCTGTTCTTTGGCGAGGGAAGCTTTCTCTTCGTCCGATTGATCCTGGACCGCACGCCAACGCAAGGAGGTCTGGATCTGCGCCAGCATGCGGGCTTCCCGGGCGTATACTTCCTTTGCGGTATCAATGGATCGGAGCAAGACCAAGCTTCCCAATTCCCGGGCGGCTTTATTGACAGCACGTGCTGCGGATGAGGGGTCGGGCGATTCTTCAGTATCGCCTCCCGCAACGCCGGATTGATGACGCAGAAGAGATGCGGCCTCTCCCAGATGTGTGTCAGCAATACCGAGCAAGGCCGAACGGATTCTTTCGAGAGATTCGCCCTCCGGGGCATCCGAAACATTGTTGACGGCCAGGTCATCGAGCAAATCCTCCAACTGCCCCGCAATCCCTTGAAGTTGGTCCCGCACCAGTTCCTGCCGGATCGCTTCGATCTGACAGGACTGAATGTAATCGGGAGCCGCGGGCTCAAGATTGCGGACACTTTCAAACGCTGTTCGCTGCTGGCGATACGCGGTCTGAACTCGCGAGAGCAGGCCGTCTTTCCTTTTCTGAATCTGTTCGAGATAATCCTCTTTGGAAAGAAAAGTCACCCGCCGGGTCTCCGAGCGAACGACATGAGGGCCGCCCTCCCCCGGATATCGATCGCTCACTTCCACAGTAAAGGAGACGGAATCACCGACCTTCAGACCAGGAAGTGCCTCCCGGTAATCCCAGTCGACTGGCTGTTCTCCGGGGCCGCTCTCAGGCGAGAGCTTGAAAGCGACGCTTTCTTCTTCACGTTGATTCACTCGATAGGCAACGACGGCCGAACCAATGCCATGATCATCTTGAACGCGGATCGTAAGCTCAAGCGGACGGCCGATCATCGCGATGAGATTCGCCTGGGGCGATGTGAGTTCCACTCGTGGTGCTTGGTCCGAAGAGACCTGCAGATAATAGCGTGGACTATTGAATTGAAACCCGTGTTCTTTTTCCACCCATGAAAAACTGTAGCCACGCGAGGCTTCCACCTCTTCCTCAAGGATCACCTTACGCCCGTCCTCGGTCACCTTCAGAGGGACCGGCTCTTTCCCGTCACGATGCAGCACAGCCTCTCTGATGGCGCGATCCAGAGAAAGATCCCAATGAAGACGGGTGTCTTGTGGCACGGTCAATGTCAAGGCCTCAACTGTCTCCGTGGCACGCCCAAGATAAGCGGGAAACTCAAGTCCAACCTGCACGTCCTCAATTCGCGGTGCGTTGATCACCCGGACCTTGTGCCAATCACCGCGCGCGTCTCCAGCCTTGATGCGATAGCTGAAATCACGGGAGGCTGAGGCCAGTGTGTATTCGCACTTGCCGTCCGTGATCTCGAGCTCCATTTCCCGTGGACTCCCCTCGCCTGTGCGGAGGAATAGGGTGGCCCGGTCAGGAACAACTCCGGACACTCCGATCAGGAGTTGGGCCCGTTCCCCCTCCTTGACCACAAGGTCACCAGACCCAAGATCGAGCTTGGTTTTGGTTGGGTAGGCGATTGTGGACCAAGGTGTAAAAATGCGGGCCAATCCAGCGTTAAGAAAAGGTCCTTTGTACATGGCGAACACTAACACCAGCAGCACAAGGATCATCGCGATCCGAAGCGGAATCCGAAGAGATCTAAAACTGACCACCCTCGCGGGTTCCAATCCTTCTGCCGCGCTCTCGGCCTTCTCTTTGGTGGCTTCAACAAGTTCCTTTGAAGACCCGGACGTTGCCCCATTTTCTCCGAACTGAACCGCGGTAACGAGAAGACTCTCGAGTCCCCCGTGCTGGGTCTCAACGTCCAGCGCGGCTTGTGTGGAATCGTAACGACGGAGTTTTCGCCAGCCGTGTTTCCAGGCCTCATACAAAGATACGGTGACCAGAACCACGAGGATTACCACCCGGCCCGCACTTGGCAGATAGGCGAAACGATCGATGGCCATGCCAATAAAAAAGAGCGGAATACCCCAACGACAGATCGCCAGCAAACCGGCACAAAAGTGCTTGCGCTGCTTGCGTCGCCAGACGGCTCGCAGACGTGATTCAATTGAGGACTCTGGAAAGGCGTCGGTCATGGTAGGTCGTGTCTTCTTCGAAGGATCCATTCGGCTCCCAACAGAGCAACAATAAGCAGGATGATAAACCAATGGTCCCACAGCGGACGTTCGGAACGGACCGTGGTCGTCACCGACCCGCTTTCCACCAGCGAGGAAAGCCTGGGAAGTTCACGAACACCCAGCGTGACCCCGCCAGTCAGGCCGGAAATGCGCTTCAGGTTATTTAGTCTCATGTCTGTGTCGGCCAACTCCTGACGAAAATCGCTCACCTGGAATTCAGTGACGCTGGAGATCTCACGATCGTCCTCGTTGGCCTCCATTCGATAACGGCCCGGCCCCGGCGGAGTGAAGTAACCTTCATAAAGTCCGGGCTGCGAACGATCCGGTTGCAGCTTGATCTGTTGGCCGGAAGCGGTTCCATCAAGCCCGCTTACAACGACATCAAATCCGGATTGCAGCACCGGTTCGAAGTTGTCGTCGAGGACGTGGGCATAAAGACGACCCTGGCTGCCGACGGAATAGGACGAGCGATCGGTTTCGAGACGAATGCGTTTGTGCTCCCCCATCAGACGGGAGAGCGTCATGAATTGAATGCACTGCGACCAAACACGCCAGTGATACTTGTCGCCGGTCTTGAATCGCAGTCGCCACAACCGGTCCGAAGCGATCGACATGCACTTGCCCGTTCCATAACGCTGCCAGGCCACCAAAGGATAACTCTGATCCCGTTCGGTGCTGTCGGAGAGCGCCGCAAGTACAGTCGCGCCGGGCTTGGCACCCAACAGCGGCGGCAACTGATCCATCGGCGCCATACGACTCCAGATTCGATCGTTTAGACCATCTTCGTTCTCCAGGGTCATCACCAGACTGCTTCGACCTTCAGGAGTCAAGACCGGGTAGATCGATTCGGAAACTTGTTCCCATTTTTCGTCAGGATCGAACTCCACCGGAAGCATGGTCTGCACCGGCGTCCCTGCATAGGAAGCGGGTGAGTGCATCGGCCCGCAAAGCATCAGTAACGAGGCTCCGCGGTCCCGGATTAATTCTTCCAACAATCCGAGTTCCTCTTCGGTAAAAAAGTCCGAATCCACGTCACCAAGAATGACCAGATCATACTTGAACGCTTCTTCTCTTTTCGCGGGGAATCGTTCGATATGTTCCGGAGAATTCCGTGCCACCTCGGGACCAACATTGGATGCGATAAAGGTGGCATTGATCCGTGGATCCCGTTTGAGAATCGCCCGGAGGTAGCGAAATTCCCACCGGGCATTCCCCTCGATATAAAGCACATTCACCTTTTCATTCACAACCCGGATACTTCGCGTCACCCGGTTGTTGGTGACCGATACCTCGTCTTCAAAGGGCTCAATGACCACATCAATCTGTGCAGCCCCCTTTTCATAAACATCAACGCGAAAATCGATCTCTTCAAATTGCAGCCCGCCATCAAAACGAACAATGCGGGAGGACACGCGACGATCATTGAGAAGGACGGACAGTCGGGCCGTCCGTTGTTCGTATCCTTCCGACTGAAGATGGACCCGGACCGGAACACGGTCGCCCGAAAAAGCCACCTCCTGCATCACTATATTACTGATCGAAATATCATCCGGATCGGGCAGTCCAAACGGGACGGTAAAGACCGGAATTCCGCGGGAACCGAGGTCCCGCAGGACCGCTTCAGATCGCTGCGATGTCGCACTGTCGATGCCATCAGACAACAAGACGATGCCTGCAGGGGAAATCCCTCCGGAGTTGGCAACCGCTTCAAGTGACGAGGCGATTGAGGTTGACGGTTCGATCGCTTTTAAGACTGCAAGATCTTTGGCGTCCAACACTTTATCATCGCTGATCAACCGGGGAGATTGGCCGAAGGAATGATAACTCACATCGCGACCCACACCCAGCGATTCAAAAATCGAACGTGCCGAATCAATCAGGACCGCCTTGGCGAGATCAAGACGCGAAGACGCAGTAATCTTTTGGCGTTGGCCCGCATCGAGTTCCATGACCGCTTGATCCGCCTCAATCTTTTCATCAAGTGGGACCATTCCCAGAGCCGAAGCTGCCTCAACGATTTCCGCGGGGAGCTTTCGCTGATCCTTCATCGACATACTTTCGGATGCATCGAGCAATACCGGAAGACTACGCACCCGGGTATGATCCTCGGTTGTCACCGCGGTGGGCTCCATCAAAGTGGCCACAATCAGGGCTAAAACCAACACTCTGAAAGAGACCAGGACAACCTGCAACCATCGGGGCAGTCCCCATGGTCGACGGTAAAGGTACAGGCTCAGCAATACGATCGCTGCCAGAATTCCCACCAACATCGCGGTGGATAAAGGGCGCGCCCAAATGACCTCATCGATCCGGGCTATCATGAAAAACGAATCAGGCATCGACGACTCCGGTTTGAGGTTCTGCCGCAAGGGCCGGCTGACTGCCGCGCGACGCCTTCTTCTTTCTAAGACGGTCCGCCAAAAGGCACTCGAGAAGCAAAAATACAAGCCCCGCAATCATGAAGAAACGCCACGACGAACGACCGGTGCGATTGCTCTTGAACGCGGCGGCAAGTTCCGCCTCCGATGAAGCCACTGTAATATCAACTCCCTCAAGGTTCTTGTTTAAGCCCGATGCACTCAGCGAAGTCACATCGGATTCGCGGGAATCGACATTGACCGCGATCGGCATCCCGGGTGCTTGCACACTGACCCGGGCGACATAGAAGCCGGCCTCCCCGGAATTCTCGAGTATGGCAACAAACTGGTTACGGTGTTCCCGAACCGGAACGGTGATACTTTTCTTTGAGGGCGTGTCAAAGACGGCATCGCTGGCATCCGGTTGCTCGACGTAAGAGAGCGAGAGAGAATCTCCCACGAGGCGGGGTTGCTCAAACTCCCGACCCGCAAGGTGATTCACGATCTGCTGCATGAGCATTGGAAAGACCGGTGTCAGGGCCATGTTGTTCCAACTGGTTTCAGCCGAAGTGGTAAACTGGAAAACGTGTCCCCGACCCAGTGACTGCTCCAACAGGATAGGGGCGTTGCTTCCAGCCAATCTGAGGATCGAAAAACTCGACGAAGAGGGTTCGACATCCAAGTAAGTCAGGAAACGAGTCTCGCTAAAAAGGTCCTCGGGCAGGGATTGCAGGGGGAGGCAGACACTGTGATCCGGCATCGCGGGATCCAAGGGTCTCCCCTCGCTCTGGGAAGTCCGCGAGTCAACAGGATTACCCAGTTTGGCAGGAAGCAATGGGCTGGGTCCGGCGGCGGTCCGCTCATTCCAGGCTGCCGATTTCACGTTGGGTCCCGCAAACCAAACCAATCCGTTTCCCCTCCGGACATGACGTGAGAGTTGAGTAACCTGCTCCGGAGTCACCTCCGGAACATCTGCAAAAATGAGCACATCGGCCTCTTCAAGTGGCTCGGCTGGCAAAGTGAGCCACGGCACCGAGCGAACCACGTAATCTTCATCCTTTGCTCCGTCCCCCCGGGCCAGCAGCGATGCCATGATAAGACGCCCGGCGGAGCCGTCCGAGCCGTCGACGCAAAGCACTGAGACCCGATCACGAACAACTGCCACCACCCGGCGCACGTTGTCGGAGGGAAGAAGGTCACCATTGATTTCAGCCGTAATCCGGGTCGGCCCCGCATTGTGAAAAGGAACAAACAATGAGACCGTTTCAGATGCTCCGGCTGCAATAACCGGGATTCTTTTACTGTCGATCTGCACTCCCTCGACCCGGCACTGTACCTCGACGTTGGGGACGGGCACCGTATCATAATTGTGCACGGTGGCCTGATAGCGGGCGATGGTTCCTTTTCGCAAAACTCCGGAAACGAGATTCAAATTGGTGACCGCAAGATTGGCTGGAACGCCCATGACGGGAACTATTGTAACATCCGCCGATTCCTGCAGATCGGAAAGAGCCTCCTGAAAGCGATCCGAGGACTCACGCCAGTCCCGCGCCTGAATGTCGCTGATGAAGTAAACTTCCTTGCGCGGGGCTTCGAGATCTTCAACCAGCTCCTTGAGACGTTTGGGAACTTGGTCGAGATTCAAACCTGCCGGAGATACCTCGGCTTCTTCGAGACGAGCCCGAAAACGGTCGCGGTCATAGGCCATATTTCGGATGAGGACCTTGTCCTCACCTCCGAGCAGAACAACAGAAACGGGATCGCCTTGCTGCATGCTCCCGCTGATTGCTTCGATTTGATCAAGAGCACGATCAAATCGGGTGTTGCCCTCGCCACCGTGCTGCATGCTGAAGGAGGCATCGATCCCGATGACCACTCCGGTCCGGGGTTCACCGGGAAGCCACTTAGGAGTTCCATCTTTCCAAATCGGGCGGGCAAAGGCGAAGACCAACATGAGGAGGGCAAGACAACGGAGAAGAAGGAGGAGAACGTCCCGAAGGCGGATTTCCCGCGAGCGCACCCGCACATTGCGATTGAGAAATTGCATCGCGGCCCAGTCGGTTCGCTTGACTTTCTGGCGAGCCAGCAAGTGCGCGAGGATCGGCAGGGCTACCCCGAGTGCTGCGAACAAGAGCAATGGATTGAAAAAACTCATGGCCGGGCGGTCGGAGAGCCTCCTCCCATGGTGGTTTCACGTTCGTTGAAAAATTCGCTCAGAAGGAGATCGAGCGGGCGGGAGGTGTCGACGACGGTGTAGTCGATTTGCGCGGCCACACATCCGGACTTCAGCGATTCCATGTATTTCCCGAAGCTGGCAAGATACTCATCTCGAATTCGCTGCGGCTGGGTCGTCAATGGTTCCTCGCCTTCCAGTCCTTCGAAGCGCCAGGTGCCATCGAAGGGAAATTCAATTTCATAAGGATCGAGGGTGTGCATGACGATGACGTTGTGACCATCGAAGCGAAGGTGTTCAAGAGCACCAAGGATGTCGTCGATCTCGGAGAGCAGGTCCGAAATCACCACTACGACCGAGCGGCGTTTCATCATGAGGGCGATGTCATGAAGTTGCTTTGCGAGACTCGTTTTGGGGGTCGGCTTGATGTCTTTGAGCAAGCGGTCGATCTCGAGAATGATCCCCATTGCCGAGCGCGGCGGAAGGTAGGCGCGGACTTCGGAATCAAAGACCGAAAGCCCGACCGAGTCGCGTTGTTTAAGTACGAGATACGCCAGAGAAGCGGATAGGAATTTGGCGTATTCCAGTTTACTGACCTTGCCGGAGCCGTAGTTCATCGATGAGCTGGCGTCGACGAGAAGGTGGCAATCGAAGTTGGTTTCGGCTTCGAAAAGCTTGGTGTAGAAGCGATCGGTCCGACCAAAGACCCTCCAGTCGAGGGTTCGGATGGGATCGCCGGGCGAATACTGCCGATGATGGGCGAACTCGGTACTGAATCCTTGCAGCGGGCTACGGTGACCACCCACGCGCAACCCCTCGACCACTTCGCGGGCAATGAGCTCGAGATCTCCGAGGCTTTGCAGTAGCTCGGGGTCGAGGTAACTGGTCTCAGGCAGGTGTTCCGACATCCGTTGGGGAAGATGCAGTTAGCTGGCCTTCTGCTTGAGCAGCTTTTCGTCCGAAGGGATCTCCTTGAGAAGCTTTGCGATGAGGGTGTCGGAAGTTTCGCCTTCCGAGCGGGCCGCGAAGCTGGGGATGACTCGGTGCCGGAGAATGGGAAGGGCGAGGGCCTGGATGTCTTCGATGGCGACGTGGCAACGTCCGCGCAAGGCAGCGCGCGCCTTACCCGCCACGATGAGGTTCAAGGAAGCACGGGGACCGGCTCCCCAGGCCATGAGCTTTTTGACAAAGTCCGGCGCATCCGGCTCGTCGGGACGAGTGGCCCGGACGAGAGATGCGGCGTATTCAAAAATGTGATCTGCGACGGGAATGCGGCGAACGACGTGCTGGAATTCGACGATGGCGGCGCCGTCGACGACCTTCTTGACCTCGGGCACATCGTCGGTGGTGACGCTCTTCATGATGTCGAGTTCCTCGGAGCGGTCTGGATACTTGACCATGATGTTGAAGAGGAAGCGGTCGAGCTGGGCCTCGGGAAGCGGATAGGTGCCCTCTTGTTCGATGGGATTTTGGGTCGCAAGAACGAAGAAAGGCTCGTCGAGTTTGTAATCTTCGCCGCCGGAAGAGACGCGCTTTTCCTGCATCGCCTCCAGAAGAGCGGCCTGGGTTTTGGGCGGGGTCCGGTTGATCTCGTCGGCCAGAAGGAGATTGGTGAAAACGGGGCCTTTTTGGAATTTAAACCGTCGTTGATGGGTTTCCGGATCTTCCTGCAAAAGCTCGGTTCCGGTGATGTCGGAAGGCATCAGGTCGGGCGTGAATTGAATGCGTTTAAATCCAAGTGACATTGTCTCGGCCAG
>Ga0213866_10000862_pt1 | contig 23624 bp, 23 predicted proteins | sample PICome_11_FD_160079 | JGI IMG/M metagenome (GOLD analysis project Ga0213866, IMG submission 160079) | Coastal seawater microbial communities near Pivers Island, North Carolina, United States - PICO284 | ecosystem: Environmental > Aquatic > Marine > Coastal | place: USA: North Carolina...
ACGACTACTGGTCAGATTCGGTAAAGCGCTCGGTGTTGATAGATTCTACCGCGGATATATTGCTCTACGGAAATGCTGAGCGAGCGATTGTCGAGCTGACCCATCGTATGGCTCAGGGCACACCTATAAAACAGATAACCGATTTGCGCGGTACGGCCTTCCTGCGTAAAGATATCCCCTCGGGCTGGACGGAGATCGACTCCACTCAAATTGATCAGCCCGGCGCTTCCAAACAACACAAAAATCCCTATCAGGCTCCCCACCCACAGAACTGTGATGATGCCAAGCAGATCAGAATAAAGAGTGAGCACGAAGCAAATGCGCAACAGAGTGGCGACAAGCCTAGCCCCTTGTCAATTATTCCCGACACTCAGGCGATAAATACTGATCCCTACAGTACCTATATCCGCATGCCTTCGTTTGATCAGATTGTCGATGACCCCATACTGTATGCCCACGCCGACCGTATTTTTCACCGAGAGACCAATCCGGGAAATGCCCGTCCCTTGGTGCAGAGTCAGGGACGCAATGATATCTGGGTCAATCCACCTCCTATACCACTGCAAACTGAGGAATTAGATTGGGTGTTTGAGCAGCCCTACCAGCGGGTGCCACACCCTTCCTACGGCGATGCCAAAATACCGGCTTATGAAATGATCCGCTTCTCTGTGAATATTATGCGCGGCTGTTTTGGTGGCTGTACATTCTGTTCGATTACCGAGCACGAAGGCAGGATTATTCAGAGTCGCTCCGAGCAATCGATTTTAGATGAGGTGGAAAAAATTCGCGATATGACACCTGGGTTTACTGGGGTTATCTCAGATTTGGGTGGTCCCACCGCCAATATGTATCGCCTCAACTGCAAAGATAAAAAAGTTGAAGAGACCTGTAGGCGCCCCTCCTGTGTCTACCCGAGTATCTGTGTCAATTTGGAAACTGATCACAGTCACACCACTCAGCTGTACCGCAAAACACGGGATTTGGACGGCATTAAAAAAGTGGTTGTCGCCTCTGGGCTTCGCTATGACCTGGCCGTCAAAGATCCGGAATATGTCCGTGAACTGGTTACTCATCACGTGGGAGGCTATTTAAAAATTGCACCTGAACACTCGGAGGAGGGGCCCTTATCCAAGATGATGAAGCCCGGAATGGGTTCCTATTATGAGTTTAAGGAATTATTTGAGCGCTTTTCTAAAGAGGCTGGTAAGAAACAGTATTTGATACCTTACTTTATCTCTGCTCATCCAGGTTCCACTAACAAGGATATGATGAGTTTATCGCTGTGGCTGAAACAGAATAATTTTCGTGTAGATCAGGTGCAGAATTTTTACCCATCGCCGATGGCCTCGGCAACTACCATGTACTTTACTGGCAAAAACCCCCTCAAACCCTTAAAGCGCCATGCTGAAGAAACTATTTTTAGCGCCAAGAGTAAAGAGCAGCGGACGCTGCACAAAGCCTTCTTGCGCTACCACGACCCAGAGAATTGGCCAATGTTGAGAAAAGCACTGCGGCGCATGGGACGATCAGAGTTGATAGGTTCTACGGAGGCCTGTTTAGTGCCCGGAGAGTCCCGCCGCGAGAGGGAGTTACAACGGCGAGAATTCCGAAGGTCAAAGCAAAAAGGCAAACCCAGAAGTACGGTCAACAGGCGCCGTCGCTCTTAATAAGTTGTTTATGCCGGAAATAGTCGGGAGATTAACGCCGGAACCGCGGTTTCAACCCGCAGAATTCGATCCCCTATTGTAACTGGTTCAACTCCTAGTTCGACAAGTTTGTCAATTTCATAGGGTACAAAGCCCCCTTCAGGCCCAATAATTAGCGTAGTTGGTTCATCAATAGCAATAGGGCAGGATTCTGTTGCTGTTGGGTGGGCAACAATAGCTTTTGAATTGCCAATTACCTCAGTGAGCTGATCTTCAACAAAGGGTTTAAACAATTTATGTTGAGAAATCTCTGGGATAACGGTGTCTTTAGCCTGTTCAAGGCCCAATATGAGTTGTTCCAGTATGGCATCAGGGTATAAAAAAGGACTCTGCCAAAAACTTTTCTCAACCCGAGCAGAGTGGACTAAACAAAGGCGCTTGATACCCATCGAAGTGACTGACTGTAAAATCCGTCTGAGCATTTTAGGGCGGGGCAGGGCCAACACTAGGGTGATAGGAACCGGTAAAGGCGGGGGCGTATCAAGCTGCAACTCAAGAGACGCACAGTGGTCGTCAATCGCGGTAATAATTCCTGTGCCCATCAGACCGTTGATTTCGCCAACCCGCAGAGAATCGTCTACCTTAAGGCCTTGCACAGTCCGTAAATGTTCTAGATGACGGCCGCTAATCTGTGCTGTGGTGCCGAGAATTTGGCTGTTATCTAATAGTAAGAGATTCATAGTAGAGCCATTGTAAACAAATCCAGCCTCTTTAGGTTGTATGGCTTCTACTCTAGATGCCTGGGGACTAGTCTAGATTGATTAAGTGGATGGTTATTTCCCTTGATTACCTATGTTTTTTGGCACCATTGGCAATATAATATGAATTCCGTCCCGTTCGATTAACAGGATAAATCCGTCGCCTCCTAAGCGACTGCTGGGGGTTCGAGTCCCTCACGGGACGCCATTAGTTCTAAGAATCACTCAGGCTTCGCCTTCGCCCTGCGGGTCGCCGTCGTTTTACTTTGGCGCTGTCTCGCGCTGTAGCGCTCGGCTCGAACCTGGCGAGGCTTCTCACCCTCACTCACCCATAACAAACCCCCTTTCGGGGGTTTGTTATTTTGGCGGAGAGAGGGATTCCGTGCTTAAAGGAAGGATAATTCTCTCTACATCAATTAGTTAGCTTCTATTTGCTTACTTTTACTTAATAACTTTTAAAAAAAGCTAACTTATTGATTTTACAATTTATTTAATTTTAATTTATTTTTCAGGGTGTCATTGACGTCCGCATTGTATAAATTGCGACACGTCTAAACAAAACGTATATTAATACAACAAACCTAATAATTTAGGATCACAAAGTGTGCAAATCTTATGAAGAGAAAAAAGCGTCAAAAAATCAGCTATACTTGATTAAAATGACAGGCAAAAGTAGGAGTCTAATGGAATACTTCCAACCATATCCGTAGCTAACTATTTCATAGGGAAAGGCATTGAGTCGGGAATTGAAGTCACACCAATGAAGCTTATAAAGCTCGTCTATGTGGCTCATGGTTAGTACCTAGGTAACTACAAAGAAAAGCTCATTGGTGAGGCCGTCGAGGCATGGAAATATGGCCCAGTGATCCCAAGTCTTTACCATTCATTCAAGCAGTATCGAAATTCTAATATTACACAACAAAAAGCAGTCATAATTGATGGTAGCGAAGACCCAATAATACCTATGCCTCCTGAAAGGACTAATGGATTTCTCGATGACATATGGGAGAATTACAAACATTTCACTGGCATTGAGTTAAGTTCAATAACTCATCAAGATGATACTCCATGGCATGAAATTTGGTATAAAGAAGGTGGTGGAGAAACACAGGGATCAATTATTTCAACAGATTTGATTAGGTCGCACTATAAGGAAAAATTACGTGCCTTCTAAAGGGAAGAATGTGTCGAAGAATAGCGCAACGGTTCAGCATAAAATAATTGTTGAAAATTCGGTAGTTGATGTAACTGGTCAGAAAGAAGAAAAATTTTTCTCCGCGCATTTAAAACGCCAGGAGGGCGTAAGAAATACATTCCATAGAATTGTCATTTCAACGATGTATATAATCGCACCTTCAGTCGTGTTTATTTTTATAGTTAGGATATGGCATATGGGAGTTGGGACAACATCATCTTTGGCCTGGCTAAGCGACCAGAGCCTCAGAGACATAGATAAGTTTTTACTTAGTGGTGCTATTGGCGGCCTAGTATCAAATTACGTCTCCCAGTTAATCAACTCTAATTATACGAAAATTTAAAATTTAGTCTCCATATAAAATGTTCAACAAATTGAGGGTTACCTGCACTTATACGCAACCACCAGTCACAAAATCAAGTGCACAGCCGCCGGCTCCTTGATTGAAAATTGGTTGCTTGCATTTGCTCATTTCATCATTATGAATCTGCATTTCAATTTCCGTGTGTGGATTAAAACCTCCGGGTGTCATATGGGTGTCAGGAAGCGAAATTGTAAAATAAAAATCCTATAAATCAACCACTTAAAGAGTTGGCGGAGAGAGAGGGATTCGAACCCTCGATACGCTATTAACGTATGCCAGTTTTCAAGACTGGTGCATTCAACCGCTCTGCCATCTCTCCGTAATTTTTCACCGATAGCCTATGCCATCTGTAAGGGTAGGGCGCTGATTATACAGCGCCTTTTCTGAGTGACAAGCTTGGCTTACGCCTCGGAGGGGTTTTCCTCGGTTTTTCCATCGTCACTACTATCTGTGACTTGATCCGCTATCCGTTTTTTACGTGGATCATTGGCAGCTCGCTTGCTGGGTGTTTTTTTAGTGCCATCATCCACTGTATTCTGCTGAGTCTGATTTTCCGATGCATTGACAGTTATCTGCTCAGTGCTAATTTCGACAGCCTTAACGGGCTTGGGCTTATTTCTGGGATCATTGCTTGCCCGTGCCGGCTTTTCACTGACTTCCACCGGCGCGCTATCATTACCCGCGCTGTTATCGGCAGCTTGCTTATCAGACTCCTTAAGCGCAGTCTTGGGTTTGGCCTTCGACTTTGCTTTGGGTTTGGCCTTAGGTTTGGCTTTAGGCGCAGCCTTTGCCTTCGGCTTGGCATCGGCAGTATTAGCGCTTTCGTCAGTACTCTTGTCAGTGCTTGCGTTAGTACTTTCATCACCAGTCTTATCACTGCTATCAGTAGCTTTGGATTTGGGCGCATTCTTGGGTTTTGCCGGTTTGCGTTTTCTAGTTGGTTTTGCAGGGGCCTCAGAATTTTCAGTGACAGCTGTTGCCGATTCCGCAGCGGTAATTTCGGAATCCTTCACCGAAGGCTCAGTCGGTATAGCACTAGTAGTAGAGGATTCTTTATTTAGAACTTCAGTTGTCACTGAATCAGAAGCCGCAGTAGTTGCTGCAGAGTTGGATTCAACTTGGCGCTGCTCTGCAATGGTTTGATCTTGATTTGTTAACTGATCAGTTGACTCATGACTCTCGCTCTGATTTTGGGGTACTTCCTGACGACTTCTGCGTCTACGAGGACCTCTGCGACGATCATCTGGACGGCGTTTGATACCAGTATTTTGCACATCGCTCTGATCTTTTGCCGCTTTTGGTTTGGTGTCTGCTGTCTTTTGAACAGTGTCATCGTTGGCGGTTTTATTTTGAGATCTGCGCCTCTTTGAGCGATTATCTTTGGCTTGCTGATCTTTTTTATCGTTTGCATGCTGGGATCTATCTCTGCCCCTATTTTGCTGGCCTTTTGAGCCTCGATCATTCCTTTGTGAACGTCTCTTTTGGTTCTTGCGATCTTGATTGCCTGTTTTTTTACTGGCAGGTTTAGATTCCTCTTGCTCCTGACTATCACCAAACATGGTCGACCACAGTCGCTTGATAAGGCCTTGAGATGATTTTTCAGGAGAGGGGATTGGGGCCGGGGCAGGTGTCGATGGCACTAGCGTTTTGACGGCGGGTTGGGGCAGACTTACAGACTGCTGTTCGCGCTCTGTTTCGATTTGTGTATCAGTGCTTTTCAACTCCTCTGCCAACTTATAGCTAAAGTCGGAACTTTCCTCATCCTGTGTGCGAATCCTAACCACCTCAAAGTTAGGCGTTTCCATATGCGTATTGGGGAGAACCGTTATCTTAATATCATTGCGTGATTCAATGGCGCCGATCTCTCTGCGCTTTTCATTGAGCAAAAAGGTTGCCACTGAAACAGGAACTATAGCCCTGACTTCTCGGCTGTATTCTTTTTGCGCCTCCTCTTCGACCAGTCGAAGGATGGATAGGGCCAGGGATCGCGTACCGCGGATAGTGCCCTGACCATTACATCGAGGACAAACTTTTGACATGGTCTCTTCAAGGGAGGGCCGCAGTCTCTGCCGTGACATTTCCATCAGCCCAAATCGCGATATACGCCCCACCTGAACTCGAGCGCGGTCGATTTCTAGCGCATCGCGCATTTTGTTTTCGACGCTCTTTTGATTGCGATTGTTGAGCATATCGATAAAGTCGATCACGATAAGACCGCCCACATCCCGCAGGCGCAGCTGTCGAGCGATTTCCTCCGCGGCCTCCAAGTTGGTGTTGTAGGCGGTTGCCTCAATATCGCCACCTTTAGTCGCGCGAGCGGAGTTGATATCAATGGATACCATGGCCTCGGTTATATCTATAACAATGGATCCACCGGAGGGCAGGGCCACTTCGCGCTCAAAGGCAGTTTGAATCTGGTTCTCGATTTGATAGCGATTGAAGAGGGGGATTTCATCCTGATAGAACTTGACCTTACTTTTGAAGTCGGGCATCACGGTGCCAATAAAGGCAGCTGCCAGCGCGTAGGCATCCTCGTTGTCAACAATAACCTCTCCGACATCCTGACGCAGGTAGTCGCGTATAGCGCGAATTACCACATTGCTCTCCTGGAACAGAAAATGTGGTGCCTTGGCGCCTTTGGCTTCATCGGTAATGGTATTCCACAGCTGCAGTAGATAGTCCAGATCCCATTGCAGCTCCTCGGCAGCCCTGCCAATTCCTGCTGTGCGCACTATCGCACCCATGCCATCGGGAATTCGCAGATCTCGCATCGCCTCTCTTAAGCTGGCACGATCATCGCCTTCAATTCTTCGGGATATGCCGCCAGCTCTGGGATTGTTTGGCATTAAAACTAGGTAACGTCCCGCCAGGCTGATAAATGTTGTTAGTGCAGCGCCTTTGGAGCCGCGCTCTTCCTTCTCAACCTGAACTAGGACTTCTTGTCCCTCTTTGACCGCATCGACAATCCGCACGCGATCGTTGTCGGAGGATTTCTTTTTAAAATATTCACGGGAGATTTCTTTGAGAGGTAGGAAACCGTGACGTTCAGCGCCAAAGTCGACGAAGGCAGCCTCAAGGCTGGGCTCTACACGGGTAATTTTTCCCTTATAGATATTTGATTTTTTTTGTTCTCTAGTTCGGTTTTCTATATCTAGGTCGTATAGTCTCTGTCCATCGACCATAGCAACTCGCATCTCCTCGGTATGGGAGGCGTTGATTAACATTCTTTTCATAATTAAACCTTTCTCGGTAAAGCCGATGGGGGCGCAGCAGAAAGATAGATAGGGTACAAAAGACAGGTATAGTTGATGTACATCAAGGCGCTATTGGCCCCAGTTTCAACTAAGCTATGAATGTGACATAGTTTTAGCCACATAAACTGTGCACTTAGCGCCTGTCAGTGCATTTAGTGCCCATAGGTGCAAGTGCTTACAAATTCCGGTTGTGCGACTAGTAATAATTTTATCAATTAGTGCACGCTGTCTTTATCTAGGCGCCAACCTTATACCAAATAGGTGTAACTATGGGGCATTTGTGGCCGTTCTGTTACTTGAGAGGTTGGTGACTCTAGTGTTTCTAATCTTTCTTTTGCTGAGCCTTCTCAGCACTATTTTTAATGCTTGTCGCCAATAGGATGCGCCAAGCAGCCATTAATTCTTACCCAAAGTTCACAGCTTGGGATTTCCAGAGAGATCAATCTGTTGCTCTCTGAGCGGCGCAATATACCAATAAATGCTTGTTTCTACAATCGGGCTATCAACTAAAAAGATTAAAACTGCAATAGCGTTAGTCTATTCCAAAGCAAAAAAGTTATAATTACATCCGTATTTTCACGGTAGATATCAAATTGTCGGATCCAGATCAGAACAAATCCACTGCATCGGTTAGGTTTCAGACTGTCGAGGAAGATTTTGTTGGCCAGCGCTTGGATAATTATCTGCTGCGGGTCCTTAAAGGTGTGCCCAAGTCTCGCATCTATAGACTGCTTCGCAAAGGTGAGGTCAGAGTTAACAAGGGCAGGGCAAAGCCTGATCGCAGGTTGGAAATGGGTGATCAAATCCGTATACCACCGATCAGAGTTGCCGAGGCCGAGGTATCTAAAATTCCCGGAATCCAGCTCCAGCAGAGACTTGTGAGCAGCATTGTCTTTGAGGATGACGCACTGTTAATTATCAATAAACCCAGTGGCATTGCTGTGCATGGCGGCAGTGGTGTGTCCTTTGGGGTTATCGAGGGTTTTAGAGCTCAGCGACCCACTATGGGATATCTAGAGCTGGTGCACAGATTGGATAGGGACACATCAGGCTGTTTGATGCTGGCAAAGAGTCGCGCTGCATTGTTTCAAATTCAGCTGGCTATGCAGGCAAATGCAGTTCAGAAAACCTATATAGCGCTAGTCAAGGGGGCCTGGGATAAGGGGAAATCAACGATCAATGCACCCCTAAAGAAGAACCAGCTATCTTCAGGTGAACGTCTGGTTCGGGTCGATTCTGCCGGCAAGCCATCGGTTTCCCATTTTAAAGTTATTGAAAGATATCAGACCGCAAGCTTGCTGGAGGTGAGTTTGGAGACAGGTCGAACCCACCAGATAAGAGTTCACTGTCAATTTGCCCAACAGCCTATCGCCGGGGATACAAAATATGGTGATCGTTCGTTTAATGAGCAACTTCGATCCATGGGGCTTAAGCGATTATTTTTGCACGCTTCGCGACTTGAATTTAGACATCCGCTATCCGGCGATAGAATTGAAGTTGAGGCACCACTGCCCAATGAGCTGAGTGCGACTATTGGAGCCCTATCTTAATACCCATGGTTAAATCAAACTATAAGCTACTAATCTTTGACTGGGACGGCACATTATCCGACTCAGTTAGCCGTATTGCCAAGTGCATCCAATTGGCGGCGGCAGATTATCAATTGCCGGTACCCAGTTACCAACAGGCATCGAATATTATCGGATTGGGCCTTACAGAGGCAGTAAGATACCTATTCCCAGAAGCTGACCAAAACACTGTGGCTGATGTCAGTCGCAGTTATTCTGATCACTACCGCAGTCGAGAGAGTGGGCCTCCCGACTTTTTCCCCCATGTATTGCCCTTACTAAAGCAATTCAAAGCTAATAATTATCTACTGGCCGTAGCTACGGGTAAAAGTCGTGCTGGACTCAATAGGGCACTGCAGGCCACCGGATTAGAGAGATTATTTGACAGTTCCCGCTGCGCCGATGAAACCCAATCTAAACCCAGTCCGTTAATGCTTGAGCAATTATTAGAGGCGTTTCAATTACAGCCAGAGCAGGCAATTATGGTAGGAGACACGGAATACGATATGGAAATGGCAGCACATATCGCTATGCCGCGGCTGGCTGTAAGCTATGGGGCCCACAGTGCTGAACGGCTTCAACAGTATCAACCTGTGGCCTGTATTGACTGTTTTTCAGAAATAATTAATTACATATAATCAAATAGTTAAGAATATAACATAAAGTCTTACTTAATTTATTTCTACGCCCATTTCCGATAGCAGCGTGCATAATTCAATCAGCGGCAAGCCAGTTAATGCGCTGGGATCACTGCTGTTCACCGCTGTGAAGAGACTAATTCCCAAACCCTCTACTTTGAAACTGCCTGCACAGTCATAGGGTTTTTCCGTTAATAAGTAGTTTTTGATAGAGCTTGCGCTTAATTTTCTGAATACAACTTCAGTGGTATTGACCGAAGATGTGGTTATTAGCTGTTGGTCTTCAAGTTTTAGGGCTATGGCTATACCACTGTGGAACTTTACGGTGCGCCCTGACTGAGTAGACAGTTGTGCATGGGCTCTACTAAAGGATCCGGGCTTAGTTAGTATTTTATTGTCTAGTTCCCCTACCTGATCAGCACCTATAACCAGTGCGCCAGGAAATTTTTTGGCCACGGTCGCGGCTTTTTCTATAGATAGGCGCCTCACCATAGCCTCAGGCAATTCATGATTCAGTGGTGATTCGTCAATATTCGGTGTCTGACAGGTAAATTCTAGACCTAATTGCGCCATAAGCCGCCTTTTGTAGATTGAAGACGACGCCAGAATCACGGAATTATGCATCTTTGGTAGTACCTTACTCTCGAATGTGATGGTTTTAACGCCTGCTGATACAGTGTAATTTTTTTTGACAGTTCACTGTCTTGACCCTATTATGCGCGCCTTACTGGATTGCATCTAGCATTATGGCCCTGCCATCGCAAATAGACCCGCGCAAATTAGCCCTCAAGGGAGCACTTTTAGAGGGCCATATTGACAGCACTGAACTCATTAGGTTGTCTTCAGCTGTCGACCGCGTTGTCAGTCCTTTTGCTGCGTCTATCCAATTTGAAATAGATGAGTCGGGGCAGCCACTGGCCAAGGGTACAGCCTCTGTCGAGGTTGAAGTAACCTGTCAGCGCTGTCTGGATCCACTCAGAGTCAACTTGCAGGCAGAATTTTCACTGCAAATTATTTGGTCTGAGGATCAGATTGCCAATGTTTCACCGGATTGTGAGCCCTGGGTGGTAATTGACAGGCTTGCTAATCCTATTTCAATGGTTGAGGATGAAATTTTACTCGCTCTGCCATTTGTGAATTACCACGAGGTCGGAAGTTGTACGGGTAATGCACTGAAACCAGCCGGACTAGACGCCGATGAGTCTATGACTGCTGCGAATCCATTTAGCATTTTAGAGCAGTTAAAAAAACACTGACTGCATTATTAGGAGTATATATTCCATGGCTGTTCAAAAAAGTCGAAAAACACGCTCTAGACGCGGCATGCGCCGCTCTCACGATGCCCTCAGCGCTGCATCTGTAACAACCGATCAGACCAGTGGTGAGAAGCACCTTCGCCATCATGTTACTGCCGATGGTTTTTATCGCGGTCGCAAAGTAATCGAGACAGACGCCGAGTAATCTAAACCATTACTTTCTGTATGCGCCTCACAATTTCCATCGATGCTATGGGGGGTGACCTCGGTCCCCAAATAGTGGTGGCAGCCCTTGAGGAACCCTTAAAGAACTATCCCAACCTTCACTTGTTGCTGTTTGGTGATCATAAGTTGTTGACTTCACTGATCAGCAGCACGCTTGAGGCTTCCCTGGCCGAAAGGGTTGAGATTTGTCACAGTCCCACAATCGTGAACAGTGCCGATAAGCCATCGGCAGTTCTGCGTTCTTATGGTGACTCTTCTATGGCTATGGCAATTAAAGCAGTTGCTGATGGCACTGCTGACAGCTGTATCAGCGGTGGCAATACCGGCGCTCTGATGGCAATTGGAATGTCTACGCTGGGTACCTTACCTAACATATCTCGCCCGGCAATCTGCGCTGAAATACCCACTGTTAATAGAAACTGTCTGCTATTAGATTTAGGAGCCAATGTTGACTGTTCGGCACAACAGTTGCATCAGTTTGCCACATTGGGCGCTGAGATGGCGACTCGGATACAAAAAATTAAACGGCCCCGTGTTAAATTATTAAACCTAGGTACTGAGTCACTGAAGGGTAATACACTGGTTAAGCAGACTGATGATTTACTCCGCACCGATTCAACATTAAATTATCAGGGATATATCGAGGGTCATGGGATCTTTGCCGGCGAGGCTGATGTAGTGGTCTGCGATGGCTTTAGCGGTAATATTGCCCTCAAGGTGTCAGAAGGGGTTGCCAGCCTGATCGCTCACCGGGCCAGACAGCAATTGCTCGGTGGTTGGCTGTTTCGACTGCTAGCATGGATGTTTAAAAATAGGCTGTCTCAATTTAGACAATCAATTGATCCGGCCCTGCATAATGGAGCCCTTCTATTGGGTTTAAAGGGAACCCTAATAAAAAGTCACGGTGGAGCAGATATGTCCGCCTTTAGAGCTGCACTGGAGATGGCGATTTACGCTGCCGAGTCTATGCAGGGTCTCGAGAGCGAGAATTAATTTAATGATTCCAAGAAAGTAATAGATCAAGAGATACAGTAACAATGACAAAAAAATTAGCTTTTGTATTTCCAGGGCAGGGCTCTCAAAAGGTTGGAATGTTATCCGAGCTGGCGGTTGCCTACCCCTCGCTGCGGGAGACCTTTGACGAGGCCTCGGAAACCCTTGGTTACGATATGTGGCAACTTATACAGCAGGGGCCGCAAGAGGACCTCAATCTGACTGAGCGCACTCAGCCGATTCTGCTAGCCAGCAGCGTTGCACTGTGGCGCTTATGGCAGTCCTGCTGCGGTGCTATGCCGGAGCTTATGGCTGGCCACAGCCTTGGTGAATGGTCGGCTCTAGTTTGTTCCGGCGCGGTGCAATTTACCGATGCACTGCAGATAGTTCGAGCTCGCGGTCAATATATGCAACAGGCAGTTCCCCTAGGTGAGGGGGCTATGGCGGCGATTATAGGGCTTGCCGATGACAAGATTATTGATGCCTGCGCACAGGCATCATCCCTCGGTGTGGTCGATGCAGTTAATTTCAATGCCCCGGGACAGGTGGTTATAGCTGGATCATCCTCAGCTGTGGAGCGTGCAATCGAGCTGTGCAAGCAGGCCGGCGCTAAAAGGGCTCTACCTCTCCCAGTCAGCGCGCCTTTTCACACCTCGCTAATGCGGCCGGCAGTTGATCAGTTGAGTGAACTGGTCGACGCGATAACTTTTAGTGCACCATCCATCCCCGTGGTTCACAATGTCCATGGGAAAGTTGAAGATGATCCGCAAAAAATCGGCTCCCTGATGCTTGAGCAGATATATCATCCGGTCAGATGGGTCGACTGCATTAACTATCTCTCAGACAGTGGCGTGACTGACTTATTAGAATGTGGTCCAGGCCGTGTATTGAGTGGTTTGGCAAAACGCATTAACCGCGAGTTAAGTGTCTCAGCGACCGATGATCCAGAGAGTTTTGAGGCTTCATTACAACAATTTCCGTCCTGTTAGGAGTAATTTATGTCTGATAATGAAAAAATAACCCTAGTGACTGGCGCAAGTCGCGGTATAGGTGCAGCCATAGCCGATAGTTTGGGCGCTCAAGGTTATACAGTAATTGGTACAGCAACCAGTCAAGCTGGCGCTGAGGCTATTAGTCAGCGTTTTGTATCCAAAGGGATCAATGGCAGAGGGATGGTCTTGGATGTTGCCAACAATCAGTCAATTGACAATTTGCTGGCGGAAATGTCTAAAGACTATGGCGCGCCGGCTATACTGATTAACAATGCAGGTATTACCAAGGATAATTTGTTGTTGCGGATGAAGGATGATGAATGGACCGATGTCATCACCACTAATCTTACCGCTGTGTTTCGCCTCGCCAAGGCCTGTCTGAAACCTATGACTAAGGCACGTTGGGGTCGAATTATCAATATCAGTTCTGTTGTCGGCTCTATGGGCAACGCTGGTCAGAGCAATTACTCCGCTACCAAAGCCGGCGTGGCAGGGTTCTCTCGATCTCTGGCCAAAGAAATTGGCTCCAGGGGTATCACCGTTAACACTGTGGCCCCCGGATTCATTGATACGGATATGACCAGAGATCTACCGGACGCTGTAAAACAGAATATGCTCAGTCAAATTCCGCTATCGCGGTTGGGCTCATCAGATGAGATTGCCTCTGTTGTCAGTTTTTTAGTGAGTGACGCAGCCAGTTATATCACTGGTGAAACCATTCATGTCAATGGTGGCATGTATATGAGTTAAAGTATTAAGCAGGGAAGAAGCCGCAACTTTTTTCCTCCCAGTACTAGCATTTTGTAATTTGTGAGGTAAAATGCGCGCCTCGGGCGTTTTAAGAAGAGATAAGTATGAAATGCCCAAACTACAAGATAGATATCTGACCCTTTTAGAGGAGTGAAACAACGATGAGTAACATCGAAGAACGCGTAATTAAAATGGTTGCCGAACAGCTCGGTGTGAAAGAAGATGATATCCAGGCCACTTCGTCTTTTGTTGAAGACCTTGGTGCGGACTCACTGGATACTGTAGAGTTGATTATGGCTCTCGAAGAGGAGTTTGATGCAGAAATTCCGGACGAAGATGCAGAAAAAATTGCAACTGTCCAAGATGCGGTCAACTATATCCAAGCGAATAGCTAATTGCCGCTTCCCGAAGAACCGCTCTCATTTATGGGGGCGGTTTTTTTATGGCCGTCATATTTGTCATAATGCGCCTATCAGCCATCTAAAATTAGGGTACTATGACAGACTGGTGTAGCATCAATGGGCGTTTAATGCCCTCCGAGATAGAGTCCGCTGCTTTACTCGATGACCGCGGCCTAGCCTACGGTCATGGTCTGTTTGAGACGATCTTACTCCGCAATGGCCATCTTCCACTTTTAAATCGACATCTACAGCGAATCTGTGGTGATGCTGCTACCCTGGGTATAAGCATTCCCAGAGAAATTCCAGCTCAGTATATAGAGCAGTTTTGTTCAATCCTGAGTGAAAATGGTATTAGTGACGGCGTGATTAAGCTGATTGCCACAGCCGGACAGGGCGGTCGAGGCTATAAATCGCCCTCAACTTCTGAGCCAAATTTTATCTGTAGGTATTCACCTCTGCCAGATGATCTCAACTCACAGTGTCAACAGGGTATCCAGGTGCGCTGTTGCCAGCATAGACTGCCTGCAAATGCTGCCCTAGCGGGAGTAAAACATCTCAATCGTCTCGACCAGATTATAGCTCGCAATGAATGGAACAGTTCCGACTATGCCGAAGGTCTGATGTTTAGCGCTGACGATAAGCTTATCGAAGCTGTATCGGCTAATGTTTTCCTTAGAGATGTCAGAGGCCAGTGGCTGACTCCAGATCTTAAAAATGCAGGTATAACCGGCGTGATGCGATCATTGCTGTTGGAAGAGCTATTCCCGCAGATGGGTATTCCCGTTAGCATAAGGGATATAGATCGCCGGCAATTACTCAACTGTGAGACGCTGTTTGTCTGTAATTCCATCCGGGGAATTATTCCTGTCACCAAGATCTTTAGCGCTTGTGGTGAGTTGCAAAAAACTTTGCCCGGCGATCGGCAAATGCGTATGCTGATGACAGAATTGGTGAGCAACTATCCCCATTACCAGTAAACTTTCCGCAAGGCCCTCGATGAAAAATCTTGCCTCAAAACTGATGCTGTTAGTCGCATTGCCCGGTGCGGCGCTGATTCTCGGAATCTGGCTCTCCGTCCAGTTCAGTTTAAGCCAGCCTGTAGTGCTTTCAGAAAATCTCGATCTAAATACTCAGGGGAGTTTGCTCTGGTCCATTGATAGGGGCAGCAGTTTGAGCCAGGTCAGTGATCAGCTGAACAACCTGGGTATTATCAATTATCCCCGTATTCTCAGCGCCTATGCAGTTGTGATGGGAAGAACAACTATTCAGGCTGGAACCTATACAATACAGCCATCCGATAACTTGATATCTCTGTTGGAAAAGTTCAATCGGGGCGATGTGGTGCAATATAAGATTACTTTTCCAGAGGGCTGGTCATTCAAGCAGTGGATTGCCCATCTGGCGAAAATCTCACAATTTTCTGAAATCGAGCTCAGATCATCAGCAGAGATTTTAAAGCTTGCCGAAATGGATGTTGACCATCCAGAGGGTTGGCTGTTTCCCGATACCTACAGCTACAGTGATTCCGATTCAGTTTATGACATACTCCACCAAGCGCACTTAAAAATGCGCAGAATTCTGGATTTGGCCTGGCAGTCTAGGCGTCCAAACCTTCCTTACAAGTCACCCTATGAGGTATTGATAATGGCCTCAATTATCGAAAAAGAGACTGGCCTAGCAGAGGAGCGACCTGCTATAGCTGGAGTGTTTGTCCGCCGCCTACAGCGCGGTATGCGTCTGCAAACTGATCCCACGGTAATCTATGGCATGGGAGACAGCTATAACGGCAATATTCGCCGCAGTGATCTGTTGAAAACTACCCCTTACAATACCTATAGAATAAATGGACTGCCGCCAACGCCAATTGCGATGCCGGGAGCCGCTGCGATTGACGCGGCGCTCAATCCCGAGTCCGGCACTAGCCTGTTCTTTGTGGCGCGGGGTGATGGCAGTCATCAATTTTCTGATACTATTGAAGATCATCGTCGTGCAGTGAGGAAATATCAGATCGATCAGCGACTTAAAAATTATCAGTCGATGCCAACGCCGAAGTTATCTCCGTGAGTAGTTCCATGATTCGAGGAAAATTTATCACTATTGAGGGTACTGAGGGCGTTGGTAAAACGACCAATATCAGTTTTATCCAAAACTGGCTTGCCGGCAAAGAAATCACCTTTGAAGTGACTCGTGAGCCAGGTGGCACCCCGTTAGCCGAAGAGATTCGGCAAACCCTGCTCAGTCCAAGGGATGAGCCAGTTTGCGATAAAACGGAGTTGTTGCTGATGTTTGCCGCCCGCGCCCAGCATCTCAATCAGGTGATTGAGCCCAATCTTTGCACAGGTAACTGGGTGCTCTGTGACCGTTTTACCGATGCCACCTATGCCTATCAGGGAGCCGGCAGAGAGATGGATAATCAGTTGATATCCCAGTTGGAAGCTATAGTTCAGGGTGAATTAAAACCAGATCTAACCCTGATTTTAGATATCCCAGTTGAGCTGGGTCTCAAGCGCGCCGGTGAGCGGGGCGAGCTGGATCGATTTGAACAGGAGCAAACCGCATTTTTTAATCGCGTTCGCGACTGCTATTTGCAAATTGCCAATCTCTATCCCCAGCGCTGTGTGATTATTGATGCCTCATTGTCGCTCTCCAGAGTTCAGGAACAGATTGAAATAGCCCTTGAAAACTTTTGGCAATCAGCTTGCCAATCGTCTGCTAAAAGGAGCAACTAATATTGTCCTCATCAGTAACCGTTGACGCCAACCTGATACTGCCACTGCCCTGGCAACAGCAGTTCTGGCAGGGATTTAGCTCTCGCATTGAAGCCAATACAGTGCCCCATGCACTGATGCTCAGTGGCGCTGAGGGTATAGGCGTGGAGCGTTTGGCTCGGGCTTTGGTCTACCAGCGCCTTTGCATGACCAAGGATAGTGATTATCCCTGTGGCGTCTGCAAGGCTTGTCAACTGCTGGCCGCTGACAGCCATCCCGATTTTTTTCATGTTGTGCCAGCTAAAAAGGGCAGTGCGATTCTAGTGGATCAAATCAGAGCACTCTGCAGTTCTCTGGAAAAAACCGCACAGCAGGGTGGCTGGCGGGTTGCCCTCATTCACCCCGCTGAATCTATGAATATAGCGGCATCTAATGCGCTGCTAAAGAATCTAGAGGAACCCGGTGCAAACACCCTGGTTATTTTAGTTACCCATAGACTGAGTCAGGTGCCGGCAACTGTTCGCAGTCGCTGCCAAATCGAGAATCTAACAATCCCAACTGTCGATCAATCCCTGGACTGGTTGACCAATGTAGCAGGCGATAGTCAGGCGATAACTGGTGCCCTGAAAATGGCCGGAGGGCGCCCATTGCTGGCACTGGAATATATACAGGGGGAAGGCATAGAACAGCGATTGCAACTGGAAGCGCTGCTCAATTCACTGCGCAGCGGCGATATCAATGCCTGTGATGCGGCGCAACAGGTGCAACAATATGATGCAGAAAATACCATTGAATGGGCGATCTCATACCTTCATCGACTGGTGACCAACGAATTGCGCGATCACCTCAATCCAGCGCTGTTTGCTTTTTCTGATAGCCTTATTAAGGCTAGAAGCTGGGTGCTCAGTGAATCAAACCCAAATAACCAGTTGCTTTGGGAGCAATTGTTTATAGAATGGGCGCAGATTTTTCAGCAGCCTCGCCAATAAACGCAGCTGCCATTTTATAAGGTGCCAATATGCTGGTAGATTCTCACTGTCATCTGGATCGATTGGATCTCTCGTTGCGAGAGGGTGGACTGGATGCGGTGATAAAGGCAGCTGAGGACCGCGGTGTTAGCCATCTGCTGACCGTCGCCGTGGATTTGCCCAGTTCAAAATCCCTAATTGATATCACGGCACACTATCCCAATATCTACTCGTCTGTAGGTGCTCACCCCCTTCAGGACACACCCATTGAAGTGCCTTCTGTAGATGAGTTGGTCAGCCTTTCAAAGGCACCCAAGGTGGTGGCAATTGGCGAAACCGGCCTAGACAACCACTACAGTGCCGACAGTATTGAATGGCAGACCCAGAGCTTTATCAACCATCTCACTGCCAGTCGTGAAGTCAACAAGCCGGTTATTATCCACACCAGAGAGGCTCGAGAGCAAACTCTGAGTCTGCTGCGACAATATGCCTCCGATGCCGCTGGGGTGATGCACTGCTTTACCGAGACCTGGGAGATGGCCAAAGCGGCCTTAGATCTGGGTTTCTATATTTCTTTTTCTGGCATTGTCACCTTTAAGAATGCCCAAGACCTTCGTGATGTGGTTACCAAAGTGCCAGCTGACAGATTGCTAGTAGAGACTGATTCTCCCTGGTTGGCGCCGGTGCCCCATCGAGGCAAGCAAAATGAACCGCAGTATGTCCGCGAAGTGGCCCAGTGCGTCGCCGAGTTAAAGCAGATGCACCTGCAGGAGCTATCGGAAGTTACCAGTGAAAATTTTTTCCAACTGTTTAAAATAAACTAAAGAAAACTAATTATAGGATCTCAGAGATGTCCGAAACCAGTGCTACAGAGAGCCCATTTATTGTTAGAACTTTCCCTGTGGGGCCCCTGCAGTGTAACTGCTCCATTATTGGCGATAAATTATCTGGTCGCGCACTGGTAGTTGACCCCGGCGGTGATGCCGATCAAATACTGGCGCTGCTGACCGAGCTCAATCTCAAGGTGGTGGCGATTATTCATACTCACGCCCATTTGGACCATATACTTGCAGCAGGTGAAATTAAAAACGCCACCGGCGCTCCAATTTATCTGCATCAATCCGATCAATTCTTGTGGGATATGGTAGGGCAACAGTGTCAGGCCTTTGGTATACCGCCGGTATCTCTACCCAATCCCGATCACCAGTTGCGAGATGACCAAGATCTCGGCTGTTGCGGTGGTGTGGTTATCCATACGCCAGGCCATACACCGGGCTCGGTCAGTTTCTGGTTTGAAGAGTTTAAAACGCTAATAGCTGGGGATACGCTTTTTTCGGGATCCATTGGCAGAACCGATCTACCTGGCGGTAATTTTGATCAGATTGTGACATCCATTAAAGAGCGCCTATACAGTCTTGATGATGATGCGGTAGTGGTTACTGGGCACGGTCCAAACACCCGTATTGGCGATGAAAAAAATACCAACAATTTTGTTCGCGCCTAATTGAGGCCGAGGTAGCTGCTATGAAACAACAAATTAAAATCATGCTCGATCTTCAAGATAGCATTAACCGAAAAGTCCATCCGGCGTGGCGATCGCAAAATTTTCAATGGTACCGAGCGATCTGGGTTGAATGTGCTGAACTTCTCGATCACTACGGTTGGAAATGGTGGAAGAAGCAACAGCCCGATATTGATCAAATTGCACTGGAGTTGGTGGATATCTGGCACTTCGGATTGAGTTTGCTGCTGTTGAAAAATCAATCCGCTGAACAGATTGCCGAGTTGGTTATCGAGCATTTATCCAATCCTAAATCCGGTGGAGATTTCCCACAGGATTTAGAGGCATTTACTACTCAGACTCTGACGAGTAGGGACTTTGATGTGGCTGGCTTCGCCATTTTGATGGCCGGTATTAACATGAATTTTGATCAGCTGTACACTGGCTATGTGGGAAAGAATGTTCTCAACTTCTTTAGGCAGGACAATGGCTATCAAGACGGCACTTATCAAAAGCAATGGGGTGGCAAAGAGGACAATGAACATCTTGTCGAAATAGTGGCTAAGCTCGACACCTCCGCTGACAGCTTTAAAGATGATCTCTACAGCGAGATGCAGTCTACCTTCAATAGCTATCTGTAATAACTGCCAGTAATCACTACTTGCAATAACTTGTCCCTTTAAATAGCGGTAATTACCCCGTAGCTAATGCAATTTTTTATCCGATCACTATAATAGCGCCACTTTATTAGTGCCACTTTTTAGCGCCACTATGACACACCAACCTAAATCAATTAAATGGAGACAAACCGTGACTAAACCCGTTCGCGTTACCGTTACTGGTGCAGCAGGTCAAATTAGCTACTCCCTGTTGTTCAGAATTGCCTCAGGCGAAATGCTGGGCCCCAATCAGCCAGTTATATTGCAAATGCTGGAAATTACCCCGGCCCTCGAGGCACTTAAAGGTGTGGCAATGGAGCTTGATGACTGTGCCTTTCCCCTGTTGGCGGGTATGGTCTGTACCGACAGTGCTGAAGTAGCTTTTAAAGACACGGATTACGCACTGCTAGTGGGCGCACGTCCCCGAGGCCCAGGTATGGAGCGCAAAGATTTGCTAGAGGCCAATGCAGCAATTTTCTCAGCCCAGGGCAAGGCCATCAATGACCATGCCAGTAAGGACATCAAGGTATTAGTGGTGGGCAATCCCGCCAATACCAATGCACTAATCGCTCAGCGCAATGCGCCGGATATAGATCCCCGTCAGTTTACTGCGATGACCCGACTGGATCACAATCGCGCTATGAGTCAGATTGCTGAAAAAACTGGCACCACCATCAATGACGTCACCCATATGACTATCTGGGGAAACCATTCCGCAACACAGTATCCCGATGTCCACTACACCAAAATTAATGGCAAATCTGCCATAGAGATGATTGATCAAGCTTGGTATGAAAACGATTTTATACCCACAGTACAACAGCGTGGTGCTGCAATTATTAAAGCTCGCGGCGCTTCCAGTGCGGCCTCAGCTGCCAATGCCGCCATCGCCCATATGCGAAGCTGGGCGCTGGGTACTGCCGAGGGCGATTGGGTGAGCATGGGTGTCTACAGCGACGGTAGCTATGGTATAACTAAGGGGCTGATCTACTCCTTCCCCTGTACCTGTGCCAATGGCGATTGGCAAATAGTTCAAGGTCTGGAGATTAACGACTTCTCAAGAGAGCGAATGAGTGCCACAGAACAGGAGCTTTTAGAAGAGAAGGGTGGGGTTGAACACCTGCTTCCCTAATAGAATCTAAGGGTTCAACATGAAAAGCTGTCAAAGGTTGTTACTTTTGACAGCTTTTTTATTTGTCTGATTAGAATTAATTGTCTGTTGATCTAGCTTTTTACAACGGTTTTCATCTAAAGTATAAGCTATAAATTTTATTGAATCAGAGAGGCAAAAGTGACATCAATAACCGTTGGAAACCCAGCACCGCCATTTACCCTATTAGATCAGCGGGGCAAATCTGTCTCTCTCTCTGACTTCCTCGGCAAAAATGTGGTTCTCTATTTCTATCCCAAAGCGATGACGCCAGGCTGCACCGTACAGGCCTGTGGTATTCGCGATACTTATTCTGAATTTGAATCCCTAGATACCGTAGTTCTAGCTATAAGCCCTGATTCAGTGGATCGCCTGGTCAAATTTGAAGACAAGCAGGAGCTCAACTTTACGCTGTTATCAGATGAGGATCATTCAGTGAGTGAAAGCTATGGTGCCTGGGGCCTCAAGAAATTTATGGGTCGCGAATTTATGGGTGTTTTGCGTTCTACTTTCGTTATTGACCGACAAGGCGTTATCGCCATGGTAATGGACAAGGTAAAAACTAAAACTCACCACGATGATGTCCTCAGTTGGATTAAGGCAAATCTCAGCTGATTTACACAACTATAGACTTATACTAACACCAATAACTTTAACTTAAGGAAACTCTCTATGCTTTTCGTTTCTAATGCCTATGCTCAGTCTGCTGGCGCCAATGAACCTAACCCAATGTTCACTCTGCTGATGTTTGGTGGCCTGTTTCTGTTTATGTACCTGATCATTATCCGTCCACAGAAAAAGCGCCAAAAGGAGCATAACGAATTGGTGTCCTCTCTGGCCAAAGGTGATGAAGTGGTAATGACTAGCGGTCTGTTGGGTAAGGTCACCAAAATCGAAGGTGATTACCTGGCATTAGAGGTCAATAACGGTCAGGAGTTAAAGTTTCAGAAAGTGGCAGTTCATGCGGTATTGCCCAAAGGTACTATTAAGGCGATTTAATTAGCTTGGTAGGCGCCTGCCGGGTTGTTGACACATTTATTTAACAGGGAATAAAGCTGTACAGTTTTTGTTTTAAGCTTTGCTTTAAGGTTTTCTATCCATCTTGGCGATAACGCATAGTGGAAACTATGATCGACTACCCCCAGAGATTACAACTCGCGCAACTTCCCACACCTTTTTATCCCTTGGATAGATATAGGGCGGCGTTGCAGAAGGATTTTCAGACCGTGCCGGGGATTTGGGTAAAGCGCGATGATCTCACCGGTTGCCTGACCTCGGGGAACAAGGTTAGAAAACTCGAATTTCTATTGGCAGAGGCCAAATCTCAGGGCTGCAATGTACTGATAACCAGTGGTGGCGTACAGTCTAATCACTGCCGGGCCGTAGCGGTTTTAGGTGCGCAACTGGGTTTTAAGGTGCATTTGCTACTGCGCTTGGATCGAGATCCAGATTGCATCGGCAATCTATTTTTAGATCAATTAATCGGTGCTGAAATTAGCTACTATTCAGCTGAAGAATTTAGTCGCCTAGACCACTTATTTGATCACTGGCAGCAGCACTATGCTGCAAATGGTCTGAGTAGTTATTCAATTCCCACAGGTGGCAGTAACGGCACTGGTTTATGGGGCTATATTGCCGCGGCAGAGGAGTTACAGCAGGACTTCCAAACTCAAGGTATTAGGCCTCGTCAGATTATTCATGCCACAGGCTCAGGAGGCACTCAGGCGGGACTGACCCTAGGCTGCAATCTTCTCGGACTATCTACCGAGGTTGTAGGCTATGCAGTCTGTGATGATCGCCACTATTTTGAGCGAAAAATAGGCGATGATATCTTCAGTTGGCGGGAAAAATACGCGGCATCAATCAACTTTGAAGATCTTAGGATTCAAACTGATGACCAATTTATAGGTCTCGGCTACGGGATTGCTGATCAGCCGGTGTTTGAGTTGATTAAATCCCTAGCCAAACTCGAGGGCATTGTTCTCGATCCCGTCTATACTGGCAAAGCCTTCTACGGTATGGTGGAAACCATCAAGCAGGGACGATTTAACGCCAATGATGATATTGTCTTTATGCATACAGGCGGATTCTTCGGATTACTGGCGCAACAGCAGCTACTAAATCTCTAATTAGAGGAGCCATATGTTTGAACAACTGATTGATACGGTTAACAACCTAGTATGGGGGCCGATTATGCTGACCCTGTTGCTGGGGACTGGCATCTACCTAAGTATTGGTCTGCGTGGGATGAGCATTGTGCGGATACCCTATGCCTTCAAACAGCTGTTTAAGGGTCGGCAGGGCAGTGGAGAGGGTGAAATTAGTCCTTTCAATGCGCTGATGACAGCCCTTTCCTCAACCGTGGGAACGGGCAATATAGCTGGGGTTGCCACCGCCATTGGTATCGGTGGTCCCGGTGCGCTGTTTTGGATGTGGTGTACCGCTCTGGTTGGCTTGGCCACCAAGTACTCGGAGGCTGTATTGGCAGTAAATTACCGAGAGACCGGCGCTCAGGGTAAAAAGATCGGTGGGCCTATGTACTACATTAAAAATGGCCTGGGTAAACGCTGGATGCCACTGGCGATAATGTTCTCAATT
>Ga0213866_10000863_pt1 | contig 23612 bp, 23 predicted proteins | sample PICome_11_FD_160079 | JGI IMG/M metagenome (GOLD analysis project Ga0213866, IMG submission 160079) | Coastal seawater microbial communities near Pivers Island, North Carolina, United States - PICO284 | ecosystem: Environmental > Aquatic > Marine > Coastal | place: USA: North Carolina...
CTAATGGACAAATTCCTAAAATATCCCTTAATTTAACACTTGTTAAAGGTGTGTCAATTGTTGGAGTATGGTGGGGTCGATGGACAAACACATCTCCACACGAAACTGCAGAAGATTTTAAAGAATTGGTTTCCTATGTTGAAAATGGACAATTAGACATTGTTCCAAAAAATAATTACAAAATAGAAGAAACCTCCATAGCCTTAGAAAACTTTCTAACCAGAAAAAATATAGGTAAAACTGTTATAAGTGTCTAGTGAGAGGCAAAGTATGGATTCTCACCAGCCGCATGATCAGTAGCATCTATGATATTTCCTATTTCAGGAACTGCTTCACGCAAAGAGGCTTCGATACCTTGAGTAAGTGTTACTTGTGCCATACCACAGCCTTGGCAACCTCCACCAAGTCTTAAATAAATATCATTTCCTTCAACGCCAATTAATTGTGCTGCACCACCGTGCGAGGCAATAGCTGGATTAATTTGGTTTTCTAATACTGCTTGAACTTTCTCAGCCAATTCTCCCTTTAATTCCGGAAGATCGGCAGGATTACCAATCATTGCAGGGCTTGGTGTATTAGGATTGTCCATAGTTAAACCAGGTGCATCTGGATCTTCGGACATATCTAAGCTGGCACCATCGAATTTATCAATATCTTTCGAAGCAATTATTACAGTTAAATCCCCAAAATCAATTCTCCTATCATCAGACCTAGCTTGATTTATATCTAGGAAACTAAGATCGTAAGTAAATTGATTTCCATGTACTCCATCGATTTGTAAGAATAATGCATATTCTTTATCTCCAGGTTCTTGATCTCGTAGATCAATAATAGTTTTTACTGCTTCATCGCCTATATTAAAATTAAATTCTTCACTCATATATATATATTTTAACCAATTTGAGATATGTGAGAAATTAATAAATTAAAGTAGCTATATATAATTGATATATGAATAACGTTCTCATCTCATTAAGTGGCAATTGCTCAACTAGCTACGAACTAAAAGAGCTTACTTTTGATGAAATAATTGGAGTTGATAATGGTACAGCTCACTTATTTGATAGGTCTTTAATTCCATCAAAAGTTCTAGGAGACTTTGATTCAATTACACCCGATTTATTAGAAAAAGTAGAAAACATGAATATAGATTTAATAAGTTATGAGCCAAATAAAGATAAAACAGACTTTGAACTTTCTTTGGACAGTATTAATGAGCCAGAAGAAAAAAATATTTACATAATAGGAGGAGAAGAAGGTGAAATTGATCACTTGTTTTCTATCTTTTCATTAGTAATAAATTATGAATTCGCTACAAATGTAACTTGGCTTTACATGGATAAAACTATTATTTTTAGAAATAATGTATCAATTTTTCTGAATGAAGGTTCAAAATTTAGTGTCGTACCAATAACAAGTCTGAATTCATTAACTATATCAGGAGCTAAGTGGAACTTAAATGAAGAAAATATTGAAGCTGGTAGTTCTAAAACGCTAAGAAATGAATCAGTAGAAAATCAGATAATGATAAGTTGTAATGAAGGGCTATTTAGCGTAATTTATTAAGACCTTGGAATATCTTTCCAAGCTTTATCTTTGTCTAGTTTTGGTTCACTAGGAAGTCCTAGAACTCTTTCAGCAATAATATTTCTCATTATTTCAGATGTACCGCCTTCTATTGAATTAGCTCTAGACCTTAGAAACAAACTCTGAGTGTCTGTGAAGCCAAAGGTCTCATTTTCAAAATTTAATTCGGGTTGAGTCAACTCGTAACCTCTTGGAAATAGTAAAGCATCATTGCCAAGCATTTCCATACCAAACTCATACGATGCTTTATTGATTTCAGCTTCATATAATTTACTAGTAGACCCTTCTGGACCAGGTGTGCCTTTTTCTCTATTTTCAAATGCTCTAACATTTGTTAATCTTACTGCTTCCTGTTCAATCCATAGTTTTATTAACTTATCCCTTGAAACTGGATCATCAAGTTCTTTATCGTTCCAAAGCTGAACTAAATGACCAGGTGCACCACTACCTCTTTCACGAACATTTCCACCTATAGCAACTCTCTCATTCATTAATATTGCAAGTGAAACTCTCCAACCATCTCCAAGGCTGCCTAAAATATTTTCTTTTGGTATCTTCACATCTGTAAAATAAACTTCATTAAATTCTGCTTCTCCCGTAATTTGTCGAAGTGGTCTAACATCTACACCATCGGACTCCATATCAACAATGAAAAATGTTAATCCCCTATGCTTCGGAACTTCTGGGTCTGTCCTGGTAACGATTAATCCCCATTTAGCTAAATGTCCAAGAGTTGTCCAAACTTTTTGACCGTTTACAATAAATCCATCACCATCATCTACCGCTTTAGTTGACAAACTTGCTAAATCTGAGCCTGAGCCTGGCTCTGAAAATAATTGGCACCATATTTCTTCAGTAGTGAACATTGGTCTTAAGTATGTTTGAATTTGTTCTGGAGTGCCATACTCAACAATAGTTGGTGCACCCATTCCTATACCAAGAATATTTGCAACTCTGTTTTGTTGAGAAATCCCTTCATTTCTTAAAGTTTCAGTAATAATAAGTTGATATTTTGGATTTAATCCTAATCCCCCAGCACCTTCTGGAAACTGAACCCACGCAAGTCCAAGATCGAATTGTTTACCCCAAAATTCTTTAATGTCATCTGTTTGACTTCTGAATTGAATTAATTCATCTAACTTGCTTCTTACCAGCTGTTCTGCATCAGAGTGTTTAGTTTCAGTTTTTACCATAGAGAATTATACATCAAATTTATCTTATTGATTACCCTGTATGGCTTGCTGAATGATCATTAGCTCATCCTCATTGCTAAGAGGATATGTGCCATTTTCAATATTTCTTATTTCTTCAATATTGTCAGCTATGTCTTCGGCGGATGCACTTGTATTTACATAACCTTCATGGGTAATGATACCAATGCGAGCAAAACGACCAGCAGCAACTCCAAAGATTTCATGACTTGGCTCACAAACCTCTGATGCTAGATATGAAACCATTGGTGTAACTAAGTCTGCACTGAACAATTTACCTACATCTTCAGGAAGAAGTGCCTCGGTCATTCTTGTGTATGCTGTTGGAGCAATTACATTTACTTTGATATTATATTTTGCCCCTTCAATAGCTAATACGTTTGTTAAACCTACTATGCCCATTTTTGCTGCACCATAGTTTGATTGACCAAAATTACCAAATAGTCCAGAAGGTGAAGCTACGTTAACAATTCTGCCATATGCGTTTTCCTTCATCACTTTAAATGCAGGCTGTGAAACAAAAAAAGTACCTTTCAAATGTACATCTATAATCAAAGATAATTCTTCTTCAGACATGTTTGCAAAACTTTTGTCCCTCAAGATACCTGCATTATTAATAACTGCATCAACAGTGCCAAAATTATCAATCGCAGTTTGTACAATAGACTCTCCACCTTCTTTGGTTGCAACAGAATCATAATTGGCAACAGCTTCTCCTCCATTTGCAATTATTTCGTTAACAACTTCATCTGCTGGAGTGCTACCAGAGCCTGATCCATCTACTGCGCCTCCTAGGTCGTTTACAACAACTTTTGCGCCTCGTGAACCTAAATCAAGAGCATATGCTTTACCTAGTCCGTTACCGGCACCAGTTACTATTACTGTCCTATTTTCAAAAGATACTTGTGACATTATTCGATTCCTTCGTACATTGATTCAATCTCATCATTATACATCTCAGCAATAACATTTCTCTTCAATTTCAAAGTTGGTGTTAATTCACCGCTTGAGTCAGTCCATTCTTTATCTAAAATTACAAATTTCTTAATACCTTGAACATTTGCAACTTGAGAATTTGCTTCATCTACTTGTTCTTGAACAGCTTGTATCACTTTTTCATTTTTAGCCATATCTTTAAGAGAGTACTCAATACCATTTTCTGATGCCCATGTCTCTGCACCGCCATCACCATCTAACACAATAAGAGCTGACAAGAATTTTTTACCATCCCCTACTACACAAACTTGGCCAATTAAAGGATGTGGTTTCACAAGGTCTTCAATCTCAACAGGGGCAATATTTTTACCTGCTGAAGTTATTAGAATTTCTTTTTTACGACCTATAATTTTTACAAATCCATTCTCATCAATTTCTGCTAAATCGCCGGTATGAAGCCAACCATCTTCATCGAAAGTCTCCTTAGTTTGTTCTTCAGATTTGTAGTAACCCTGTGCTACGTGGTTTCCTTTAATACAAAGCTCGCCATCATCTAATACTTTTACTTCGGTTCCAGGTATTGGAATGCCAACTTTTCCAATAGGATTTGGAACGCTTGGAACTTCAAGCCCATCAACTTTTAATTTTTTTGAAAAAGACTCAGCAGCATTTCCGGGAACACCAATTGTTGCAGGACCAGTGTCTTCTGTCATTCCATATATTTCTGTTATATCTATACCTATTGCATGAAACCACCTATGAACATCTTTATTCATGGGGGCTGCAGCAGTTACAAAATATTCAGTATCCATTATTCCAAGTCCTTCTTTAAATTTAGAAAAGACCAGTTTTGCAAATACTTTATCTTTTAAATTAATGACAAGAGGAACTTTTTCACCTCTCTGTTCATAATCTACTTTCTCTAGACCATTCTTAATTGCCTTATCAATTAAATCCTTCTTAGGGTTTTCTTCAATTCTTGCCTGTAATCCACCCTTAAATCTTTCCCAAACTCTTGGTACTGCAAGAAATACTGAAGGTTTAATTGTTGGAAGAGCATCTCTCATGTCTTCTAAAACAGGAACTGGAAATATCTGACCAACTCTGTAAATAGCTTGGTAGTGGTCACCAGCTCTTGCAGCAATATGTGCCATTGGCAAGTAAGAGACAATCCTTGGAAATTTGGATGCAGGAATCATTTGACCAAATAAACTTTCAATTGTCCATAGGACATTTTTATGAGAAATCATTACACCTTTGGGCTTGCCGGTGGTACCAGACGTAAAAATTAAACACGCAAGTGAATCTGGTGTAACCGAAGAAGTAGCGGAATCTAATTTAGAACTATCATCTTGGTTAATCTGTTTGCCCTTTTCTACCAATTCTTGGTAACTATGAACATATTCTAAATCTTTCTTTTCTTCATAACCATCTACCAACACTATTGCTTCTAATTTAGGACAATCTTTTTTTGCAGCATCGACTTCTTCAAATAGTTCTAAATCTCCAACTATTGCTACTTTTGCTTCCATTAGGTTTGCAACATATTCAATTTGTGAAGATTTTAACTGCTTGTACAAAGTTGATGGTGTTGCACCACAATAAACAATGCCTAGATCTGAAATATTGTGCTCTTTAGTATTGTTTGACATAATAAACGCAGTATCTCCTGGTCCTAAGCCTAAAGACATCAAGCCCGCAGCCAAATTTTTAGATACTTCTCTATATTCAGACCACGAAATAGAATCCCATGCAGAGTAATCTTCATTTGCAGGTGTGTTAAGTGCGGGATGATCAGGATACTCGTTTGCATTTCGATCTATAAAGTCTAGTAAAGTCTTCCCTTCGACAGCAGAGGTGATTAAAGCTTCCTGATTTTTTAAATAATTATGTAATGAATTAATAGTTGATCCTTTCGTAATATATAAATTTTAATGTTATTTTTTTAAACTTTCATATAATTTTATGAGATATTGATTTTTTATAAAAATAGATAATAATCATAACTATGGTTAAAGATTTTTCAAAGACTTCTATTGTAACTTCATTTGATGAAAAATATTTTGACTATGCAGCAGTTATGGTTAAAAGCTTATGTAATAATTATCATGAAAAAAGTAAACTTAATTTAACTTGTTTAGTTCCCAAAAACCTTTTAGAGAGAAAAACTGATTTTATCCGATTAATTGATTCTGAAAGTTTAGAAATTGAATTCATCAATTCTGTTAATTTTAATAATTTTCTAAATACAGGAGTGGCTCATGAGTCAAGATACATAACACAAAATATGTACCATCGTTTGTTTATTGGATCAACTTTAAATAAATATGACAAAGCTATCTACATTGACCCGGATACCTTGATATTGAGAGATATCAAACCGTTACTAACGTATGAAATAAATCTTCCCATTGCTGCAGTAGTTGAATACTCAAAGATAGCTTTTTTAGATTTGGGATTAGAAGATATTCCTTATTTTAACAATGGAGTTTTTATAACAGATTTAAAATACTGGAGAAACGAAAATATTGAAGAAAAACTTGTAAATTGGTTATTAGAGAATAAGAAAAAAGATTGCCCAGAGCAAAGTGCAATGAATGAAATATTTAAATTTAATTGGTCACCGCTTCCTCTAAATTTTAATCTACTTGCTTTTAAACTGTTTGAAGATAAAAGTTTAACTGAAAATTATAAAAATCCACTTATAGTCCACTTTGTAGGAGATTTAAAACCTTGGGGAGATACAGAAGTGCCCATTTGGACAGAAAAATGGAAAGACATCTACAAAAGTATATTTGAGAATTAGATTAAAAATTTACTGTTCATGAAGTATTATTCCAGATAATTTGTCTAGATTTTTTACAGTCACTTTATTGTGTGAAAGTGTCAATTTATTCTTACCATAAATTTGAGAAATTTTATGTGCAAAAGTACTTATTTCAAATTCTTCAATATTTTCATTTTTATTATATATACAAATTAACGATTCAGTTTTAAGTGTTCTTCGAAATATTACCAAATCATAATCATGGTCAATTAATTCAAAATTACCGAATTTAAAAATTTTATTGCTAGATTTTAAATTCATAAGAGTTGAAGTATATTTATGTAATTCATTATTCCAAGAATCTATATTGTGCCATGGAAAAGGCTCTCTATTATTTGGTTCATTCCCACCATTTAACCCAACTTCATCACCGTAGTAGATTGATGCTAAACCTGGGAAAGTTGCTTGAAGAAATATTGCACCCTTAACTTTGTTCCAATCAGAACATCTATTTAAAAATCTTTTTACATCGTGAGAACTTAAAAGATTTTGACATGAACTAATAGCCTCAAAAGAATACATAGAATACAGATGAGCTAATGACTCATTAAATTCTTTAGTTGACATTCTCTCGGTAGCAAAATAGTCAGTCATCATTTCTCTAAACGAGTAATTCATAGTGCCGTCAAACATATCTCCCTGAAGCCATTGACTCGTATCTCCAAAGATTTCCGAAATCAAAATCGATTCCTTTTTTTGATTTTTTACGACTTTTCTAAACTCTTTCCAAAATGGTGTATTAATTTCTTTTGCAACGTCCATTCTCCAGCCATCTATATTAAATTCCTTTATCCAATACTCAGCTACTTCAAGCCCCCACTTTGCTGCTCCTTTAGAATTCATATTTACTTTTGGCATATCAGGTACGCCCCACCAAGCTTTATAAGTAGGTTCAACTATTGGTCCGTCGTCAGACTTTTCTTCAACTGGTAATTTTGTTTCTTCAATTGTTTTTAAAATATAATCTTCATATTCTTTTTGATTTCCATCCCATCCTACCTTGTAAGTATTTGAATAGAGATGAGGTCTATATTGAAGACGAACGGGAAAACTGTTTACAGTAAACCAATCTTTAAATTTAGATTTTTCACCGTTTTTTATTAAATCCTGAAAAGCAAAATTTCTGGGATGTACATGATTTAAAGAACAGTCAAGAATAATTTTCATATTTCTTTTATGAACTTCGTTTACAAGGCTTTTTAATGCTTCATCACCACCAAGATTAGGGTCTACTTTAAAATGATCCCACGTATCGTATTTATGAACACTGTTTGATAAAAATATAGGATTTAAATACAAAATATTTACACCTAGTTTTTGAATATAGTCTAATTTGTCTAAAATTCCATATAGATCTCCACCTTGAAACTCTAATCTTTTAGATTGGCTACCCCACGGAACAACAGTTTCTGGATTTAAATCTGAATTCCCATTATTAAACCTTTCAGGAAATACTTGATACATTACACCACCAAATATCCAATCTGGAACATAATGTCGTTCAAATTGTTTTTTATTTACCATCCATTTTTCCGATGGTGAAATAAAGTTAGCGATTCCGCTGGTGCCAAAATAGATACCAAGATTATCAGTAGATTTTGCAGCAAAACTAAATTTAAATTCATCTTTATATGGCTTAATGTGAATTCTCCAGTAATCAAATCTTGAAGTTTTTGCGTATTTTGAAAGTTCAATAGGTCTGAGATTTGGATCTTCAAAGAGAATCCAAAGTTTATCGATTCCAGGTTCTGTGTGTACCCTTATCTTTATAATGCCATCATTTGTTATGGTAAAGAACTTTTTATCTTCTAAATTAAATCTAATATCATAAAAACCTAGGTGTACATCACCTACATGAAATTCAACTTTTTGAAGTTCACCAAAGTCATTAAATTGTGGGTTATGTTCTTCTACCATAAATTAACTGATTTTTAATTATAACCATATAAACTCAGTTTATGGATATAAATAGAACAAGTGGATTAATACTTCACCCAACAGCTTTGCCAAGTAAATATGGGATTGGAGATTTTGGTTCTTCTGCATATGAATTTGTTGATAAACTATCAAAAAGCAAAACAAAAATATGGCAAGTACTTCCACTAGGAATTACTGATGAAATTGAATATTCACCCTACTCAAGCAAGTCATCTATTTTAGGTAACCCTTACCTTATTTCTCTTGAGAAATTTGAAGATAAAATTAATGATAAAAGGAGTCTAGATTATCTCAAAAAATTATCTAATGATGAAGTCGAATATAAAAAAGTGTATAAAAAAAAGTACATTATTTATAAAGAATTATCACAGAATGTTGACATTAACGATTCAAAAATTGTTAAATTTTTAAATAATAAATTAGTAAAACAACATCTAGTATTTATAACACTCAGTGATGTATTCAGAAAAAGCTGGGTTGATTGGCAAAAGGATTATCAAAATTATAATGATAATTTATTTAATCATGTGTTGGAAAATTATGAAAAAGAATTGAAATTCAATATTTTCACTCAATATCATTTCAATTCTCAATGGAATGAATTAAAAGCTTATGCAAATAGTAAGGATGTGAAAATCCTAGGAGACATACCAATTTATGTAAATCATAATTCTGCTGATGTTTGGCTAAATAAGAATTTATTTGAATTAGATAAAAATAACAAAATGAGTTATGTATCCGGTGCAGTTCCGGATTCATTTACTAAAGAAGGGCAAATTTGGGGAACTACATTGTATGATTGGGATGCTCACCTTGAAGAAGAATACAAATATTGGATAAATAAATTAAATTTCCTACTTGAACAATACGATTTTCTTAGAATAGATCATTTTGTTGGTTTTTTTAAATATTGGGCAATTCCAAAAGATGATATAGCATTGAATGGTCATTGGAGAAAAGGTCCATGGAAAACATTTTTCGAAATAGTTTCAAAAAATGTAGATTTTAGTCGACTTTTAGCAGAAGATTTAGGTGTTGAGCTCAAAGAAACTGATGAAGTTTTACAAAAATATAATATTCCTGGAATGCTTCTACTAGAGCAAAGAATTCCAAATGGTGATGGAAAAAAAGAAACACATCCTAAAAATTGGTCAGAAAATGTAGCTGCATATACTGGAACTCATGATAGTCCCACAATTAAACAGTGGTTTGATTATGCAAATAAAACTCAGCTCGATTCTTTCGAATCCTATTTGAAAGAAAATATACAAAAATCTTCAAATAATATATGGAATTTTATAACCCTTATTTGGTCAACCCCATGTCTTATTGCAGTTACAAATATCCAAGATGTGCTTGAACTTGGTAAAAAAGCAAGATTTAATATTCCAGGAACCACAAAAAATAATTGGAAGTGGAGATTAAATTCTTTGAGTCTGATAGAAGAGCCGTTATCAAAAATTAAAAAATTGAATGAAAATTATAAGAGAACTAATACTTAGATTTTATATATTCAATTACTAATTGAACCTCATTGTCAGTCAGTCTTTGGGCAGGCATTGAACCTTTACCCATTGTAATTGTTTGAACCCAGTAAGAATCTGGCATAGAAGCAGAAGAACTAGTTCCATTTAAGGCGGGGCCTACCCTGCCTTCAAAATCTTTACCATGACAGGCTGAACATCTAGCTTCGTAAACCTCTTCACCTGTAGAGTAAGTTTCGGTAGCTTCAGTAGAGCACGCAATAAAAAATAAAGAGAAAATTAATAGATATAGTTTGAAGGATTTACTCTTCTTCAAGTGCAGATTTGAATTCTTTTGTAGATTTCCCCAATGATTTGGCTAAGCCTGGAAGTCTTTTTGCACCAAAAAGTAAAAGCAATATAGATAAAATTATTAAAAGTTCTGGTAATCCTAATCTCATATAATCATTTTAATAGACTAAATTTCTTTATTAAGACCTATATATTTCTTTTCTAGAAGCCACATTGATACAAAACCGATAATTGAAAACACTATAAAGTAAACAAGCTCGCTCCCTTGACTTGATGAAGGCAAAACAGGGTTTGTATATATCGGCTCATTAGATGTATTGTATTCCAGCACTTTATAGAAAGGCCATATCTTAAACAAAGAACCCAGTAGAAATCCTATAAGTACACTTATAACTACATCATTATATTTTTTAAAAAGGTATGAAAAAACTCTGCTAAACGTAACCAAGCCAACAACACATCCCCCAATAAATATGGAAATTACTGCTACATCAAAATTATTCAATGAATTTAAAATAAATTCATATTTTGAGAGAAACACAAGAATAAATGATCCACTAATTCCTGGAAGTATCATCGCTGAAATTGCAATTGCTCCAGAGATAAATATAAAAAGATTTGAATTAGGTGTGCTTGAAGGAGCTTCAAGAGCTATATAAGAAGATATCACTAAACCAATTATTGCAGACACAACAACCTTGCTGTTTACTGTTTCAATCTGATAAAAAATTACAATTGCCGATGCAATAATTAACCCAAAAAAGAATCCCCATATCTTAAAAGAGTGTTGATCAATTAGAAAGACAATTACCCTAGACAGTGCCAAAATCGACGTTAACATTCCCAAAAGTAAAGTTAATAGAAATGTTCCATTGATTTGTTTCCAAAATAATGAAAATTTGAGATTAAATATAAGCTTGATTGAATTTCCATCAACTGATTTTATTGAGTTTATTAATTCTTCATAAATACCCGTTATGAAGGCTATTGTTCCACCAGATACTCCAGGTATAATTTCAGCGATACCCATAAAGACACCTTTAAAATACAAATCAGGTTTAAGTCTCATAAATTATTTTGTTTGGGTTCTTACTAATCTAAATAAAATAGGAGAGAAAGTTGCTGTTATAACAGCTAAAAGAATTATCTGTTGCTCTAGTTCTTTTGAAATTAAATCTAGATGAACTCCTATTTCTGCCATTGCAATAATTAGACTAAATCTTGCAGAAAGTAAAAAACCTCCTGCAAGCATATCTCTGAATTTTATCTTTGAGAAAACGAGTAGAAGAGAAGGGATGAACTTAACTCCAACCGCAATCATGAATAGATACCCTACATCGACAAAAAATTGTGTCTCAGAAAAAACACTAATATCATAATTTAATCCAATGTTTATAAAAAAGATTGGTATTAAAAACCCATAAGAAAATCCTTTTAAACTGCTTTCTAAAGTACCCCTATTTGAAAATGTAAAAGCAAAAATTGTTCCTGCTAAGAATGCACCAAGTATTGGTTCTATATCAAAAAATACTGAAACTCCAACGAGTACCAACATAAGCGCTATAGAACTTCTTATTCCTAACTCATCTGGGTCGTTTCCGTCAAACATTCTAGAAAATAATTGAGGATTCCACCAGGCAACTCTTTTAATTATTCTTAATAACATAATTACTACTACAAAATAAATCACAACATTGAGGTTTGAAATAGACAATCCTCCAGCATTTATAAAAGATGCATAAACAGTAGCTGCCAATAAAGTCAATATATCTGCAAGCAAGGCGACCATAAACAAAGTCTGTCCGTATTTTGTTTTAATAGTTCCATCGCTTCTCAAAATAGTTATGACTATATCAACACTTGTTGTGCACAAAACTAAAGCAAGGAAAATTGGATAGCCCAAAGTATAAATTAAATAAAAAGAAGTTACTACTGTCAAGAGATAGATCGTCATTGGCAGCGCTAGAGTTTTTAAACCTTTTTCGCGGAAAGTGTCTAACTCAATTTCAAACCCTGACAAAAACATTAATAGTAAAAAACCAAGTATTGCAAGCCCAGAAATGAATTCTGACGAATCAACCCATCCCAAAACTGGTCCTACTGTAATTCCATAAGCTATCTCAAGCACAATTCCGGGTATCTTAATTCTTTGACCTACAAGTGGCAATATAAACGCACCTAAGGAAATAATGACTAGTGATACAGCTTCAAACTCTTCCATAAATTAACTTGGTATGTACAAAACAGAAGATTTTGAATTATTAGAAATGAATTCTGTTGTTTTCCTACTTTGCCATGATTGGTTTGTACGATTTCCAATAATTGAAAGGTCAAACTTGGAAGATAAATCAGAAAAGATTTTAGCTTCATTTCCCTCATGATTTTCAAAATCTAACTGGACTTCATAGGACAAAGCTAAGTCCTGCATTTTTTCTAACGAATCGCTTAGTTTTGTATTGTCATCAGATTGCAAAAATTTTGGTTGTGAAACATTCACTGCAATCAAGGAAGCAGATAAAGAAGAAGCTAAATCAAATGCAATAGAATTTGACGTGTTTTCACCAAAATCATTATTGATAAGTATTCCAATAGTTTTATAGGGGTATGTTGATTTTGAAAAAAGTAAAGGTGTCTTAGTTTTATTAGATATATTTAATAATGATTTAATTTTTGCTTTTGATACTCCTTCTTCAAGAGGATAGATAATAGTTCCAATAGAATCCTCTGAAACTATGTTTTCGATATCTTTATTAGAAATTTTATTTCTTAAAGTCATTTCAAACTCTTGATCTTTCAAAATAGCTTTGAAAGTTTCATCTGTTGATTCAAGATTATTATCAAATAAATCTTCTTTTGTTAAAACTATTAAAGAGGTGGCTTTTGTATTTCTAGTGTAAAACTCAGATTCAGATAAATTTTTTAAATTGTCTTTGTTTTCAAGAACTACCAGAATATTTTTACCATATTCTAAAGGATATCTTGATTCCGATCCTGAAAATAAATTAATTACATTTGAGAATGCACCTGACTGCAAAACGATAGTTACAAGATCTCCTGTTTCAATTTCAGTGTCACCATGTGGAATAATAACTTTTCCTTGCCTTAGTAAAGCTCCAACAATGTAATAATCAGATCCGATTTCTTTTAATTTCTTACCTCTAACTGGACTGTCAGAACTTATTTCAATTTCTATTGCTTCAGCTCTTCCTCCAGCAAAAGCTTGGGAAACAACCCTCCTTGGTTCTAAAATATGTTCAAACCTTCTTGCAAGAAGAATATCTGGATCTACTACCTCTGCTCCAAGATTTTTGTAATTATCAATATTTGAAACTTCATTTACAACTGAAGACAATCTAAAAATATCATTTTGTTTTGCAATTTTTAATACTTCTAGATTTACTTCATCATTTAATGTAAGTGTTATAACAGCAGTTGTACTTTCTAATCCTGCTTTTTTTAAAACTAAAGATGAAGTTGCATCTCCTTGTATCTTTTCTATTTGCCTATTTGTATTAAAGTTTCTTAATTTGTCTTGATCTAAGTCAATAACAGATATTGACCAACCAGAACTAATTCTATTAATTAGTTCTTTTGCTTCACCGTGTGCGCCTACAATTATTACTTTCAAGAGTTTTATTATCCTACATGTTCATTTTAGTTAAAGAACATCTTTGTAAAGCTTATTTAGATAAATAACTTGTAAATAAGCATTTTTTTGGACTAAACACTAAATAAAAAATGGATAACGTCTCCATCTTTAACAATGTATTCTTTACCTTCAGATCTAAGCTTGCCAGCTTCTTTTGAACCTTTTTCTCCGTTATTTTGAATGTAGTCATTAAAGGTTACTGTTTCTGCTCTGATAAATCCTCTCTCAAAATCAGTGTGTATTTTACCAGCTGCTATTGGTGCACTATCACCAACATTTATAGTCCAAGCACGTACCTCTTTTTCCCCAGCAGTAAAATAAGTTTGCAACCCTAATAATTTGTATCCAGCCCTAGTCAATCTATCAAGCCCAGATTCTTCAAGACCAAGTTCGTTAAGAAATTCAATTTTTTCTTCATTTGCTAATCCAGAAATTTCAGCTTCAAGCTCAGCACATATCGCAACAACTTCTGATCCTTCTTCGTTAGCTACATCATTTATTTGATTTAAAAATGGATTACTTTCAAATCCATTTTCATTAACGTTCGCAACATACAAAACAGGTTTAATTGTTAGAAGTTGAAAACCTTTTAATAGTTTTTGTTCTTCTATGTTGAATGACATTGTTCTTAAAGACTTACCTTCCTCAAGAACGGGCAAGATTTTTTCAAGCAAATTTTTTAATGGTATGCCTTCTTTTTGACCTGCTTTTGTTCCTTTAACAGCTTTTTCATAAAGATTTTCAACAGTGGCTAAATCTGCAAGAACTAACTCTGTATTAATAATCTCTATGTCATCCTTTGGAGATACTTTTCCAGAGACATGAACAATATCTTCGTTTTCAAAAGCTCTAACAACATGCACAATTGCGTCAGTTTCTCGAATATTAGTTAAAAACTGATTTCCTAAACCTTCGCCTTTGGAGGCTCCCTCAACAAGGCCAGCAATATCTACAAATTCCATTGAAGTAGGAATAATTTCTTTTGGATTTACAATTTCTGCTAATTGACCTAACCGAATGTCATTAACAGGTACGACACCAATATTTGGTTCAATTGTGCAAAAAGGGTAATTTGCTGACTCAATCCCAGCCTGTGTTAAAGCATTAAAAAGCGTTGATTTACCTACATTAGGCAGTCCGACAATACCGCACTTAAACCCCATTTATCCTTATCCTTTTGTTAAATACTTTTTGAAAGCTAAATACAATCAAATTCTTTAATAATTTAAAGATATCTTAAATATAGTGTGTAAATTTATTAAATTTAAGTTTCTATTCTTCATCAATGATTTAATTTGATTAAAGTTTTATATGAGGGGGAATATGAACGAAAAAAATAACAAAAGAACTATTTTTGGTTGGTCAATGTATGATTGGGCCAAGTCAGCATACGAGACAACTACTCTTGGAGCGGTTTTACCTGTTTACTTTGTAAGCGTTGTTGTTCCAGAAGAAGGCTTTGTCTTTAGGGGTAACACATACACTGGTGCGGAAGTTTGGGGCTTTGCTATTGGATCTGCACTATTTATCTTTTTTCTTATAATGCCCACAATTGGAGCTATTGCTGATTTGTCTGGAAATAGAATGAAATTCTTCAAAATTTTTGCATATGGAGGAGCAGTTTTTGCATCCTCTTTTTATTTTGCAACTTCAGGTGATGTTATTTTTACGTTAGTTATATACTTTCTAGCACAGTTTGGAGCAACAGGGTCAAATGTTTTTTACGATAGTGTACTGAAAGATATCACTACTGATGACACCATCGATGCTGTATCTGCAAGAGGTTACGCATTAGGTTATTTAGGTGGTGGTACCCAGCTAATTTTATCGTTTGTCATAATACTATTTGGACCAGATCTTTTAGGAATAGATACTGCTTTGGCATCTAGAATCGCAATTTCGTTAGCTGGATTGTGGTGGTTGTTATTCTCAATTTTTAGTTTTTCTCGTATGAATATTGTTGAGATAAAATCAGAAAACGAAAAAACCACTATTGCAAATGCTTATAGTAGAAATTTTAAAACTTTGAAAAAAATTAGAAAATTTCCATTCTTACTATATTTTTTGGTTGCTTACATATTCTTTTGGGATGGTTTACAAACATTAATTAATATGTCAGCTGCATTCTTTACAGAAGTTTTACTTCTCGATCAAACTCAAGTTTTAATTGTATTTTTAGTAGTTCAGTTTGTTGCATATTTTGGAGCAAAATTAGCCGGTAATCTAGCAACCAAAATAGGTCAAAAAAATGTACTTTACTACACCATGTTCTTGCTTTTCCTTGTAGGAAATGCTGCATATTTTGTGCCTGAAAAACAATTAATACCAGTTGTTGTAATGGGAATAATTACAGCGATGGGAATGGGTGGTCTTCAATCGGTAAGTCGAAGTGTTTATGCTGCTATGTTGCCTAAAGGTGCTGAAGGTGAATTTATGGGTTTCTTCTCAGTGCTATCAAGATTTTCAGCAATATGGGGTCCACTAATTTACGCTTACGTAAGTGCCTCAACAGGAAATCCTAGACTTTCATTACCAGTCATAACATCTTTCTTCTTAATTGGCGCTCTCTTATTAAGAAATGTTGACATGGATAAGAGAATTAGCGAAGAGGAGTGGGCTGCTAGTTAGTTTGTATTAATCTTGATAGATTAAAAAATAAAGCAGACACTGTAATTGGTCCAACGCCACCTGGAAATGGTGCTCGTGAACTAATTACCTCACCTATTTTAACTGTGTCAATATCTCCATATGTTTTACCATCAACGGAAGATATTCCAATATCAATTACTGTTGCTCCGTTTTTGAAGTAAGTACTGTCATACATTTTTGCAGAACCTATTGCAGAGATAAAAATATCTGCTTCTTTTGAAAATAATTTTTGATTTGTAGTCCTACTGTGAATTATTGAAACATTAGCATTGTAACTTTTTGATGACAAAATTTTAGCTAATGGCGCTGATACTAGCCTTGACCTTCCAGCAATAACTATGTTCTTATCTTCCGTTTGAATGTTGTAATAATTTAATAATTCCAATACTGCAAGTGAAGTTGCTGGTATTAACTTATAGGTATCGGAAAACAAACTTCCAAGATTGTAAGATGTTAATCCGTCTACATCAATCTCATGCGGAATACAGTTAATTGCTTCTTCGGGATTTAAATGGTTTGGGAGTGGAAGCTGAATTATCAAGCCATCAGTAGCTTCTGACTCTTCAGATATAACTTCCTCTAAAGTTTCTTGAGAAGTATCAGTATCTAGTTTTAACCAATTGAATTCTACTCCAAGATGTACTGCTTTTTCTTGTTTACGCGAAACGTATAACAAAGAAGCTGTGTTATCTCCCACGGTAATTGCAGTCAGGTGAGGTTTCCTATTATCTTTGGTATATTTTTGAAATACATTTTTACTAATTTCATCAAGTTGCTCAGCAACCGGGGCTCCAAATAATATTTGTTCCATTTTAAATAGTTTAATAATTATGAAACATACTTATTAAATTACTTTATTAAAATAGCAATAGAAAAATATGGATATTTCAAAATTAGATAAAAAAATAAATCCTTCTGGAACAATGGTTATTTCTAACAAATCTAGGGCTTTAAAATTGCAAGGTAAGCCTGTAATTGGATTTGGAGCTGGGGAACCAGATTTCCCTTCACCAAAATATGTAGTTGATGCAGCTATTAAAGCAGTCTCTGATCCTAAAAATCACAAATACTCTCCTGCAGCAGGGCTTCAATCTCTAAGAGAAGTGATAGCAAAAACAACTAAAGATTATTCAGGATTTGAAATTAGTTCAGATAATGTGATTGTTACTAATGGTGGAAAGCAGGCTATATTAACTGCATTTTTTTCTACTTTAGATCCTGGAGATGAAGTCATCATACCAGCTCCTTATTGGACAACTTATCCAGAGGCAGTAAAAATTGCCGGAGGAACTCCTGTTTTTGTTGAAACTGAAAAAAGCAATAATTTTAAAGTTACAGTTGAACAATTGGAAAAAAGTAAAACTGATAATACAAAGATGTTGGTTTGGTGTTCTCCATCAAATCCTACGGGGGTAGTTTACACAAAAGAAGAAGCCGAGGAAATTTATGAATGGATATTCAAAAATGATATATGGATTTTGTCTGACGAACTTTATGAGCATCTAGTTTACGAAGGAGAAACATCTCCCTCCCCAGCTATTTATGACCCTGAATTTAAGAATACAATTATAGTAAACGGTGTTTCAAAGTCGTACTCAATGACAGGATGGAGAGTTGGTTGGTTACTTGGAAACAATAATTTAATAGGAATTGGAAAAAAAATTCAATCACAAGCGACCTCAAATGTTTCAAATGTCTCACAATTAGCTGCAGAAGCTGCACTACTAAATGGACTTGAAGTAACAAATGAGATGAAAATAGCATTTAATAGAAGAAGGCTATTTGCTACTGAAAAAATTAACAGTATTCCAAATCTAAATGTTGTAGAAAGTACTGGTGCCTTTTACTTATTTGTTGACGTAAGCTATTACTGTTCTAAAGAAAATGGTTTGAATACTTCTGAAGAATTATGCGACTGGCTCTTAGAGAATTATTATATAGCGTTTGTGCCTGGTGAGGTTTTTGGAACTCCAGGATTTATGAGATTATCGTATGCTTTGAGTGATGAAGATCTTGATACTGGATTGAGTCGACTAAGTGAAGCTATAGATAATTTGAATGAATAACGTAACAAAAAAAAGTCTTTTTTCTTGGCTTCTTTTCGATTTAGCAAATACAGTATATGCGTTCATAATTCCCGGTTTGTATTTTTCAGTTTGGTTAGTAAGTGAAAAAGGCTGGACAGACCAACAATTAGGATTAGCTACTTCAACAGCAATGGTTATAGTTGCTATTTTAGGACCATGGATAGGAATAAAATCAGATAGTTCACAAGGAAAAAAGAAAATTCTTCTCCTAATGACTCTTATTTGTATTATTTCAACTTTTTTACTTGGCACATTTTCAGTTGAAGTATCAGTTGTATTATTCGTTTTTTCATTAATTGGTTTTAATTTAGGCTCAGTAGTCTATGACGCATTACTTGTTTCTGTTAGCAATGAGGAAAACAGGGGGAAAATATCTGGTTTAGGAGTAGCTTTTGGATACACAGGTTCATTAATAGGGTTTGGAGTTGCTACTTTATTACAAAATATGGGCTACAGCTATGTAGAAATATTTAAAGCTGTTGCTTTTTTATTTTTGACATTTTCACTACCAGCCTTTTTATTTATTGAAGAAAAAATTACATCTAAAGAAAAAGTTAAAACTAGCATCTTGAATTCTTTAAATGTTGTTATTAACTCTTGGAAACACTCAAGAAAATACACTGGTCTTACAAGATTTTTAGTTGGAAGATTTTTTTATGCCGACGCAATAAACACTCTAATTAGTGGATTGTTAGCTGTTTATCTTGTTGAAGAAGTAGGACTTACTCCAGCTGACAGCCAAAGTATTCTTGCTCTAGCTATAGTTGTCTCAATTATAGGTGGGTATATATTTGGAAAAGCTGCTGATAGATTTGGTCCAAAAAGACTGATATTAATTAGTATTGTTTGTTGGATGCTTTCTTTATCACTAGCAATTATAGCAACTGAATTTAATCAACTTTGGTTAATTTACGTTACAGGTGTTCTTGGAGGATTTAACATTGGAGGAATTTTTGCTGTTGATAGAGTCTTTATGACTCAACTTTCTCCTGAAAAACATTTGGGTGAGTTTTATGGTTTATATTCTACAGTTGGAAGATTTGCAACAATTATAGGACCTATACTTTGGGGACTAATTGTTAATAGTTTGGGATTAGGAAGGAATGTTGCAATGGGATCTCTAATAGTTCTGTTAGCTATTTCTTACTACATTATCAGTGGAGTATCAGATAAAGCTGAAAATTAAAAAAAGAAGAACCTCTTTTTCTTTTTTACTTCATCTAACTGCTGTCTTGTATTTTTTAGTTTCTCTCTAAGAAAATCTGCTTCAGATTCTGCCTTAGCTGCCCTTTCACGAGCTTCAGCCATTTGTTGGCTTGCCTCATGTAAATTACCTAATTGATTTAAAACTGTATTCCAAGCATCAAGTGGAACAAGAAGACTTCCTTCTTCAGGAACCTCAACATCTTTTTGTGGATTTTCTGATGTTTTTTCCTCTGAAATACTTCCTTCAAGATTTTGATTAGTACTATCTTTTTTTAGGAAATTGTACTTTTCAGCCATCCTGTCTTCGTAACTACTCATTAATAAAATCCTTTTTCATAGTATCTAAAGTTGTGTTTTTAAATACAAATCCTTTCTCAAGTAATTTTTTAGGTATTGCTCTTATACTATTTAATCCTAATTGCTCACCAAGTTCCCAGCCAACAGCTATACGCATAATTATTGGAGGTAATGGAGGAGCAAAATATTTTTTATTCATTGTTTTAGCAATAATTTTTGAGAATTCTTTTTGTTGGAGTGGTTCGGGGGCAGTGCAGTTAACTGGTCCCATAATGTCTGAGTTTTTTAAACAGAAAATATAAGCAGAGACAAGATCATCAACTGATACCCATGAAAAATATTGTTCTCCCTTTCCAATTGGGCCTGATAAATTTAGCTTAGAAACTAATGAAAAGATTTGAGTTGCTACATTTCCCCTTCCAAGGACAAGGCCCGCTCGACACATTACAACTCTTACACCAAGCTTACGAATTTCATCTAAAGGTACCTCCCATGCTTCTTCAACAACGAGTTGTAGAAATTGACCACGATTGTAAGAAGTTTCCTCAGTAACTACCTCATCTCCATGGTCTCCGTATATATCATTTCCAGAAGCAGTTATAAAAATGTTTGGATGATTTTCAGATGATTGATAAGCCTGAATAAACGTCTCAGATGCCCATTTTCTTGACCAGTATATTCTTGATTTTCTTTCTTTACTCCATCTTCCACCAGCAAAAGGAAAAAATCCAAAAATATCTTTTGGTGCAATACTTTCACCTGCTAGATGTATTACCGCATCAAGGAATTCAAATTTCTCTTGGTCAATTTCTTTGTTAGAAGGATTCCAATAAATTTCATTTTCATTCTTAGGTTCTCTTCTTACAAATTTATAAACTTCAAAATCAGATTCATTTAAAGCTTTACAAAGTTTCCTACCAATAAAACCTGATGCACCGGTTACACCTATTTTCATTCTTCTTCACCGTAAAAAACAAAAAAGTTTTTAAGAGTCTCCTCTACATCAGATATATCAGATCCTAAATTTCTATTAAAGTTAACAGTTACGATGTTAGATTGAATAAAAATTGTGTCTATATCATTAGTTTCTTGAAATAACTTTAAAGCTAGCTGACCACTTACATCGGGTATTAATGATGCTTCAGAAATATTATGGAAAGTCATTCCCTCTTGACCTGAAACAGACCTATTCAAATCAAAAATAATTGTCTTATTTAACTTTGTACTTTTAACTTCAATAATTTGCCCCATCACAAATCTCCAATTTCATGAACCCTTATCAAATTTGTTGCAGCCTCAATATTTGGAGGTGTTCCTGCAACAACCACTACTTTATCACCTTTATTGTATTTTTTTTCACTAATTAGAAAGTCATCTGCAGCTTTCAACATCTCTGAAAATGTTTCTTTTCGTTCTATAGGATATTGGTCTACTCCCCAAAGTAAATTCATTTGATTCAATGTTTTTTTCTTAGTTGTAAAGGTAATGATTTCTGCTTTTGGCCTAAAATTAGATATTAGCAAAGGTGTTCTACCTGTTTCTGTGAAAGCGATTATCGAACTAGCATCTATTTCATTTGCCACTTGAACTGCAGCCCTAGCTAAAGTAGTAGTTATTGAGTCTTCCTTCGAATCTTCTTTTGAAAGTAATGAAGAGGTATCATTTCTAGAATCCGTTTCTTTACAAATTATAGACATAACTTCAACTACTCTATTTGGATTATCGCCGATGGATGTTTCTGCTGACAGCATTACAGCATCTGAACCCTCAAGTATTGCATTGGTAATATCAGTAACCTCAGCTCTAGTAGGTCTATAAGAAGTTTTCATTGATTGAAGCATCTCAGTTGCAGTTATAGATATTTTTCCTCGTTTATTAGCAGCATCTAAAATTTGCTTTTGCACAAAGGGAACTTGCTCTAGTGGAAGCTGAACTCCTAGATCTCCTCTAGCCACCATGACTCCATCCGCAACATCTAAGATTTCATCAATGTTGTCTAAAGCAGTTTTTAATTCTATTTTTGCTATTACTTTTACATCTTTTGGAATGATTTCTTTAACAAGATTTATATCACTTGCATTTCTAACAAATGAAACTGCAACAAAATCAACATCATGTTCTGAACCAAATTTGAGATGTTCTTTATCTTTTTCTGTTATAGCTGAGACTGACAAATTAGAGTCTGGAAATGCTACACCCTGATTATCTCTAAGCTCTCCTCCAATTAAGATCAGTGCTTCTAATTTTTCTTTCTCTTTTTTGACTACTTTAAGTACTATTTGTCCATCATCTATAAATACTCTGTCGTCAACATTTACATCTCTCAATAAATTTTCATAATTGATAAAAACAATCTCATTATTTGATTCAGTTTCAATATTGGTTAAAGTAACATTTTTACTTTTTTCTAAAAAAGTATTCTTAGACGAAATACCAGTTCGTATTTTGGGTCCCTGAATATCTTGCATTATTGCAACTTTTTTATTAGATTTTCTTGCCCAAGATATTACATTTTCATGATCTTCAAGTGTGCCGTGTGAGAAATTTATTCTTAAAACATTAGCTCCAGCATCTATAATCTTCTCAATTTTTGATTCACTTGATAGGCTTGGGCCAACTGTTGCAATAATTTTTGTTTTTCTATCCATATTGATTAAATACTTTAATAGCATGGTATAACAAATTTAAGAATATGAATAGAAAAAATATTATAGGTATACCAATAAAAAACCTCGAAGAGCCAATGTCTAGGCTAGCTAGTACATTAGATAAGAACCAAAGAATTGCCTTACAGATAGGTCTTATTAAAAATTTAGCAGAATGTTTTAGAGGCAAAGATAATGACATATTCTTGGTTTCAAATAATTTAGAAATTGAAAAATTAGCAAACCAACTAGAAATAAATTTTTTCAATACAAAATCTGTTGGCTTAAACAAAGAAGTTATAGAGTTTTCTAAAAATTTTAAAAATTACAACAGCTGGATGATATGCCATTCAGATTTACCTTATGTAACAAAATATTTTGCAAAAACAATAAGTCAAGAAATTGAAGGAAGTGAAATTCTAATAGCAAAAAGTAAAGATAGTGGTACACCGTTTATAGCTGGAAATATTGGTTTTGATGCGTTTAGATTTGGTGTTAAAAGTTTTGATAAACATTCAAAATACCTTAAGGAAAATAAATATGAGTATAAACAAATTTATAGCACTGAATTTACTTTTGAACTTGATGATGAAAATGATTATCAAAAGTTTCTACTTAACCAACCAAGGTGGTTTAAAAAGCTAACAATTTAGCAGCCCCGACCGGATTTGAACCGGCGTTTCTGCCTTGAGAGGGCAGCGTCCTAGGCCTCTAGACGACGGGGCCTCTGCTCGGGGAGAAGGACTTGAACCCTCAACGATGGGACCAGAACCCATTGTGTTGCCAATTACACCATCCCCGAAAG
>Ga0213866_10000864_pt1 | contig 23608 bp, 19 predicted proteins | sample PICome_11_FD_160079 | JGI IMG/M metagenome (GOLD analysis project Ga0213866, IMG submission 160079) | Coastal seawater microbial communities near Pivers Island, North Carolina, United States - PICO284 | ecosystem: Environmental > Aquatic > Marine > Coastal | place: USA: North Carolina...
CTTGAATCCGGAGTTTATCCCAACTTGAGGGCTCCATCGGTACACCACTTTTCTTCTCCGAAGGATTGGATGTTGTGGCCCACGGAGTGTGCGAGCGAGAGGAGAAGACGGTTGTGCGGAATCTGTGAACCGACGTTGTGGAAGCCCGGGTTTTTGGTGGCTTCTGCGCCGACGATGACAATGGGGAGATCGTTGAGAGTGTGGGAGTTGCCTTTTCCAAGTTCGTTGACCCAGACGATGGTGGTGTGGTCCAGCATGTTCCCAGATTGACCGGTCTCCGGGGTTTTTTGGAGTTTTCCCGCGAGGTAGGCAAGCTGCTCGGCAAACCAGATATTGATTTTCTCGAGCTTGTTTTGAGCGTCTTCGTTCTTGTCAGGCTCGTGGCTTAAGGAATGGTGCCCTTCGTTGATGTCGAGCCAGCGCATGCGGGCCTGTCCCACGGAGCGCATGAATTGAAGCGAGCCAACGCGCGCCATGTCATTGGCCATGGCATTGACCAGAAGGTCCATCTGCATGCGTGCCAGTTGCGGGGTATTGTCGTTGACGAGCTCGATATTCGGATCCAGTTCGGGTTCGGGATGAACCAGTTCACCGGCCTGAGCTGCTGCGGACATTTCACGCTCCATTTCTTCGACCAGAGTCATGTGTTGCTCGAGCATGGAGCGGTCTTCCGCGGAAAGATTTTTGGAGACCCGCTTGAGGTCGGAGCCGAGGGAGTCGAGGACGGAGGCATAGGTTTCGCGATCCTTTGATTGCCCGTACAGTTTGTTCAGCATCTGGTAGGGATCGTCGAGAGGAGCGAGGGGCTGGTTGGAGCCCGCGTAGCACATGCGCGTCCATGGGTCGGCGCGGTCGGGAACCGCAACCCCGATCTCGAGGGATCCAAAGCGGGTTCGGGTGGCCTCGTTTTGCTGGAAAAAATTTTTGATTTCCTGATCGATGGAAATTCCCGAGGCCCAACCGGCGGGGCTGTCCGACCCTCCCTGAATGTTGCCAGGGTGCAGACGTGCTCCCGTCAAAAGACAGGACATTCCGCGCATGTGGCTGTCGCCATCTCCTCCGACACGATTGGAAATTCCTTTGAGAACTGCGGTCTGGCCCTGGAAAGGGGCAAGAGGAGCAAGAATGGAAGATTGCGAAAGATTACCGCTTTCGTCCGGCCAGAATTTGGCGGGAACGGTTCCATTCGGCGAGAACATGAAAATGAGCCGCTGCTTTTTGCCGGAGGTCGTTGTCGCACCAAAGGACTGGAGTCCCGACAGGAATGGAAGGGCCCCGGCAGTGATGCCGAGTTCGCGGAGGAATTGACGTCTGGAAGTCATAGGGTTACCTCTGACAATACGGCTCATTTTGGGGATTTCTACAGATAAATATTCATTGGGAAGCATCATTCGAGGGCTTCGACATGCGCCTGAACTCCGGCGGCAAGTCCTTCCAGCGAATATCCACCTTCCAGAACGGAAATGAGACGGCCGTCCGCAAATTCCCCGGCGATTTTCCTGAGCCACGCGGTCATTGTTTTGTAGTCCTCGTCGAGGAGGCAAAATTTGCCGAGCGGGTCTCCGAGCCGGGAGTCAAAGCCGGCTGAAATCATGACGAGTTCGGGTTTGAATTTGCGCATGGCAGTGAGAAAGCTGGTATCGATTTTTTCGCCAATTGTCTCCATGTCGGAGCCGGCCGGGAGAGGCGCATTCAGGGTGAAACCGCGACCTTTGCCGGTGCCTGATTCGTCGCTCATTCCGGTGCCGGGATACCAGGGAGATTGGTGGACGCTGCAGAAGAAGACGGTCTCGTCCTTGTAGAAAATATCCTGGGTTCCGTTTCCGTGATGCACGTCCCAGTCGAGAATGGCGACTTTGCCGACGCCATATTTACGCTGCGCATAACGGGCTCCCACGGCGACGTTGTTGAAAATACAGAAACCCATTCCTCGATCAGGCGTGGCGTGGTGTCCGGGAGGTCTCACCGCGCAAAAGGCCCTTCTACAGTGAGTTGATTCTTCGGAGTAGAGTTCATCGACTGCGGCGCAAACCGAGCCGGCGGCGTGGCTGGCAACAAGCCAGGAATCCGGACAAATGGCGGTGTCACCGGTTGAGAGTTGATCGAAGCCCGAGTCGATTTCCTTTTTGGCGAGTGCGAGGTATCGGTCGCCATGAACGGCAGAGAGATCGGCAAGCGTGGCCGTTCGTGATTCGATCTTCGTGAGTCTCGCGGCGAGCCCTGAGGTTTTAAACATATCTGTCAGAGCATGGTAGCGACTGAAGTGCTCCGGATGTTCGCCTGTCACGTGACGGGTGAAGAGCTGGTCCAGAACAAGGGCGAGCTCTGGATGTGATTCGTTATTCATGAAGTCAGTTTGGAACAAAGTGATCGGAGGCCGAGGTGCGGGCCGTGTTACCTTGGCGCGGTGTCTTTCGTAATGGTGACAATGATGTTCCGGATATGGAAATTGCTGTTCATAAAGGTCTCGTGGAGTGAGCCCATGGTGCCATAGCCGAAGGCGTTTGTCGGTTGCTGGATGAGATGGTGAAAGAGGTGCTTCAGAAAGGCGTGATGGGCTCCGGGTGATTCGATGGCGAGGCGAGCCAGATCGTTGGGGCCGGCGATTTTCACCAGGGTGTCGTCAGGAGTGGGATACTCGCTGACGGTGTTGATGGGCTTGTCCTTTTCGTGGGTCCGGAAACGGCCGATGGCGTCGTAATTCTCCAAACTGAAACCGACAGGATTGATGATGGAATGGCAGGCCATGCAGCTTTCGTCCTTGGTAATTTCGGTGACCTTTTCGCGCATGGTGAGGTTGGGTTTGAAGTCGGCATCTTTGAACTCGATGGCATTGGGCGGGGGCTTGAGGAAACGCCCCAGGACATTTCGGCTTAAGTAAACTCCGCGATGAATCGGGGAAGTCTGTTTGTGGTAGGAAAAGGCGGTGAGGACAAAGGGATGGGTAAATATGCCGGCTCTTGTTTTGTCGGGAGTTGGAAGAGGTTCGAAGCCTTCATGCGGTGGCTCTTGGATTCCATAAAATTCAGCGAGGCGCGGGTTGAGATAGAGCCTCTTTTCTAGGAAGAGGCGGCGGTAGTCGGACTGTTCAGACCAGACGACGTCGTCAATAAAGAGGTCCAGAGAGGTGCGGAGATCGGCAATGATTTGTTCGTTGAATCCGGGGAAAAGCTGGTGGTCTTTATCAAGATCCTCCTTTTCCGAGAGGTTCAACCAGTGGTGAAAGAAGCGGTGCAATTTGGCTTTAGAGCGGGAGTCGGCGAGCATTTTCCAAAGTTGGTCGGTAAGTTGGCGATCATCGCTCAGTTGGTTTTTTTCGGCCGCTTCGAAAAGACGCTTGTCGGGAATCGAATCCCACAAGGCGAGGGCGAGATGAGCGGCGGTCGAGTAACTGTCCGCTTTGCCGGCTTCATTTCGGTTGAGTGAAGGGTAGAGAAAATACGGGGAAGTCAGGGTGAGCATGAGAGAGCGTTTAACGGCCGTTTCATAGTCATCGCCGGCAGCAGCGAAGACGTCGTCGATATAAACTTGCTGCTGGGAAGAGGTGAGCGGACGAGAGAAGGTCCGGAAGGCGAATTCCGAGCAGAACTTCCGGAACCGGTCTTTCCGGTCAGGTTGATCGGGTTTGGTGCCGGCTAGCTCGTCGATGTCATCAAAGATGGTGGAGGTTGCTTCAATTGCGGCATTGGCGACCGCTTCTTTCCAGGCCTTTGAAATGCTGGAGCCCCTTTCATAGCCGAGTGAGGCATCATCGGCCGGGAAGGGTGTCGAGATGATGGCCGCCTTCTGCGAGCCAGCGGTGTAAAGAACACGGGAGGGGATGCTTTCCCAGGTTCCGTGAGGTGGCTTCCACTCGACGAGAAGCGAGGATTTGTCTTCCTTGTAGCAAATGAATTCAACGAAGATCGGGACAGGATGTCCCCCGAGGAGAAAGGTGCTTTTCTCAATCGTGCGCATCTGGTTGCCGGAAGAAACCCAGGCATCGATAAAAGCGTCCTTTTTCTGGTTGGGTTCGTTTAGGAAAATCCTGACTCCGTTTGGCGTCTTGATCCGGAACCCATATTCACCGGTTTCGGGAGGGAGAATCGAACCGGTCCAGAAGATGGAATGGGCCTTGGGGTCGAGTGCTTCGACACCGTGTTTTTTGTGAACGTCAAAATCGATGGTCGGATCGACCCGCTTAACGAGGGCTTCTTTCCGGTTGTTCATCTTTTCCTTGTTGAAGTAGTGGCCTCGAAGTCCGTTTTCGTCGCCCATCCAGGCGCGATTGCGGAATGACTGAACGATGTCGGTGATGGCCCGGCGATGTTGGTTCTGGGTGCGCCGGAGGAGGGCTTTGCGGACGGGTTTCAGGCGGGCTTGCGCCTCCGGAGAGTAAAAGGACTTGTGGATGTATTCCGCGACGAGTCGGGCGTCCTCGTCAACGACAGCCTCTTCATCTTCCTCCGGCATGGTCCGGTGAATGTATTTCGCAAGTGAGGTGATGGACTTTTTTCCGACGAGGGCTTCATCATACTCATCAGCAACTCCCTGACCTCGATCACCGTGGCATGAGGCACAGTGTTCGGTATAGATTTCGGCACCACGGTTTCCGAATGCCGGGAGGATTGAGAGGATTCCCAAGAGTAGCCAAAGACGCATGCTTCCATTACGGAAGAGGTAGAATTTTGTTTCACGCGGAGGCGCGGCATCTAGCCGGGCTGAACCAACTTCTTGACATATTTGGCAAGGAGGTCGGCCTCGAGGTTGACCTTTTGGCCAACGCTCGCTTCTCCCAGGTGGGTGGCCTGCAAAGTGTGGGGCGTTATCCAAAAGACAGCCGATCCGGCCGTGAGTTCGGCGATGGTGAGGGAGATGCCGTCGATGCAGAGCGATCCTTTGTCGATGCAGAGCGAGTGAACGGATTCCGGGAGGGCAACTTCGAGCCGGTAATCCTGACCCATCGGGGAAAGGTCGGTGATGGTCCCGGTATCATCGACATGGCCTTGCACGAAGTGGCCGCCGAGACGATCTCCGACTGCGAGTGCTCGCTCCAGGTTGACGTGTCTTCCTTGTTGCAACCCACCCAGTGAGGTGACTTTGAGCGTTTGTGCCAAAAGGTCGAAGCTGACCTTGTCATCGAGTGAGGCGACGGTGAGACAGCAACCGTTGGTGGCGACCGAGTCACCCAAGGCCAACTCGTCGGCGAAGGGGATATCGAGGATCAAGGTGGCCTGTTCTCCTTTTTCAATCAGAGAGACAACGGTGCCGGTGGCTTCGACAAGTCCGGTGAACATCCTAGTGGGTTTTCTCGGTCTTCGCGGGTTTGTCGTCGGCCGGATCGTTTTTCATCCCGGAGGAAGGGAGCAGCATGAAGCATGCTCCCATGATGATGGTGGGGAAGATGGCTGCCTTGACGAGGTTCCCGGGCGAAACACCTCCCTTGAAGTAGCGCCCAAGGACGGATTGGCCAGCTGGATTCGGGGCATTGGCGATGACGGTGAGGCCGCCACCGGTGACCGCCCCGGCAAGGACCGCATACTTTGACATGATTGGTAGTCCCGGGGCTTGCGAGGCGAGATAGGTGATGGCAGCGTTATCGTTGAAGGCGGTGAGAACGGTGGAGCCAATCATGAGAAGCCATTCGTTGTCGATGGAGGTGAGGAGGACCGAGATCCACCAGCCCTGGCAGCCGCCGTGGATGACGAGTCCCGCAAGGAAGAAGCCGACAAGAATTGGGCTCCTCATATCGACATCGTTCTGGTGATGCCCGGTGGCCTGTGTGAATCCGATGAAGAAAAGGAATCCGAAGATGAAGACCATTTGGTAGTGCGCCGTGAGAACGGTGAAAGCGAGGAAGAGAAGGTGAACCATAGTGATCCAGGCAGGAATAGGATCTTCGCGCTCGATCCAGCGGGACGGCATGTGGGTTTCGAGGGATTCCTTGCGCCCCATGCTGGCGAATTCCTTTTTGAATAAAGAAAAGTAGAGGATGTTCGAGAGGAGGATGCCGACGACGGCCTTCCAGCCAAAATTCAGCAACATGAAGCTCATGCCAAAGCTCCATTTTTCGGCAATCATAAGAACGGGCGGGGCGGCGAAGTGGGTGAGGGTACCGCCAACGGAGATATTGACGAAGAGGAGCCCGAGGGTGGCGTAGGCGAACTTCGGCGACGGATTGAGATCGTAGAATTTTTTAGCGAGAAGCATTGCCGCGATGGTCATGGCGGCGGGCTCGGTGATAAATGACCCCAGAATGGGAGTAATGGTGAGGGCGGCGAACCACCAGGCGGCGGGGGTTCCGCCGAAGAGCTTAGCGACTTTGTCGACCATTGATTCGGCAAAGCGGACGACGGGGCGGGTCGCGGCCATGGCCATGATAATGACCACGAACATGGGCTCGGTGAAATTGACGTCCTTGCCGATGTAGTATTCAAGTTGCTTGAAGCCGGCTCCGATGCCTTCGCCTTGAACTCCGAAAAACCAGAGGGCAGCTCCTCCAAGAGCAATGACCCAGATTCCAAAGATGGCCTCAACTTCTCCCAGAAAGTGGAAGAGGTTGGCCTTGAAGGAAACGTCATCCTTCGCGTCTTGGTGCGGCTTGGCCTCTCCGGTGAGTCCGAGTTCCTTGATCTTCTTTTTGTGCTCGTTTTCGTGATGGTGGGCCATCTCGATAAAGAAGCCACTCAAGAAAGTGTGGATGATGGCGCAAAGAAAAATGATGGTGGCAACGATGTTGAAGCCGCCCTGTTGGCCTGCCCGGTATTTTAGCTTCTCCCAGATGCCCCAATCTTCGTTTGCTTCTTCCTCGGCCTCGTATTCGCTGAGTGGCAGTGGAAAGACGGCATATTGGTCCGAGTCGAAGCCATATTCCTCCTTGGGATAGCTCGGATGGTCGGCGGAAGCCAAGGCAGGCCCGGCGAGAAGGGCAAAGAAGAACGCGACGAGGAGGTAGAAATTTGCAGGGCGCTTCACGGATCGAGACCTTAGCTCCGGCGGAAGGCTCGGCAAGTAAAACGGGTGCTATTCCATAGATTTGATCTGCTCTTCGATGGACTGCATTTCTTTGATGATTTCCTGGCCTTCGGCGGACTCTTCGGCCAGGGCGCGTTGGAGATCTTTGATCTGCTTTTTGGATTGGGTGATTCGGTCCTCGGCTTCGCGGATGGCCGGGAGTTCGCGGCTGAGATTCTGGATCTTGGTTGAGATCTCGACAATCTTCCGGGCGGCTTGTTGGATTTCGAATTCTCGTTCGCTGGTGCGGGCCGAGCGTTGATTACTCTGCCAGAAGGCGAGATCCTTGTTAAGTTTTTGAAGGCTGGGATGGGTGTTGTGAATATTCTGCAAATCGCTGAAGGCCTGCTGTTGTTCCTTCATGATGGTCTCGAGTTGACCATTGGGGTCGAGTTGGCTGGACGCGACGAGTTTCTCAAGCTTTTTTGAGAGTTGGTGTTTTTTGTTGAGGAGTCCTGCAATTTCCTTGCTGCGATCCGGCGAAGCTTTGGCTTCGGGCGGTGCCGGAGGAGCTTCTGCTGCGTCGTCAGATTTACACCCGATGAGCAAAAAGGCGAAGATTGTGGTGGCGAGAGCTTTCATGGGGTTATGGAAGCATGTTTTGTCCATGATTGCCACCCTTGGAAAGCTGTGTTTTCTTATTCTCGAAATGGAGGGCACGAGAAACGGTAAGTTCATCGATCGGTGGCTTTATCGAAATTACCATCAGGGTAGCGCGGTGACCAATTTTGTCCGCCAGCGGGTGAGGCCGGGCGCCTGGCTCTTGATGCTTGGCGGGAGCGCCAGTGTTTTTCTGGGCGCGAATTTCGATGAAAGTATTACTGCGATTTTGACCTTGCTCATCTTGTCACTGCTTTGTTCCGGTTTTATCTGGGCGTGCCTGAGGCGGGCGAAGCTATCGGTGGTTCGGAATTTGCCTGCCACCGGAGCGGTTGGAGAGGTTCTGAGGTATGGAATTTCGGTTCGAAACGAGGGCAACTGGACTGTCCGCGAGGTTTATTTGTGTGAGGCGGGAAGTGATCCGCGGCCGACCCAGTGGGAGTTTGTGCACTTGAGGGAACCGGGTGAAGAGGATCGCAATTTTTTTGATCGGGCCTTTCGATTTTACCGCTGGAAGTGGTTGGTGGACAGAGGGGGGGCGTGGATCAGGTTGGGGCGTTCAAAGCCTCTTGAGCTTACCCCTGGAGAAGAGAAAAAGACATACCTTGAGGTGAAGCCGCTTCGCCGGGGAATGATGAAATTTAGCGATATTCGGGCAGAACTTCCCGATCCCTTTGGTTTTTTCCAACGTCGTCGGCCCACTTTGAACGAAGAAGAGGAGGTTCTGGTGATTCCCAAGCGATATTATCTTCCCAATTTCGATCTTGGTGGTCGGTCCGAGGTGAAGGCTGGGGCTGATACTTCCTCGACCGTGAAAGGGGAAGGCGGGGAGTTCATGGGGCTCCGCGAATACCGGGAAGGAGATTCGCTGCGCAAGATTCATTGGAAGGCCTGGGCACGGACCGGCCAGCCTATTGTAAAGGAGTTTGAGGAGTTGCGTTTTCCCCGGTATGGGTTGGTGCTTGATACCAGCCTGAAGGAGACCGGACCTGACATGCTCGAAGAGGCAATTTCGGTCGCCACGTCTTTTGTTTCCACGATGGAGAAGGAGAGTTGTCTGTTGGACCTTATGTTTGTTCACGATGAGCCGCAGGTATACACTGCGGGTCGGGGGGTGGCTCGAACCGATCACCTCATGGAGGTTCTTGCACGGGTGGAAGGGACCGAAAAAGGAGACTATGAAAATTTGGGTCGATTGGTGTCACAGCATGCCAATGAGCTGACAGCATGCGTCGTTGTCTTCTCGGGGTGGTGCTCTGAAAGAAAGGATCTGTTGGATCGTTTGAGGGAGAGCGGTTTGGCGCTGACAGTGTATGCAGTTGGGGTGGGTGAGGCTACAGAAGGAGCATTGCTTTCTGGGGTGAAATGGCTGAGGTGGAATTTGATTGAGGAGGACTTGATGACACGATGAGGGGGGAATCCGGAAAATCAATGTTGTCGGCTCCACCGCGGTTACTTCTGGGCGCGTCTTTCCTGTTTTGGGGCGGGATGCATAACCATGCGTTGGCGGGATTGATCGCGGCTGTCTTTGTTGAAGGGCGTCACTGGATCAATCTCCGCTGGGACTTTACTGACAAGGGGTTTGCGAGATCCTGGCAGTTGTCGGTGATTATCCTAATCGTCTCTGCCTTGGTCCTGCTGCAAACAGATGACTTGCGGGCGACTGATTTCCTGGATCTTTTGTCGTGGCTCCCCTTCATGATGCTGCCTCTGGTTCTGGCCCAACAATATGCTAGGGAAGGTGGCATTCCCATGGTGACCTTTTCCTTTATTGCAAGGCGTAAGGCGGCGGCCGATCGCAGGGCGGGGCGCCCTGTGGAGACGAGTTCAATTCAGCTGGGGTATTGGGTCTTTATTCTGATCATGATCGCGGCCGGCATGGGCGTGGGATCACTGAAGGGAATTGAACCTCGATACCCAATTGGCGTGGCGATCCTAGTGGGCTGGGCGATCTTCACTCTTGGTGGTCGCAAGGTCCGTCCACTCGGCTGGGGAGTCGCATATCTCTGCTCGCTCGTGATGACAGTAGCAATGTCCTGGGGTGTGGTGAAGGCCTACGATTACTTCGTTAAGAGTTACGTCGGGAGCGGGGGGCGAGCGACTTCCGCCCAGCAGTCCCAAACCTCGCTGGGCCGGGTCCACAAGCTACAACTCAGTCCCAAGATCGAGTGGAGGTATTTTCATGAAAAGGGCCCGATTCCGGGGCTGCTGAAATTGGGTACTTACCATGAACCTCTGGGTGATATGTGGCAGGCAACAACCCGGATTCTTGAAGTGAAGGAGCAGATCCCGGATGGGCGGAAATTCTCGGGAGACTTTGAGACACTGCTGCCTGACGGCGAAGCCACATTTGTTTTTCAGGAGGAAGATCGAGAGCGTGAGTATGAGGTCGAGGGGCGGATTCAAGGATTGATCGATGACGATGAATTGGTTCCCCATGCCGGCAGTGCCCGGCGTTTTGAAGAAATTCCCAGCGAAATTGTGGCAGTGAATTCGATGGGCTCGGTCAAAATGATTGGCGTGAATCGTAATGCGATGGAGACCCGGATTCAATCGGACCCAAATCTAGGGCACATGCAGCTGGACCCGACTGATCTAGATTTGACTTACCCAAGAGATGAGGAAAAAGGTCTTGAAGACTTCCTAGGGGAAATAGGTCTCAGTGTGCCTTGGGCCGGTCGCCACCCGTCTCGAACTTTGTCCAGGAAGGTGGGAGGCGACGAAAGGCCACCGGATCTGTCGGTTGAAGACTTTCGGGAAATTGAGGCAAGGATCGCAATGACATTCCTGGATGCCGATCAATTTGAATACTCTCTCTTTTTGCAGGGAACTGATCGCGAGGCACCCATCACGGAATTTCTGAGAGTGGACCGACAAGGGCATTGCGAATATTTTGCAGGTGCCACAGCAATGTTGATGCGTCGCATGGGAATTCCCTGCCGCTATACGACAGGTTATTCCCTTCAAGAAAGAGGGAGCGACGAGAGCGAGTGGATTTTACGGGGACAGCATGCGCACGCCTGGGTGGAGGCCTACGTTGGAGGAACCTGGGTGAATGAACGAAAGGGCGACTTGGATGTCTGGCGTTGCCGGGGAGGTGAGTGGATCAATGTTGACCTGACGCCTCCGGACTGGTCATCGTTCGGAAAACCCCTCCCATGGTACCAAGGGCTGTCCGATTGGTTTCAAAGATATCGCACGAGTTTGAATCTCTGGCTGGATCAACCGGGGGTTTTTGATCGGGTATTGAATGTGCTGGCTGTGATCGGGGCCGTTTTCTTGGTATTTGTGGTTTTTCGATTGATTGGAACAAGACAATGTGAAGTTCCTGACACTTGGGAACAATCGGTCCGGAATGCTGGGTTGTTGAGAGATTTTGAAAAGTGGCTTTCAAAACGAGTGGGGCCGAGGCCCCGTTCGATGCCGATGGGGACGTGGTTACGTCGCTCCTTGCCGCTTGGCTGTGGCGATTTGGTGAAGCAGTATGAAAGCGCAACTTTCCGTGGTGGCGAGGCGAGCGAGCGAGATCTGGAAGGGGAGATTCTGAATGCGAAACAGCGCTGGAAGGAGCAAGAAAAAACCCCGGGGACGAATAAGGTCCACGGGGTTTGAAGAAATAAAATCCGAAGAAGGGCCTAGCCTTTGATCTCCGCATTGTAGAAATCCTGCCAGTCCTCAAGGTTGTTGAGGTTCACGGCGTCGAGGATTGCGCCGGTGTCAGCGATGCCAACGGACTCGAGGATTGCGGCGCGGGTTGCGTCGTCGTGGTTGTAACCGACAACGGCAGCGTTGTGCTTGTCAATTGCATCTCCATCAAGGGCGCCACCTTTTTGGTCGAGGATCCACTGCTCGCACTGGGTGTAGGAAGGCTTATTTTCTTTGATGTAGGCGAGAAATGCGTCGCGCTCGATGCCGAGAGCATCCAGAGTCATCTGGTCGTAGCCAGCGCCTGCTGCGGGGTAGTCGCTGTGGAGCTTGCCAGCGGCGTCGAGAGAAGCTTTTTGCCAGAGGCGTGGAAGGTGAAGCACGCCGAGAGGACCTGCGATTCCGGAGGTGATAAGAGGAATGATTTGGCTCATTGCTTTGGTAGTTTTTGGGTTTCGTTTAACGGGCCCCAAGCGATGGTCTTGGCTGCCTGAAAGTTGTTAGCCACGGCCACGTTGTATGGCAAATGCTAATTCGAGGGAAGTTGCCAACCAGAGCTTGTTTTTTGAACATTGGCAGAGTTTTCTCCTGACACCAAGATGTCCGCCGGATTTTCCATCGAATCACTCAATAAAGCACAGCGTGAGGCTGTTCTGACGCTCAATGGGCCTGTTCTTATCCTTGCGGGAGCTGGAACCGGAAAAACCAGGACGGTGACCTGCCGGATGTCAGCACTTTTGGAAAATGGGGTGAAGGCGGAGAACTTGCTCGCGGTTACCTTTACCAACAAGTCGGCCGCCGAGATGGCAGAGCGTGTGATCGGCATGGTTGGGAAAAAGAGAGGTCAGGCTCTGACCGTTTGCACTTTTCACTCGCTTTGTCTGAGAATTCTCAAGCGGGATATCGAGTCGCTAGGATACAAGAAGAAGTTTGCGGTCATGACCGGCGGAGACCAAACCGGGATGATCCGTCAGCTCATTGTTCGCAAAGGAGGCGGGAAGATCAACTTGAAGCCTGGCGAGGTGATGGGTGAGATTTCCAAGACCAAGAATGCCGAACGTCCGCTTTCGGAAATCGAGGATGATTTTATCGCTGAGATTGCTGTGGCTTATCAAAACGAGCTACGGGCGCAGAATGCGGTTGATTTTGACGACCTCCTTCTTTTGGGAGAGAAGGTTCTCCGTGATCATCCGGAAGTTCGGGAGTATTGGCAGGACAAGTATCGCTACGTCACTGTGGATGAGTTTCAGGACACCAACGGCCTTCAAATGAGGTTGCTCCAGCAGTTGGTTTCCGAGCCCTATAATATTTGTGTGGTTGGGGATGATGACCAATCGATTTATGGTTGGAGGGGAGCGGAGGTCGCGAATATCTTGCAATTCGAGCGATTTTTCCCCAATCCCAAGGTTATTCGACTTGAGGAAAACTATCGGAGTACGCAGGCGATTCTTGAAGTCGCCAACAGCTTGATTCGTCATAACGTGGGGCGACGGGAGAAACAATTGCGGCCGACAATTCCGGGGGGGGATTTGGTGCGGTTGGTTTCCATGCCCGGTGATCAGGAGGAGGCAGAATGGATTGTTTCGGAAATTGTGACCCAGCGGGAAGAAGGGCGGGTTCTGGAAGATTTTGCGGTTCTGTTTAGGACGAACGGGCAGATTCGCAAGATGGAGGAAGCATTGCGTGAGGCGAAGATTCCTTATCGAATGGTTGGAGCACAGAGCTTTTATGACCGAAAGGAGGTAAGAGATGTCCTCAGCTATGCCCAGATTCTTGATCAACCGGAGCTGGATATCCCCCTGTTGCGGATTCTTAATACTCCTCCTCGAGGGATTGGAAATACCACCTCGATGGCGGCTTTGGAATGGAGTCGGGAAAGGGACCAGAGCATCTGGAATACATTGATTGATGAAGAGTTTCTGGCCCAGCTCTCCAGCAAGGTCATGAATTCAATTAGATCTTTTACGCGTCAGGTGGAAGAGGCCCGCCGGAGTCTGGTGGATGGTACGAATGCCGGAGTCGTGATGGATCAATGGCTTCGTGAAATGGATTTCCATGAGTGGTTGATGCGGCAATGTAAAACCGATAAGGAAAAAGATGCTCGAAGAGAGGGGGTTGGAACAGCGGTCGCGTCACTGAGCGAAGCAATTAAAAAAGGAAAAAGCCTGAGTGATTTCCTGGATCAAACTGCACTTGATGCCGAGAAAGAGGATGATTTGGAGAAGAAAAGTGGAGTCAGTTTGATAACTCTCCATGCGGCGAAAGGACTGGAGTATCCGGTGGTCTATTTGGTAGGCTTGGAAGAAGGAATTTTGCCTCACAAAAGGAGTGTCGAAGAGGGAACGCGTGATGAGGAGAGGCGCCTGTTGTATGTGGGGATTACGCGAGCGAAGGAGAGGATGACAATGACTTATTGTTCCACTCGGGTGAAGTGGGGAAAGGAGGAGTCCTGTGAATCCAGTAGTTTTATCCGGGAGTTAAATCCAGATTGGATTCAGGAGGAAGACTACGAGGATATTATGGGTGCGGAGGCCTCCGAGGAGGAACTTCGCGGGTTCTTCAGCACGATGTCGGCGATGTTGGAGGAATAGAAAAAAACCTCCGTTCCGGGAAAGGAAGGAGGTGTTTGAAAAAGGTTCTGCACGAATACTAAGCCCGTCGACGGCGCCCCGCGAGAAGGCCAAGTCCAACAAGGGCTGAGAAGAATGTGGTCGGTTCCGGCACTGCGATGGAGGTTTGGAAAGGATTTGCTGAATCTTCCCAAAAAACCTGAGAGCCCTCGGTGGTGAGATCAGCATCTCCGGATCCGGGGACAAAATCATCCGGTAGCTCAAGAATAGCGTTATCTCCACCAGTTGTGAAGGTGTTGAATCGACCAGATTCCAAACTGTCGAAGATGCGCAGGCCCACACGAACGGGCAGACCGGAAGCGAAGTCAGCTCCCGAATCAAACCTTGTTCCTCCAAGATCAACCCCACCTTCGATAAGACCAAAGAATACGGTGCCAGTTGATGTTGCTCCCAGCAATTCAAAGGAACTCCAATCGGCCGAGCTATAGGTGTTAGGATCCTTGCTGGAGTCGACCCCAAGGAAGTAACCTATCTCCACTCTCGAACCATCGCTGATCGTATCACCGTCGAACCCGCTAAGCGTCTCAACAAGGCCAGAGACGCTTACCGAGGCTGCAGTTGACGAGAGGGTGCCAGCTGACATGACAGCAGCAAAAGTGAAATAGTGTATGTTTTTCATTTGGTGATTTTTGATATGACATGGTTGTGTGCTTGTCCTACTCTCCGAAAGGATCGTAAGGAAGCCCGGTGATAACTTCTCCATTGCCTGGGGTCACTCCATTCTCTCGAACGACAAAAACCGCAGAGCTAGGGGTGATAATTTTAGAGCTGCTTGGCACACTATTAAGGATGTCAATCCAGATGCCTCCCCCGGTAGTAGAGTATCGGTGGGCTTCCCATCTTGGAGTATCCCCAAGGGGATTCCAGATGTAGACCCGGTCACCGGCTTGCCAGCTCGAATCCTGAAGACCCAAATTCTGCAACTCGGTGTTCATCGGGACGCGTGAAGAGAGGAAACCGATTCCCTCGACGGAACCAACCTGTGGAGCAGCCGGCACTTCGCCAAAGAGCGTCAGAATCAGGTCAGTGTCGGCAGTACGCTGAACGAACAATCCTTCGTCTGGAAAAACGACCATATTATTTGCAAGGGAACTTTCGGTTATGTTAACCCAGTTTCCTCCCCCTGTACTCGAGTAGCGAAAGCTGGACCATCCCGGTCCTCCGTCTTTTCCGTTGTCCCAGATAAAAACACGGTCGGCAGCGTCTATCCCTGCTGCTCCGCTGGCGAACAGGGAGGAGAGGGTATTCGCTTTCCTGATTTTGATGGTTGATGAAACGGGGAAATTAGCCAGCAGATCCGAATCAGCAGCGAGGGTCAGTCCGCCCGAAGGTGTGTTTCCTAAAATGAGGAAGGCCTTTTCAGCCGGAGGAATTCCATCAGCATTCCCGGGGTCATCCGCAAGCGTGAGGTAAGCCAAGTGCGGCTCTGCCGTCCACCGGGTAGCGGTCCAGGTTATCCCTTCAACAGTTGCGGCTTGGGTATCAGGACCAGGATCAACAGCATCCGTAAAAGCTCCAATGGTAACCGGTCCGGAAAACTCCACATCTTGAAGAAGTGTTGCAGAGATTGCGGTAAGCTTCGGCCCATCGGCAACTGAACCGGCTGCCACGGAAACTTTAGTGTAGCCCTGGGGAACTGTGTAAATAGTCTCAGCGCTAAGCGGCGCAATGAGGGTGCATGTAAGAAAAAGGAATTTCCACTTCATAGGCTAGACAACAGGTTAATGGGTTCACGATACATCTACAATTGGAATTTCAGCGTTTTTCTTGCGAAGTCAAGCTGGAGGCTAGCTTTGTTCCTCGAATTTTTCGTAAACGCGAGTTTTTGAGTCGTCTCATTGCATTGAATTTGGTTTCAGGAGTTGCGGAGAGACGCTGGTCAGTTAGAGTCAGCTACTATTTTGACAGGAGGTTACACAATAGGAAACGAGAAGCTGGTGAAGGTTCTGGATGGAGCTTCGCAGCACCCTCTTGGGCTTTGGGAGAAGCAGGGGAAAGACGGAGGGGCTCTCCGGATTGCAGTTGTCGGTGGTGGGTGCAGCGGGCTGCAATATAAAATGGACCTAGTAGACGGGCCCCGGGATCGGGACATTATGGTAGCCAGTAATGGGGTGAATGTTGTGATCGATCCCAAAAGTGCACTTTTTGTGAGTGGTAGTGAGTTGGATTATTCCGATGATCTTCAGCAGGGCGGTTTCAAAGTCAGTAATCCCAATGCAGTGGTGACGTGCTCTTGCGGTGAAAGTTTCGCGGCATGACTGATCCATTTGTTCTGCTTGGTATTCCCCGTAAGCTGGGACTGGAGGCTTCGGAGATTGATCGCTTGGTCCGCAAGGCCAGTCAGCAGCATCACCCTGATGCCGGGGGTGATGAAGAACTTTTTAAAAAAATCCGCCTTGCAGGCGAGGTCTTGAAGTCTCCGGCCAAGCGGATTCGTGCTGCAATTGAATGCGAGGGACTTGAATTTGATAAACGCGGAGAGATCCCGGAAGAGGTGATGGAAAATTTTTCCCCGGTCGCGACGGTTTTGCAGAATGTGGATGGTTTTGTGAGTGAACGATCCAAGGCTGTGAGCGAACTGGGCAAGGCTGTCCTCGATACAAAGGTGCCGGGTTTGAAAAGCGATCTGGAGAGAGTGATCGGGAATTTGAATGAACTGGAATCCAGGATGATTGCAGATTTCGCGAGCTTCGATGAGAGAGGCTGGGCCAAATGCGGCACGGAGATGAGCGGGATCGCGCGGGGGCTGGCTTTTATGACCAAATGGACGGCGCAATTAAAGGATGCGAACGGAAAGCTCTTTGAGGCCTTGCTCGGAGGGTGAGTTGGTCTTAAGTCCCTTCCATGAGTGAGGTGATTATCGGGATTGATCTGGGTACGACCCAGTCGGCTGTTGCGGTGGTGGATTCGGGGTTTCCCATTCTGCTCGCAGATAAGCAGGGGAATACGCTGACTTCCAGCGCGGTGTGGTATTCCGATACCGGTGAGGTCAAGGTGGGACAAGAAGCCCTGCGTCGTTCCGGTTTGGAAAAGGTTCACACGAGTGTGAAAAGTGTGATGGGTCGAAGAGCTGACGAATCAGGGGGGCGATTAGAGGCGGATGGCCGGATCAAGACAACAGCAGGGTTGAAGCTTCCGGAGGAGATTTCGGCTGAGATTCTGGCTGAACTCAAGCGGGTGGCCGAGCATCGTCTGGAAGCAACAGTCTCCAAGGCAGTCGTAACCGTCCCGGCCTATTTTCATGACAGGCAGCGCGCTGCGACCAAAAAGGCCGGTGAGCTTGCGGGGCTGGAGGTGGTCCGCATTCTCAGCGAGCCGACAGCGGCTGCCCTTTCGTACGGCTTGGACCGACTGAACGATAGCTCCCGTGTCGCGGTGTTCGATCTTGGAGGAGGGACCTTTGATGTCTCGGTTTTGGAGATGAGAGAAGGAGTATTTGAAGTTTCCGCAACCTCCGGCGATACCGACCTCGGTGGGGATAATTTTGATGAGGCGGTCGCCTGCTTTGCTGCGGCCAGGCTGGAGCGTGATCTTGAGGGTTTGGATTCGATGGAGAGAGTCCAGTGGATTGCCGAAGGTCGCCGTGTGAAACATGTTCTGAGTGAGGCTGATGAGGCCACTTTCAGGATTCCATTTTCCGGAGAAGTTGCAGTTTCAAGGGAGATATTCCTTGGATTGATGAAGCCCTTTCTGGATCGCATGGAATCGTGTTGTCGTCGGGCGATGCTGGATGCGGGTTTGAGTGGTGAAGAGCTTGCGGCTGTTGTGATGGTCGGGGGTAGTAGTCGGATTCCGCTGGTGAAAGAGCGAGTAGCGAGGATTTTCGGGCAGGAACCGGATTTGAGCCAGCATCCGGATGAGGCGATTGCGCGGGGCGCGGCGATTCAGGCCGGGATTCTGGCGGGGACTGTTCGGGAGGTGCTTTTGCTGGATGTGACTCCGCTCAGTTTGGGAATTGAGACGATGGGCGGGTTAATGAATGTTTTGATTTCCCGCAATACTACGATTCCTTGCAAGGCTGGCGAGATGTTCACCAATGCGGTGGAAGGTCAGAAATTAATGAAAGTCTCGGTTCTGCAGGGAGAGAGAGAGTTGGCCAAGGATAATTGGGAACTCGGATCCTTTGAGGTTCAATTTGAACCAAATCGGCGTGGGCAGGCGCGGGTCGGAGTAGAGTTTCGGATCGACGCTGACGGAATCCTGTCCGTCTTGGTACGGGATGTTGCGACTGGAGAAGACACCGTGATTGAGATCGGGAGCTCTGCCGTTGATGTACAGGAAGCCAAGATTGAGCAAATGGTCAGTGAAAGTGTGGAGTTCGCTATTGAGGATATGAATGCGCGGGTCTTCGAGGAGGCCAGATTGAAGGCGGAGGAATTGCTTCCAGCGGTCGGGATAGCCTTGGAAAAGGCCGGCGGTTTTTTGAGCGAGGAGGAAATTACCGTTATCCAGGATGCAAGGAACCGTGTGGAGAAGGCGATCGGAGAGGGTTTGGTTGCTGAACTCAAGGCTTCGGTGGATCAGTTGGACGAGGTGACCGAGTCTCTCGCCGCCGTGCTTGTTCAAAAAGCCACTGATGCTCTTTTTTCAGGTCCCCAAGATTGACGGAACGAGGGTGGTCCCACAGACTGCCAAGCCAGAAGTATGAGCGGGAAAGCAGGAGTCTTTATTTGTCCCTCGTGTAAGGCTGTTGTGAAAAGCGACAAGCCTCTCCACGAGGGCGTGGTTTGTGGAGAGTGCCAGCATGAATTCGGGAAAGCCGGCGATTCGGCATCAGGCAGGATCAGTGTGCCTTTGGGAAATCGGGAGCGGGGATCTGGCGGGGTGATTCGGGATTTGACGGCCAAGAGATCAACACCCATTTTACCGGTGGGGATGATTGACGCACCCAAGGCCGCTGCTAAATCAATGGATCAGGTCAGGAGCGAGGCCGCTGGTTCAACGGGTGATGAAGAGATCATCATGCCTGATGGTTCCCGTAGGGTTCGCCGCCGGAAGAAGCGCGAAAAGAAAGAGAAGAACAAGGGGCTTATTCTATTTTTGGGGGGATGGTTGTGTGTCATTGTTGCTGTCTTCGCCATGTTTAAATCCGGTAAGATCGGGAAAACGAACGCGACAAAGCTTCCGGAAGATCCAAATGCTCCCAGTCTCGTGGATATCCAAATTCTCAAAAAAAGTCTTCCGAAGATCACCAAAGATTTTAATGACTTTGTCAAGCTGCGTTCCCAAGGCGGACGAGAGCAGTTTATCGATCGTTCGGCAGACCTTTCACTGGCCTTCAGTCGATATTACGCACGGAACATCTTTCCCCGCCCAGAATCGGAACTGATCCGGATTGGGGAAAACGTGATCAGACCCTCTGAGGATGAGATTGCTATCGAGACCATTTGGCGGGATGCCGGTGGCCATCGATGGGGAGCGCTCCATATTCTGGATAAAAAGACGGGCTGGAAGCTCGACTGGGAGAATTTTGCTCCTTATTCTACCGAGCCATGGTCGAGGTTTCGCGATGAATTGGGGTCCAAAGAAGGCACCTTCCGGCTTTTGGTGAGAAAGCGAAGGACTGGGGATGAAACAAAAAGGATTTCCCTAAGTTTTTATCGGGCTCCGGGGATTTTTGAAAAGAATGATGAGTTTCGGAATACCGAGTCCCCCGAAGTGGATCTTTTGACCCAAAGCGATCTCGGACAGGAATTTTTGCGGCTATGGGGTAACCATATGGCTGGGAAGGACCCAATGGGGTCGATCCTTGGACTCGCACTGGATCCCAATCCAAAAAATTTCATGCGAATTACGGTGCGCCTTGTGTGGGAGAAAAATGAACGGGACGAGAGTGTTTTGGTCTTAAAAGAAATCATGGGACCGGGTTGGTTTGGTGAGCGGATTCTGAATTTAAGACAGGTTGAGAAAGACGCTGCGACCGAGGAGGCCTCGCAAAAATTTTTCGAGTCAACGGGTAATGAATAAATAATATGAGTCTGTCATGAGTGAAAACGACGAAAACGAAGCCGGCCAAGAGATTCCGGAGGGAATGGTCCGGAAGACACGTCGTGTACGCAAAAAGCGACGTTCATCAGACTCCTCATCTGCAAAAGAAGAGGCCAATAGGCTTTTTGCCAAGGCCAAGGATCTGCTTATCGGAATGCATGACGAGGATGAGGACTTCGGTCCGGTCGATGTTGCCGAGCAGGTCCGGCGCCTCAAGAAAAAGAAGGAGGATGACAGACCTCTTGACGATGTTTGGGGCACCAAGAATCGTTCGACAACCTGGCTATGGATCGTTCTCATTGGGGTGATTTCTGCGGTGATTGCCGTAGTGGTTGGTCTGACGATTTGGACGAATGAAGAGAACGATGAAGGTGATCCCATCACCGATTGGGTGGGTCCGGAGATAAAGCCGCAACTTCTCGAAGATGACGCTTTAACTTGGTTTTACAAAGATTCGGTCGGAATTCTCGCGAAAGCCAAGCGGACGATCGAAATGGTCAATACTGGCGAAGAGCAGGAGGAAATTGAGAGGAAATTACGAGATTCGCCCTTTCGGGGTGAGTACGCCGTAGATCTCGACGATTGGGGTAGCCCATTGCTAACAAATGCGTTGTCAGGAATCACTTGGGACACCAGAGTTGTCTACTCGTCGGAAGCAACCGGATCAAAGGAGCGGGGATATCTCTCCCTGGCGGGAAAGCGTGAAAACGGAAATCCTTTTGAGATATTCTTTATGCAGGATCAAGAGGATCAGTTGGTTCTGGATTGGGATGCCAGCGTGGGGTGGTCGGAAATGAGCGTCAACGAGCTGACCGAAGCAAAGCCCCGAAATGAGATCTTTCTTCGTTGTAAAGTCAGTAAGGAACCCGGATATGATCAAAGTTTTGGACAGGATGATTACTCTGGATACGTGCTGACGGGTGAGACTGCCGAAGATTTTATCTTTGCATACGTCAATTTGGACAAACCTGGAGGCAAGGCCATCGATCGGGATTTTCGATTACTTTTGAATTACGGAAGTTTCGTTACGAACGATCCTCCTCTGAAGGATCAGAAAGTCACGGTCCGCGTCAAATTTGACACAGAAATCGGAGCGGGTGGGCAGTTTGAAATCGTCGAATATTTAAACGACGGATGGGTCACTCCTTGAGAGCGTTTTTCACACCTTCCCTCATTACCTCGAGTGGGGCATCTCGATTGAGCCAATATTCAAGGGAAAGAGCTCCTTGGTGAATGAGAAGTGAGAGACCATTTGCCACCCGTGCTCCTTGCGCTCGTGCTTCCCTGAGAAGTCGGGTGCGCGCCGGGTTGTAAATCGTGTCGTAAACGAGGTGGTGTGGCTCCACCCATCGCGATGGGAACGGTGATGGATCGGTAGCCTTGAGGCCAACCGAAGTGGTGTTAATTATTAGCTCGCTGGATTCGATGGCCTGTTCGAGCGCTGGATCGGAGAGGGGGATAATTTCAATCCGGTCCCGAGGACCCTCAAGGTCTTCGCGATAAACGAGATTTGAAAGCTCTTTTTTCATCGGTTCCAGCTTCCGAAGTGTCCGGTTTGCCAGGATCACTTGGGAGCAGTTCTCAATAACGCACTGGGTAGCAATGGCCCGACCGGCCCCGCCTCCGGCCCCTATGATGACAACCTTTAGATCGCCAAGATCGACCGAGAATTCCTCGTGGATCGCGCGGGCAAAACCCGGACCATCGGTGTTGAATCCGGTCCGCTTTCCGTCTTGGTCAAAGACGATGGTGTTGACCGCGCCCATGATCTCTGCTGCGGGATCGACGATATCGCAAGCCTCAAGGGCTTCCAGCTTGTGGGGAACGGTCACGTTGATGCCACGGATTCCGGCGTCAAAGAGCTTTTGAAATGCTTCAGCCACCTTTCCTTCTTCAACTTCCAAGCGGAGATAGCTCGCATCTTCTCCCAATTGATCGAGAGCCGGTTGATGAAGCTGGGGGGACAGCGAGTGCTTCACCGGGTTCCCGATGACCACAAATCTTGCGGGCTTTTCCTGCCCCTCATTGATTTCCGAAAGTTGCTCAAGCGTGAAATACTTCATTTGAGGAGGGCGGTGAATCTTTGGACTCGGCGGACGCATTCTTCTTTTCCGAGGATGCTGAGAATGGCACCAAGATCAGGGCCCCCGGCTTTCCCGGATAGAGCAATCCTGAGCGGAAACATCAGCTGCCCTGGCTTTGCTCCGGCCGCTTTAGCTGTTGAACCAATGGTCTCCTTGGCCATCTCCCAGTTTTCCAGGTCCTCAAAATCTCCGGCAAGACTGTTGAGCAAAGCTGCGGCGGCATCATTGCTCTGCACCTTGGCGAGGGCGTCGGGATTGATCAGGAATTCGGGGTCCAAATAGAAGGCGACCGCTTGAGGCACTTCGCTCAGTAAGCTCACTTTTTCCTGCACTGAGTAAAGCATTTCAGGCGACGCTGCGCTTTCACAGTTTGACGCAAATTCTTCCGGAGACATAGCCAGAATGTGCTGTTGATTCACCCAACGGCATTTGTCGGGGTCGAAGCGCGCTGGTGCGCGGTTGACGGCGTCGAGTGAGAATTTTTGGATCAATTCTTCAGCTGAAAAGATCTCGCTTTCATCCTTCGGCGACCAACCAAGCAGAGCGAGGAAATTGGCGACTGCTCCCGGGAGGAAGCCTTGCTTTGGGTAGTCACCCAAGGCGGCCCCTTCGTCACGTTTCGACATTTTGGAGCCGTCACCGTTCAGGATGAGGGGGAGGTGAGCGTATTGAGGAGGTGCTGCTCCGAATGCTTCAAAAAGTTGGAGGTGCTTTGGGGTGTTCATCAGATGGTCTTCTCCACGAATGGCGTGGGTAATGCCCATAGTGAGGTCGTCTACAACGTTGACAAAGTGGAAGACGAAGGAGCCATCGGAGCGACGCACCACCATGTCGGGAGTATTCGATTCATCGGTGTAGTCAATGGTCACTTCGCCGCAAACCATGTCATTCATGGTGATGGGTTTGCGTTCGAAGCGAAAACGCCAGGCGCCCTCGTCTTCATAAACGCGATCTGCCGCGACCAGTTTTTCAAACCATTCGAGGTAAATATCGGAACGCTGAGACTGATAGTATGGGCCGCATTCCCCTTCATTGCCGGGGCCCTCCCATTTGAGTCCAAGCCATTTCATGCCTTCAAAAATTGCGGCTCTGGCGGCTTCGGTGTTACGGGCTTCGTCGGTGTCTTCGACACGGAGCACGAAAGTTCCTCCGTGTTGTCTGGCATAGAGCCAGTTGAACAACGCAGTTCGAGCCCCACCAACGTGGAGGTAGCCGGTGGGCGAGGGGGCAAAGCGGGTGCGGAGTTCAATCGACATCTTGATTGCTATAACTTGCCCGGGGTGAACGGGCAATGGGGATCAAAAAGTATTTCCAATCGCTAATAAAGGGTTTTTCGCTGATCGGGGTCCTCTTCTTTTTTGATCTCCATCTTGGTAAAATCACCTTCTTCACAGCAACGGACAAAGCCCTCGCCGAAACACTTTAAACGATCCCACTGTTCACGGATTTCCTTGGCCTCATCGAGGGTGATTGAGCTATCAAGTGCGGCATGCGAAATTCGCGAAAGGAGGCTTGAAAATTGGGAGACAATCTCATTGGTGGCAGGAAGAACTTCAAATTCCTGCTCACACGAAGTAGCCGTTGCAGCGTTCGCAAAGCCACTCGACGATCTTCTCTTCCTGTGTGAGGCGAATGATTTGAATAAGGCGGTCCAGCGGGTTTCGGGAA
>Ga0213866_10000865_pt1 | contig 23605 bp, 24 predicted proteins | sample PICome_11_FD_160079 | JGI IMG/M metagenome (GOLD analysis project Ga0213866, IMG submission 160079) | Coastal seawater microbial communities near Pivers Island, North Carolina, United States - PICO284 | ecosystem: Environmental > Aquatic > Marine > Coastal | place: USA: North Carolina...
GCAAAAAAAGAAGAAACCGAAATTGAGATTATTTCAAATTTTTTGCCTAAGCAATTATCTGCAAAAGAAATTGAAATTATCATAAATAAAACAATTACATCTTCTGGTGCTAATTCCATTAGAGATATAGGTAAAGTAATAAACTTGATGAAAGAAAAATATGATGGAAAAATCGATTTTGGATTCGCAAGCAAACTAATTAAAGAAAAACTCTCTCAAATTTAATTTAGAATAATTTCTTATTGAAATAAAATGGACTTAAAAGAAGAAATAAAAAATTCTATCAAGCTTTCTCATGTAGTGGGTAAAAATTTATCTTTGAAGAGACGTGATAAATCTAATTTTATTGCTCTTTGTCCATTTCATAAAGAAAAAACTCCTTCTTTTAACATTTCTGACGACAAAGGGTTTTATCACTGTTTTGGTTGTGGAAAACACGGTGACATTTTCGACTATATTATGGAAATGGAGAATAAGACTTTTCTTGAGGCTTTGAAAAAACTTGCCGAAGAAGCTGGTTTGCAAAATACAAACTATAATTTCACAGGAAACCCAAAGATAAAAAAAAGTATTAGCCTTCTCAGACGTATCTCTGATTCTTATATTCAAAATTTAAATGCGCCATTGGGAGAGGGCGCAAGAAATTATCTTTATTCTCGTGGTATTGATAAAACAATTATAAAAGATTTTATGATTGGTTATTCTGGTAATTTAAAATCTAATCAATATTTAGTATCATGTTTAATCAAGGAAGGTTTTTCACTAGATGAAATAATCGAAGTTGGTCTAGTAAAACGAAATTATAAGAAAGAGCTAATCTTCTATTTTCAACAAAGAATTATGATTCCAATACTAGATAATGCCGCCAAAATTATTGCATTTGGAGGTAGAGTTATAGAAAATGGAAACCCTAAATATATCAATTCTCCTGAAACAAATTTGTTTCAAAAGGGTAAACAGTTATTTGGAGTAACAAATGCAAAAAAATTATTAAACGAAAAAAGGTTAATAATTTGTGAAGGTTATATGGATGTAATATCTTTGCATAAATATGGCTACCCTGCTTTGGCATCCCTTGGAACGGCTTTAACTGATGAACAAATAAATAAAATATTTAATGTTGCTGATGAAGCTTTTTTAGTTTTTGATGGTGATATTGCAGGTAAAAATGCAACCCTTAAAGTTTATGAAAAGTATTTACCTAAATTAAAATTTAACAAAAAACTCAAGTTTGTATTCCTTCCAAATAATTTAGACCCAGAGGAATTTATTAATCAAAAAGGTATTAATGAGTTTGAGAAACTTTTAGATAAAGCTCTCAGCGCTCTCGATATGATCTGGTTACAAGGTTTAAAAATGATCAGAGAAAATGAACCAGAGACCAAAGCTCTTTTTTGGAGTTATTTGAGAAACATGGTGAACAAGATTGAAGACAAAAATATTAAATTAGCATATAAAGATGAAATTGAAAAAAGAATAAAGATTTTTAGAGATAAGAACAGAGGCTTGATTCAAAAAACAAGTTTTTCAAAAAGGTTAGGATCTCATTATTTAGCTCAAAATAAATTTCTTCCAAAGACCGGAGTTGAAATAAAAATTGGAGCAATTATTTATATGATGTTAACGTTTCCTGAATTATGCTTAAAATTTGATGAAAAAATATCTTTGTTGAGCTTTCAAAATAAGGGATTAAATGAATTAAAGGAATCGATTCTTTTGCAAGTTAGTAAACAATCAGATATAAACGCTCAAATATTACAAGAAACTTTGATAAGTGAGGGTTTCACAGTTCAAATAAAAAAAATTTTGGAAACTAATTATTCTTCAAGGCTTAACCTTAACAATAATTATAATTATTTATGTAATGTTTTTGAAGAACTCTTAAGTTTAGTTTCTTTAAAAAAAATATAGTCTTTGTATTAAGAACAAAATATACGTAGTCATAATAAAATTTTAAGTGAGATATGATATGCTGGCAAACACAGAAAACAAACAAATCAAAAGCAAATCTGGGAATGACAGCCCAATATTAGACCTTAATAATTCAGCAATTAAATCTCTCATAAAAAAAGGTAAAGCTAATGGCTTTGTTACTTTAGATGAGCTTAACTCTGCACTCCCTCCAGGTGAATACTCTTCTGAGCAAATAGAAGATATTCACGCAGCAATTAACGATATGGGTTTGAATATAATTGATCAACAAGAAGAGTCATCACATGAAGAGGTTGAGGAGAAAAACGCAGGAAACTTAAGTGACGACGAAGGTGCAAGGTCAGATGATCCTGTAAGAATGTACCTTAAAGAAATGGGGTCCGTTGAGTTGTTGTCGAGAGAAGGCGAAATATCTATTGCAAAAAGAATTGAAGCTGGAAGAGAGTTGATGATTGGCGGAATATACGAATCTCCTCTTGCTATGAGAGCTTTTTTAAAATGGAGAGATGAGGTAGATGATGGGACAATGTTATTGAGAGATATCATAGACCTAGAAACTACTTATGCTCGCATTAATGGTGGAGCCAATGAACCAGAAATTGCTAATGATAATATTGATAAAATAAAATTTGATAATTTAAACGTTGTTATACCAACAGCCTCTGTAGATGAATCAAAAAAAGAAAATGATTTAGAAAATAGTGACGAAGAAACCGAAGAAGAAAAAGACGGTGAAGACGAAAGTGAAGATGAAGATATTAATCTTTCCTTAGTAGCGATGGAATCAGAAATAAAAGATCAAATTTTGTCAATGATTGATGAGGTTGCAAACACATTTAAAGAAATTTTAACACTTAGCGAAAGAAGAATAGCTAGATTAAGAAAGGGTGAAAATTTAGTTTTAAGATCAGAAAACAGACTTTCTGAACTAAGAATTCTTCTAATAGAGCAAATGGAAAAAATTTATTTAAATAATAATAGACAAGAAGAGTTAATAGACCAAATGTACGGCCTCAATAGGCAGATAACAAATATAGAAGGATCATTATTAAGATTAGCTGAAAATTCTGGTGTAAATAGAAAAGATTTTATTAATAGTTGGGTAGGTAATGAAATTAATCATAATTGGGTTTTAAAGCCAGTAAAAGCAAAAAATTGGGAGAAATTCACTTCCGAGAATAATGATGAAATAGTAAGAATCTGCGATCAAGTATTTGATTTTGTTAATAACACAAGTATGCCTGTTCAAGAATATAAAAAACTTATTCAGATAATTCAAAGAGGTGAACGGGAGGCAGCTAGAGCAAAAAAAGAGATGGTTGAGGCTAATTTAAGATTGGTTATATCCATAGCAAAAAAATACACAAATAGAGGACTTCAGTTTTTGGACCTTATTCAAGAAGGAAACATAGGTTTAATGAAAGCTGTTGATAAATTCGAATATAGAAGAGGTTACAAATTTTCAACATATGCAACATGGTGGATAAGACAAGCTATAACCCGATCTATTGCGGATCAAGCAAGAACGATTAGAATACCTGTTCATATGATTGAGACTATTAATAAATTAGTGAGATCATCGAGGCAGATGCTACACGAAATTGGACGAGAGCCAACACCGGAAGAACTGTCTGAAAAAATTTCTATGCCCTTAGACAAAGTTAGAAAAGTGCTTAAAATAGCTAAAGAACCAATTTCATTAGAAACCCCAGTAGGAGATGAAGACGATAGTCATTTAGGTGATTTTATTGAGGATAAAATGGCTGTGCAGCCACTTGAAGCTGCGATACATGCGAATTTACGAGAAACAACTACAAGGATTTTAGCTAGCTTAACTCCTAGAGAAGAGAGAGTTCTAAGGATGCGATTTGGAATAGGTATGAATACCGATCATACACTTGAAGAAGTCGGGCAACAATTTAGTGTAACTAGAGAAAGAATAAGGCAAATAGAAGCCAAAGCTCTCAGAAAACTCAAGCATCCAACTAGATCAAGAAAATTGAGATCTTTTTTAGAAAATTAAAATCTATTCTTAATACTTCCACTTTACATACTTAAAATGTACTTGTATAAGTTGAAAATTAGAACATCTCTATAATAGGCCTGTAGCTCAACTGGTTAGAGCCCTCCGCTCATAACGGAGTGGTTGGGGGTTCAAGTCCCTCCAGGCCTACCAAAATAAATATTTTTTTATTATGTATTTTCTCAAGTTTTAATTAAGGTCTAAACTTAATTAATAAAAAATTAGAAATGAAATGCAAAAAAAACAATATAAAGATTTAAGAAGTTCAAGATGGTTTTCTCCTAACGATGTAAGATCTTTTGGTCATAGATCTAGAGCAATGCAAATGGGTTTAGGAAAAGATGACTGGGAAAATAAACCTATTATAGGAATAATAAACACCTGGTCAGAAATACAACCATGTCACCAACACTTCAAACAAAGAGTTGAGGATGTTAAAAAGGGCGTTTACCAATCTGGTGGATTACCAATAGAACTTCCAGCAATTTCCTTGGCAGAAATGTATGTGAAACCGACAACTATGTTGTATAGAAATATGCTTTCTATGGAAGTTGAAGAGTTAATAAGGTCACATCCTATTGATGGAGTAGTGCTTATGGGAGGGTGTGACAAAACTACTCCAGCCCTTACAATGGGAGCAATTAGTCTAGATTTACCAATGATATTCTTACCTGCTGGTCCAATGTTAAGAGGAAATTATAAAGGAAAGTATTTGGGGAGTGGTTCTGATGGTTGGAAATATTGGGATGAATTAAGGGCAGGTAATATAACGGAAAATGACTGGGCAGAAGTGGAGTCTGGTATTGCTAGATCTTATGGTCATTGTATGACGATGGGTACAGCAAGTACAATGACAGCAATAGCAGAGGCTATTGGATTGTGTTTGCCTGGAGCAAGTTCGATACCTGCAGCTGATTCAAATCATATCAGAATGTCTACGAATGTTGGTAAAAGAATAGTTGATATGGTTTGGGAAGATCTAAAGCCATCTAAAATAATCACTGAAAAATCTATTGATAATGCTGTTACTGTAGCTATGGCTATGGGCTGTTCAACAAATGCTATTATTCATTTAATAGCTATGGCAAGAAGAGCTGGTATTCATTTGACAATTGATGACTTGGATAAAAAAGGAAGGGAAATTCCTCTGATAGCAAATATTAGGCCATCAGGCGTGGAATACCTAATGGAAGATTTTTATTATGCTGGAGGTATTTTGTCTTTAATGTTTTCACTTGCTGAAAAACTTAATTTGGAGGAAATAACAGTTTCCGGGCTTAGGTTAAAAGAAATAATATCACAAAAAGAAACAATTAATAATGATGTCATTAGAAGCTTAGATAACCCAATATATGAAGAAGGTTCATTAGCTGTTTTAAAGGGAAATTTAGCACCGGATGGATGTGTCATTAAACCAGCTGCTTGTGATAAGAAATTCATGAAACATAAAGGACCTGCAATTGTTTTTGATAGTTATCAGGAAATGAAAGATATTATAGATAGTGATGATTTGGATGTTTCTGAAAATCATGTTTTGGTATTAAGAAATGTTGGTCCTGTAGGAGGGCCAGGTATGCCTGAATGGGGAATGATGCCTATACCCAAAAAACTTCTTAAAAAAGGGGTCAGAGATATGGTTAGAATATCTGATGCTAGAATGAGCGGTACTAGTTATGGTGCTTGCATTTTACACGTTGCTCCTGAAAGTTTTATTGGTGGCCCGTTGTCTCTTCTCAAAACAGGAGATATTATTGAGCTTGATGTAAATTTAAGAAAAATTAATATGCTAGTGGATGATAAAACGTTATCTGCCAGAAAAAAAATGATACAGCCAAAGCAACCAAAAGCTGGTAGGGGTTGGCTTTGGATGTTTAGCCAACATGTAAAGCAAGCAAATGAAGGTTGTGATTTCGATTTTTTAGAAACCGACTTTGGAAAATCAGCAGAAGAACCAGATATTTATTAGAGATTAATTATGTTGACAGGAAAAATTAAAAATATTTTTTTAAAATCAAGCGTTGCTACTATTTCTACAGCTTTGTTTAAGAGAGGTTTAAGAAATCAATTTATACAAGGAGTAAGTCCACTTAATCCAAATTTATCAAATATGGTTGGTTATGCTTTTACTGTTAGGTATATTCCAGCAAGAGAAGATTTAAATACTCTTGATGTTTTTAGAAACCCAGAACATCCTCAACGTGTAGCAATTGAAAAATGTCCTAAAAATCACGTTTTAATTTTTGATAGTCGTAAGGATGCAAGGGCAGCATCAGCAGGTGCTATTCTAATAACAAGGTTAATGGTAAGAGGATGTGCAGGCGTAGTCACAGATGGAGGATTTAGAGATTCTTCTGAAATAAAAAAATTAGAATTTCCCGCGTATCACCATAGGCCGTCGTCTCCAACTAATCTTACTCTTCATCAAGCAATTGATATTAATGTACCTATTGGTTGTGGTGATGTTGCAGTATGGCCAAACGATTTGATAGTGGGTGACCAAGAAGGTGTTATTGTAATTCCAAATAAAATTATAGAAGAAATATCTGAAGAAGTTAAATCAATGACAGTCTATGAAGACTACGTAATAGATAAGGTCCAGAATGGATCAAGTATTAGAGGATTGTACCCCTTGACAGATGAAAAACAAAAAAATTTATTTGAAAGTTGGATAAATTCAAAATCTGACTCAAAATAATTAAATTTAGGATTAGAAAATGGTAGATAAACAAATGAGTTCAAAACCAAAGGCAATAATTTTAAATAAAACAGATAATATTGTCATCGCCTTAAATAATATGAATGCCGGTGATTATTTAAAAGATCACGATTTAAAAATAGATGCACCGATCTTGTCAGGTCAAAAAATTGCTAACGTTGATATTCCAAAAGATGCACCAATATACAAATATGGAACAATAATTGGTTTTGCAGATTCTGATATTTGTAAAGGACAAGTATTAATCAATTCAAACATTAAATTTAAGGAATTTAGCAGAGAACATGATTATTGTTCTAAGTACAAGCCTACAATGTTTGCTAATTCCTCAACTCAAAGAACTTTTATGGGATTCAGAAGAAAAGATGGCCGTGTTGGTACTAGAAATTTTATTGCTGTAGTTTCAACTGTTAATTGCTCTGCAACTGTTGTCCATGAAATTGCTTCATATTTTACGCCAGAAAAATTAAAAGACTATCCCAATGTAGATGGTGTTGCTGCATTCAGTCACTCAACTGGATGTGGCATGGAATTATCTGGGGAACCAATGAATTTACTTTATAGAACGCTTGGAGGATACATAGATCATCCCAATGTAGCTTCTTCTTTAGTTGTAGGTTTAGGGTGTGAAAGGTGCCAGGTAGGAGGGCTGTTTCAATATCAAGGTATAGTAGAAAATCAGAATTTAAAAACTTTAGTTATGCAAGAAAACGGGGGTACGTCAGCAACAATCAAAGCAGGAATAAAGTGTATAGAAGATATGCTTAAAAAGGCTAATGATATTAAAAGAGAAGAGGTTTCTTTATCTAATTTGACTGTTGGTCTTCAATGTGGAGGTTCAGACTCATTTTCTTCTTTATCCGCTAACCCTTCCTTAGGTAAAGCGGTTGATATTTTAGTAACTCACGGAGGGACAGCTATTTTATCAGAGACACCTGAAATCTATGGAGTAGAAAATAGCTTAACGGCTAGAGCTGTCAGTGTATCTGTGGCTGATAAATTGATGAATAAAGTAAATTGGTGGAAAAATGTATACTCTGTAGGAAGAGATGTTCAGATTAATGGAACGGTCAGTCCAGGTAATCAAAAAGGTGGATTGGCAAATATATTAGAAAAATCCTTGGGTTCAGCCATGAAAGGTGGTTCAACTGGGTTAATGGAAGTTTATAATTATGCAGAAAAGGTCACTGAAAAAGGGTTTGTTTTTATGGATACACCTGGTTTTGATCCTGTTTCAGCAACCGGGCAGATTGCAGGAGGTGCTAATTTGATTGCATTCACTACTGGAAGAGGTTCATGCTTTGGAGCTAAGCCCGCCCCTTCTATTAAGCTTGCAACTAACTCAAACTTATATAATAAAATGACAGAAGATATGGATATTAATTGTGGTTTAGTTATAGATGGTGCTAAAAATATCGATGAGATGGGGGCTGAAATATTTGAAGAATTTATTTCATTTGCATCTGGTAAAAAAACTAAAAGTGAAATATTAAATTTAGGAAGACATGAGTTTGCACCCTGGCAAATTGGAATTACAGGTTAAACTTTTTTAAATTTTCTATTACAAAAACTCTTGTTGAAGATGCTAAAGATGATTTTCTTTTAACATCAATGTCTGATATTAATTTTTGAAGAGAACAGTTCTTGTTTTTAGCGATGAGATCAAGTGAATCCCAAAATTCTTTTTCTAATGACAATGAAGTTCTATGCTTTTTTAAAGTGATTGATCTTTTTATCAACATTTAACTTGCCTTGTTAAGTTCAAAAAAACCAACTACTTCAATATGAGGTGAATAAAGAAATTGATCAATTGGTTGAACCCATTTTAAATTATAATTATTTTCTATTAAAATTTTTGAATCCCTAACAAATGTGTTTATATCACACGAAACACTTATCACTAATGGTAACTTTGATTTTGCAATATTTAAAAATTGTGTATGAGCACCAGATCTTGGAGGGTCAATAATAATTGCTCCATAATTCTCTAATTCTTTGACTGTTAAAGGTTTAGATTTTAAGTTTCTAGTATATGTTTTTATATTGTTATTAAATGGTTTTCCTTTTGAGGCTAAATCTATTGAATGTAGAGATTCAGTATTTAGTTCAAATGCGTTAATTCTAAAATTTTGTAAAAGAAGCGGTAAAGTAATAGTTCCAGATCCGCAAAATAATTCACAAATATATGTTTTTTTATTATAATTCTCTAATGCATCCATAACACATCTGATAATTGTATTTTCACCACTTACAGTCGCTTGTAAAAAACCACCTGGGGGAGGGTATATTACAGATGAGAAGACATTATTTGATAAACTTATTCTGTCAGTAATATAAATTAAATCCAAAATTTTATTATTTAGTCTTCGATGTACCCTAATGACTTTATTTTCTATCAGTTTCTTATTAAGTTCAGAAAATTTTTTAAAAGAAACATCAGCTAATCCATCTATTAATAGATCAATCCCATTATCAAGTAAGTTAGCGTGAATATGAATTATATCACCAATTTTTATAATTTCTTCAAGGGGCTTTCGTAAATCTTGAATTAACCTAATGAGAGATTTTTCTAGTATAAGGCATTCGGTAATCTCAGTTACAAAATGACTTTTATGTTCATAAAACCCAATTATTAACTTTGATTTATTTCTTTTGGCTGTGAATTTAGCATGTCTTCTTGAGTTTTGAGAGGAACTTACCATTTTTTTAATTATGGTATTTGAGGATATTTGATGAATTGAAGAGGTTACTCTATTCATTTTCCAATTATTATAGTGTTCAAACCGCCAATGTTGGAGCATACATCCTCCACATTTAAAAAAGTGTTCACATTGAGGGTCAACTCGCTCAGGAGAAGGCTTTATAATTTCAACTAACTCAGCTCTAACATTTTTTGAAAATAGTTGAGTAGGTTTTGCTATAATCTTTTCATTAGGTAATGCAAATGGTACAAAAAAATTATAATCTTTTTTTTCAAAATTTAATTCTGTAATTAATTTTGCTACGCCTTCTCCTTTATACCCAACGTCTGTGACATCTAGAGAAATAGGGCTGAAATTACTTGATAATTTTTTTTTCTTTTTATTCATAAATTATTTTAGAGCTTTGCCATAAAACTTTTGCGCTTATTTTTAAAAGCTTCGATGCTATATGAAAAGAATGAAATGTTTTTAAAAATGGTTTTACATTCATTCTATTATCTTTAAGTTCGCTTTCCTTAACATATGCTAAAAAAAAAGTATCTTTATCGTTTAATAAATAAAGATTTGGTCCTATATATTCATTTACGTTAGTATCCACGATAGTAGTTATTTTGTAATCATGTGTATGAGTTTGAAAATAAAATAATTTTTCCAAGTTTATAGGGAGTATATCTGATAATAACTCTTCAGAAAGGCTTATTTTTCTTGGTGATGAACTATATTTTTTTTCGATATTTTCAAATGTAATTATTTTATTTTCAACTAAGTTTTGAGCATACCAGTTTGGTGTTATTTCATTTATATTAATTTCAAGTGTTTGTGCTAACCTATAACGACATTCTTCAGGAAGAATTCTTGGAGTTCCTCTAAAAAGATATTGTTGTAAGTAGGCATCATTTTTTTTAAGAATTCTTGATAGATCTCTTAGATTAAATTTATCATTTTCTTTTATTATATTTTTTAGTTTCTCTCGTGCTTTTCTAATAGCTATTTCTTTTTCATCATTTGAATTTTTAGATATTATATTATTCATTTATTAAAACTCATTTAGATCTATCAATGCTCTCGTTGGCTAATCCGATCAAATAATCTTTAAATTTACTATTTGAAAAATCTTCTAGTGATTTTATAGATTTAATTATAAATTCTGCAGCCATTTTCTTGCACTCAACAAAAATATTATATTTATTAAAAATTTCCAAGGCTGTGTTCAAATCAGAAGAGTTTTGATTTAATTCTTTTAGGGTTCTATCCCAAAACTGTTTTTCTTTTTTATTACTTTTTTCCCATACTAAAATTATTGGAAGGGTGGTTTTACCTAATTTGAAGTCATCACCTAAATTTTTTCCCATTTTATTGGAATCTTGAGAAAAATCCATTAAGTCATCAATAACTTGAAATGCTAGGCCAAGGTTATAACCATAGTCATATGCAGCTTTTTGTAAATTTTTATTCCCTCCTGCTACTATAATACCACTTTCACAAGAAGCACCAAATAACTCAGCAGTTTTTTTGCCAATTACATCAAAGTAATCTTTAATGCTAGTATCGGGTTTGTTTGCAATTTGCATTTGTTGAAATTCCCCTTGGGTTATTTTACAAGATGCAGTTGCTAAACTAGATAAAGCCTCTAGAGATTCTGTTTCAACCATTAACTCAAAAGATTGAGCAAATAGAAAGTCACCCGCTAAAACACTAAATTCATTTCCCCATATAATATTTGCTGTTTTTTTCCCTCTTCTTAAATTTGATTCATCAACAACATCGTCATGTAAAAGGGTTGCTGTATGAATAAATTCAACAGCTGCGGCTAATATTATTGGTTTTCGAGAAATATCATTTAAGTGTGCTGCCATAGCCAAGGTAAGTAAAGGACGAATTCTTTTCCCAGAAGCATTGATTAAATGTTGACCTATATCATTTATTAAGGGTATTGATTTATCAAGCCTATATATTATTTCTTCATCTACGGCCTTTAAGCTTTGTTTTAGAGAATTCTTTAGATTAACCACGCTTGATGTTGTGTTAATCTTATTTGATTTTTTCATTTATGTTTCCAATTATTTCATATCATTTAATATAACTTGGTAATAAATTATATTAAACATTTATGTTATAAAAATGAGAGAAGATTTAATGTCTTTTAACCAAAAAACCCATGATAATATTCTAAATGGAAGTCTATCAGTCATTCAGTATAAAAAGGGTTTTAGATTCGGATCAGATGCGGTTTTTTTAGCTTCATTTGTTAATGGTTTTATAGAAACAAAGAAGAACAGAAAATTCTATATTGCTGATGTTGGTTCTGGGGTTGGAACCGTAAGTTTGATTATAGCTTTTAGAAACCCCAATTCCAAAATTTTAGCAATTGATAATAAAAGAGAATATTTAATTCTTGCTGAAGAAAATATAAAAATAAATAATTTTCAAGATAAAATCGAAACGATAGATAATGATGTTTTTAATTTTGATAATAATTTAAAAAATAGTTTTGATTTAGTGGTGTCCAATCCTCCTTTTCATAAAAAAGAAAATAATAGATCAAAGAATATTTTAGAAGATAGCGCCAAAAGGATCGTTAATTTAAAAAAATGGTTAGAAAGTTCGTTAAAGTTATTAAAGGATGAAGGTAAAATTTTTTTAATTATTTCAACGGATATTTTGGATGAAACCTTAAATTATTTGAGCTCAAAATCTGGTTCTTTTAAAATTTTTCCAATATGGCCAAATAATAAAAAGCTTTCTAAAAGAGTAATAGTTTTTGCCAGAAAAGGTGGTAATGGACCCACAGAATTAATGCCAGGTTTAGTTTTATATAATCAGCAAGGTAAAATGACAAAAAAAGCAAAATTAATTAGTGAAGATGGTGTTTTTAAGTTTTATAAACAATTTATTTAAGAAAATAAATAATTGTAGTATTTAAATAACAATATTAATTTTTAATCTCAGCCTATTTAAGAAAAGGACATATACATGGGTTTCCTTTCTATTTTCAGAAAGTCACAAAACGTATCAATAATACCGCTCAATGGAGTTATCGCTCCAAACATGGGTAGGAGAAAAGGTTTGAATTTACATGAAATTGATAAAAATATTGAAGAGGCCTTTTCTTTGAAAAATTTAAAAGCTGTAGCATTACAAATAAATTCACCAGGTGGATCACCAGTTCAGTCAGAGATGATTGCAAAACGTATTAGGGAATTATCTGAAAAAAATAATATCCCAGTGTTAGCCTTTGTAGAAGATGTAGCTGCTTCTGGTGGTTATTGGCTTGCATGTGCAGCAGATGAAATTTTTGCCAGTAGAGCTTCGATAGTTGGTTCAATAGGTGTTGTTTCTTCTGGATTTGGATTTGATAAAGCAATAGAAAAAATTGGAGTTGACCGCCGCCTTTATACTTCAGGTGATAATAAAGCTATCTTAGATCCGTTTATGCCAGAAAAAAAGGATGAAGTAAAAAGGTTAAAAGACATTCAAAAGCAACTTCATCAACAGTTTATTTCCTTCGTTAAGTCAAGAAGAGGTAGTAAAATTGATGATAAAAATAAAGAAGTCTTTACGGGGGCTTTTTGGTCGGGTGAAGAAAGCATAGAGATCGGTCTAATAGATGGATTTGGAGAGATGAAAACTATTCTTAAGGAAAGGTTTGGCGATAATGTCAAGACAAAGGAGTTTTCACCAAAGAAAAAATTTTTTGGTTTTGCTAATTTATTATCTGGATCATTAGACATGCTTATTTATAAAATCGATGAAAGAAGTCTGTTTAAGAGATTTGGATTATAAAATGATGCTTTCTATAGGTAAAATTTTTTGGTTAGTTATAATTTTATTATGTGTATGGTATGTATTTAAAATTATTGAAAAAAGAAAAATTAATTCAAGAAATAATCAACCGAATAATGATAATAAAAATAAAAAAGGTATAGATGCTTATAAATGTGAAAAATGTGGTTTATGGAGCACAGGAGATAAATGTAATAATAAAGAATGTATTTAACTCATATTCCTACTTAACACACAGCAAAACTAATATTAACGCATCAATTTATTGAAAACTAATACAATGACCAAAAAATCTTCTTTTCAAAATATAATAATGAATCTTCAAACTTATTGGATGAATCAAGGATGTGTTCTTTTACAACCATATGATTTAGAAGTAGGCGCTGGTACATTTCATCCAGCTACTGTGTTAAGAGTTTTAGGTCCAGATCCAATTTGGAAGGCTGCCTATGTTCAACCTTGTAGAAGACCCACAGATGGAAGATATGGAGAAAATCCAAACAGACTTCAACATTATTTCCAATTTCAAGTTGTAATTCAACCATCACCAGAAAATATTCAAGAATTATATCTAGAGAGTTTAAAAGCAATTGGTTTAAATCCCAAAAATCATGACATTAGATTTGTTGAAGATGATTGGGAAAGCCCAACCCTTGGGGCTTCAGGATTAGGATGGGAAATTTGGTGTGATGGTATGGAAATTAGTCAATTTACTTATTTTCAACAAGTTGGTGGTATAGAAGTTAAGCCTGTTGCTAGCGAAATAACATATGGGTTAGAGAGACTGGCAATGTTTATACAAAAAATTGAAAATGTATATGAAATTGATTGGGATGGTATCCCCAAAATTGACGGAGGTAAAACTTATGGAGATATTTTTTTAAAGCAGGAAAAAGAATTTTCTGAATATAATTTTGAAAGATCAGATGCTTCTTCTTTGTTTGACCATTTTAATGATGCTGAAAATGAGTGTAATAACCTTCTAAGTAGCCCGAGCAAACCACTTTCTATACCTGCATACCATCAATGTATTAAGGCAAGTCATATTTTTAACCTTATGGATGCAAGAGGTGTTATATCTGTATCTGAAAGACAGTCATATATTTTAAGGGTAAGAGATATGGCAAGATCATGTTGTCTAGCTTGGATGGGTAAATTGCATGAATAATTTCGATAATAACAGTGGAAACTTATTGTTTGAAATTTTTTCTGAAGAAATTCCTGCAAGAATGCAATTAGAATCAGAAAAGCAATTAGAACGTTTATTTAAATCTTCTCTTTCTTCCAGGGGTATAGGCTATGAAGAATGTTTTACCTATAGTGGACCAAGGCATTTATCTTTAATAATTAATAATATCGAATTAACACAGAAGGATAAAAATATTGAAATAAGAGGCCCAAGAGTTGGTTCAAATGAAAAAGCTTTAACAGGGTTCTTAAAATCTAAAAAAATTAATATTTCTGATACATTTATAAAAAAAACAAAAAATGGTGATTTCTATTTCTTTTCAGATATTGAAAAGGGAAAAAAAACATCTCAAGTTTTACCAGTTGTTATAGAAGAAATTTTAAAAAAGTTTGTTTGGCCCAAAAGTCAAAGGTGGTCTAACACAACCTTTAAATGGGCAAGACCTCTTAGAAATATATTGTTATTATTAAATGATGAAGTGGTTAAGGGTAAATTTGATTTAGGTAATGATTGTTTTTTAACTTTTAATAATTTTACTTTTGGTCATAGGTATAATAACAAAAAAATTATTCTCAAAAGTATCCGTGACTATGAGATTTTACTCAAAAAAAATCATGTATTGTTAGATAGAAAAAAAAGAAAACAGAAAATTTTACATGATATCGGTGCATTAATAAAAAACAAAGAAACTAAAATTCTTGAAGATGAAATTTTATTAAATGAAGTTTTGGGGTTGGCAGAATTTCCTAGTGTATTAGAAGGCTCAATAAGTGAAGAGTTTATGAGCTTGCCACGTGAAGTTTTATCGACAGCCATGAGAGTTCATCAAAAATATTTTTCTATTATTGATAAAAATAATAATTTACTACCAAAATTTTTATTTATATCAAATAGTTTACCAGACAAAGTAAGAGACAGTAATATTATTAAGGGTAATGAAAGAGTTCTTAAAGCAAGGCTGTCAGATGCAAAATTTTTTTGGAACTCTGATAAAGAAAACAATTTAGAAGAATTGAATGAAAAATTAAAAAACGTTCAATTTCATGAAGGTTTAGGTTCCCTCAATGAAAAAACAAAAAGAATGTCAAAAACTTCAGTTTTTTTCTCTAAGGTATTTGATGTAAATCAGGATTTCGCAAAACAAGCTTCTTTATTATCTAAAGCCGATCTAATTTCTGAAATGGTTGGAGAATTCCCTGAACTGCAAGGAATTATGGGAGGATATTATTCTCAATTACAAGGTCAACCTAAAGAAGTTTCAGACGCAATTTTTGATCATTACAAACCTAAAGGTTTGTTAGATACTATTCCGAGAACAAAGCTAGGTTGTTTGTTATCAATTATTGATAAGATTGACACTTTAACTGGTTTTTTTATTATTAATAAACAACCAACTGGCTCAAAAGATCCATTTGCCTTAAGAAGAACAGGCTTTGCTATTGTTCAAATATTAATAAATCATAATTTAAATATTTCAATTAATGATATTTTTGTTGAAGCTTTTAAATCATTCGGTAGCTATTCAGAATCAACCCACAAAAGTTTAAATGACTTTATAATTGACAAAATTAAATTTGTTTTAAATCAACAAAACATAAGTCTTGATATTATAGATTCAGTTATGTCTTTAAAAAATAGCTTTAATATTCCGATACCAATACTTATTCGAAGGATAAACTTACTAGAAAACCAAAAAAATGATGCAGAGTTTAAAACCTTTTTAATAGGTTTTAAAAGAGTTCATAATGTCTTGAATCATTCAGATATTTCAAAATTTAGACTAAATAAAGTTAATGAAACTTTGTTTAAGATAGATGAAGAGCGAGAATTATTTAAAATGGTAAATATGTTAGAAGATCAAATAAATAAATTTGAATTCGATATCAATAGTCAAAATTTAATTATTAATCAATTCTTAAAATTAGATCATATAATCGAGGCATTTTTTGAAAAAGTTATTGTTAACGATAATAATGAAAGAGTTAAATTTAATAGATTATCTTTGTTAAATGAGCTATCGGATAATATAAATAAATTTTTTAAATTTAATCTTATTTTAGTTTAATCAGTTTTTACACCTAATCCTGAGAAACGTTTGTTAAAACGTGCAACTTGGCCACCAGAGTCTAAAATCCTATGTTGTCCTGTCCAAGCTGGATGTGATTTAGGGTCTATATCAAGTTTAAGAGTATCACCAGCTTTCCCCATAGTAGATCTAGTCTTATATTCAGTACCGTCAGTCATAATTACGGTAATTTCATGATAGTCTGGATGTATATCTTTTTTCATAGTGTATCTCGAGTGTTAGAATTTTTACAATACTTACAATTAAAATAGTTTAAGTACAAGTAATTTCAATTATTTTATTATTCGTAGACGTTGTAAAAATTTTTTTTCAAATCGCCAAAAATATTTAAACTCTCCAAAGATTGTAGCAATGATAATTAACATGAGTTGATAAATAGGAATAATAATTAAAATTCTTATGAAAATATACAATGGATAGGAAGTTACAAAACTTTTTAAATCGATAGCTATCATAATGGGAGAAGAAACTAGTAAAGAGCCCGAGCCACTTAAAGCAAAGATAGTAAAAATTAATATAAGGTGTTTTAAAGAGTTTGCTTCAAATTTTTTAATTAGTTGTTCTATCATTTTATAACTTTATTTTGATATTGTACTTTGAGTGATTTTCATTTCTATTCTTCTGTTTTTCATTCTTGCTTCGTCAGTATTTTTAGCATCAATAGGCTGATAACTTCCAAAACCAGATGCAGATAACTTTTGTGGATTAATACCTTCTTTAATTAAAAACCTTAGTACAGAGAGCGCTCTTTTTGTTGATAATTCCCAATTATCTGCATAGCTTTGTCCTCTTTTCACTGGTAGGCTATCAGTATGTCCTTCTATTTGAAGAATCCAGTCAATATCTGTTGGAAGCGATTTTTCTATTTCCATTAATGTTGTGGCCAGTTTTTTCATTTCTATTTTACCTGCAGTACCTAATTCATCAGAACCAAGTCCAAAAAGAACTTCTGATTGAAAAACAAACCTATCTCCTACAATTCGTATTTCTTTTCTACCTTTTATAAGCTCTCTTACTCTTCCAAAAAAATCTGACCTAAATTTTTGAAGTTCTTCAACTCTTCTAGCGAGTGCACTATTTAAACCTTTTCCAACATTAATGGTTTTAACTTTTTCTTTTTTATCTTTAGCTTTATATGCAGATAACAATGTTTGTAATTGTGAAAGTTTGTTTCTTAATTTTAAAGATGCTGAGATTAATGTGTTAATCTCTTTTTGACTTGCGCTAATTTCGTCATTTTTTTGATTTAACTCTAATTGACTTGAATCAATTCTTTTGTTCAAATTATTTATATTATTTTGAAGAAGAAGAGTATTTTGAATTTTATCATCAATTTCATTTTGTAATTCTAAAATTTTACTTTGATTTGAGCTTATTATATCGTTTTTTGACTCAAGCTTTTCTCTAAATTCAGATGAAAGTTTTTTTTCATCTTCAAGTTCGTTTTTAAATTTCGTAATTTTTGTTTCTAGAATTGATAATTGTGATGTTAGTTCAGTTGTAGTGTCCCTCTCAAGAGAAAGGAGCTCTCCTAATTCAGCTAAACTATTCCTTAAATTGATTAAAGCTTCATCTTGTCCACTCATCTTTTGAGAAAGAAAAAACTGAGATAAAACAAAAATCATTAAAACAAATATAATTACCATCAAAAGACTTGATAAAGCGTCTACAAATCCTGGCCATGTGTAATCAACTTGCCTTTTTCTTATTTTGCTAACTATCATTTCAAATCTCTACAAAAATTTATAAAAATTATTTATGATCAAATTTATTTTCAGATTTTTCAGCTTTAGATAGCTGTTTAGAAATTGCTCTTAATTCAATTGTTAAATTATTTTGAACTTCTGAAAATTTATCAATATTTTGTTCACCCAAATTTTTTAAAATTGATGATATCCCAATCAAATGATCTTTGACGCTTCTATCTTCATCAAGTTTTTCAACTAATCTATTTAGGACAATAGTTAATTCATTAATATTTTCATTTATTCTAATTTTCTCATTTTCATTCTGATTTGCTCTTTTGGCAACAATTGCCAGACTCTCTATAGAGGCCTCACTAAGGCCAGCATTTCCATTTTCATTTGTAGTAAAAATTGCCATTTGTGAAAGCCAATCTTCTAATTCATTAAAAAATCTATTACTTGCCTGACCAACCTGAAGGTCCAAAAACCCAAGTATCAATGAAGCTGCTAAACCAAAGAGTGAAGATGAAAATGCTGTTGACATACCATCTAGCGGAGCACTTAGTCCTTTTTGAATATCCATAAACAAGGCATTCCCTTCTTCTGCGCCATTATTAATGTTAAGGTCAATTGTATTTATAACCCCCGACACAGATGAAATTGTTTGTAAAAGCCCCCAAAATGTTCCAAGTAGACCTAGGAAAACAAGCAATCCAATCATATACCTTAAAATTTCTCTACTCTCGTCTAATCTTGATGACACCCCATCTAAGATAGTACTTAAAGAATTAGCTGATAATGATGGATTATCTTTCCTATCTTCAGAAAGAACTGCTGCGACAGGTGCTAAAAGAATAGGTTTTATTTTTAAAGCAATGTTGGCTGGCATTAGACTATTCTTTTTTTTAATAAATTTGAGCCATTTGGCCTCGTTACTTAATCTATAAGTTTGACGAAAGGCAAATATAGCTCCTAAAATGAAGGTGCTTATTATAACACTATTTAAAATCGTGTTACCTTCAAATGCGTTTTTTAATGGCTCAAATAAAAAGAATATTAAACAGGCTACTATTATTAACAGAAACAACATTCTAAGTGCATATTTATTAGGGTCTGTCATAGTTTTTCCTTAAATAATTATAATCTAAAACATTAAAAAATGACTTTTTGATGTCATAAACTTTAAATTTAATTAATCAAAATTTAATTCATATTATTTAATTTTTTTAATATTTCTTTATGTAAAGTTGGATTTGCACCAATTATAAATTCATTTGGAGACTTATAAGCATCTATGTATTTTGTATTAGTTAAATATCCCCCAGCTTCTTTAATTAGAAGAGAACCACAGGCAATTTGATTTTTATCTAAATTATCAATAAACAAACAATCTATCTTTCCACATGCTAACCAAGCAAAGCTTAGTGCTGACGACCCAAACTCTCTCGTTAAACTTGAGTAATTAATTGCTAATGACCTAATAGTATTACAGTTAATTTTTTGAATTTTATTACTCTTCTTATCATTATAAATGGAGAAAATACAAGAGTTCAGAGAAGCTCTTTTTGTAACCCTAATTCTTCTATCATTGACAAAGGAACCTTTTCCTTTTTCTGCAAAGAAAGTTTCATCTCTTAATGGATCTAGAATAATTGTAGCAATAATCTCATTATTGTATTCAACTGAAATAGTTATACAAAAATATGGTAATCCATGTAAAAAATTATATTTTCCATTTAATGTTTCAACTACCCAATAATACTTATCTTTATCACCTGTAAAATTTTTATTAATTTTTATACCCCATTCAGGTCTAGATTTTGTTAAATCATAAGATAAGGATTCATAGATTTTTTTTTCAGTCTTAGAGACAAAATCATTTATTGATGAAGATGCAATTTGTAAGTTTTCAATTTCGCCAAAGTCTCTAACAATGTTTCTAGTTACTTTGTTTAGAGATTGAGACATAATGTTTAGAAGGGGTGATTTATTACTCATTGTTATCCCGCAAAAAGATATGCTTTTAATAATTCTAGTTTTTAGCTTTTTCTATATATGTACAATCTGAGGGTCTAACTACAATTTTGGTTCCAGTCTCGATATGTCCAGGAACCATCACTTTTATTCCATTTTTTAAAACCGCTGGTTTAAACGAAGAAGAAACTGTTTGCCCTTTTATTACGGCATCAGCTTCTACTACTTCTTCAACGCATGTTTCAGGCATAATGACCGAGACTGGGTCATCATTATACATATTAATTATAACGTTCATACCGTCTTGTAAAAATGCAGACTGATCACCTATTAAATTAATATCTATATTTATCTGCTCATAATTTTCATTATTCATGAAGATCAAATTTTCACCTTCTTTGTATAAAAATACATGAGGTGTTTCTTCTAATATTACTTTTTCAATATTTTCTGATGAACGAAAGCGCTCATTAAGTTTAGTGCCATCCTTTAAGTTTCTTAGTTCTATTTGGGCAAATGCTCCACCTTTCCCAGGCTTGACATGACTGGTTTTAGTCGCAACCCACAAGCCACCTTTATGCTCGATTACATTACCTGGTTTGATGGTGTTACCATTAACTTTCAAATCATTTACCTTTATAAATAGTTGTTATTTTATTTAATAAAGATAGAGCGTCATTATATTCTCTTTGAAATGAATTTCTGCCTATAATAGAACCGCTTGCACCACCCATATATAAATCTTTTATCTCTTTGAGAAGACTTTCTTCATCCTTTGAAGTGCCTCCTGAAAAAACCACAAGTCTTCTTCCTTGAAAACATGATTGAACTACATGTCTTATTCTATCACTAAGTTTCTCAATCGGTATATTCTCTGATATATAGACTTTTTTAGCTTCTTCTAGTTCAATATGTGAAGTTGGGGGTTTGACCTTGATTATATGAGCTCCAACTAAGGCTGCCATATGTGCAGCGTATGAAACTATATCAATAGCAGTTTCTCCATTCTTGCTAATATTGCCTCCTCTTGGATAACTCCAAACAACCACAGCAAGGCCAGAATCCTTTGCTTCAAGAGCTATTTCTTGAATTTCAGAAATCATATTTAATGCGTCATCCGATCCTGGATAAATTGTGAACCCAACTGCGGAGCATCCTAACCTTACTGCCTCAGAGACGGAACCTGTGATAGCTTGAGAAGGTGCATCTTTTTCACGAGAAAGAGAGTTAGAGCTGTTAATTTTCATTATCAGTGGTATTTGTCCTGCAAAGGTATTTGCTCCAGCTTCTAACATACCTAAAGGAGCTGCATACGCTGAAAGGCCTGCGTCTATAGCTAGTTTAAAGTGATAATGAGGGTCATAGGCAATTTCGTTTTTAGCAAAAGATCTAGCAGGCCCATGCTCAAAGCCTTGATCTACAGGAAGAATAACTAATTTACCAGTTCCAGCTAATCTGCCAGACATTAAAATTCTAGCTAAATTTGCTTTAACACCTGGATTATCACTTTCGTAACAATTAAGTATTTTTTTTACATTTCTAGTTATTCTCATGAATTAAATACCTCATAAAAAAAATTAAACTTTACTTTAAGATATGTATAAATTTAAATATGACTAATTACAATAAAATATCTATTAAAAAATTGAACAGTTGTTTAATTAACTTTTATATTTTTTTTAAATTGTAAGTGAAAAACTTTATGGAAATAAACGATCAAAAATTTGACTTTAAAAAATTAAAAGAGATACAAATTTCTTTTGAAGAAAGTATGAAAATATTAGAAAGACATGTAGCAGAGAGTATTGCGAATAAAAATGAGCTTGCAGTTATAAAAAATGATTTACTTGAAGCTAATAAAAGATTTAATCAGGCGTTAAATCATCTTGACGATTTAAAAAATTCAATAGACTTTGAAAATAAAACACAAACCGAGTGAGATTAGGTATTCTATGTCAGCTCAAACAACTGTTAAAATAACAATAAATGGAACTACTTATCCTGTCACATGTAATGAGGGTGAAGAAGATAGACTTATTGAATCATCAAACGAAGTAAATAAAGTTATTGAAGATCTTAGCTCAGTTTCTGGAATGGTTGGAGAAACTAGATTGCTAGCAATGACTTCATTAATATTAGCAGATAAATTAATAGATAACAAAAACCCTAGTGAATCACAGCTTAATATTACAGAAATCAGAGACTTTATTGATTGGTTTAGCAAAACTACCACAAGAATGAATAAGGTTGCAAAACTACTAGAAAACAAATAAATTAATATTACGATAGCTGAGTAGTACGTTAGGAATTTTAATCCCTGGGGCCATAAGTATTCCTAGGGAACTGTCACTTCTTTAATCGTGGTTAAAGTATATGGTGCCCACCTGTATAACAGGCAACAGAGGATAACTTATCCGACGTCTATTTGGCTTTCGTATTAACTGAAGAGTTATTGATGAAAAACAAGCTTAGGCAAACTGCAAAAAAAAAAGATCAAAGATAGTCTTTGACACAAATTTTTACTTTAAAATCGACCAAATTGTTAAAATTTGTTTAGATAAAATTTTTAAATCTTATCCTAATTTTAAAACTGCTAGCTTATATTATCCCGTTCATAATGAAGTTTCTCCGGATATATTCATAAAATATTTTGAGAGAAAAAAAATTGTAATTTCCTTACCAGTTGTTGAAAGGTTTAGTAATTCTATAGTTTTTAAAGAGTGGTCTCATGAGGATAAATTAATAAAAGGTCCTTTAGGAAATATGGAACCTCTAAAAACTAAAAGACTTATATTTCCTCAAATTATGGTTGTTCCTTTATTAATGTTTGATAAATGTTTATTTAGGTTAGGTTATGGTGGTGGTTTTTATGATAAATCAATAAAAAAACACAAAAAATGCTTTAAAAAAAAAGAAAAGCCCTTTATTACCATTGGGCTTGCACATAGTTCACAAGAAACTGATCTTTTGCCTCATGAAAGTCATGATATGAAATTAGATTTTATAGTTACTGAAAAAGAGCTGTGGTCTAAAAAAATTATATCTAATTAAAAAGAAGAAAATCATGAAAGTTTTATTTGTTGGTGACATTGTTGGAAGGAATGCAAGGAACTTTGTTCAAAAACAAATTGTAGATTTAAAATTAAAATTGCAGCTTGATGCTATCATTATAAATGTTGAAAATGCTGCTGGTGGTTTTGGAGTAACACCAGCTATATGTGATGATTTTTTCAATGCTGGAGCAGATATACTTACAACGGGTAACCATGTTTGGGACAAAAGAGAAATAATTTCTTATATTTCTAAAAATGAGAGACTTCTTCGACCAATGAATATGATCGATGGTACGCCAGGTATAGGGATAACTTCGATTAAAATAAATACAGGTACTATTGGTGTAGCTAACATTATGACAAATCTATTTATGTCAAGAACTGACCCTGTATTCAATAAGGTTCCAGAGATAATAAATAGTTTTAAATTAACTGAAAACGTTGACTTTGCCCTGGTAGATG
>Ga0213866_10000866_pt1 | contig 23536 bp, 19 predicted proteins | sample PICome_11_FD_160079 | JGI IMG/M metagenome (GOLD analysis project Ga0213866, IMG submission 160079) | Coastal seawater microbial communities near Pivers Island, North Carolina, United States - PICO284 | ecosystem: Environmental > Aquatic > Marine > Coastal | place: USA: North Carolina...
CTTGTTCATGGCGGAATAGTTTGGCACATAATCCAGAGTTGACTAGGAGTTAGATTAATTTTTGGGCGATTTCTCAGTTATCGGAGATCTAAGTAAAATAAAACCGCCGAGTCATAAACCCGACGGTGCAAATGGCAGAAGTGTGCGGTCTGCCGGACCGGATCATGCAAGTCGCACGGGGAAAGATCCCTAGGACTTGTAGCGGAGGCGCTTCTTGTGGCGATTGGCCTTCATGCGCTTTCGGCGCTTGTGCTTGCTGATCTTGGTCTTCCGACGCTTCTTAAGGTTGCCCATGGTTTTTGTAGTTGGATTAAGTTCTGCGGATTTTTGAAACCGCAATTCCGTTAAATTTTTGTTTGTTTCAGGAAACGATCTTGTTGAGAGGATATTCGATAATGCCTTCAGCGCCCAGATCTTTCAAATCTGGGATGATATGACGCGCCACCTTCTCGCAGATGATAGTCTCGAGTGCAAGCCAACCATCTTCGGTGAGCTTTGCCACGGTGGGGCGGCGCAGGGAAGGGAGCCGCTCGAGGACTGCATCGAGCGATGCCTCGGGCAGGTTGAGCTTGAGACCAACTTTATCGCGGGCTTCAAGCGCTCCCTTGAGCATCATTACCATGCGCTCCATCTTGCCGCGCTTCCATTCATCGTCGAAGGCTTTCTTACTGGAGTAGAAGTGAGGGAAGGAGGAGAGAAGTTCGTCAACAATGCGGAGTTTGTTGGCACGGAGGGAAGATCCGGTCTCGGTGACATCCACGATGGCATCGACTAGGTCGGGGACTTTGACTTCGGTCGCTCCCCAGGAAAATTCGACGCTGGCATTCACTCCTTTTTCGGCGAGGTAGCGCTTGGTGATATCGATCCCCTCGGTCGCGATGTGCTTGCCTTCAAGGTCTTGCACCGTTTTGATGGGAGAGTCTTCAGGCACAACCAGAACCCAGCGGGTGGGGCGTGTGGATGCGCGTGAGTAGGGCAGTTCGGCGAGATCGACGAGATCGACGTCGTGACCGTAGGCCCAGTCGAGGCCGGTGATCCCGCAGTCGATGAATCCCTGATCAATATAGCGTGCGATTTCCTGGGCCCGGATCATGTAGATATCCAGAGAATTATCGTCTGAAGAAGGCCGGAGGCCCCGATCCGAGATATAAATATTATAGCCGGCCTTCTCGAGGAGATCGAGGGTCGGTTTCTGCAGACTTCCTTTTGGAAGCGCTATTTTGAGTGAGTTGGACACGCGGGGCGGCGGTTTTAGCGACGAATCCCAAGGAAGCAAGTATTTTGCGCGATTCCGCCATTTCCTTTCACTCCTTAGTGCTTTTCGCGTTGTCGTTGGTCAAATCACCAAGGACGCCGTTTGAGGCTGGTGGTTCGGAGGGACCCATGGCTGGGTGGCGCTGCTTCGTCCCAGGAGGACAAATGATCCCGATGAACTGGGGTTCCTCTTTTCTGGTGCACGAAGCAAGAGTAACAGCAAGTACTCCGAGGAGGACGTCGATCAGAGAGTTGCCTCGCCGTAATAGGGCTGGAGTGCTTTGGGGATGTGAATAGTTCCATCAGCATCTTGGCATTGCTCTAGGACGGCTACGAGAAGGCGCGGCAGGGCAGTGCCGGAGCCATTTAAAGTGTGGCAGAAAATGTTTTTTCCCTTGGCATCCTTGTAGCGGAGCTTCATGCGGCGTGCCTGGTAATCTCCGAAGCACGAGCAGCTGGAGACTTCGAGATACTTGCCCTGGCCGGGTGCCCAGATCTCGATATCATAGGTTTTGCAAGAGCTGAAGCCGACGTCGCCGGTGCAGAGCTCGATCACCTGATAATGCAGGCCTAGCTTTTGAAGAGCGGTTTCGGCGTGGCCGGTGAGTTCTTCAAGAACAGCCATTGAGGTGGCTGGGTCGACAATTTGAACGAGCTCGACCTTGTCGAACTGGTGCATGCGAATGATACCGCGATTGTCACGACCCGCGCTGCCTGCTTCGCGGCGGAAGCAAGGAGTATGGGCGGTCATTTTGATGGGGAGCTCGCTTTCGGCGAGGAGGGTGTCGCGATAGAGATTGGTGACAGGAACCTCGGCGGTTGGCGCGAGGAAAAACTCGTTGTTTTCCGTGCCATACATGTCGTCCTCGAACTTGGGGAGCTGGCCGGTTCCCTCCATGCATTCGCGCTTGATGATGTGGGGAACGTTGACCTCTTCATAGCCGTTTTCATGGCTTTGAAGATCGAGAAGGAATTGGATGAGGGCACGTTGGAGCCGGGCCCCCTTGCCACGATAAACTGCGAAGCCGGAGCCCGACAGACGTGCCCCATCGTCGAAGCTAATGATGCCTTTTTCTTCAGCCAGATCGAGGTGATCGCGGGCCTCGGCAAGGGCCGGTTTTTCTCCCCAGCTTCGGATGATTGGGTTGGCATCCTCGTCAGCACCAACTGGACAATCTTTGTGTGGAAGATTCGGGATGTTAAGAAGAAGTTCGTTTTGGCGCTTGGCGGCCTTACTTCCTTCGTCGTCGAGAGCCTTGATTTGTTCGCCGATCTTTTTGACCTCGGCTTCGATGCCAGAGGAATCTTCGCCATTGGCGCGGAGTTTTCCAATTTCCTTGGAGGTTGCTTTGCGCTCGGACTGAAGGACCTGCTTGGCCGTTTCGTTTTTGCGGCGGGTTTCGTCGCAAGCGAGGACTTCGTCGATAAGATCTGCTGAGCCATCGTGACGATTGGCGAGGCGTTCTTTGACGAGTTCAGGATTTTCGCGGATGACTTTGATGTCGAGCATGGTGAGGGATTGGATGTTTCGTGAATTCGCAAGGCGCTTACTCGATTTCCGCGAGTCTGGCAAAGGTAGATTCAACCCGCCTGACCGCCGAGGCATTTATTCCCAGTGTTGTTCGACGTAATTGCCTGAGGGAGAATACCAAACGGAAATCTCATTTCGCTCAAACCGGCCAAAGCCCCAATTCATGGTCGCAAATGGAGCGATGAGCGGCTCAAGCAGGAAAAGGGAGATGGCGGAGTAAAGAGCGAATATTTCCTGTTGCGACCCCCCCCGCACCATGGGTCTAGGTTCCCCACGTGACGAAGTCTTCCCGGGAGGATACCGGCAGACTCATGGTGAGATGCGAGAGTTCGTCGGGCCTCTCTTTGAAAGCCGGGATGTTTTTTATGGGCATCGGCTTTGGGAAGTTCGTCGAGGACCAGGGTTTTCCCAACTTTCGGTGCACCTCTGTCCGCGTGTGAGATGGTTTGAGATGCGGTCTGTATTTCTCAGTTGCCGCGATATGGACAGTGCAGGAAGGGAGTGAGGAGGCGAGCACACGGGTGGAGATGAGTAAGATAATCGGGCGGGACATATTCCTTATGTAGCCAACTTTGGCGCCATTTCGTAAATCGATACTTTCAAATTGTGCATCGCAAAAACAGATGGTTCGCCCCTGGGAGAAAAGGGATCGCCTCTAAACCCCATACTTAAACTACTGATATTTCTGGATAATGATGACGGGTCAGGCGATGATCTTGTCTATCAGCTTTCCAGTGCGGTCTTGTGGGCCGAGTTTGGCTTTGGTGCCGGTGGTGCGGGCCATGGTGTTATAAACATCAAGGCCCTCGGCATTGACGTCGACAATTCGGCCGGTTTTGAGGCGGCCGTTGGCTCCGGTGCAGGCGTGGAAGACGCCGGATAGTTCGCGTTTGGTGTCGTTATGACGACCATCACCTGATTCCGTGGAGACGGTGATCATGGCGTTTTCGAGAATGGTTTTGCCATTCGCTTCACGGGTCTCTTCCGTTGAAAGGAGAGAGAGGAAGTGAGCGACTTCGCGCATCTTCATGTGAGCGTGGGCGCGGAGCTGTTCGTTCTTCTTTTTCTCGTTGAATTTATGCCACCACTCGTGGGAACAACCTTTGTCGCCGGAAGCCCGAAGCTGGGCGGAGTCGTCGAAGGTGAAGCGCTTTTCGCCGTTGTAAATGTAGTCACCTTTGATGCGGAGTCGTTCGCCGGCGGCGAGGAAGGTCAGGGAACCGAAGCGGGCACGATCGGTCTGGATGGCGAGGGCGTAGAGCCCGGACATGAGGCGCCATTCGCGGACGAGGTCATCGAGTGGCATGTCGAGGCCCTGGCCGCCGGGGTCGGCTTTGCCTCCGTGGGGAAGTTGTGAGGATTCGGGGCGAGGTGGGGCGTCTTTGTCGACTTCGAACTGGAAGGCGCGTTGTTCGTATTCGCGGATGCGGTCGAGGTGGTTTTTAAATCGATCTTTGGAGGCGGAGCCGAGAGGGGAGTTTTTGCCGGAGTAGTGCCGGTATTGTTCGAGAACGGAATCGAGAACGCTTCGTTGAAGCCGTTCGTCAAGGTCGTCATTACCCTGGATTTTGCCGAAGACTCGGGTGAAGAGGTCGATGGGTCTTTCCTGCATCGCGGCGGCGACGGTGCCGTTGGCGTGGTAGGAATGGACGTAGCGGGAGATGCGGCTTCGCCGGAAAAAGGTTCCGGCGACGAGGGTGGGAACCACGCCATTGGGTTGGCCTTTCGGGTAGTGGGCCTGACGAAGGAGTTGGTCAAGGGAAGCACCACCGGCGCGCGCTTCTCCATTCGGGGCGGTGGCGGTGAAGGCGGCGGATGAGCCGTCGAAGTGGGCGTTGATGCCGGATTGGTCGGCGCGGACGTGATCGACTCCTCGCATGACGAGGAGTTTGTCGGCGAGTGGCTTGAGGGGTTCCATGACGCCATCGAATCCTTCCAGCTGAAGAGGCGAGGGAATGCCGAGACCAAAGAAAAGGTTGAAGGCGCGCATCGGAATGGCGGCATCTGCGCTCCTGGTGGCGGCTGACATTTCTTCGAGGAATGGAAGTCCGATGGTGGTTCCGGCAAGGGAGCGAAGGAGGGTACGGCGGTTCATGGGAAGGAAGGGTGGCAATTTTACTCGGTGACGAGAGGGGAGGTGGCGAGATGGAGAATGACGTTTTGGTAGGATTGATTTTCGCGGACTTGCGAAAAAATGGAATCAAGGTGAGGTCGATCAGTTGTAGCGATGGGGCGGCCTAATGAAAATTGCGCGAACTTCCAGATGATATTCTGACGCACGCGGGGGCTTTTGGCGAGCAGATCCATGAGTTCGCGCGAGGTCTTGTATTTGACTGTTTGGGCAGTTCCGGGAATGAGGATTTTGCCATCTTGGCGGAGTTCATTTTTGAAATGGTCGAGAGTTGTATAGCGGGCGAGTCCGTCATATTGCTCAAGGCCGAAGGCGAGAGGTTCGAACTTGGCGTGGCATCCGCCGCATGATTGATCGAGCATCCGGCGCTCGGCGATTTTTCGCTGGGAAAGCCCGGGTGCGGATGGGACGGGTGTGGTGTCGACTCCAGGCGGCGGGTCTTTGACCGAGCCTCGAAGAAGCTCGTGCAGTACAAAGAGGCCTCGGGTGACCATGGAGGCTTCGTCGCCTCCGATGGTGAGGAGGCTGCCCTGGGTGAGAAGTCCGCCACGTGGAGTACTGCTTAAGTCGTACTTGGTGAATGGATCGGACTTGGGTTTGATTCCGTAGTGTTTTGCGAGATCAGGGGTAAGGAAGGTGACGCGGGCGTTGAGGAGGTCGCCGAGGGGACGCTTCTCCTCCCAGAGGAGGTGTTTGGCAAAGGCGAGGGTTTCACGCCGCATGTCTTCTGCGAGTTCGGGGTTCCACTCGGGAAATTCTGTTCGATTGGGCTGAAGATTTTTGAGGTGATCGAGATTGAGCCATTCCGAAATGAAGGTCTGCGATTGGGCGACGGCAAGGGGGTCATTCAGCAACCTGATCACTTGTTTGCGAAGTTGCCCGGGATTGTGGAGTGAGTGATTTTTGGCGGCGTCAAAAAGTTCCTGATCAGGTGGTCCGCCCCAGACGAGGTAACTCAGGCGTGAGGCAAGTTCGTAGGAGTCGGGTGAGCCCTCTCCCTCGATACGGTAGAGAAAGCGGGGGGACTGGAGCATGCCGCGAAGCACATAGGCAAAGGCTGAATCAAAATCACCACCGGATGCTCCAACACTGGTAACGATGCCCTGGAAGAGATCAATTTCACGGCCGGAAAGCGGACCGCGGAGCAGCCAGGTGCCGACCGACTGGAGGTGGGGGCGGATCGTATTTTGAATCGTTTTGCGATTGCCTGAGAAGCGGCGGGCGAACTTTGGGACGTCGAGTTTTGCGACGATGAGGTTGGCGAGTTTGGCATGGGCTTCGACGTGCTTGAGGTCGACGCCGAGGTTGTAGGCAGTGTTGCTGAATCCGTCGGTGCGGATGTCTGCCGGCAGGAGTTCGCGAGCCTCCTTTTCGATGTCGACGCCGGTGGCGGCCTTGACGGTGGCGATATATTCCGAAGTGGTGAGGCGACGCGGGAACTTTTTTGGGTTGGTGATGAGAAGATGGGCGGCAGGGTCAAGATGTTCGCTGCTCCAGATCGCGCCGGTTTCGATCCACTCACGGAGGTGTGCTTTCTCCTCGGCAGAAAGAGGGGCGCGTTTTTCAGGCATCTCATCTGATTCGACGGATTCCCAGACGACGCTCTTTTTGAGGTGTCCGGCGGAGATGATCTTCGGATCCAGAAACGCGGTGCTTTTATGGGAAAGGTCAAGATCGCCCTCGGCCGTGGTGGAGTCGTGACATTCCAGACAGTGTTTGGCCATGATTGGCTCGATGTGATTGATAAACAGAGTCCGGCTCCGGTCGGCGGGAGATTCGGGTATGGGAGGGGCGAGGCCATTTTGGAAAAGCTTGGCGATGTCGGTTGGTGAAAGGGCATCGGCGTAAATGGCAACCTGGTGGAAGGTCCCCAGCCAGGGGCGGTCATTTGATAGTTCATTTCCAAGAGCGATGCGGTAGCCGCCATCCCAATTTACCGGCGATCCGGAGAAATTCCGTTGTCCGCTTTGGCGCCCGTTGATGAACGTTGTGCCCGTGCCGTTCTTTGATCTTGTGAAGACGACATGAGTTTGTTTCGTGAGGACTTTTCCCGAGGAAAGTGAGGGGGTTCCGTTTGTCCCGATTCTGTCGGTGCGAAAGCGGGCGTCGAAGGTGCTATTGTCCTGACCAAGAGTGGCGTTGCGATTTGAGGAGTCGCGCGAGATGGTGACGATTCGTGCAGGACCGGATTGAGAAAGATTGGCCGGAGTAATCCAGACGCTGATGGTGATTTCGCCTGATTTTTTGACAGCGTTGATGAGCTTGGTGGGGGGAGTCTTGGAGGCGAGAAAAGTGGGGCGGAGGAGGGTGAGGGATCCGGATTCGCGCTTCAGCGATTTTTGATCCGGGATTTCAAGGTGGGCAGGTGGATTGACGCCGGAGGAATCGATGATTTGCGAGCTGCTATCTTCATTGAATTGGTAGAGGACGACCGGATCAGGACCGGCAAATGCGGAGGTAACGAAAAGAGGGATTAACAACAGTGACCGGACCATCGGTATTGAAACGGTGGTTGCGGGGATGGACTTACAGCTCTGCGAAGATTTACTGAAGGTGCTGCTGGAAAAATTCAATGCGTTTACGGCGGAAGTGTGGGGCCTCGCCTGCGCCATGTCCGGCTCCGGGGATCATGTAGAAGGTGAAGTCCTTATCGGCTTTGATGAGATCGTTGACAATCTGGTAGGTTGAAGAGGGATCGACGTTTTTATCCATTTCGCCGACGGTGAGCATGAGTTTTCCCTTCAGTTTGGGGATGTGGGTGCGGTTTGAGTTCTCGATGTAGGATTCGTTGATGGGCCAGTCGAGCCATTGTTCGTTCCACCACATTTTGTCGACGCGGTTGTCGTGGCAGCCGCAGTCCGAGACCGCAACTTTATAGAAATCGGGATGATGAAGAAGGGCGGCGGTGGAGGATTGGCCGCCGGCAGAGCCTCCGTAAATACCCACTCGGGTGATGTCCATTTCGGGATGCTTGGCGGCAGCGGCTTTCATCCACTTAATGCGGTCGGGAAAGCCGGAGTCCTTGAGGTTTTTGTAGGCGACTTGCTGAAATTTTTTCCCCCGGTGGTTGGTCCCTAGGCCATCAATTTGGACGACGATGAACCCGCCTTCCGTCATTTCGTATTTGTGACTCGACCAGCTGCTCCAGCTTTTGGGGACAAAGGATCCGTGCGGGCCAGCATAGATGTTTTCGATGACAGGGTACTTCTTTCCTTTTTGGAAGTTGCGGGGTCGCCAGATCACCCCGTGAATGTCGTATTCGTTATTGCGGTCTTTGCAGACGAAGCGCTCGGGGAGTTGCCAGTCGATTTTGAGTTCGGGCTTGTTGAGGGTGGCGACGATTTTGGTGTCGGAAGTACGGCGGACTTCGTAGACAGGGGGGTGATCAACGCGGGACCATTTGGCGAGGTAGTGTGTTTTGTCGGGTGAGAAGGAAATCTCGTGGGTGCCGTCTGATTCGGTGAGAAGGGTTAGTTTGGCAGTGTCGAGATTAACGAGGGCGTAGTGGAGATAGTAGGGGTCCTGGTCGGAGTAGTAGCCGGAGACTTGGAGGAGCGCGGTGCGTTTGGCTTCATCGACGGAGACGACGTTGCGGAGAACCCAGTCTCCGCTAGTGAGGGGGCGTATGACATCGCCTGATTTGCGGTCGAGGAGATAGAGGTGATTGTAGCCGGTGCGTTGGCTGAGCCAGAGAAATTCCCTTTGATTGCCAAGGAGGCGGTAGTAGCAGTGTTCAAAGACATGAACGAATTTGTCTGATTCTTCGGCGGCAAGGATGCACTGGAAACGGGTGTCCGCGTCGATTTCAATAAGGCGGTATTTTCCGAAGCCACGCTCAATGTAGGCGAGGGTAAGGCGGTGGTCTTTTTCGTGCCAGCAAAGATCTGAAATGGAGTAGGGGTTTTTGATGAGGGTGGGACTGACGGGGATAGATTTGCGGTCGTCGGTGAAGAAGATGACCGGCATGGAGACATTACGTTTGTCGCCGGGTTTTTCGTAGTTGTGAACGATGTGCCGGGGTTGAAGCTGATCTTTTGGGGAAGATTCAACCAAGTGGACCTGGTAGGTGGGATGTTGGGTCCGGTGGGTGAGGTAGAAGCACGAGGAATCGGCATGCCAATGGACACGGGAGTCGTAGTTCGATCCTTTGGGGGGCGGTGGAAGCTGTTTCGTTTTGCCGCTGTTCAGATTTTTGAGACTGGGTTGGTTTTCAAAGATCACTTCCCATTTGCCATCGGGAGATTTTGGTGAAGACCCGGTCTTGTTGCGATCTCCTCCCGGCGCAAAGGCTTTGGGTTCGACGGAGGGTTTCGCCTGTTTGTTGAATTGGGCTTCGTCAACGTTGCCTGACTGAAGGTTAAGTTGATAGGATTTCTCCGAGCCATCGAGGTTGGCTTTGAAGAAGAAGGTTTTGTTGTCCCCGGACCATCGGTGGGGGAGTCTGGTGTTGGGAACCTGGGTCCGCTGTTTTTCATAGAGATCCTGCATATTCTTAAGCCAAGATTTTGTGCCACCGTGTTCGGCAAGGAGGGGCAGACTCAGGGTGAGAAAGGCAATGATTCGGAGCATGGCGAAAGGTATCTTGGGTTTTCTGTTCGGATAGAAAAAAACGGTGGCCGGGAAGAATCCCGATCACCGTTTTGATGAGGTTTTTTAAGAACTAGGCTTCGTCTTTTTTAGCGGCGGCTAGGGCTGCAGCTTTGCCGCGGGCGACTTCCTTGCCTTTCCGGTCGACAAGAATGTAGGAGGGCATTGGAATTCCGCCTCCCGGGAAGAAGGGGCTTACGAATTGCCCGGTATCGAGATCTTCGCGCAAGATCGTAGGCCAGGGTTGATTGAATTGCTTGGCCCATGCGGTGGCCATATCTTCGGACCCATCGAGTGAAATGTGGACCATCTCAAGGTTGGGATTGGTTGCAATTTCCTTATTGTAGGTCTCCGCTAACTGCGGGGCGCCATTACGACAGGGGCCTCATGTGCTGGCTGCAAAATAGAGAAGAAAGTATTTTGGAACTTCCTCGAGTTCATGTTTGGTAAACTTGGAATTTTCGAATTTTTGAAGCTTCCTGAGGGTCTTGCCAAACTTGCTTCTGGAGAACTCTTCAGCAGCGATCTTGTTGGCTTCGGCTGAGGCGATTTTCTCGTCTTCCGCTTTGGCCCACTTCTGATCTTCTTCCGAAAGAAGCGTAAGTTTGAAGGTCATCTGCTTGATGCCGCGTTTAACGGTGACCGTGGTGCCATCGCAAGAGACAAAGTCCCCTTCGAAGGTTTTCGAGCCATCGGCGCTGGTCCAGGTGCGGGCCTGACCGAGGCCTGCCAACATGAGGGATGTGATTGCTGTAAGGATGGTTTTTTTCATAAAGGATCCAGCCCTCAATACGAAGCTGTGGAGCAATTTTGTCTCACCAAAGGCGATTTTTTGCCGAAACGTTCCGTCACTCCCCGGCTGCGAGGCTTTTGGCCATGCGGGGAAAGAGGATCCAGTGGAGGGGCAGAACGGCATACCAGTATGCTCGTCCAAGCAGTCCGCGGGGGCGGAAGGTGGCGGTTTGGATGAGTTGGTCATCGGTGATCTCGAATTGGAGCCAGGCTTCGCCGGGCATTTTCATTTCTGCTGCGAGAATCAAGCGGGCGGATGATTGAGCATGGCCCCGGTCGGAGAGGACGACGCGCCAGAAGTCGAGGGCGTCGCCGGGGAATAGCTCGGTGGGGTGGCGTCGGCCGCGCCGGATCCCGGTCCCGCCCATGAGGCGGTCCATCCATCCGCGAAGTTTCCAGGCCCAGTTCATCGAGGGCCAGCCTTTGGCGCCGCCAAGGGACCACACGGAGGTTATGGCTTGTTCACGTTCGGATTTGAGAGAGAAGGTTTGTTTGTCGGAGAGGATGCCGTGCAAGGGAACTTGCACAGATTGAAGAAAAGCGGGATCAAGATGACCAGAGGCGAGAGAGTCAAACCACGAGGAGGAAACCTTGTTCTGGGCGATACGAACAAAGGCTTTATCGATGGCTTGTTCGTAGGTGAGTAGGTTCTGGGGGATAAGCTTGGAGAGGCGCTCGTCTTGGCAGATGGTTTCGTTTACGAGAGATTGGACGAGGGACTTAGCGAGCGGGTAGCTGGCGGCGGTGACGAGGTAGAGCCAACGCGCGGAAAGCCCCGGGGTGAAAAACGGGATGGGTATGATCAGGCGCTTGAGGTGACGTGTGGAAGCGTACCCGGTGAGGAGTTTGCGGTAAGAGAGCATGTCGGGGCCGCCGATGTCAAATTCCTCGCCAAGGGTTTCTTCGTGTTCGAGGACTCCGGTGAGGTAGCCGATGACGTTACGGATGGCGATGGGCTGGCAAAGGTTGGCAGTCCACTTCGGGGTGATCATGAAGGGGAGCTTTTCGGCGAGGTCGCGGATGATTTCGAACGAAGCTGATCCTGAGCCGACAATGATGGAGGCGCGGAGGGTGGTGACGGGCGTGGGACCCTGACGAAGGAGATCGTTGACTTTTTCGCGTGAGGCGAGGTGGGTGGAAAGTGAGCCCTTTGGGACAAGTCCGCTGAGATAGATGACTTGGCGGGACTTGATCCAGCTGGTGAAGCGGTGGGCGCACTCGGCTTCGCGTTCTGCGAAATCACTTCCGGTTCCCATCGAGTGGAGCAGATAGTAGGCGGCGTCGATGTCTTTGGGAACGGGCGGAAGGTCGCCCAGGAAATCTCCTTCCAGCAGTGTGAGTTGATTGTTCGTAATGAATGGGCGGAATTGTGAGGAGGGGAAGCGCGGAATGGAGCGTACGATACAGGTCACGGTATGGCCCGCTTCCAGCAGGGTGGGAAGCAGGCGCATGCCAATGTACCCATTGGCGCCGGTGAGGAGAATGTGCATGAGACAACGCAAGCTAGCCACAAATGGCGAAAAGGAAAACGACTCTTGGGCTCTAATTGGCGTAGAAGGGAATCAACCGGAGGAGGGATTCACCAAGATCGAGGAAGTTGTTCCACCACTGAAAAATGAAGCTCGCAAGTTGCACCTCGCGTGAAGTGGCGCAGAGGATGATGGAGAAAAGGACGAGGTTGGCGAAGATGATGATCATCAGCGAGAGGAAAGTCCCGTTCTCTTTGAGATCGGGTTGATCCTTCGGTATCATCCAGACAGTCCAGATGATGTGGAAGGTCCAGGTAAAGCCGAGGATTCCGGTGAGGATAAGGCTTCCGGCGGGTATTTTCCACCACAGACTTACAAAACTGTGAAGGGAGATGATAACGGCCGACCAGAAGGGAATGAAGTAGGGCGAAAGGGCGATGAGAATATTGGATTTATTGGTCATCACATATCCACCCTCGGTGCTGAAGTGAATTGCGCTGATACGCCCCCCGCAGACGTAAACAAACATGGCGTGGGTCATTTCATGTCCCAGCACGTAGAGGTAAAGCAGGCGGTCGTTGGCGATTCCGGCGATGAACCAGCTGATCATCGAGCCCATTCCGGCGACGAAGCAAAGGAGTTCGGTGGAATACCAGATGGTTTGAAAAATTCGTTCCTCACCGCTCTCTTTCATGAGGGTGATGGTGGTGATGAAGCAGAGCGGAATGAGGAGGATTGCTAATCCCCAGTGCAGAATCCGGCGGACCAAAGTGAGGTGGATAAAGTCATCCTCATAGAGGTCATCCGCTTTTGCGGTGTCGGCGATGGCTGCTTGGCGGGTCATGCCGTGGCGTCTGCGATTGCCCCGGAAATTGACCTGGCTTTGTGCACGTTGGTGAAGGTTGAGCAGGCTGGTGCACCAACCGGCGCGGCGCTTCTGGCGGGTGCGGGCGCGTTGGTTGAGTTTGCTGGAAAGTCTGCGATTGGCCATCGAGATGGTTAAGTTAACTAAATGATTCTGAAAAATAAAGCGAATGTCTTGGATTCCCTGAGCCTTCTGGCTTGCTCCTTGCTACGGTGAGCCTGTGAGCGACGAAAAAGAAGTGCCCGGTCTGGTGAAAATTGATCCCTGGCTCGCGCCTTATGTCCGGATGATTCGTGACCGGACGGCCCGGTTTGAGGAGCGCCTGGCCGAATTTGGATCGTTGTTGGATTTTGCAACGAGTCATCAACGGTTGGGCCTTCATCGCGAAGGGGACTTTTGGGTATTCCGGGAGTGGGCTCCGCGGGCCAAGGCGCTCTTCCTGACCGGCGATTTTTGTGATTGGTCGCGTGTGGAATATCCCTTGCGGCGTTCGCCCGGACTGGGGATTTGGGAGGTCAGGATTCCCGGTCAGGCGATAAAACATGGCGATTTGTATAAAATCCACATCGTTGGGGCTAATGGCGCTCATGACCGTATCCCGTCGCATGCCACCTATGTAGTGCAGGACGAGGAGACCAAGGTGTTTTCAGCTCAAGTGCAGGATGCCCCCGCGTATGAGTGGCGGAACGAAGCCCCTGGGGCGGTTAAGATCCCAAAGATCTACGAGGCGCATGTGGGCATGGCAACCGAGGAGTTCAGGGTGGGGACGTATCGTGAATTTGCGGACGATGTTTTGCCGCGCCTCGCTCGTTTGGAATACAATGTGGTGCAACTCATGGCGATCGCCGAGCATCCTTATTACGGGTCATTCGGATACCACGTTGCCAACTATTTCGCGCCAAGCTCGCGATGTGGTCCGGCCGAGGATTTGAAATATCTCATCGATACCGCCCACGGGATGGGGATTGCGGTGTTGATGGATATTGTGCACTCGCACTCGGTCAAGAATTTCGCGGAAGGACTGTCATCGTTTGACGGAGAGGAGGGGCTTTATTTTCACGAGCGCGACCACCCGCAATGGGACTCGCGACTTTTCGATTATGGTCGGATCGAGGTCTGCCGGTTCCTGCTCTCAAATGTGGCTTACTGGATGACCGAGTTCCGCTTTGATGGCTTCCGCTTCGATGGGGTGACCTCAATGCTGTATCACCACCATGGCAATATCGCTTTCGATCACTATGATAAATATTTTCTGGATGGGGTGGAATGGGATGCGGTGACTTATCTTCAGTTGGCGAACAAGTTGATTCACGAGATTAATCCGAACGCTCTGAGTATTGCCGAAGATATGAGTGGGATGCCCGGGCTCTGCCGCCCCTTGAGCGAAGGTGGGGTTGGTTTTGATTTTCGTCTCGCGATGGGAATTCCCGACTACTGGATTAAGTTGCTCAAGCATACGACGGACGAAGATTGGAATCTCGATGAGATTTACCATACCCTCACCGATCGCCGCTACGGAGAGAAGGCTATCGCTTATACCGAGAGCCATGATCAGGCCTTGGTTGGTGACAAGACTCTCGCGTTTTGGCTCATGGATGCCGCGATGTATCATAATATGAGGAAGAGCGATGATAATGCGGTCGTGGATCGGGGAATGGCGCTGCACAAAATTCTGCGCCTCATGACTTTGGTTCTCGGTGGAGAAGGCTACCTGACCTTTATGGGTAATGAATTTGGCCATCCCGAGTGGGTTGATTTCCCACGAGAAGGCAACGAGTGGAGCTACCAATATGCGAGGCGTCAATGGTCGCTCGTAGATCATCCGGATCTAAAATATCGGGAGCTGGAAGCATTCGATGGTGCGATGATGAAAGTGGCGGACAAGGTTCTTGGCACGCCGGGAGCCAAGATGCTGAATCTCGATCAACAGAACCTGTGCCTGCAGTTTGAGAGAGGGGATCTTGTCTTCGCGGTGAATTTGAGTCCTTCGAAATCTGTCGTTGATTACGAATTTCCGGTCCATAGCGAGAGTGTCTATCGGCTGATTCTTTCGTCGGATGATCCGGAATTCGGCGGTCATGACCGGACGGACAGCTCGATCGATTACCCGACTGTTGCAGGTCGGCTGAAGATTTATTTGCCCTGTCGGACGATCCTGGTCTTTGAGCGCAAAGAAGATCACTCCTAGAGGCCGTTTAAAAATAGCCCAAGGAGTGTTTTAGATTTGAGGTGATGAAGAATTGTGGCTGCGCCGATTGATCGGAACATTAACTCTGTCGGGGTGCGAGGCCTTTTAAATCAAACTGCGTTGATCTTAAGTCACTAGTCTCGATTAGCTCCCTCGTCGCGCCGTGCTTGAGACAACATTTCCCTGCAGCACTCATCCGGCATTTTTCAGACGGCCACTAAGGGCCCATGAAAAAACCCGCACCTTCAATCGAGAGGGGTGCGTGCCATGGAAATTTGTCAATCGATCTGATTACTCAGCGAGGATTTTCATCGTTGGGATGGTGCCGATATGAGGCGCGCCTGTTCGGTTTTGAGCGGTTGCGCGTATGAGAACAGCCGGGCTAACGGCTCCGAAACCTCCAAAACCACAGTAAGATGAAAGAAGAGTGGCGATAAGGCCCAGGAAGAGAAGTGGGATCAGCTGTTCATAAATGTTTGCGGTATTTTGACCCTGGGGGCACTCAAATTCTCCTTGCAGCTGTCGAGAGAGATTTTGAGATTATCCGGCGATCGGAGCTTTTTGGGCGACCACAAACAAGCTGTCCCTGAAAATTGTGAGGTTACGGATGGGGTTGATGGCAAATTTAGCGAGGTTTCGCAGCTTGTTGGGATGAGCCTTCCAGTCGCCGAGCGGAAAGTAGCCGGTCTCGTTCGAGCGGCCGAGGTGTGAATAAAACGAGGCCGTTTCGCTGCGAATCATGCTCAGGGAGGTGTCTTTGAAGCATTCCAAAACCTCGGCCAAAGTGTATTCTTTCCAGTGTCCGTGGCCTTCCTCATCCACCTCCGGTTCTTTCCAGCGGTTTGGAATAAATAAGTTTTTGTTGAGGGCCCGGCGATTCGGGGTGGTCAAAATGACCCGTCCACCCGGTTTCAGGCAATGCTCGATTCCTTTGAAGAGTTTTTCAAAAGAGGCTGGATTCAGGTGTTCGAAGACCTCGGTGAAGAGGATGGTGTCGAAGTGATTCTCCGGAAAGGGGAGGCTGGGGTGATCGTTGAGATTGTGATCGACTAGCTCGATTCCGGCATCGCTGATTGCGGTGAGGCGGTCGGGCTTGAGGTCAATGGCGCTAACGTCCCACCCGCTCCGCTTAAAATAAAGCGAGAGGTAACCCGGCCAGCATCCGATATCAAGGAGGCGCGGTTTTTCGGAGCCAACCGATTGCACTGCTTCCGCGCTGAGTCGGAATCGGTGCTCGTGATTTCGAAGGTAAGCCTCGTCCTTCTTAAGGTCTTCCTTAACCTTGTCGAAGATTGCGTCGTCCATGGGTTTGCAGCCTAGGCGATGGTCAGGACTTGAGCCACGATACGCTTGGCATTTGGAAGCTGGTCCGGTTCGACGTGTCGCGAGTAGATGGCAGGTGCATCAATGGTGCAGACTCGTTTGACCGGTGCATCGAGATAATCGAAAGCGTAGTCCTGAATGAGGGTCGCGATTTGGGCCGAAACACCGCAGAAAGGCTTCGATTCGTCAACGAGGACGGCGCGATTGGTCTTTTTGACGGATTCAATGATGGCGTCCTGATCGAGCGGGCGGATGGAGCGTAGGTCGACGACTTCGGCGTCGATGTTGTGCTCGTTGGAGAGAATCTCGGCGGCCTCAAGGCAACGGAGCACGCTGGCACCGTGGGCAATGAGCGAGATATCGGAGCCTTCACGCTTGATGTCAGCCTTACCCAAGGGAATCAAAAAATCACCATCGGCCGGATCCGGGACATGGCCCAAATTTCCGTAGAGGGTGGTGTTTTCCATGACATAGACAGGGTCATTATCACGGATCGCGGTTTTCATCAGCCCCTTCGCATCAGCTGGTGTGGCGGGCGTGCAGACTTTGAGGCCGGGAAAGGCGGCGAAGAGGCCCTCGGGAGTGTGAGAGTGGGTTGCACCGACGTTGGTGCCGCCGTTGGCCGGTCCGCGCATCACGATGGGGACGTTAATCAGGCCTCCAGACATGTAGCGGCAGCAAGCAGCATTGTTGACAAGCTGGTCGAAGGCCACCGAGTGAAATGACCAAAACATCAGCTCCATGACGGGGCGGACGCCGAGCATGGAAGCCCCGATGCCCATGCCGATGAAGCCGGCTTCGGAAATCGGGGTGTCAACGACCCGTTTGTCGCCCCATTTGTCCCAGAGGCCTTTGGTGACCTTGTAGGCTCCGTTGTATTGGGCGACTTCCTCGCCCATAAGGACGACATTCTCGTCGCGGGCAAGTTCCTCGTCAAAGGCCTCGTTCAAGGCGTCACGGTATTGGATTTCGCGCATGGTATCTAAAAAGGTAAAAAATTAATCGTTGAAGAAGTGGCGTCCGATCTTGGAGGCCTCGGTGTTGTTGTCGGTTTCCCAGTAAACGTCATCGGTGATATCATCGATGGCGGGAGCGGGGGAGTCCTCGGCGAACTTGGTGGAGGCGGCGGCCTCCTTCTTGGCCTCGGTGTCGATGGCTTTGGCAGATTCTTCGGTAAGATGTCCCTCAGAGATGAGCTTGGCGGCCCAGAGGTTGATGGGATCGTGATTCTTTTTGTAATCTGCAATCTCTTCCGGGGATCGGTATTTCTTGTGGTTCGCATCAGCGACCGAGTGGCCATAGTAGCGGTAGGTCATGATTTCGAGCACAGATGGCTTATGTTCCTTGCGGGCTCGTTCCATGGCGATATGGGTTTTGGCGCGAACTTCATAAAAGTCTTCGCCGTTTACGACGTCCCAATCCATATCGTAGGCATCGGCACGCTGGGCGAGACAATCCTTGTAGGCGCTTGAACGCTTTTGCGAGGTTCCCATGGAGTAGCCGTTGTTCTCGATGATATAAGCGACTGGAATGCCGAAAAGGGCTGCAATGTTCAGTGATTCGTGGAAAGCCCCCTGGTTGACCGCTCCATCGCCAAGAAAACAGAGCGCGCATCCTTCGAGGCCCTTGTATTTTAGGCCGTAGCCCAGCCCCAGACCCAGGGGGGTTTGGCCTGCAACAATCCCGTGGCCGCCCCAGAAATTCTTGTCAGGTGCGAAGAAGTGCATCGATCCACCCTTACCCTTTGAGCAACCGGTGGCTTTTCCGTAAAGTTCCGCCATGCATTCGTTCATATTCATCCCGACCGCGAGGGCGTGGGCGTGACAGCGGTAGGCGGTGATCATGTGATCGTGGTCGCCCATGAGGGAGGCTGCTCCGACGGCGAGGGATTCCTGCCCGATATAGAGGTGGAGGAAGCCGCCCATGGTGCCATCTTTTTGGTAATTCTTTAGCGCGGCCTGCTCGAAGCGGCGAATTCGAACCATCTGGCGGTAGGTTTCGAGTTTCTCTTCGGCAGAAAGTGTTTTATTAATCGGCGAGCCCGCAAAATCGAGCGGGGAATGGTTTGGGCTGTTGGCAGTTTCCATGGCGAGAGTTCTTCGGGAGCGGACATAGCGGCCCCTTTCAATCGCCGCAAGACTAATGCGGCATCCTCAGTCTGTCCCAAATTAGACAAAAACAAACCCTTGATGCTCTTTTTTCCCATGAAATCAGTTGTTGGGAAGCTTTGGTCCATGGTTTCAGATCCTTGATCTCTCAGCTTAAATCACGATTTCTCGAAAAATAGCGCTGGCCGTTATAGAACAGGGTGAAGAGCATGAAAGAGGAACCAACTGAGTTCGTCTTGATCCAACGTCATAAACAACCCCTCTGATCTTGTGTGTTTGTGTGGGCGCCCTCCTGTTTGCGCAGTTTGGCGGTTTTTCTTTTCCAAGGCGCCAGCAATCAGTCGGAGATACTCAATACGCCAAATTTATCTTATAAATTGGCCCCAATCGCACCGACCTCCTAGTCCGAAAGACTGTTAGCTTGAAAACAAGGAAGCTGGGAAAATGATCTGCATGAGCAGGGTTAGGAAGAAATTGACCACCAGGATGGCGAGCGACGAATAGACCATCGCCCGGGTCGTTCCACGACCCACCCCAACGGCACCGTTGCTGGCCTTCATACCTTGGTCGCAGGAAATGATCACAATCAAAATTCCGAAGAAAAGCCCTTTGGTGAGTGCGATGGTGGGATCGGTGAGATCAACATAGGTCTTCATGTTATCGATCCAGTAGGCTGATTCCACATGGAAGACCCCGACGCCGACGATGTAGGAGGCCACCATCCCGAGCGCTGCCGATTCCGCAATCAAGAGTGGGACGGAGATGATCATGGCGAGAAAGCGGGGCGTGACCAGATAGTCGACGGGATTGACCGCCATCGAGCGGAGGGCGTCTATTTGCTCGGTCACTTTCATCGTGCCAATCTCGGCAGCCATGGCCGAGCCGACCCTCCCGGCCAGCATGAGTCCGGTGATGGTCGGGCCAAGTTCGCGAAGCATCGCGACCGAGACCAACCCGCCTGCTGCGGTTTCGAGACCAAAAAGCTTGAATTGGAAAAGGGTCTGGGCTGCCAGAACCGCGCCGGTGAAAGCCCCGGTCACGCCGACCACGACCTGCGAGCGCGCTCCGATCTCGGCGACCTGCTCCCACATTTTACGCCAACGTTTTTGACCCTTTGTGAGTGAAAATATGATCTCACGCGTCAACAACCCCAGTTGCCCAAGGTAATTGATAAAGGTCAGGACGACCCGGCCGGTTGCCTGGAAGATGATCACTTGGGGGAATCTAGTCCTCGAAAAGCCATAAGGCCATGCATAATTGCCGGAGTGCTAGGCAAATTAGATGGCGAGATCCGAAGGAGGTTCATCGAGCTGATGATCCTTGATTATGGATTATGCAAAGCACACTCAACCGGCGTTGAATATGGCGTGCCTCAAGTCATTGACCGAATCCATTAAGGGGAAGTCTTTCGGAGTGCCATATCCCCAGGAAAAAATCAGGGGGATCATCTTGCCATTCCTCGCCGTGGCGAGATCGACGGTGGAATCGCCAACGTAGGCGACCTCCCCAGGCTCGAGGTTCCAATCGGAAATAATCTGGCGGGCGGTGGTGGGGTCTGGCTTTTTTGGGAACTCCTCCCGGTGTCCGCGCACCGAATCAAAGATGTTTTTTGGAAAGAGAGCTTCCACGATTTCGACAGTGTAGGCATGAGGCTTGTTGGAAAGAACGGCCATTGGGATCTTCCGCTCCCGGAATTCCTCCAAAAGTTCCACAAAGCCGGGGTAGGGATGGGTGCCCGTTTTCCAATCCTCGGCATAGTGCTTTTGAAAGGCGCCCAGAAGAGCTTCCTGTTGGTTGGCCAGATCGGGGCCAAGGGCACGGATCACGAGGTTTAAAATGCCATCACCAATGAAGGTTTCCACCACGTTTTGAGGGTGGTTTGGCAGCTTGAGGTCGTCCAAAGCATGGTTGAGGGCGGTGGCGATTCCGGGGAGGGAATCGACGAGGGTGCCATCAAGATCAAAAATAAGTCCACGAATCACGGGGCCGCGATAATTGGTGTGAATGGATTTTCCGAGCCTTGTTTTGACAGACGGCGAAAGTTTTGGGAGTAGTTCTCCCGACATGAAATTCAACTTTTCAATTAAGACTCTGGCAATCGCTTCCGTGATGAGCCTCGGACTACTCGCTCCTGTTCACGCTGACGATGACGAAACTCCTCTCGGTGAGCAAATGGACGTTTTGAGTGGCTCGCTCAAGAAACTCCGCAAAGCCGAGACCGCTGCCGAAAAGGTCGAGTTGGTTCACGCTGCCCAGAAGGCTACTCTCAAGTCTCTCGAGTTTTCTCCGATGATCTTCAAGGATATCAAGGATGAGAAGGAGAAGGCCAAAGCCACTGCTGATTACAAGCGACTAATTGGTCTCACTTACGCGAAACTTTGTGAGCTTGAGATGGCTTATCTTGCGGGCGACGAAGAGAAGGCCGACGCCATCAAGGGAGAACTTAAGGATCTCAAAAAAGACGGCCACGAGAAATACACCGACTAATATTTCGGTTAAAAATCGGAACTTTTTAATCCGCCCGGCTGGTTGATCCAGTCGGGCGTTTTATTGTGCCGGTGAGAGAATTATATCCCCGGCTTCGTCATGAACTGAGGACAAAAACCGGCTCGATTCGAGATTTTCTGTGAATTCGAGAGGCGATTTCGCTTTCGGGCTGCCAAGTCTCTAAATTATCATTGTGACCAAAGGTAAATGATTCATTCACCTCCTTACCGCTGGGAGTTTTGTCCCGCGCTGTCCATTCGAAAAGCTTGCTGATTTGCACGACCAATTTGGGGTCGGCTTTTGCGTAGTAGGTGTCAGCGGCTTCAATGTCGCCGGTTCGTTCCATGAAGATGCCGGCATAAACCTCGGCTTCGGGATCTGGCGGGGGAATCGGGCGACGAGGCAGGCGAGGAACGCGTGGTCTGCTATGGTGAGATCTTGGTATTTGAAGGAGACCTGTTTGCTTCCTTGCTTGGTTGAAAGGTCAAGGTGCCATCGCGTGCGAAATTGGCGAGGTGGACTTTGTAAGAAGCCTTTGAGCCTGAGGGGGGTGGACAGGACTGAGAAATAATTTTGGTTTTCCTTGCCGGGAAAATTGTGGGGGCGGGTGGGACCAGTTCTTTTTGGCAGGGGCCCTGAATTTGGGTCACGAGAAGGATCGCACAGAGGTGCAGGGACGACGAGGTTTTGTTGTGGATCGCTTAGGAGGCTGGATTGAGAAAGGGCTCACCATTACAATTAGAATCTTTGGGGTGTCGGGCATGCTTTCCTTGAGGGATACCTTTTATAGGACCGAGAAACCAAACGGATTTACGAGTGGGGGAGGAGCATTGTTTTTTGGCCTGTTTTTTGGGATGAGACACTGTCTCGTTGTCGCTGAGGGGCTTACTGAAAGTTAAATTCAATTTTTTTTACATTTTTGCATTGCCATGATTTAAAGTTTGGCATATGCCCATCGCCAATACGGAGAAAATGACGTTCTCGCCGTTTAAACATACAAAACAACACATCATGAGACTTAACTTACTTGTGCTCCCACTTTTGGGAAGCTCCATGGCCAGTGGCGCCCTTCTCGTTCACTACACTTTTGATAACGATAACGCGGAAAACAGCGGGACCCTGAATGACGGGACGGCTGTCGGAGGAACTACCTACGCTGACGGCATCTATGGCCGGGCATTTCAGGGAAACCGGACCGGAGCAAATGACGCCTACATTCAAACCGGACTGAGCGGAGTTGACCTTGGATTGGGTGCCTCGAGCGCCAGCGGCGGTGTCTACACGGCAATGGCTTGGGTTAACTGGAATGGCACGACCCAGGTAGGAGGAGCAGGAGGCGACCACATGGTCTTTGGAATGGAAGACGGCCCGGGCAATAACTCGCAGCTCCACCACGGGATCCGTGACGAGGCCGATGGTTCACACGCGCACTACGGCGGTTGGGGCAATGACCTCAACAACGGTGGGGTTGTGACTCCTGGAGAGTGGACCCACCTGACCTTCCAGTTTGACGGAACCGACAAGGTAATCTATTTCAACGGAGTTGAGACGATCCGCGGAGCCGGAGGCCCGATGGCGTCTGAGGCACTCAATGTCATTATTGGTGGACACGGCCGTGATGCTGCTGACCCAGCGGGCCAGAGCTTCAATGGAGCGATTGACGAAGTGAAGGTCTTTGATGAAGCCCTGACCGAAGAAATGATTCAGGCTGAAATGGTTCCCTCGGTGGCGGATGATTCCGATGGCGATGGTTTAAGTGACGAAGATGAAGATGCTCTTTACAATACCGATCCCAATGATCCAGATACTGACGACGATGGCCTTTGGGATGGCGTTGAGGTGGCAAACTCCCTCGACCCTAATTCTGCTTTAGGAGATGATGGCCCGGAAGGTGATCCTGATCTTGATGGCCTGGCCAATCGTGCCGAAATAGAGGTTCACAAGACCGACCCCCAGTCCAGTGATTCGGACGATGACGGACTCGGTGATCGAGCTGAATTGGAAACGCACGCGACAGATCCCAACCAGCCAGATTCTGATAATGATACACTGACCGACGGGGATGAAATTCAGATTCATAAAACTGATCCCAATGATGCTGACTCCGATAACGATGGATTTTCCGATGCAAGAGAGATTGAAGTTGGAACCAATCCAAATAATGCCGGGGATTTTCCTTCCGTTCAAACGGGCGAGCCGATTCTTTATTATAGTTTTAATGATGAGGGTGCGTCGGATGTTGAAAATCTGGGGAGCCTGAAAACTCCGGGAAAAGTTGTCGGAGGGGTGACTTATGTCGACGGTAAGGATGCGACCTTTGGAAAGGCATTTCAGGGAAACCGGACCGGAGCAAATGACGCCTACATTCAAACCGGACTGAGCGGAGTTGACCTTGGATTGGGTGCCTCGAGCGCCAGCGGCGGTGTCTACACGGCAATGGCTTGGGTTAACTGGAATGGCACGACCCAGGTAGGAGGAGCAGGAGGCGACCACATGGTCTTTGGAATGGAAGACGGCCCGGGCAATAACTCGCAGCTCCACCACGGGATCCGTGACGAGGCCGATGGTTCACACGCGCACTACGGCGGTTGGGGCAATGACCTCAACAACGGTGGGGTTGTGACTCCTGGAGAGTGGACCCACCTGACCTTCCAGTTTGACGGAACCGACAAGGTAATCTATTTCAACGGAGTTGAGACGATCCGCGGAGCCGGAGGCCCAATGGCGTCTGAGGCACTCAATGTCATTATTGGTGGACACGGCCGCGATGCGCCCGACCCAGCGGGCCAGAGCTTCAATGG
>Ga0213866_10000867_pt1 | contig 23530 bp, 13 predicted proteins | sample PICome_11_FD_160079 | JGI IMG/M metagenome (GOLD analysis project Ga0213866, IMG submission 160079) | Coastal seawater microbial communities near Pivers Island, North Carolina, United States - PICO284 | ecosystem: Environmental > Aquatic > Marine > Coastal | place: USA: North Carolina...
CTATCATGCCTTCTAAGATCTGCTTCGAGGTGATAGAGGACATTCTGTCCAACTAAATGTAAAATTCCACTCGACGCATCAGGAGAGGGCATAGTGCCCCACCAACCTGCCTACCTGGGCAAGGTGGTTTCCTAACTGGAGATGTGGCCGATACGGCAACCATTCAGGCATCTTCTCTGATGCTCCTATCATTTCAATGAGGAGCAAGTTATGACAAATTTCAACACGTTTTCTCGCCGACAGTTTCTAATGTGGTTAGCGGCCACCCCAACTCTAGTGGCGGCTAGTCACTCTCCCTACCTCTGTCAGGAAAGCTGCTGCATTGACTGGATGTGGGCTGGATTGGAAAAGCATTGGTTTGAAGAGGGACTGAGCCCTCCAAGTAACTGCGAGGCATGTAGATGCGGTTATCTGCCGGGCTATCGCGTTCACGATTGTCCATCGGGGCTTTCTTCAGTGAAACCACGGCAAAGGCTGGTGAGCAGGTGGTCTTGCAACACAGTGGTCTTCCCTTTGTACAGTTGTAATGGTCTTCCCGTTGGTTATGGAGATATAAACACAGACAGCGCCACAAGAGAGTGGATATACAATGCCATCCTGGATCAAGAAGCTTCGAGCATGCTAAGAGGCCCGCGCCGCGACTGAAGTGCTCGAGAGACCCAAGGCGCTGCCGGTGCGCTGGCGCCTAGGAGACTTTCGGCCAGATCGGTGGCTTCCGCTGTTCCGCGCAGACACTCGGTCAAGCTACCCGGCGACGCGGTAGAGTAGGTCCTCATGGTCATACGCAGCAGTGAACATCGCGCCTTGGGAATGCATCCGTTAACAGTCGAAAGTGGACGCAATAAAGCCAGGGGCTGCCCAGGAGGCTTAGGTGTTCGCTTTGCTGGTTGAGCTTACCGCGAGATAATATGTGGCGCGACGATAGGCACGAACTGGGTTGCGATGGACCTCGGCGCAGATGAGTCCGCGTGGTGACCCGCAATAGGCGTTTGCCGCAATGCGAGAAAGCACAAATCAAACCGTATTCCAGCATGAGGTGCCACCAATGATTAAACGTGTTCTGAAAGTTGTGGTCGGTATAGAGTTGGTCTACCTGCTGCTGGTCAACGGCGCACTCCAACTGCAACTCACCCAGGATCTAGTGAACAAAATCCGGCCTGAGAAGTTCTATGTCACTTGGGAACGCGCCTGGAGCTGGTATCCTTTTCGGGTTCACGCGCAGGGCATCTTTGCGAATGGCCAGGCACGCACCCAGCAGTGGGAAGTCACAGCCGTTTCAGCCTCCGGCTCCATCTCAGTATTACCGCTGATCCTGAAGCACGTGTACCTCTCTAACGTGCAAGCCGAGAACATCGATTACCGGCAACGCCCCCGGTTAAAGCCCGAGATTGACTACAGCAGCAGACTGGCCTTTTTCCCTGGCATCAAGGGCAGAGAGGTGGTCCCCGTTGACACCACCGAGCTTAAGAACAAGCGGCCCTGGAAGGTCCACATGAATGACCTTCAAGCCACGGGCGAGCATAGTTTCTGGGTCTACAACATTCAGGGGACCGCCAGCGGGACCGCAACAGGCAACCTCTACACCGAAACACGCCGAGGCGCCTTTTGGCTCGACGTCGAACAGTTTGAACTCGATCTGGGTCCTGCCTTTCTGAATGGCACCGCGGAGGCCTTCCATGGCGGCACTGCAGCAGGCTCACTGGGTTTCTCCCCGCTCGTGCGCGCAGAGAACCCTGGGCGTCGTATGTTGCGTTTCGGTTATCTCGATGCCGACTTGGATCTGGCAGTAGACAGTCTAGAGTTTATCAATACACTCACCGGTAACTTGGGGAATTTCAGCATCTCGGGCGCCGGGCAGGTTCAAGGACACCTTTCGATCAGCGATGGGTTCGTGCGTGCAGGGACCCAACTCTCAGCGACAACCGATAGCTTGGGCTTCGATATTTACGATATCAATGTCCTCGGTAAAGGGGTCGTGAGCATCCATACCCCTGAGACGAAAGACACACCGCTTGGTCTCGATGTGCAATATGACCAGTTGACCGCAACCCGGACGGAAGAGTCCACGCCATTTCTCGTCGGAGAAACATTGCAATTAGAGTATCGCGGCTCAAATTTCATCACCCCCGATCCGAGTCTTGGCCTGACGGACTTATGGAACGACGAGGAGGCGAGGAAGCGCCGAGCCAACAACAGCTTCAAGCTCTTTGTCGAGCGAGCAACTGTGCCCGACATGTCTGCGCTCAACTACCACCTGCCACCCGAGACCGCGCTGCAATTCGCCGGCGGTACCACAGAATTGAATGCTGAGATTCTCTTCAGCGAGGAACTACTGGATGGGGCCATTGAACTGGATTCCGTAGCCACGCAAGTTCATATTGACAAGGAACGCCTGAAAGCAGATCTCGACATCGACGTGAATCTTGCCGGAGGCAATCCGAGAACATTCACCGCCAACTTCAGTGGCTCAACACTCCGCCTATTTAATGTCTACGTCGAGGGCGAGAGAGAGAAATTCGAGGGTGATTATTGGTCCACCTTGCTCGAAGTCACCTCGGGCGAAGGTATCTTTACGCAGCCCATCGAGTTGAGTGCGGAGTCAGTGATCACGGTGAGCGATACCCGCCCTCTAGTGGCGCTATTTAAGAATCGGAGCCGGGCGCCAAAGTGGTTAAGCAACATGATGTCGGTAAAAAATCTCGATGGCGAGGCAGAGATGAAATTAAGCGGCGGTAAAATTCGAGTACCACGGGCTTACGTGGACAGCGAAAAGGCAGAAGTCGGCATCAAGGCCACGTTTTTCGAGGGTGAGCGGGAAGGCATGGTGTACGCCAGATATAAAAATCTGGATACCCTGGTAAAGCGCTTTGATGGTAAGCGTGACGTCGACATCTTCAAAGCCCGTCAAAAATTCGAGGAATATGTGCTTCCCTAGGAGCGGTCCCCCCGGGAGCGAAGAGGTCGCCGCCGCGAACGGGTGCCGTAGGAACAAGCAGGGGAGAGATGGGACCAGCGGGAAAGGTCATCAGCATCATCTGCAGCTTCTCGTGTCTGGCATCCAGTGTCGGGTTTTGCATAGCCGAGACAACCAACAAAACTCGGTTGGCCCCATAAGTGTGCCTGTGAGCATCTTTGTTGGCCGGGTTGTGCCTTATGGCACCAAGGATCTTGTAAGCAATTTTTGAGTGTTAAAAGTACGGATACCCCATTTGCCACACCTCTGTCCGCTTTCGGACCGCATTTGGGACCCTGATGTGGCAAGAGAATGGCTTATTTAAGGCAGTGAAGGGGAAATTGGCCCGCCCGGAGAGATTCGAACTCCCGACACCCAGGTTCGAAGCCTGGTGCTCTATCCAGCTGAGCTACGGGCGGTGGCGCGAAGGTTAGGTTGACCATCAAGAAAGGTCAAGGAACAAGGATGGGTGCGTTCTCGAAGATGGAGCACCGGCTGAAAAGCGCAGGGCCAGCATAGCTGGCCCGATCGATTGTGTAGAGAATTGCCTAGCGGAATTCGTATATCAGGTCGATGCCGTAGGTGCGCGGCATACCGTATGTGTTACCTGCGTAACCCAGGGAGGCAAAATCAATACCCCACTCCCGGTACTCTTCGTCGGTGGCATTCTTTACCCACCCCGACAATCGCAGATTGCCGTTCTGACCCAGTCCGATGTCCTGAAGATTCACTCTAGCGTTTAAAAGGGTTCTCTCCTCAGCAGCATCGAACTGGTTCTGGAATGGATGGAACACAAACTCGTCCGTGTACACGACGTCCAGCCTCGCTGAAAGTGCCCCAAAACTGAAGGGCTGGAAGTCGTACTGGATTCCCAGGCTGGCGGTGTTCTCAGGCGTCCTCCCGATGGTAGTGACAGACGAAATATCTTCTTCCTGATCAGTAGCAGGATTACGCGCCAAATACTCGTCGAATTCTGCGTCCAGGTAGCCATAGCTCAGCTCCAGGAGAAGACCTCTTGTCACCAGCGCAGTCACTTCGAGCTCCAGGCCCTTATAAGTTGCCTCTCCGGCATTAACCAGTCGACTGGAGGCGCCGCCGGAACCTGCCTCAAACTGCGCTACCTGAATATCTTCAAAGTCGTTGTAAAAGATAGCGGCGTTGACGCGAACGCGATTATCCATCCAGTCAGATTTAATCCCCAGTTCGTACGCTGTAATCTCTTCCTCGTCGACCTGATTTTCCCAGGCACTCACTGTACTGGCCCTGGAGTTGAATCCACCACCGTTGTAACCCGTAGAGTAGGAGCCGTAAATGTTGGCATTGTCACTTAACGCGTAATTCAGCGAAAGCAAGTAACTGACATTGTCCCAGCTATCGCTATTCTCGAGACGTTCATCGATAGATGATTGCCCCAGATTCTCGTTGAACAGGAAGGCATCTCTGTCATCCTCCGTGTAGCGAATGCCAGCCGTGATATCGAGACTATCAGTCAGTGAATAAGTACCCTGGCCATATGCGGCCCACGACTCGGTTTCCTGACCGTATATGAAATCGACGACGCCATTCAGGTTCGGATCAGCCCCCGGGAACGGGAAGGGTAACGGCAGCCGCTGAGAGCCCTGGCAAACAAGTCCAGCCTCCGGCACTTCGTTACAGTAGCCAGCGCCTACGTATGCGCCGTCAAGTGAACTTCCAAGCAAAAACTGGATCGGCAGGGAGAAAGTCTGGGGGTTGTCCTGGTAGATCTCTTCTTCGTACTGAAAATAGCCGAGCGTGAACTGCAGTCGCTCTTCAAAAGCGCTACCGATAAGCTGCAGCTCATGCGTTTGCATATCGATAGAGCCGTCATCGATTGCCGCATGGAAGCCAGGCGAAGGCACTTCCATGCCGCCACCGTAGAAAAGGTCTCTGGCCGTTAGCGCCCCGCCATCGAGGTCAGTTCTTTCGTAGCTGGATTCCGTCTCCCTATCGCCATAAATGTACTTGAGAGTCAGGTTATCCAGCTCCCACGCAATCGTAAGATTATGCCCCTCCACTTCCAGCAATTCCGTGGACACATTATCCAGATTGTACTTCTCACGACGCTTGTCGGGATCACCAACCAGGGCCGCCATCTGCTGGTACAGCTCGCCGCCGAGGAATTCGAACGGGAAAGGCGTGTCGCTAAACCCGTTATAAATACTATCTTTCACCTCGGTGATCTGAAATGGCGTCGGCACTCCCTCGTTGTCTGTCTTGTCATAGGCATAGTCGATAGTGAGCGCGTCAGTAGGCTCCAGTCGCAATGCTATACGGTAGGCATCATTGTCTTCTGAACCAAGGTCTGACTCGCTGCCGGGATAATCGTTGTCCGCCCAGCCATCGTACTCCATCATCAAGCCGCTTACCTTTGCCGACAACATGCCGAAAAGCTGCGGGAAGTCTACCGAGCCTGCTGCGCGCTGATAGCCGTCATTACCGACGCTACCCTCCAGCTTGACCCCCCATTCCCCAGTTGGTTTGACCGTCGTAACATTCAGGGCGCCACCTGTGCTATTGCGACCGAACAATGTGCCCTGCGGTCCACGCAGAACCTCTACGCTCTGTAAGTCGACAATATCGAACACGGCGCCAACGGTTTTGCTGACGTAGACGCCGTCGAGATAAAAACTGGTCTTGGGATCAACCATGAGCGAGGTTTCCCCAGAGCCTATACCCCTGATATAAATAGACATGTTGGAGTTCGAGGAAGGTTGCTTCTGGATATTGGTGTTCGGTGCTCGACTCCCCAGATCGGTAATATCAAACACACCTAGATCCATCAGCTTTTCGCTAGAGAAAGCTGTTATGGCGATTGGGGTGTCCTGCAAATCAGTTTCTCGGCGCTGAGCCGTGACCACGACCTCCTCTAGCACCAAAGATTGAGCCTCTGTCACTGCGGATACAGGTAGAAATGCGGCTCCCATAAGGGCGGCAGCAATGGGTGTAAGGGCGTGGCACGTGCATTTTGCCATGTCGTTCTCCGGTATAATTATTGTCAAATTCGGATGACGTTGGGAGCCAGAGCGACCGGACAAGCAAGCCTTACCCATAGATCCCATGTTTTGTATACGCCATTTGCGCGGTGGCTTCAATAGTGGGAAGCGCATAACTCTTTGTGGTTTATTCAACGAACCCAAGAAGGTAGTTAGCGATAGCATTTGTCGCACGCACATCAGCGAATAAACGGCTGATAGAACTGATCGTACCAGCGCCGCAGTTTGTTGATTGGGCCATCGCCGTCGCAGAGGATTGGTTCCTCACGATAGATCTTGTCGCGCCATATCAACACGTCCTGCCCAAAGGCCGCGTGTGCCATTTGCGGGTACAGGTTCAGGAAATCGTCGGGCAGCGGCTCGTCGGTCAGGCTGTTGACGATCACGGCGCTGCACAAATCCAGTTCCTGATCGTCGACAGGCGTGTGGCAGTTGACCCACCAGCTCTGGAAACTCAGCTCTTCACTGCGCGATTCCGTGTAGTAGTACATGATCGATGGGCCATGGTATGTCGCATCACCCCAGGCATCTGCTGGGTCCTCCGACGCATCGGCCTGTAGCACCGCCATATCGAAAGGCAGGTTCGGCGGTACCACCAGTCGGGCATTGGCGGAGCGCTGCACCTTCGATAACTGGGTTACCGTGCGCTCGCCAAAGCGATTTTCAAATTCGCGTACCTCACCCCCATGCACATGGGGAAAGTGCGCAATATCGACAATGTTCTCGATCACGTCGCAGGGCTGGGCACAAACACGCGATCGCTGGAATGTCCATTCACCCCAGGCGCTCTCTCCCCATACTTCGATGAGTGGCAGGTAGTCCTCGGGGGGATTACCCTCAGGGTCGTGCCAGACGGCTATAAAACCGTTGGTCTCAAGGACCGGCATGGCGTCGAGTGCATTGCGGGCGCGCTCCGGGATACTCTTCGCGTAAGGGATCTCCACGCAATCACCGGAGGCATCAAAGCGCCATCCATGAAAAGGACACGCAATAGTATCGCCGTGCAGTCGTCCACCATCACTCGCAAGATGAGCGCCCAGATGCGGGCAATAGGCATCCAAAACCGCCACAGCACCGGACTCTCCCCGGTACGCAACCAGCTCGCGCCCAAAGTAGCGCAGCGATTTCACGTCGCCCTGCGCGAGCTCACTGGAAAACAGCACTATGTGCCAGCCACGGGCAAAGTGATCTGGCTTCAGGAAAGCGTACCTGGGTTCACTCATCGGTTCATTCTCCTTGTGCTTCGCTACCGAAGGCGTGTTGGGCCGCGATATAGCCGAAGGTCATTGCCGAGGCTATGGTGGCCCCCGCACCCGGGTAGGTATCTCCCATCACCGCGCCACTGGTATTGCCCGCAGCATACAGGCCAGAGACGGGGTTGCCGTCATCATCCAGCACACGAGCATAGTGATCGCACTTCAGGCCACCCTTGGTGTCGAGATCACCCGCATCCACACGCAGTGCATAGAACGGCGGAGTCTCCAGCGGACCCAGGCATGGGTTGGGCTGTACTTTGTGGTCAGCATAGTAGCGATCGTGCTCTGTCGCCCCACGACCAAAATCGGGATCCTCTCCCTTCAGCGCATGCTCGTTGAACCGACTCACCGTTGCAGCAAGCCCTCCTGCATCAATGCCGATGTGCTGCGCCAACTCGCCAAGGCTGTCTTTGCGGGTGAACATACCGCTATCGAAGTACTCGCGGGGCAACTTGGCATCTGCCTCCAGCTTGCCGGGTTTGATGTGACCTGCGGGATAGTTCCGGCGGAATCTTGCATCGAATACCAGATAGCAAGGCACGGCGCCCTCCCCCCTGGCTTCGCTGGCAAACTGGTCTTTCACCACGTCTTCGTAGGGCTGGGCCTCGTTGGTGAAGCGTCGCCCGGCGCGGTTAACCATGATTGAACCCGGGTAGGATTTTCCAGCGATCAATGCCAGGCGCTCTTCGCCGCCCGGCAGCACTACCGTGGGCGACCACCAGGCGCTGCCCATGAAATCGACGGACGCCCCAACAGCCAGGCCCAGGGCTATACCGTCGCCGGTTGCTCCCGGCGCCGAGGCCGTCCAGTCGGCGCCAATGGGCGCTTGCTGATGCGCCCGACGCAACTTTTCGTTTCGCGAAAAGCCGCCCGTAGCAAGCAGCACACCTTTTCTTGCGCGTACGTTTACCGCTTTGCCTTCACGCTCGACCACCGCACCAATAACAGCACCCGCCTCGGTCACCAGTTCGCGCACCGGGGACTCTAGCCAGACAGGAACCTCACGCTCCAGTAGCGACAGGCGCAATTTTGCGACAAGTGCCGGTCCAAGGGTCAGACGGCGATCTGCGCTGCCCTTCAGCCTGGACCGAATATCCAACAGATAGCGCAGTGCGAGCCCGGCGCCAGCCAGGTATGCCCCCGCGTCCATGCGCCCCAGGCGCCGGCCTTCGGGAACGGTGACATTGAACGGCAACAGTGCATAGTGATCATCACGCATCTGCGCGGCGACCGCGCCGAGACGACCGAGATGAATGGCGCCCGGATCCATAGAGCGACCACCGGGCTTATAGCCAGGAATTTGCTCGTAGTAATCCATGTAATCCGGCAACGGCGAGTAATCGACATGGCTGTGCGCCATCATGAAGCGGAGCATTTCTGGAGCCCGCTGGCAGAATGCTCGCAGGCGCTCCTGCGGTACCGTCTCCCCGATCAAACCGCGCAGGTAGCGATAGCCCTCATCGCCACTGTCATCGATGCCGAGTTCAGCCTGGCGATGATTACCCGGAATCCAGGCGACCCCCCCAGACTTGCAGGTTGTACCGCCGTACATGGTCTCTTTTTCAACCAACAGTACACGACCACCGAGCTCACTGGCGACAACTGCGCCTGTCATGCCCGCTGCGCCGCTCCCGGCCACCAGCCAGTCGACATCTAATTGCTCATCCATGTACACAATCCTAGACCGAGGCCTGCGTTGGGCAAAAGGAAGCCTTACATTAAGACGGAACGGTCTAACAGGCTGTGCTGGCCTCAGGCGCTGTGCAGGGCGAGACCGGCGGTATCGGTGTCGCTTGGCAGAAACTCCAGGAGTATCTACAAAAAAAACTTTCAAAGACTCAATGCCAATCTATTAAATTTGTTAAAATGCATGGATCCTACTATTTAGTAACGATAGCCTCAGCCGTTAGTTACGGTTTGACTCCCGGCACCCAGGCAAAACTCTATGGGATGGAACGAACGTTAATGCGTAGCCCGGACAGGTCGATGAAGCTACTGATGGAAAGATTAGCTATGGCAAGCGGGCGCGAAGCTGGTCAGCGGGAGTCCATTGAGCGGACACCTGCTATTTCATTACCCGATGACACCTTTCTCCAAATCGTCGCTCAAATAGCGAATTTGGGGCTTTCCGTCTGGGACCATGAATTGGATAGGGACGTATACGTCTCTGAAGAATTTGCCAATATTCACGGCTTCAACAGCGTTGATTACACAGTCCGCATCAGAAGCATGGAGGATTACATTGATCTTATTGTCCCAGAAGATCGAGAGGACTATATCAAGTATGAAATCCAATTTGCATTAGATCGCAGCGTGAGACCTTCTTCGGTCGAGTATCGGATTGCTGCTTTTGGCACTGAGATTCGATACGTCAAACAAATCAGCCAATTTATTCCTTGTGAGGTGGGTGTCCCGTATCAATCGCTTTGCCTCGTACAAGATGTTACGAAACACCGACAAACAGAGGCAGATCTCTCAGAAAGTAGAATTGCCCTGGAAGAACGCGAATTCCTGCTGGCCCAGAGCACGAGTATGACAAAGTTGGGCTACTGCCTATGGGATACCATAAACGACAGATATCTGGATGTGTCCGATGAATGGGCAGCAATCTTTGGCTATGGCAAACAGGAATTCTTGTCACTGTTTACTGAAATGAGCGACGATAGAAAACTTATTTTCTCTTTGGACGTTGACCGCTACAACAAGTTTTATGAAATGGCCAAGACAAAATCCGGCTACAAAGACATTGAATACAGGGTCACGCGAAAAGATGGGGTGGTACGTCACGTAGCGGAGAGGGTCGGAGAAGCCGTAAAGAGCGTAAATGGCAATAACGGTGTGTTGATCACGCTCCAGGATATTTCGGAAAGGAAGCTTGCCGAGGCACAAATCATTCAGGCATCGAAACTCTCCACCCTCGGAGAAATGGCCGCAGGACTTGCGCACGAGATTAATCAACCTCTAAACACGATCAACCTTGCCGCCAGTAATATGGAGCTAACGCTTCAGGATGAATCGCTGGATCGTAATCGGCTGCTGGAAAAGCTGGAACGTATCAAAGGCCAGGTGTCGAGAGCCTCGACGATAATCGATCACATACGAACCTTTGGACGCGATGCCGTCGAGAGTGATGAAATTTTTGATCTTCAGGTTGCTGTGCTTGGAGCCATTGATCTGGTGGGAGAGCGGCTGAAGCTTGAAAATATACACATCGAGAAGCACTTCGACCCAAGATGCTTACCGGTTTCGGGGCACCCGATTCAAATGGAACAGGTGGTACTGAACCTGATCAACAACTCGATTGACGCGTTGAAACAGTGCGACATTGAATCACGGCAGATTACCCTCGGAACATCCATCTGTGCCAATGGCGATGCACTACTGCGCGTCAGCGACTCGGGAGGAGGCATCCCCGATGAACTGCTTCCAAGACTATTTGAACCATTTGTGACAACGAAGAGTATTGGCGAAGGAACGGGCCTAGGACTATCAATCAGTCACGGAATCATAAAAAGGATGGGGGGGCGGATAACTGCACGCAATGGCGAGAAAGGCGCGGTTTTCGAACTTATCCTCCCCCCCGCTGAACAGACACCTGCTTTGCCCGGGGATTGAACTGCCGATGGGTGCCTCCTGGATAACAATGCGGGTTCATGATCGTTAGTATTACAAAACACATAATTTGCGCCATGTATCTTTGCTATAAGAGCGCGCCTTTTTGTGCCCATCGCGATTCTCGCGATGACTAGGTAGATTGCATTTTGCAACCGTGGGATGCTGAAGTGTGAAGACACACATACGCACTGATGCTGTTGCTCGCTCGACGATCGGCAACTTTGATCTTGGGGAGGAGCGGGAAAAACTATTCAATTCTTTTGTTGTTACAGTATTTCTATTTAGTATCTTGGCGAACTTACCTGCGCTGTTGGTTGGGCTGGAGTTCGGGTTCAGGCCGGGGCATTGGATGGGGCTTCTCTGCACCATAGTCTATGCGCTTCTGGTTCTTTTCCGAAAAAAAACTGGTATCCGCTCCCGAGCGCACACATTCCAGTTCGTAACGTATTCGTTGCTGCTTACTAGCCTGCTCACGTTGGGAGTCCTGAGTTCCCTTCATGGGATAACTATTCTGTTGATAGCCTCTGCTTTCGTGTTTCTTGGCGAGAGGGAGGCTGGCTTGCAACTGCTGCTTTGCATCGCGGCTTATATTGCCATGCTTGCAAACTGGGACACCGATTTTTCTTTGCAAGCTGCGAGCGATGCAATAGGTTTAGCGGGCGTCGCAGGAAAGATCCATTATTTCTTTGTCACCACATGTATTGCCGCAATCTCAAGTTTTTTAATCCTTCAGCATGTTCGAATTCTCTCGCGTATCTCCGGAGAAAACCTGCGACTAGCGGAGCAGAATGATGCACTCATTCAGGGTATTTCTGAGGCGCCTGACATGTTTGCGCTTTGGTCCGGGGACGGAAAGCTTTTGTTCTGTACCGAGCAGTTCAGCAAGCGTATGGAAGACAGGGGAGTAGATCATCGCATCGGCATTAGCTACGAGAAATTACTCCAGAGTTTGCAAGAGGCAAGAGTCTTCGACATCGAACCTGACGAGGCTGAACAATGGCAGGCTCTGCGACTCCAGGATTTCTACAGTGGCGACAACGAGACAGAATATCGAACGAGAGATGGCCTGTGGCTCAGGAGTAAAGACAAGAAAACCTCTGGAGGTTTGATAGCCAGCTTCCGGACTGATATCACAGACTTGAAGCAAGCAGAACATCAACTTCGCGCCATCGTGGATAGTGCGAGTGAGCGTATTATCAGCACTGATCAGTTCGGAAAGATACTGTTTGCCAATAGCGGCGTTGAAAGCTCTTTCGGTTACAACGTTGATAACATCCTTGGAGAATCTGTTTATGACTTATTCGACGAGGTTTTTGGGCAAACTCTACGTAACTTCCTGGCTTACAGCGGTGCGGAGCACTCAGAAAAGCTCGACTTCCTAGAGGATGTAATAGCAGTAAGGCAGGATGGAAGCACGTTTAGAGTGAGTGTACGTAGCGTTCTGACTTGGGGCTCAGATGGTAATCAATTGCTCTTAGTTATTTATGACTATGCGGCGCTAAGTTCATCGGAGCAGCGTGCCAAGCACTTCCGAGAAGCTATCAGAAAAGTTGGCGTGGGCTTAGTTCTCGTTGGTCCCAAACACGAAATCGTCTTTCGTAATGATTATTTCGCTGAAGTTTTTCATGAATACGTTCAGCCCTCAGAAGGAATGACCATTACCGAGATCAGCAGAAAACTTATCCAATCTGGATTCTGGGGCAGTCTTACACGGCAGTCGATCATATCAGAACTTAATCAGGCATACGCCGATGGCGGAACTGTTGATGAGCTTGCTACGGCCGATGGGAGGTATCTGCAAGCTACATTTTGGCCACTGCACGATGGTTACTGTATTGGCATGCTCATTGATGAGACCGACCATCTCACAGTCAAGCATGAGCTTATTCAGTCGGCCAAGCTCGCCTCGCTGGGCGAGATGGCAGCGGGCATTGCACACGAAATAAACCAACCGCTTAACGTCATAAAGCTGGCAGCAACTAACCTTCTGATGGCTAATGATGGCGCTACCCTCGATTCTGAGTTGATCAAACGCAAATTGGCTCGGGTGACCGAACAGGTTGACAGGGCCTCCGAGATAGTCAATCAGATGCGACTCTTCGGTCGGGAAGCCAAGGAGGAGAATGCCAGCGCAGACTCCAATACATGCATTTTTCAAGCGTTAGGAATGATGCAGGCGGAATGCAGGCTAAATAACATCGAAGTGGTTGTCGATGTCCCAGACCAAGGGACGCTCCTGGCCATTCACCCGATCAAGCTAGAGCAGGTTCTTGTTGTTTTGCTGACCAATGCCAGGGATGCTCTCGTGGACATGCGAGAGGTTACCAGTGGTAGGCGCGTCTATGTGTCAGGCTCGCTAGAAACGAACGCGGCTTTCCGTATTACAGTTAGTGATAATGCTGGGGGCGTTCCCGAAGATATCATTAACAAGATTATGGATCCCTTTTTCACCACTAAAGAGCCGGGCCAGGGCACCGGATTGGGTTTGTCCATAGCCAATCGAATTGTCTCGGATGCCAATGGCCAATTGCTTGTTCGAAATATTGGCGCCGGTGCCAAATTTGTGATTACACTGCCCTTGGCAGAGAGCGAGTGATTGAGTAGCGCCAGATTTATCCTGACAGACATTCTTGGTAATGCCTTCACTGGATTTTCTCACCGCTGTCTGCGGCCAATTATTCGGACGCCATGTATATCATTCGTCGTCCAAGATCACACCCTGGCAAGGAAGCAACCAAACAACGCATGGCATGGATTGTTGCGTGCATTCGTTCAAGAATGAGCGGATATGAGTGGAAATCGCAAAGGCGCGAGAAATCCGTTGGTCAGTAAAGGACTGATTCGAGAGCTTATCCAGATCAGTCAACAGAATAGTCGAGGATAACTAATTCCAACAGGCTGTTTATTTCTCCTGTCTTTTGCGAAAGCCCGCTGAATAGCGGGCATTTCAGGGCTTCTGCAGTTAGTTTCTGTGGAGGGCCTTTAACTCGCAGGCTGTTCAGCGAGGTCTGACAGCAACATCAGTCTAGGCGCCTGTTATCACCTGAGTCTTTGTGTTTCCTGTAGGCAAGTTCAGTTTGCCATAACCTTGGGAAAGGTGACTTCAAACGTGGTGTCTGGGGCATTCAGAAGTGAAATGCTAGCGCGGTGTTCTCCTACTATTTTTTGACAAATACTCAGGCCCAGTCCCGTTCCATGTGGATCAAGTCGCGTGGAAAACCCACGATCGAAAATCTTGGTTGCCGTGTCGGCATCGATGCCAACGCCGTTGTCGGTTATTCTAATGATAATACGATCATTGTCGGCAGTTAGTGAGGCTTCAACTACTCCTCCGCTTACACCGCCATGTCGTTTTTTCACAGCCGCAAGGGCATTGTTCAACAAGTTGCCGAATAGTTGCCGCAGCCCTAATCCATCGCCTTGCAATATCGTGTGCGTGTTCGTTTGTATGTTCGTTTCCAGCGAAATGTTACTCGCAAGAGCAGCGCCGTAAACTCTACCCACCGCTTGGTGAAGTGCCTCGGCAACATCGCAGGGCTTTTTTGGTATCGAAGTGTCATCGTTTCGGCCGAGGATTTCTAAAAGTTCCTCTATTTGCTCAATGGCTGACGTTGTGAATCTGTGTATCTTATCCAGTTTATCGCGGGTAATAGCTTGGTCTCTCGTGAGGTTGTCTAGAGATTCGGCTTGAAATTTAAGTACGGTTAGCGGTGACCTCAGGTCGTGCACTACGTATTGAGCCAGCCCCGCTTTTGCAGCCTTCCTGGTAGCAGACCTGAGTTGCTCTCTCATCGTCAACATTGGCCTCATGTCCCTGATAACGGAAAAAGACTTAGCAAACGACCCGGTATCGGAGTAAAAGGCTAGTGACCTGATCTCCACGGGTATTTTCTCGCCGGCTTTAGATGTCATGCAGCTTTCAATCACATCCAACTCCCCACGCGCCTGCAGGGCTTTGAATCCAGATGCGACCTCTGCATGGTGAGGTGGAGCGTAAATATCGTCAATACGCATGCCGATATATTCATCCAACTCATAGCCGAGTAACGTAGTCGCCATTGGATTTGCATAAACGACAGTACCGCCCTCATCGACCGAATGCACAAGGTCGGGAAAAGTGGCAAACACACGCTCAAAATTTGACCGCCACTCATGCGTAGACGATTTTAAGTTACAAGTCGCAGCGTCAGGCTCGTTACTGGGGAACCTTACGTCCATCGAAAGACCTCCGAGATATATTCTCGGTAATCACGCAAAAATGGGGCCATTGCCTACAACCATGTGGTTGAATACCAAAAGTTCACACCCTTAAATTTACGTCTTGTGACACGGTTCACGAAGTCTCAGCCAGAAAGCGGCCTTCATGGTTCTCATCGCGGCATATCTCAAGTCCTTAGACCGCTTAATGTTGCAATAGGCAATGCAAAATACAATGCTCTACGCTGCCCATCTCTTTTTGGCACGACTACCAAGAAGCGGTCTTGCTGAATTGGTTTCAGCGACTAAAGCGAGTATTCAATATTGAAATCGAGGTCTACAGCTGCGGCGGATCTGGCAGAGTCATCGCTTGCCGAGGACCAGTACACCATCGAGAAATTTTTGGCTCAGTTACCAATGGCGACACAACCGTGGAGAGCCCCGGCAGATTCTGATTTACGATATACGCCAGATGGCGGGTTCTGAAACGGGAAGTCCGTTTCGAAATCATCCTTCGCCGCCGATGCCGCACCGGACCCGATCCGCCTCCTGGTGGTACACTGGAAAACGCCCGTTCCCACGCACTCGTAATGAGCGCTGCTATTGATCGTACTCATGATGATCGCCATGGCTATGACTCGACGGCGTCAACATTTCTGAATGATTCAGGTAGCAAGCGCTTCTGGGGGGCCGTCAGGCGCTTAGTGTGACAGGCTACTTTTATCTCCATAAAGGGCCGCTCAGAGGTGAAAGCGGACGCCCCAATCGCGCACTGCTGGGGCCAGGCGGCGCGATATATGGAGCCTAATCGGTCCAACTGGTATCCGGTGTAGCGTTCCTTCGCAGGTCATATCCCGGCTGTTCTTTTGATTCACTGTCTCGGCGCGCTGCACATACGCTATCTACGGAAACAAGCCCAGCCAGCCGTTTCGCAGGCTTGCTATGACAGTTTATCGCTGCTGCTCAACAGTGAGGCTACTCAGAATTTCCAGCTACTGACCCAGCATATAATTTCAGGGTAATAAAAAGCTATTCACAATGTTTTCAGATCAAGTGACTGGCATCCTCGAGGGGACCGCTCACAATAGCGTTTTTACTTCTTTTAGCATCGGAGGCTGCTGCCATGCCGAATCAAGCACTGGACCGTCAGGTTCTACCGAGCACCGCCGGTATAGTTCGTCGAAATCACGGTGGTGACGCAGAAACGTAGACAGCAATTCAGGATGGAATTGCTGGACTCTAGTCCTATCGTCTCCGTTGCAGATAATATCAACCGCAGACGCATGAGCCATGCAGTCCTTATATGGACGGGATGAGCGCAGAGCATCGTAGACGTCGACCAGGCTGACCACGGCAGCTTCGATGGGAATTTGAGTGCCCTTAAGGCCTCGTGGGTACCCTGATCCATCAAATGCTTCATGGTGATAAAGGGCAATCTTTCCTCCAAGCCTCATGATCGGGGTCTTAGACCTGGAAAGAATCTCTGAACCGAAAATGGTGTGCCGCTTCATGAGTTCGTATTCAGACGGGGTGAGTTTCCCTTTCTTTAACAGGACTTCATCTGGAATGCCGATTTTTCCGACATCGTGCAGCGGTGCAGCCAGATCTATCGCTGAGCAACGGTCTTCCGTCCACCCGAGTAGCTCGCCCATACGACGCGCATAGGAACTAATACGTTTGAGATGCGCTCCCGTGGTCGCATCCTTGTGTTCCGCCGCATAAGCAAGGCACAACAGGGGTTCGCGTTGGGCCTCGCATAACTCTGTAGTCGTCTCCTCAAGCAACTTGTTTTTCATGTCAAGTTCGTCGCGTAGCGCTGCAACTTCACTAATCTTGGAGCGTGACGACTTGATATCCAGCTCAACTTTATTGATGGCTGACAGCAGATTCTCGGGGTCAAGCGGTTTGAACTGAAAATCACTTATCCCGGATTTCAGGGCGCTCAATACAAGATTAGGATTCTGATCTCCCGTCATGCAGATCGCCCGGATCGTGTTTCCCCCGATCGACCGGTCACCGCGCAATTCTTCCAGCAATTCCAGCCCACTGGTCCCAGGCATGTTTATATCAAACAGCATCAACTCAGCTGAGAGCCCTGAACGCAAATACTGTAGCGCCTCTTCCGCACAGGACATTGCCTCGCAATCATGCCCCCAAGAAGTCAGAAGTTCAGAAAGCTCTTCGCGGATATCCGCCTCGTCCTCGACAAGTAGTACTTTCACCTGCATGCCTCCAACCGGTTGTGGAAAAGAGCTCTGAAGCGAACTCTTATACTGAAAACTATAGACCCGTAAGTGGACTACAACATGTAGTAAATGTTTAAAATTATTAAGCCAAAGCTCAGGGAGTCAGCATGCTCTTGGGGATCGCAGGGAAATTCGAAACAGTGAGCAGCCCCACGGATAGGCGGCTAAGTGGCATTTGTGTCGCGGGAGCCAATGTCTAGCAGAAAAGCACTGCGCTCTCCGCGCTCTGACTGATGGGTATCAACATCTATTATCTGCACCTTAGTGTCAAAATGTTCGGCCAGTCCCTTGATCAGACCTGAAACAAAAGGGGTTAGACCGACACGATGACTTTGGTAAGTAAAGGAATACAACCCCCGTGGGTCATGATCAAGATCAAATGAAGGTGGTTGATAACTAAGAAAAGAACCCGATATCTGGTCGTGCAACTTATTGATATTACTAGCAAATTCTAAAAACGATTCACCATGGGATCGCATCACTCGAGCATATTGCTGTGTGGCAACCTTAGAAATCCAGTAAACCCCAAAATCTTCGAGAAGTTTTTCCGCCTGCTGCGAGGTCTCCTCTGCTGCGCGGCCCAGCAATTCATAGGTGGAAGAATCGTCTGCCTGCCTCATAGTCAGGAACGACTCCTGCTGTACTCCGGATTTTTTTTCAATATCCATCCAAGCATCATCCCCAAAGGATTCACGAATAAACTCTCGAAACGAGCTATTTATTAATCCGTACATCATCGACTCCCTTAGTATCTGTATATGTCGGTTCCAATGTTTTCTTGGCTGTGATTTCCGAAAGCCTTGAGCTTTTGCTTATCTCGAGTTCGCCGCCATGGGCAGGAAGCGTGATAGTTACGCGCAAACCACCATCGGCATTCTCGGCGGTTATCACGCCTCCCATCTCCTTTACAATACCGTAACTAATTGAGCCACCCAGCCCGGTTCCTTCACCAACAAGTTTGGTCGTGAAAAATGGCTCGAATATTTTGAACAAATCAGTCTCTGGCACTCCGCCACCATTATCTGACACGGTGATGAGAATCTTTCCAGTAATTTCCTCTCCCGAGATCGTTATCCTAGGCTCTTTTGCATGCTCCAGGACAGCGTCCTTGGCATTGGAAACAAGGTTCACTAAAACCTGTTCAAACTTGGTCGTATCTCCAAGAATCTTTAACGCGTACCCTGGATCCTGATAAGTAACCTCGATGCTCAGCAATTTGAGCTGTTCTTCCATCATCGTGAGCGCTCCCTGTATCGATTCTCGTGCGTCGATCAATGCCAAAGAATCTGTTTGCACCCGTCCATAGGTTCTCATGTGATTAATAATTCGCGCCGCGCGATCAATCGCCCCCTTCATGCGTGAAAGTTTCTCGCTTATCTTTTCCTTGTCGATCTTCGGTCGTGCAAGCTGACTAGCCACATGCGCCTGACATATGGAAAGCACGTTCAGCGGTTGGTTCAGTTCATGCGCAATTTCTGTCGACATTTGGCCAAGAGTCGCAAGTTTTGATGCCTGGGCTAGTTGCGCATCTTTAAGTTTCTCCAACGTGTTATCAACTACTACGAGCCAGAATCCATCGGTTTTCCCTCCCTCCCCGAGCCGTTGAGTTTTCTTTATCGTCAGGTTTCTAATACCTCCATCGCCTGACTCGACATCCTCATTCACACCGTCTTCCAAACCCAACGAGAAAGGCATGTTGAAGCCCACAGTCTTGATACTTTCAAGCGCCGCAATGTCCAGCCTACAGATTTCTGCCAGACACTCATTGACAGAGACCGTGCCGCCGTTTGAATCGACAGCCATAACTCCCAATCCCATTGTGGACACCAATACATTGTATGACCGATTAGAATCCTGCATCTGTCGACCAAGGTCAGCAATCGAGCCAAAAAGGGTCGAAAAAGCTTCCTGTGCTTGCTTTGCTTCAGACAAGGCAGTTTCTCTGACCCGGGGGATATCGAGGCCTTTATTCGGATCTTTTGCAAGCTTTCTAGCGCTTGAATGTGCGTCTTCCGTGTACGCTTTCAATGGTCGCAGGGCCATCTCGCCAAACACACCACTGAGGATGAGAACGATTCCTAGAAGTGCGAAACCAAGAATAGCAAGCGAGGAGAACTCGGAGAACGCAATAGATATCAAAGGCCATGCGGAGATCGTCGCCGCAAATGCGAAAGTCCCGCCATCGACAGTCCCCATAGGCCGTGTCATATATGTCAGGAAGCTACTTCCCGGACCCATTGCGGACAACATAAAATGACTGCCGAGCGTACGGTCAGACCGGACCCATATCGCTGAGTCCTCATCGTCATACAGCAACACGTCATTAATGCTGTTTTCCTCCCGCTTTTTCAAACCCACTCCGACCAGGTCACGTCCCCGGACTTCTCTGTCTAGAAACGTGACGGTGACATCCTCAGTTGAGAAATAGCGTGACATAGAATCGATGTCTGCAAATTTGTAAACCGCGAGAGAATTTTCCCCATACCGCGATACTAATCGCCAGTAACCATCACTATCAGAGTCTGCAGGCAGGATGACAAAAGAATAGCGCGCCATCACTGCAACATCAGGCATGATTTTTGGGTCAATGCCGATCTCCGCAGACGTTTGGCCGGTGAAAGCAAGGGCAGCATCGACCAGGTGTATATCTGATAAGTATCGAGAGCCGACTGGGGGAGAGGTGGAGGTGAGGATTCGTTCAGAGGTCAAATTGCCTGAATGACGTTCGGCGAATATCGCATCTGTCCTTACTTTTACTTCTTCACCGTGAAGTTTCTGAGTTAACTTCGTGAAGTACTGATCCTCAAACAAGAGTCTTGCTCTGACATTACTGAGATCAATGAACAACGACGTCAGAAAGAGTGCACTAAAGCCTAAAGTAAAAATGGTTTGTACAAACTCCTTCAGAGACATCTCATTCGCGAAAACGGGCACTCGATAACCATACTTTCTAGACAGATAGATTGCCCCTTTGTCCACAACCTGAAATATGACGATGCATATTGTACCTTCCAGTATCTTCCGGCTTATCTGAAGTTTCACCAGCCCGATATCCTCATGATCCAAGTAGAGCAGAGTCGCCAGAATAGGAATTATGAACACATAGGAGGCGATGACGGCTTCAGTTATCGTCGCGATATTGATATAACGAAGGACTAGCTTGACGATAAGAAACTGTACAAACAACGCCATCACCAGACCGAAGCCCAGAACTTTGAATGGCGGAGCGATTAGAACAATTAACGCCAAGAGTGCCATGACTATCAGCGACTCTCTGAACGCGGCGCGCGTATACAGAATAAAAAGAAACGCCTCTGTAATCAGAATAGGTACGCCGAAGACACCGATCGGATTATATAGGCACAGTGCCGCGGAGGCACCAAGAGACAGCACCACCGCAATCCTAGGAAAATCGATTTTCCGATCTGAATAGTCCAATTTTGAGGAAGTACGCTCTGTCATATCTGTTTGTGGCCGCTCACGGCTCATCGAAGACCTTAAGCCGCATGGTAAATGTTGTTATTCCTTCCTCGGATGCAACCTCCAAAGCGCCACCAACCTCACTAACCATGCGACTACAAATAGACAATCCCAAGCCAACTCCTGATTCTGAATTTCTATTTTTAGTAGAGAAAAAAGGAAGAAAGATCTTTTCGCGAATATCATCGGGAATATCCGGCCCGCGATTCTTTACGCTCAGGTGGACTTCACCAACCACTCTCTCCACCTGAACACCGATCACCTCATCGTCCTGTCGATTTTCATTAATTACTATTGCGTCTCTTGCGTTAATCAAGATATTTGTCAAAACCTGCTGAATAAGAAGCGGACTAGCAAGGACCATAGTGTTTTCGTCAACGTCAATATCTATGCTAAGCGATATCCCATCCATGCGGAGCTGTGGAACCAATAAGTCAAGCGCCTCACGAACTTCCTGATTTATATTGGCTTTTTGTTCATAATCACCACTCGCCTTTCCATGATGTTTCATCTGCTTTATCAGCTTCGAAGCGCGCTGAACCTGCAATATTATTCGATCAAACTTTCGAGCCATGGAATCCTGATCGAGGTTCTCTTTATAAAGCATGTTCTTCGCATTACTGGCAGCAAGAAGAATCGTATTGAGAGGTTGGTTTATCTCATGCGCAACGCCGGCTACAGTTTCGCCCAAGAGGGCAAGCCGCGAATCATGCTCGGTCTTTCGCCTGGCCGAAACATAAACCTCAATATCAAGAAACCAGATTAGAAATCTGTTCCTTGTTTCACCCGAACTTGGCTCGACACTTGGAAACGACGAAGCGTACATCATGAAGTGGGTCTGACCTGAGGGACCAATTGGCACACATACTTCCTGCGGACCACAACTTCCAGATGCCCCTGCTTGGATGAAGATATCGTGAACTGCTGTTGAGAGCGTTGCCTGGTCAGGATTTTTGGTCAAAGGATCTGTACCATTTAGCCGTTCACCGATGCTTAGACCTGTTATCGCTGCAGCCGCACTGTTCACAAGAATAACAAGCCCACTTTCAGACAGTACGACAAGATTCAATTTATCTGTGGCATTAATCAGCTGCCGCAACTCCGAATGCTCAGCATAGAGCCGGCGAGAAAGTTCAGCTCGTGTCCGTATATCCTTGAGCTTAGAAGCGGCCGCCTGCTCCACCATTCTCGTTAGTTCCGAATACTCGGTAAGTCTCGACTTCTCAAGTTGAAGAGGAAGTTCAGGCGACTTGAACCAGTCGTCGATCATTGCGAGCTGGCGATGAGTTCTTCTCGCCATCCTTCCGGACGCGATCCAGGCAAAAGTGATAAACAGAAAACAGACTGTATAGAATGCCATCGTACCGACCAGCATAGATTTCAGCACCTGACCCAAACTTTCATGTACTGAAGCAAAAGTGATCAGTTTTAGGTCATCAAGATTATTTAGTGATTCCTCATGTCGTAAGCCAAAATCCTGTTCGAACCCGCTCCTAATAAGAATGGGCACATCATCTACCAAATCATTTAGCTCCTGCAGTGTGTAGTAGACACTTGTATCGATGCCGCGCGCTGCCTCATTTTCATAGATGGTTTCACCTGTCTTTGCGTTGATCAGTGCGTATGGCTCGTCACTAGTCGGCATTAGCGCCAGCAGATTGGTAGTGACGCGAACGGCGCTGCCAATCTCGTTCTTGTGGTCAATGAAACTGTAGTTGCCAACAAAATTCATACAGCATTGCTCGGCTGGATTGGCGACTCTTATCGGCAAGCATTGAGCGCTGTTGGGCTGAGGAAAGTGCCTGATGGACGGATCTTTTCTATAGACATCGCTGGTATCACCACTGCCCCCCAGTGAGTCGATGGCTTCAATAGCTGGAAAGATTTTTTTCAGTTCCATCCTTGAAGATATAGATTCAAGATCAGAATCGAAGCGGGCATTGTTGAGGATCATCGAAAGTTGCACGTGTCGTCGATTTTCTTTCTCTATCCTGTTTCGTATAGATTTGTTTTGAGAGCCTAAAGTCTTATGTGTAATCGCCAGACTTTCTAAAGTCGAAGCGCGAACGTAGAAACCAGTTGTAGGCCCAAAAAGACCAACAGCAATCGCCAGTGCCAGCATTGTAAAAACCTTGACTGTTTCCCACTGTGTAGCGTATCGGTAGTGTTTATTTGGTTTGTCAAACCATCCCAAACTCACCGCATTGATACATTGGAAAATCAATGTCGCTCCCAGGAGTGTAGAGATCGCGATCCAGAAAATCGCGACATAGCCTTCGCTACGATCAACTGATAGGTAGTTTGTTAGTAGCAATGCTATCCAGGAAAAGACTGTACAATACACCAGGACCGGGATTTCCCAATTTAAGTTTTTTCCCCGCCGAAGAATCCATTCGATTAACAAAATCTCCCCAAAGTAAAGGATGGCGAGGTAAGGCAACTGGAGGTGCTGACCGGTAAGATTTAGTGAAAAATGGAGGATAGGAAGAAGAGAGATGGTTAAGCATGCGATTGCTGGCCCCCGATAAAGTGCAATGTAAAGCACGAGGACCTGCAGTATCGCCAACCGCAGAAGCTCAAAGTAAAAAGAAGGTTCGGGCAATGCGGAAAGAAGTACTGCGGGTAGCACTGCCGCGACAGCAAGAAAAGTACTGCCCGCAGCGGCATGACTATGAAGAAGCTTAAGGAAAGAGTTTTTAATCTGTAAGTTCATCTGGCTGCTCGTGCTCACACAACTATCTTACTGTTGCACGGTACACAGTTTAGTGA
>Ga0213866_10000869_pt1 | contig 23497 bp, 18 predicted proteins | sample PICome_11_FD_160079 | JGI IMG/M metagenome (GOLD analysis project Ga0213866, IMG submission 160079) | Coastal seawater microbial communities near Pivers Island, North Carolina, United States - PICO284 | ecosystem: Environmental > Aquatic > Marine > Coastal | place: USA: North Carolina...
GTTCGGCTTGTGGAAGGGAACGCCGATCTTCGGCCTTCCCGGAAACCCCGTTTCAAGCCACGTTGTTTTCCGGATGTTGGTTGCCGATTATGTTCGCCATGCTCTTGGAAGCGACGGGCCGAAGGAATGGACGGTTCGGGCCAAACTTTGCGACCGGGTCAAATCCACCATGGATTGCGTAACGTTGCGCCGGGTTGAACTCGTTTCAACCGATGAGGGCATGATGGCCTATCAGCCAAAGCATCAGGGTTCGGGAAACCTCGATAGCCTTGCAAGCGCCAGCGGCCTTACCATGCTTCAACCGGGTGAAATCGGCGAGGTTGGCGAATGGATTGATGTGGTGGTGCTCTAGGCGGACACCATGGAGGCGACGATTGAACAGGACGGCACGCTTCTGGAGCTCCTGAAAGAACTCCATCCCCAATCCAGTACGACCACGCTTCGCAAAATGCTCACTCAAGGGCGCGTTACCGTGAACGCTAAGGTCGCCCACCGTGCCAAACACGAGGTTGTTGCTGGAGATATCGTCAACGTCCTCCCCCGGTCAAAAGCCGAAGAACTCACACCGCCGCCAAAAGCCGCCGCCGTTGACATCGAGGTGTTGTTTGAAGACGATGCCTTGCTCGTGGTGAACAAACCGGCGAACCAACTGTCGGTTGCAACGGACCGGCTGGAAGTGGACACCTTGCACAGCCGGTGCGTGGAACACGTCAAACGTACCGATCGAAACGGGTGGTGTTTCATCGTCCATCGTCTTGATCGGGACACTTCGGGGGTGATGGTGCTCGCCAAGAGCAAAGATGCGAAGCGAGAACTTCAGGCCCAATTTGCAGATCGGAGCGTTCACCGCCTCTACATCGCACAGGTTGAAGGACAGCCCGACCCCGAATCCGGCACCGTGAGAACCTGGCTCATGGAAGATAAGCACCTGAACGTCAAAGCCGTCAATCCCGATCATCCGCAGGGAAAGGAAGCCATCTCCCACTACAACGTCGCCTCGTCAAATGGCGACACATCGCTGGTCGAGGTCATGATTGAAACCGGCCGACGCCATCAAATCCGCATGGCCATGCAACATCTCTGTACCCCGGTGGTCGGCGATGAAAAGCACGGCGCCACTTCGAACCCGAACGGGCGCATCATGCTCCATGCGAGTGCTTTGGAGTTCCTTCACCCGGAAACCGATGACCCCGTTCGCTTCGAAGCACCGGTTCCTCGAACCTTCGTCTAACCTCAAACCTCCGCCGAGGTCACCGGACGAAGGGAAGCAGGACTTGAAGAACCGTTGACCTTTGGTTGAAGTGGAGGTCGCGTTTTGCACCACGGTCAGCAGGGGGGTTGGATTGAGGTCAAAGGGGCTCGAACCCACAACCTCAAGGACGTCACTGTCAACCTCCCAAAGGGCAAATTTGTCGTTATTTCGGGTGTTTCAGGGTCCGGAAAATCCAGTTTGGCCTTTGACACCCTTTACGCCGAAGGTCAGCGCCGCTACGTCGAGAGCCTCTCGTCCTACGCTCGCCAATTCATCGGGCAAATGAAGAAAGCCGATTGCGATTCCATCGAAGGCCTCTCACCCGCCATTTCCATTGACCAAAAACAAGGCAGCCACAACCCGCGGTCAACCGTTGCAACGGTCACGGAAATCCAAGACTATCTCCGTCTTCTGTGGGCGCGAGTCGGAAAGCCCCACTGTCCAACGTGCGGCCAGGAGGTGGCCCGTCGAACCGTCCAAGAGATCGTTGACGACGTGTTCTGGAAAATGGAAGGCCACGCCGTGGCCGTCTGGAGCCCGGTGGTGCGGGCCCGAAAAGGAACCCATGTTGAGCTGTTCCGCCAACTGGTGGAGCAAGGCTATCTCAACGGGCGCGTGAACGGCCACGAGACCTCTTTCGAGGAGCCGCCCACCCTTGACAAAAATTTCCGGCACGACATCGATGTCCGAATAGATCGGCTGCGTTGCACACGCGACCGCAGGCAGCGCTTGACGGAAGCGGTTGAGGCAGCGCTACGTCTTGGCGGCGGGGCCCTCGCCGTCGAGAGCCTGGAGGCCCCTAAGGAGGGTACCAAATTGAGTCCAAATTCAAACGCCCTGCTCACCGAGCAAGGGCAAACCATCGCTTGGTCGGAAGATTTTGCCTGCCCGCAACACGGGGCCTTCATGCCCGAACTTTCGCCCCGTGTCTTTTCCTTCAATTCCCCTCTCGGTGCGTGCGGCACATGTCAAGGGCTCGGTGTTCAACGGCAATTCAACACCGAACTCATCGTTGACGGGAGTCTCAGTGTCGCCAACGGTTGCGTATTGCCTTGGAGGCAATCCATGTCACCGTCATGGTATCGAAAATTGCTTGAGTGCACATGCGAGCACTACAACATCTCCACGACCCTTCCTTTTGAGATGCTCGATGATGACGAAAAAGACATCCTGCTCTACGGCTCGGGATCAACCGTTATCCACTACGAATTCGTTTCCGAAAACGGCTCTCAATACAAATACAGCAAGCCTTGGGAAGGCATCATCCCTCGCCTGGAGAAGACCTACGCCGAAACAACATCGGAGCGAACCCGCAACCGGCTCATCGCGTGCATGACCGACCTCGACTGTTCGGGTTGCTCGGGTGAAAAATTGAACCAAGCAGCTCGGTACGTCACGGTGGGCGGCGTTCGCCTACCTGAAGTGAGCCAATGCTCCGTTCACGACGCCTTGGGACTGGTTCGCGCCTGGTCCCCCGACGGCGATGGCCCTCCGGAAGCCTTCCATGACGTGCTGGAAACCCTTGACGAGCGAAGCATGTTCATCGGTAACGAAATCATCCGGGAGATCGAAGGGCGATTGGGCTTCCTCGATAGCGTCGGTCTGGACTACTTGACCCTGGACCGAAAGGCAAACACGCTTTCGGGAGGCGAGAGCCAACGCATTCGTCTGGCTACGCAAATCGGGAGCCGCCTGACCGGGGTGATGTACGTGCTCGACGAACCTTCCATCGGATTGCACCAGCGGGACAACGACCGTTTGTTGAAGACGTTGCGGGAATTGAGCGATTTGGGCAACACTCTTCTTGTCGTGGAGCACGATGAAGACACCCTTCGCCAAGCCGACTGGCTGTGCGACCTTGGCCCGGGAGCGGGATTGGAGGGTGGCGAAGTCGTGGCGAACGGGCCGCCCGACGAGGTCATGAAGGTCGAGGCCTCGGTGACCGGGGCGTACCTGAGCGGACGAAGGTCCATTTCGTGGCCCACAAACCGCGTAAAACCAGGCAAAAAACACCTCGTGGTCAACGGGGCTCGTCACAACAACTTGCAAAACATCAGCGCAGCGTTCCCCCTCGGATGCATGACCGCCGTCACCGGCGTCTCGGGTTCCGGAAAGTCGTCCTTGGTTTCGGGCATCCTCGCCCCCGCCTTACAACGTGCCGTGCACCGAGCAGAAACCGTCCCCGGACGCCACTCAAGCATCGAAGGGGTTGAGCACGTGGACAAGACCATCATCATCGACCAGTCCCCCATCGGCAGGACGCCTCGGTCAAACCCCGCCACCTACACGAAGGTGTTTGATGAAATTCGTAGTTTGTTCGCCGACACAAAACTCGCCAAAGAGCGCGGGTACAAACCCGGACAATTCAGTTTCAACGTCAAGGGGGGCCGTTGCGAAGCGTGTTCCGGCGGAGGCTCAATCAAATTGGAGATGAACTTCCTTCCCGACGTGTGGATCACCTGCGACATCTGCGAGGGCAAGCGCTACACTCGAGAGTGCCTTGAGGTCATGTGGAAGGGCCGCAACATCCACGATGTGCTGGAAATGCCGGTGGCCGATGCGGTTGAATTCTTCAAGAATCACCGGAAGATTCACCGCACCCTCGAGACCCTCAATGCGGTGGGTTTGGGATACATTCGCTTGGGCCAACCTGCAACGACGCTTTCGGGCGGCGAAGCCCAGCGCGTGAAACTTGCGAGCGAACTGCGGCGTATGCCGAACAAACACACGGTCTACATCTTGGACGAGCCCACCACGGGACTTTCCCTGAGCGATGTGGCAAAACTGATCGAGGTGCTGCATCAACTCCGAGACAAAGGTCACACGCTGGTCATCATTGAACACCAACTCGACGTCGTGAAATCGTGCGATTGGGTCATTGACTTGGGCCCCGAGGGAGGTGAACGAGGCGGACAAATCATCGCCACAGGGACGCCAGAGGCGGTGGCAGCCAACGAAAACAGTCCCACCGGACATTTCCTCGCAAAGATGCTAAACAAATGAGAGCGCAGACTACAAAGAGCGCATTCAACAACGGCAACATGCCCTCAAGGGCGCGGTGCACCGTATGCCTCTAACTCGCGTGGAAGTGACGCCTCGGCAAGGGGAAGGAATGCGCGATGTTCGTGGCGATGTCGTCCGTCGCCAACTCATGGCCGACCACGGCATTGAGGTACAGAAGGTCCGAACGGTGTGCGGGTATCTGATCGAAGGAGACACGTCCTCCGAGGCCATTGCAGCGAGGGTTGACGATGTGTTTGCCGACCCCATCATCGAACACGGAGCGACCAATGAACTGATGCTCTCTTCCGAGTTTTTTGAGACCGTCCCTGAAGGGGTCGTATCGGTGGGTTTCAAACCGGGAGTCACCGACAACCCAGGGAAGGCAGCGACCGACGGTTTTCTGACGCTGTTTCCCGACGACCACAACGCACGCATTGCGACGTACATCACCTACGCCTTCTACGGTTTGCCCGAAGGGTGCGACCTCCAATGGCTGGCGGGAACGTTGCATAACGGTCTTATTGAACGGGCCGTGGTGGCGACGGCCGAGCAGTGCACGGCGCGAGCATGGCCGCAACTTGACTACCCGACGCCGCCCGAACAGGTGTTCATCGAACCCCAACCCGTGAACCTCGAAGTCAGCGACGACGAACTCGAATCCATTTCGACCCAAGGGCTCCTCGCCCTCAATTTGGCCGAAATGCAGGCGATTCAAGCCCACTACCGTGACCCGCAAACCCGTGCAGTTCGAAAGGCCGCAGGCGTTTCACCGGATGCACCAACGGACGTTGAACTCGAATGCCTCGCTCAGACGTGGAGCGAGCATTGCAAGCACAAGATTTTCGCCTCAAAAATCCATCACGTCGATGAAGAGACGGGCGAAGACACGGTCATCGATTCCCTCTTCAAAACGCACATCATGAAGCCAACACATGATATGCAGAACGAGGGCGACTGGCGTCGCACGGTGTTCCACGACAACTCCGGCGTCATTGCTTGGGACGATGAATGGAGCGTGTGCATGAAAGCGGAAACCCACAACTCACCCTCGGCGCTGGACCCTTACGGGGGAGCCATGACCGGGATTGTCGGCGTCAACCGTGACATTCTCGGCACGGGTCTGGGGGCTCGTCCCATTGCCAACACGGACGTGTTTTGCTTCGGCCCTCCCGACTGGGAAGGCGACTTGCCCGACAACCTGTTTCACCCCTCGCGGGTGCTGCGGGGCGTTCACGCAGGCGTACGCGTGGGCGGAAACGAATCCGGGATTCCAACGGTGAACGGAGCGATCGTCTTTGATGACCGCTACATTGGGAAACCGCTGGTGTACTGCGGGACCGTCGGCATCATGCCCAGAACCCTTGGAGACGGTCGCCCCTCACACGTGAAAACCCCCGTAGCGGGGGACATCGTCTACATGGTCGGCGGGCGAGTTGGTTACGACGGCATTCACGGGGCGACGTTTTCTTCACTTGAACTGACGGAGGAGTCTCCCTCAAGCGCCGTCCAAATCGGCGACCCCATCACCCAAAAGAAAATGCTTGATATGGTCCTTGAAGCCCGTGACGCTGGACTGATTTCATGCATTACCGACAACGGAGCAGGAGGGCTCTCGTCTTCTATCGGAGAGATGGCGGAATACACGAACGGATGTGAAATTGACCTTGCGAAGGTCCCGCTCAAGCAAGCAGGCCTCTCCCCCTGGGAAATTTTGGTTTCCGAGAGTCAAGAACGCATGACCATCGCGGTGCGGCCCGAAGACCAAGCAGCGTTCGAAAACCTCGCTCACCTCCACGAGGTTGAGGCTACTCCGGTGGCCACGTTCACGTCCACCGGCGTCTTCCACGTTCGCTACAACGACACAACCGTTGCCTATCTGCCCATTGAATTCCTTCACGACGGCGTGCCGCAACTCGAACTTGAATCGGCTTGGGCGCCTCCTGAACACCTTCCATTTGGCCCACCGAAGGACGCCGATCACAACCGTTTGCTGTTAGGGATGCTTCAACGCCCAAACATCGCCAGCAAGGAAACATGGGTTCGTCAATACGACCACGAGGTCATCGCCCAAACCGCCGTGAAACCCTTCGTTGGCGTTGAGCGAGACGGACCGGGCGACGCGGGCCTCATCGCACCGCTCCACGGCAACCCCCACGGGCTGGTCATCTCCTGCGGCATTGCGCCGCGATATTCGGACATCGATGCTGGGGCCATGGCCGCCGCCGCCATTGACGAAGCGGTTCGAAACGCCGTCTGCGTGGGGCTTGATGTTGACAAAATGGCGGGTTTGGACAACTTTTGTTGGCCCGACCCCATCGAGTCGACCAAAACCCCCGATGGGCGGTTCAAACTCGCCCAACTCGTGCGGGCCAACCGGGAATTGGAACGCGTCTGCCGAGCCTACCGCTTGCCATGCGTCAGCGGAAAAGATTCCATGAAAAACGACTACGGCTCGGGCCCGGACAAGATATCCATCCCCCCAACCCTCCTGTTTTCGCTCTTTGGCGACCACCCCGATGTCCGCTTCACGGCCACGAGCGACTTCAAACAGGCCGGCGACCGGGTGTACTTGGTGGGTTCGTCCCGCCAAGAATTGGGCGCTTCGGAATTGGCCTTCATGCTGACCGAATCCGGGGCATCGCCCGGCATTGGTGGAACGGTCCCGCAACTGAACCACCCCGAAGACAACCTTGCGACGTACAGGGTTCTTGCCAACACCATCCGGCAAGGTTTAGTCCGAACAGCTCACGATTGCAGCGAAGGGGGCCTTGCCGTTGCGCTGGCTGAGATGTGCATTGGTGGCCGACTCGGTGCTGAAATTGATGTGGACGGCACCGGCGAAGGCGACCTTTGGGGCCGACTTTGGGGCGAATCCTTGGGACGCATCGTCGTTGCCGTGGCCCCCGAAAACGACGAAACATTCCGCACGGCCATGAAGGGTCATCCGCTCACGGTTCTCGGGAACGTGAACGAGACGGCCGTTCTGGTGGTCGTGGACGGCGATGAGGAACTCATTTCTTCACCGGTCGATGCTCTTGTCGAGGCTTGGAAAGGGACGTTGGATTTGACGGGAGGTGTTGCCTGATGACCCCCCATGTCGCCGTTTTGTTCGGTTTTGGAATCAATTGCGACCACGAGACAAAAGCCGTGTTCGAACTCGTTGGAGCCACGGCGGAGCGAGTCCACGTCAACCGTTTTGTTTCGGGCGCCGCATCGCTCTCGGACTACGACATTCTCGCCGTTCCCGGGGGGTTCTCGTTCGGTGATCATTTGGGAAGCGGGCGACTCTTGGGTAACCGGATGCGTTTTGCCATGCGCGACGCTCTGCGAGCGTTCGTGGACGCCGGCAAACCCATCATCGGTATTTGCAACGGGTTTCAAGTGCTGGTGAAAACCGGCCTTTTGCCGGGTCCCGAAGCCAACCAGTCCCCGGATTTCATCCAGCGGGCCAGTCTCACGTTGAACGATAGCGGACGTTACGAAGACCGGTGGGTGACCTTGGAATTTGACCCCGAAAGCCCCTGCATCTGGACGAAGGGCATGACGCGAATGGAATGCCCGGTCCGTCACGGCGAAGGCAAGTTCGTGATGCCGTCGGCCGAGGATTTGGACCGGCTTGCGGCCAACCGTCAGTTAACGGTGCGGTACGTGGACCCCAAAGCCCCCGCCGACACCCACTCAAGCGATTCGGTTTTGCCGTACCCGATCAGTCCAAACGGAAGCATGCGAAACATTGCAGGCATTTGCGACAGCACCGGCCTCGTGTTTGGGCTTATGCCGCATCCCGAGGCCGTGTACGCTCGCTGGCTCCATCCCAACCACACCCATCCTTCATCGAAGGCCGTTGGCGACGCGATGGACGGCTGGGAGGGCGAAGGACTGCAACTCTTCCGGAACGCCGTTGACCACGTTAAAGCCACACGTCAGGGATGAAGCATGCCCGAGGTGGAGCGCCAAACCTCCATCGACGCATTACGCGGTTTGGCCGTGCTGCTGATGGTGATGGTGCACGCCGCAGCAACATGGACCCCAGCAAATGCATCGGAGTTGACGGTTTTAGCGACCGTCGTCTCCGGTTTCGGCGGACTCGCCGCTCCCTTGTTTGTCACGTTGTTTGGTTGGGGCCTTCTTCAGCGTTCGCGAACATGGTCGGAGCGATGGCGGCAGGCGGCTTTTCTTTTCCTCTGTCAGGTAGGGGTGAACCTTTCGGCGCCCCATTTGTTCCAACCTTTCACACCAGGCGTCCTTTCGCTGATGGGGTTGATGATTCTCTCCGAGCCCTTGTGGGCGGCACCATGGCGAACAGGTCGAACCCCGTTCAACGTCTTCCTCATCGTTGCGGCGACCATGCTCGCCTTCCTTTGGTTCGCACATCCTCTGCAGGGGCCTTCCAACTGGGATGCACGGGTTGAAACGGCAACCGCCTTTGACGTAGTATCACATCTGTTTTTGACGGGCACGTATCCGTTGCTCCCTTGGGTTCTTTTTGGTGCGTTTGGCGCCACGATCGCCCTCCAGCCGGGACGCCATCCACTCGTCTTCACCTTCACCGGTGGCGTGGGAATTTCTGTGGGTGTGTTGTTTCTCGCGCTTTCGACCAACACGCCATGGGCGTTGCCGACCGGTGAGGCCGCCCTGACGTTTTTCCCAGCAAACGGTCCGTTTTTGATCGCCGCCTTGACCGGCGTGAGCCTGCTTTGGTTGTTGGTTGATGGCAGAACGTGGATGAACGGGTTAGCGGGGGCCGGACGATGCAGCCTCACCCTCTACGTCGCTCATTTCCTTCCGTTGTTTTGGCTACATACCTTGGACGAGCAGGGTTCGTGGACGCTCAATCGTTCAATGGCCGTTACGGTGGTTTACACGGCAACGTGGATGGTCATTGGAACGTTCTGGTGGAAACGGCGCCCTCAGTGGACGCTTGAGGCTGCTTGGCGGCGTTGGAGTCGCCGCTCAAGCTCACTGTTGCATGAGCAGGTGGTACGCGTCGAAGGCGTAGAACGCTGAAAATCCAAGCATCACCATGCCGCATCCTGCGAGCAGGCGTTTGTAGGCGGTGATGGAAAGGTCACCGCTTGCCCGGTGAATCGCATAAGCCACACCAACCTTGGTCAACATGAGCGTGACGAGGAAGGACACGGCGTATGCAACGGGAGCAAGCAGTTCTTCTTCGACCACGGAGGCCATCAAGGGTCCTCCGATCAAGAACCAGAAGACGTACACGTTGGGGTTGAGCAGGTTGGTCACAACGCCTCGCAGAAACGAGTCTTTGGGCAGGCCCGCCTCGATTGTCCCGGGGGCGGGGGGCTCGAGCCGGAAGCATTCCAGGCCCATCTTTGCGAGAAAGAGAGCACCGGCAACGGTGATGGCCAGCAGCACCGACGGGTTTGTCGCAATCCACGCCGCAGCGAAGAGGCTCAGAATGACCAACGGCCCGTCCGAAAAGATCGGGGCGGCCGCTGTCCAAACTCCAGCACGCAATCCTCCAGAGAGGGTTTCTCGAATCACCATCGTGAGCAGAGGCCCAGGCTTCAACCCTTCAACCACGCCGAGCAGCATGCCCGCCAGGGCAAGACTGAGAACGAGGCCGACCTCCATTGGAAGACGCTCCCCGACACAGGTCTTTGACTGCGTCGCTCGTCAACCGTTGAGGCGCAGCGGACGAATCCGCCACACCTCGCTGGTGTGAGAACCGTCGAAGAGCTTCACTCGGCTGCGAGAGCTTCGGTAGCCTTCTTGGCGCCCATCCATGCAACGATACCGAAGCCAATCTTGTTGATCACGTCGGCGATGTTGTACAGGACGGCCATGACTTCAGCCGAAACAGCATCGGAAACGCCAGCGGTGGGGTTGAACAAGTAGCCGATGGGGTAGATGACCCAGCCGACGACGATGAACCAGCGCAGAGCGTTGGTGCTCCACATGAGTTCTGGAGCGATCTTGCTGTTGTCAACGCCCTTTCCGGAGGACCATGGGGTACCGGTGGCCACGATGATCATGGCCCAGCCAACACCACCGAGGATGAGGCCGAGCATGCCGTCAATAGCGCCGGACTCGCCGAGGTAGCCAAATCCGATCATGATGATGGCACCGGTGAAACAAATGCCGGTGAATCCGAGGCCGAGGAATTTGTCGTCGGTGATGGCGTCCTTCCCAACCAAGGATGGGAACTTGAGGGCCATCAAGGGGACGGTGATAATCCAGTCCATGTATCGGTATTCGATGGAGACCTCGCCGTAGTCGGCGTAAACGCCGCGCATGTAGTAGTAGTGGAAGGCTGCGATACCGACGATGAGAGCCGAGATGGTCATCGTGGTTCGGTATTGCGGTGCGACGGAGTTTCGCTCCGACATGAAGAAGACGAAGGCTGCACCCATGGCGATGTAACCCACGAAGAAGAGGAAGAAGGTGACGAGTTGGAGGGTGTCATCCACGCCGTCGGAAAGGAAGACCGGGAGGCCGTTGCTGCCCTTTTCGTAGGGGGCAACAGCGGACACGGTCCCTGCGAAGGCGAGGGTCATGGTGGCGATCAAAAGCAGGCTGGTTGTTTTTGAGAAGGTTTCAGTTTTCATGGTTCTCGGTTTCCGACTTTCGAGGTCAGTATATAAAGAGGTGTATTTTTGCTATCTTTCGCGCGGCGATTTTAACGGTTCCCCGCACTTCCCGTCTGCACCGCCCACAGCTTCGCATAGATCCCGTCTTGTTGGATGAGCGTTTCATGAGCACCGTCCTCAGCGATGGCTCCCTGGTCGAGAACCACGATGCGGTCAGCATGGCGCACGGTGGAAAGACGGTGGGCGATCACAATCGTCGTTCTACCCTTCGATATTCGTTGAATACTCCGCTGCAGCGCCGCCTCGGTTTCGTTGTCAACCGCCGATGTCGCTTCGTCCAACACGAGCAGTGGAGCATCTTTGAGAACCGCTCGTGCGATGGCCACGCGTTGTCGTTGTCCTCCTGACAAGCGATGACCGCCTTCGCCAACCAACGTATCCCAACCGGACGGCAGCGACTCAACAAAGGCAGCGGCTTCAGCAACTTCGGCGGCTTTCACGACTTCTTCGTCGGTGGCTCCAGGGCGCCCGTATCGAATATTTTCAAGGATGCTCGTCGGAAACAGCGTGATGTGCTGGTCAACCAAAGCGATGGATGAGCGCAACGCTTGAAGTTGCCATTCGGCGAGCGGTTTGTCGCACCACACGACGCTACCCCGGTGGGGTTCAGCAAAACGAAGGAGGAGGCGGATAAGCGTGGTTTTTCCTGCTCCGGTGGAGCCCACAACGCCCGTGGTTTTCCCTGCTTCGAACGTCAACGAGAACCCGTCGAACAGCGCGTCACGGTCCGAATATGCAAAGGCGACATCGTCCAGGACGAGCGGACTTGAAGCCACGGTGGATCGTTCGGGCTCAAACGTTCCTTGTTCGAGCGCGATGGGTGCATCCAAGACATCGAGCACACGGGTCGACGACGCCATGGCGCGCTGATACAAGTCGAACGTTTCGCCGAGCCTTGTTAGTGGCCAAAGAAGGCGCTGCGTCATGAAAACAAGAACAGAATAAGCACCCACTGCCATTCCTCCTTCCAACGTCAACCAACCTCCCAAAAGAAGCGTTGCCGTGAACCCGACCAAGATGGCCATTCGGATGAGAGGCGTGAAGGCTGCTGAGAGCCGAATCGCTTCTCGGTTTGCCTCACGATAGGCATTGCTGAGCGAACGAACACGTTCCAATTCGTGTTGTTCAGCCGTAAAGGATTGAACCGTCGACATGCCGGAGAGGTCGTTTTCGAGCAGGGCGTTCATCTGACCGGCGGCAGAACGCACCTTGGCGTACCGTGGTTCGAGACTGCGTTGATAGCGAAACGAACCCCAGACGATGAGCGGGATGGGCAGAACGGCAAATAACGCAACCTGCCACGAGATGGCGAGAAAGACCGCTCCGACCACCACCACGGTGGTGCTGACCTGCAAAAGGTCGTTTGCTCCCTTGTCCAAAAACCGCTCAAGTTGGTTGATATCGTCGTTCAAGATGGCGAGAATATCCCCTTTCTGTCGGTCGTCAAACCACGCCATGCCCTGTTTTTGGACGTGGTCAAACGTGTCGAGCCGCAACTCGTGCTGCACGGTTTGAGCCAAGTTACGCCACAAAACGCCGTAGAAATATTCGAACAACGATTCCAAGCCCCAGATGAGAAAGGTCAACACCGAAAGGGCCACCAGTTGGTGCCAAGGGTCAACGACACCGAGGCCAGCGAGGGTTGACTTTTCCTTCAGCACGACGACATCGACGGCGAGCCCGATCAACAACGGCGGGGCAAGGTCCCAAATCTTGTTGATGATGGAGCAGAACGTGGCCAGTCGTACCGTGCCTCGGTGCGGGCGCATGAACGTCAGCAATCGTCGAAACGGACCGCCTTCGCTCATGTGCTGGCCAGCAAGCGGTCCTTTGAGAAGGCTCCCGTGCCCACGTATGCAGCGCAAGCCCTATGCCCTTTCCCCAACGACCTCGCAACGAGTCGCATGAACGTCGGTGAAGGTTCGGTGCTTTCCAAAGTCTGCAGGCCGACCGAGGGCGCCCGCCACATCACGCTCATCGACCCGGCTAAACAATCTCCGGAGGTGGCCGCGAAGCGAGCCATGGTCGCCGTTGAATGCGGGACGGCGATGATTTTTGTTGGAGGGTCAACCGACACCCCCGATACGGTGGTTCATGCGACCTGTGTGGCCATTCAGGAGGCGCTTGAGTTGCGAATCTTTGCAGCAAGCCAAGATCCAGAGGGCGACGAAGGACGTTGGGACATTCCAGTTGTCCTGTTCCCGGGGGGCGCCCACGCCCTTTCTCCGGCCGCTGACGCCATCACCTTCATGATGCTCATGAATTCAACAAAACGGGAATTCCTCGTTGGTGAACAGGTCCGAGGTGCACCGCACCTGGAACGCTTTGGGGTCGAGGCCTTGCCCACCGGATACGTCGTGTGTGCGCCTGGCGGGCGAGTTGGCGAGGTTGGAGCAGCCGAACTGCTTGAAGCAGGCCACACCGAACTCGTGCATGCCTACGCCCTGTGCGCCCGTATGTTCGGGTTTTCCTTGCTCTATTTGGAGGCCGGAAGCGGTGCTTCACAACCCGTCCATCCGAATCTGATCCGGGCGGCCGCCGAAGTAGAGGGGCTGACGCTTCTTGTTGGAGGTGGCTTGCGAACGCCGGAGGCCGTTCGTGCAGCCGTTGATGCCGGGGCGAAATGGATCGTGACCGGCACGGTGACGGAGGATGCAGGTTCAATGGACGAGCTCAGCGAGCGATTGACCGCGTTGGTTGGCGCATGCACGAACTGAATCATTCGGTTTCGTCGTCAAACAACACCGGGTCGCCGGTTCCACCGGGCGATGGAGGACGGACATCGTCAACGTCAATTCCTTTCTCGATCACGGTTTCCTCGGTTGACAACGCCATTTCCTCACCTTCGGCAAGTTTCGTCATATCGTCGGAAGAAGGAGCCTTGATGGTCCGCTCTACATCGGGCGCGTTGGCGTAGAGTTCACGCTTCAGTTCTCGGCTCTCGTGACTGCGCACCAGCGAAAGAGAGTCTGCGAAGACCCGCCCAACGACCTCTCGCGTTCGCTCGCTGCGGCGAGCCGAGTGGAGTTCATGTTCCATGGAACTTCGTTGTTCTTCGAGTTCTCGGAGTTCCGCTGTTCGGTCTTGAAGGGCGGCTTCCAAATCGGTCATGGTGAGGGTCATCTGTTGCAACCGTTCGTCGCGTTCAAACACGTCGTTGTGCAGGCGTCGTTCTCGACGTCGTAGGGATTCATACTCGCGATTTCGCTCCAGCAAGCGCCGCTTGAGTTCCTCAATTTGTTCGACCAAGTAATCGTGTTCAGCCGAAACGGAGCGAGGGCCTTGCATGACGCGTTCTAATTGTTCTTCCAATTCGCCGAGGCGACGGTCACGGGCGTCCAACAAGCCTCGGAGCCGGTCAGCGATGTCACGAAGGCGTTGTCGTTCTTCTTCCAGAGCCTCAGCGGCTGCGCGTTCCACGTCAAGCTGACGTTGCCGTTCGTCGACCTGTTGTTTGAGCAAACGAACTTCTTCAGCGGTAACGGAGGTCAAGCCCGCATCGGCGGCCTTCTCGAGGGCGGTGACCATTTGCGCCATGCGCCCTTCCAATTCGCCGATCACGTCGTCTTGTTGAGCGGTGAGATCGCGGAGTTGCGCGACTTCGGTCTCCATGGACGTCCGCTCTTCGTGGGAGAGGGAGGATTGCTGAGCCGCCAATTCCGCCTTGGTGTCCTCGAGCATTCGTTCTAAGTGGATGATTTTGGCATCGTTATCCTTCAGGGTTTGCTCCGCCTCTGCAAGGCGAGCAACTTCGGGTGCCACCGTGTCGTGACGCTCAGCCAAATCGAGTTCGACGACACGAAGCCGTTGTTTAACGGTGACAAGTTCGTCGTTGCGCTTGCCCAACTCGTCCCAAGCCACCAGCACCTCGTCAACGAGCTGTTCGACAGGGTAGCCTTTGAGCATCCCCTCAAGGGCCGCTCGCTCGTCGTTTGTCGTGCCTCCGACTCTTCGGACACCACCCGGTGAGGAACTCTCTACGGCCATACGGCAACGCATCGCAGATTTACCACACTTGAACCTTACCGCACAGCGCCGGGTTCACAGGGGGTATTTCACACCCCGGAACAACCGCCGTTTCAGTTGATGGCGGTGTACATGTCGTCCGGCATTTCGCTGGCGAGTTTGAGAGCGCCTGCGGCCACGGAGTTGATGGGGTCTTCAACGCACCAAACCTTGACGTCGCCGATGTCGGAGATTTCCTTGGCGATGCGCTCCGAGACGCCTTCGATCAGGGAGCCGCCGCCGGAAAGGATGATGTTGTTGCGGAGCAACTGTTGGTATTCGGGGTCAGCGCCAGCCACAATTTTCTTGATGGCGTTTCCAATCTTCGGGATGATCAATTCGCATGCTTCCAGAATCAAGTCACCGATGTCAACAACTTGGCGCTTTCCTTCCACCGAGAGGTCGACCGTGACTTCGCGAACGTCGCCGCCAACGTAGGAGGACGCTTCCTTCCACTTGCGAACCATGTCCTTCGTGACCTGGGCGCCGGTGTACTTCTTCTGGATGAGCGTCATGAGTTGGTTGTCAAGCCAATCACCGGCTTCGGTGATGGTCACTTGGTCGTCGTCGGTGGGGAAGGTTCCGTAGAGTCGAGCAATGTCGGTGGTTCCTGCGCCGATGTCGACGACGATGGAGCCCATGTGCTGGTCAATACCGTAGCCGGTAGCGAAGGGTTCCGTGACGACCATGATGGCGTTCACTTGTCCACGAAGGGTGGCGACGAGGTTGGACTTGTCCGTAAACGAAACGTGGCTTGGCGAACAGATGACGCCGAGAACTTCGTCGAACTCCTCAGGGTCCACGGTTTCGAGAAGGTGGGAAACGAACGCCTTGGCAGCGGCGAGGTTGGCCTCGTCGTCTTGCGTGACACCTGCGGCCATGGGACGATACAGGTTGCAGGCGAGCTTGTTCTTCAACGCATCATCACCAAAGAGGACGTCCCGTCCGAGGAAATTGCGGGCTACGGGGTCCTTTGGGCGACCGACAACGGTCTCGATCGTGTGCAATTTTCCAGCGCTTGAGGCGATGGTTGATTGGTAGGTTCCTAGGTCAATTCCAACATATAGGCGGTCGCTCATTTTTCGTCACCTTGCCGCTTGGGCGGGTTGACCGAGCATGGCACTGGACTTCAAGGTTCACCTCGCGATTTTGGGCTCGCTTCAACCCACCATTTCGAAAAAAGCGCTTCAAGGGCCTCTTTTCCTCTCCGCCACCGGAAGCCCCTTTCTACGGCGTCCGTCGGAACGGAGCGGCGACACCGGGGGGCTCTCCACCCCGCCGGCGGGAGCGATTCCATCGCGCCACGAGAGCGCCCAGGAGAAGACCGAATGCACCCAGAATGACGGCCGAACCCCCCGATTCGCGAACATCTCCTCCAGAAACGACGGTGATTTCTTGCGGCAGGAGCACGTTCACGGCGACGACCTCGTGAATTCGGTCAGCCACGGCGGCGGGGGAGCGGTTACCGGTTTCAAGGTCGGCAACGATGTCGTAACGAGCCTCGGCGATGTAGAACGGAACGAGGTCGTGGGGAAGTTTCCACTGGCAGGTTTGCACCTCAGCGACCTCAACAAACCGGTTACATGCCACTACCGTAGTGTTGGGTTGGTCGGAAAACACGAGGGCGAGGGTCACGTTTGCTCCGTCGCCGTCTGCGTCCACAAGCGCCCACTCAATCAGGACGGTGTTGTTGAGCGCGGTGTTGTTTTCCGGAGAAAAGGACACCGATAGCGAGGGCGGGATGTCCACTGGATAGCATCCTGCGGCGGTCACGGGCCAAGCAAGATCCTCGGTGATGCAGGCATCATCGTTGTCGGTGACGCCGTCCCCGTCGGTGTCATCAAAACAACCGTCAGCGTCCGTGTCGTATTCGGTTGCGTTCACCGTTGGACACGCATCGTAGGGGTCGGCCACCCCATCGCCGTCTCCGTCGTCCAAGCATCCGTCCCGGTCGGCATCGGCGGCCGTTGCATCTTCGAACGGACAGAGGTCGTCGATGTTGGCTACCCCATCGCCGTCTCCGTCAAGGTGGTCGGTTGCATCGCGCTCCACGCCTTGAATGACCAAACTGAAGCCCGCTGCATCTCCGTCCAACCCAACGGTTCCGGCCAGCCCTCCAGGCTGAACATAGCGGGCCACGACTTGGACGTCAAACCACGATGCATTGCTGAGGTAGTGTGCGGGGATGTCAAGACCGACCACCGTCTCGTTGGAGTTCGGAAACACATCGATATCGTTCAAATTCGCCACGCTTGCGTTGTACATGATCGGCTCTCCCTCGGCGTTCAAACGGTCGGGAAGCAACACGCGTCCGCTCTCCAGCACGACACGAAGTTGCAGGTCGTCCACCATGGCCGGTTCGGGTTGGGCTGGGAAAGCCAGCCGTAAGCGCACGGACCGGTTGTTCATCGGAGTGAAGCGTTCTTCAAACACATCGCCGGTTTGCAAAAACGGGCCTGCTGCGCCCGTACCGTCCCACGACACCTCGCTCAATCCCGAGAGGTTGTTGGCTCCGTTCGCGTGGGTGTCAAACCACGTTGAGACCGCCCCTTTGTCCATCCGGTAGCTGTCATGAACCCACAGGGAGGAGGAGGGCGAAGTCCCGTTCTCCAAGGCGCCGACGTCGAGAAGGCGAGACAAATTTGTCACGCCCCATCCGTCGTAGGGGTTGTGAAGGGCGTCGGTGTTCGAGCCGCCGTTGCGCTCCGACGCTTGAAGGGGGTGGGTCGCCATGGCGAGGGTGGCTCGCAGCAAGGAACCCGATGGAGTAAAGCCTTCTCCAAGCAAAACGGTCTCTGCCTGAACCGCAGACGACCATACGGGGGGATTCATCGCTACGGGCGTAAGAGGTTCACGGGCGCCGTGAAGCCAACCCTCTTGGTACATTTGTTGGAGGATGCCCATGGCGGAGGAGGCGAGAGGCGTCGCCATGCTGGTCCCCGATGATGACCGTAGGTTGTTGTTGTTTGACGACCAGAATCCATCACCGGCTGCAGAAGAAATGGTGGCACCAGGTGCCAGAACAAACACCCCGTCCGTCCCCGCTTCGGTTGGGCCGTACGATGAAGACGACCAGCGTTCGGGCGTGGTTGATTTGGTACTCGCCCCGACCGAAATCACGTTGCGTCCGTTGGCCGGCTCAAGAATACCTTCCCCGCTGTTTCCCGGAGCGATGACGGCGACGGACCACGGCATCGCTTTCGCATAGCTGTCAAACCGACCGGTACGTTCCGTGTAAGCCGTGGTGTCGTCACCCCATGAATTGGAGTGAATCACGGCTCCGTACGAGGAAGCCTCCCACAACAATTCATCCACAGAAGGCGGCACCCAACCGTCGCCCGACACGATGTCTTGAACCACCAATTTGGCTCCGTAGGCCAAGGTGGACCCGTTGCTTGGAAACGTGCCGTTGCGTTGGGCGCCCACTTCGTAGCATCCCAAAGAACCGATGACGTGCGTCCCGTGTCGATAATCGCTGTGGCCGGGCGTGTCGTTGTCGTCGACCGAGGTATTGAGGTGGAGGATCTTTCGATGGTCCTCGCCAAAGACGCCGACGGCAGGATAGGGTGCATTCGGTTCTGCATGCGTGCTCGTGCTCGTGGTTGCGTTCCGAAAACAAGCGTGGTCGGCGTCAAGACCGCTATCAGCAACCCCCAACACGACGCCGTGACCGTTCAAACCAACGTTCCAGAACGGGATGGCATCAAACGACCCTGTTTGAAGCAGTTCAGCGGCTTGGCCGTTTCGACCGTTCGGCGTCAACACGGGCTCCACCCATAACACGCCATCGAGAAGGGGGAGCTCGGTCATCGCAACCGCCCGGGGCACGGTGATGACCGTGGAAGCCGGTAGGGACGCCCATCCCTGCTGAGCGAGCAAACCGGACGTTGTCACCGTGGCGAGGTGGTCGTTCAGGTGGGCCACTGCGCTTGGGGGGAGGCGAGGTTCGAAGAGAACGCGAACGGGGATTTCACCGTCGTCCAAAGGCATCAACGGTTCCAAAAAAGCCGCATCGTTGAACGGAAGCGACTCGACACCTCGGGCCAATTCCACGGGTCCAATCATCCAGACAAGCAGCCTTTGTGGAGATACGGACCGCAGAGGTTGAACGCCTTGGTCAAGGAGCTCCTGCCAGTCGGCGGATGTCCAAACCCCCTCTTCGAGCACGAGCAAACGCTCCTCTCCGTTAGGCGTTGATATCGGGGTGGCTTTTGGGTTGGCCGGCGTCTGCCATCCCGAGGCCAAAGGAAGAAGGAGCAAGAGCACCATCAACCCGACGCGCATGAAAACACCAGCAGGTTGTTTTGCCTCAATCTATCGGTTGGATGCTCAAGCATCTGCGCGCCAGCGCGTTTAAGGATGGATGGCAAGTCGGGCGACCCGATGAAGGCCTACCGTGTCACTGGAACGGCGCCCTTTGGCAGCCAACGACAGCACTTTTCCTACGACGTCCCCGCCGCAAACAGCGATGCAGCTACAGAGCATGTCTACTCCATCCTCGGCTCTCGCCACCGCATGAAGCGCCGCAGCATCCACATCGACACCGCTGACGAAATCGACCCTCGGACCTCAACCGAACCCTCCATTCTCAACCATTTCCGTGAGGAGATTGCTGCTCAAGGCGGCACCCTTGCGCCCGCCGCCGAAGAAGAGTGATTCTCTTCTCAAGAATTGGCCGCCATGGCTGGCGACATGCTCCAGTTCTCGGCCCACTCGTACAAGGATTGCATAACGGGGCTCAATTTCTTCCCTTCTGGCGTGAGAACATAAACGCTCGACGGTGCCTTGTCGGCATGCTGGTCCCGGGCAATGAGACCAAATTCCTCCAATTCTTTGAGGCGCCTTGAGACGGTTGTTGACGAGGCCTGCACGCGCCGCTTGATCTGCGTGAAACGCAACGGTTTCTCGGCCCTGTCCAATTCCATCAACAGGTGAAGCGACTTTGATTTGGTGAGAAGGTCAAGGATCTCATCGACCTTTCCGTACATCGGGTTGCAGTTCTCGTTCATGTGCATCGCCGACGCTCACCACAATTTGGTCCTAAATAAGTCCACTTCAACCGCAGAACCGTTGCCCCACCATCTCTTAACGGGGGCTTCTTCAACCCCAAGCCACTCCGAGGGACGAGTCCCATGGTTGACCGTGCCCAACTTCAACGCTTGGCGCAAGAAGTCGAGGCGTTGCGCAAGCGGATGGACGAGATCAACCTGCGAATCGAACAGGTCGATACCGTGCTCGCTGAACACGTCGTTACCGACGCCGTCCTCGGCGCCCTGCTCGGCCACGAAAACGGCAAAACCATCTCCACACACCTTCCCATCGGTTCGGGAGTAAGTCTGCCTTACCGTCATGCTGGCGCCGAAGAAGGCGTTGCCTTGGTTGACCTTGGGTCGGGGATCTTTGGCGAACGGCCCTGGAGCGACGCACGAGCACTGACGGCCGAGCGGAAAAGCGACATCCAACACCTTCGGGACGAACTCAAAGTGCAAGCCGACCAAACCGAAGCCTCGCTGGCCAAAGCAGCCACGTCGTTCAACGCTTTGGCCGAGCAGATGAAACAGCCGGCTCCATCGACCGCTCCGCCCACCGTGGAGGCCGAAACTTCTGAGCCGGGGGAGGACGAGGCAACGTCATCCGCACCTTCTCGCCGTTCCCGCAAACGCGGCATGTTTGGCAACGACTTGACACTGGACGACTGAGGGGAGTTTCATGGGATTGTTTGACCGGTTTCGAAAACGCATCCATGAAGTTGCAGACGAAACCGATGGCGAGGCCCTTTCGGTGGAAGCCGATTCTGAGGAGGCCAAAGCCTACCTCGATTCCGAGGAGCAGGTATCCCTGCCAACAGAGGATTGGGAAGACCTTGATGCCGAGGTGGAATCACCAGAGCCTGCGGACCCGACCCCTATCGAATCAGATGACGACTGGGATACGTGGGACGACGATGAACCGACCGTTCCGCTTCATCTGTCCAAAAAGGAGCGAAAACGTCTGGAGCGAGAGCAACGGGACCGTGAACGGAAAACGGCGAAAGCGGCCAAGGCCATGAAGAAGCGCGGTGCGGTTGAAATGGCCAGGCCCGAAGGCTCGCGGGTCGACCTCGCCATGATGCGGACCACCACCGGCAGGCAGTTGGTCGAGGTGCAACAAGCGCCTCGGGGCGCTACCCAAACCACGACCATCGAAACGGAAGTCGGGTCAAACATCGCCGTGGACCTTGGCGGAGGCGTCGTCGCCGATGGCGGGCGCATCATCAAGGCCGGTGAAGCCTTGGACAACCTGCTCGAAGAACTTGAGTGGGTGTTGCTTGAATCCGATATTTCCCAGCACGCTACGAGCGCCATTATCGACAGTCTTCGCACAGCGCTCGTGGGCGCCCGACTCCGGAAAGGTGCAGAGCTCTCCAAGGTCCTTGAAGCTGCCCTCAAGCGAGCCCTCCACGGTTTACTTGATGCAGGCTATTGGGATTTTGACGCCACCGTTCAAGGTTTCATCGACAGCGGCGATGTACCGGTTGTGATCATGCTCGTTGGCGTCAACGGCACGGGAAAAACAACCACGGCGGCGAAGATTGCCCATCGATTGCTCAACAACGGTCATTCCGTCATCGCTGCCGCCGGAGACACGTTTCGTGCAGGGGCCATTCAACAACTTGAATCGCATTGCGAACGCCTCGGCATTCGCTGCATTTCCAGCCAACGAGGGGGCGACTCGGCAGCCATTGCACGGGACGCTATTGAATCTGCAAAAGCGAAAAACATTGACGTGGTGCTTGTTGACACGGCAGGACGCATGCAAAACAAGACCAACCTCATGAACGAATTGAACAAGGTTCGCAAGGTTACGAATCCCCACCTCACCTTGTTCGTTGGCGATTCATTGGCGGGCAACGATGCCGTGGAACAGGCAAGGATGTTTCAAGAGATCATGCGCTTTGACGGCGCCGTTTTGACGAAGATGGACACCGATGCCAAAGGGGGCGCGGGACTCTCGATTGCGTTTGCGACCGGTCGCCCGATCGTGTTCGCCGGTATCGGGCAGGAATACGGGGACCTGCTTCAGTTCCAACCCAATTGGTTGCTTGACCAGTTGTTTGAATGAGGCGCAGGGCAAAAGAACCTCGGCGTGCTCCACAGATCATGGCCGATATGTTCGCAGACGAAGACGCCGCCCGCTTCTTTCAAGTGGTTCAAATGCTCCAGAGGTCCACGATGTTGCACATGGGCTACGTGCCCGACCACGAGGGCGCGTTTCATTACAATCTTCTCGAGGCCAAAGAGGGCATCGAGGTGTTGAGAATGTTCCAAAAGAAGACGCAAGGGAACTTGAGCGACCGGGAGACACAGACGCTCCGGGCGATCATCAGCGAACTCCAGATGCAGTTCACCAAAGCACCGGATGTCCATCGCAAGCGGCAAGAGGAGCAAGCGCAAAGTGATGTGGTGCGAGAAACCTTCGCACAACCACGGGACGGGCCGGTGGAAGATCTCTCAACTCCTGCATCTGGCGAGGAAGAATAGCGGTTGATTGATGAGCCAGCACCCGTTGCGGGTTGTTGATAGGCATGGGATTGGTCACGGAGGTGGACGACCAAACAGCACCTACCGTGCTCATCGTCGACAATAACCCCATGTCGAGCATGCGTCTTGCAAACCTGTTCAAGACACGAAATTTCGTCGTTGAACAATGCGAAGACGGCGACAAAGCCGTTGATGAATACATCCGATTGGACCCCGAACTCGTGGTCTTGTCCCTCGACATCCCTTCCTTGGACGGCCACCTCGCTGCATTGGAAATGCGAGAACACGGCGGTGAAAGCCGCATCGTGTTCGTTGCCCCCGCTCGCATGGCCGATGTCGCAAGGGATGCTGCCTATTCGGCCGGAGCCGTGACTTGGCTGCAAAAACCAATTTCGAGCGAAGCGCTTGAAGCGGCGTGGGCGACGATTCTTGGCCCAATCCCCACCGCGCCCGGCCTCGAAGACTTGGATGAATTGTATCCCGACCGCGTTCAAATTGAGGCTGATGAAGGGCCGATGAGCGCTCCGCTTCCCTTGCCCCTACCCCTTCCAGGGCAACTCCCTCCCTTGGACGCCTTACCCGCCCTCGTCGTTGCCGCTCCCGAACCAGCGGAGCCGAAGAAGAAAGGAAAGCGCCGTTTCCTCCTCTTGCTCGTGGTGGCTGCGCTCTCGGGTCTTGGCTATGCGGCGACGCAAGGCATGCTCCCGCTTTGATTCGTCAAAGCATTTTACCAAGGCCCTGATATTCCTAACCGCCGTGCTGGCAACATGCGAGGGGTGTGGGCGGTCCGAATCCTCCTCTTGACCTGCCTGCTCTCTGCCGTGTACGGCAGCCTCAACCCGAACTTCGAAGGCTCACCCTTTGCCGAGCAGGCCGAGCCCGAGGACAACGCCGCCTTTGAACCAGCCTCGGCCGAGGAAGAATCGGCAGACGCCAACAATAAGGCTGAGTCTCCGGTTGCTGCCGATGAGGCCCCTGTTCTTGATGCGCCCGCAGGGGAAGCGGCGACCAACCCCTTCCTCACGGGTGGGCTGATGGGCATGGGGCTGGTGATGCTTTCCGGTTTGGTGTTTGAATTCATCCGGGTGGTGGTTTTGGTCGCT